>Ga0265798_10000588_pt1 | contig 59598 bp, 52 predicted proteins | sample P3T30metagenome_FD_192430 | JGI IMG/M metagenome (GOLD analysis project Ga0265798, IMG submission 192430) | Plant litter microbial communities from East Loma Ridge, Irvine, California - P3 T30 | ecosystem: Environmental > Terrestrial > Plant litter > Unclassified | place: USA: California... | reverse complement strand
TCTCACTATCTGGGCTGCTCAGGCATCGGCCCTACCGTCGTCCACGTAAACGGCGAGCTCGTCTACGAGCAAAAGCACAACTCACCAGATGCCATGGGCTTCCTCTTCGGCGGCAACCCCGAAAAAGGGTTCCGCGTCCCATTCACCGCAGGCAAGCCCTGCGAAATCCAGGTCCACTCCAAGCCGCCCGCCGGCGACTCAAAAGGAGACATCCTCGCCGGTCTCCCCGGATTCAGACTAGGCTTCATGTACGCCTCCGAGCACGATCTCGACATGGCCGCCGAAGCCAAAGCCCTCGCAGAAGAATGCGACATAGCCATCGTCTTCACAGGCCACACCCCCGTCTGGGAAACCGAAGGCCAAGACCAAGTCGGCTTCCACCTGCCCCGCGAAGGCTCACAAGACAAGCTCGTCGAAACAGTCGCATCCGTGAACCCGCGAACCATCGTCGTAAACTCGACCGGTGTAGCTGTCGCCCTGCCCTGGCTCGACAACGTCTCCGCATTGATTCAAGCCTGGTTTCCGGGTCAAGAAGCCGGAAACGCCATCGCTGATATCATATCCGGTGCCGTGAACCCTTCTGGTCATCTACCCATCTCATGGCCTAAACGCATTGAAGACGCGCCTGCGCATGGCCATTTCCCTGGTACGCGGGATGAAACGGGGCAGCTTACTGTCAAGTATGAAGAAGGTGTTTTTGTGGGCTACAGACACTACGATCGTATCGCTGCGGATAAGATTCATTTCCCCTTTGGGTTCGGATTGTCGTACACGACGTTCTCTTTTGCTGAGGCGAGCGTTGAGCACTCGTCGCCTGGACACTTTTCTACGAGCGTTGTGGTCAAGAACACGGGAAGTGTTGCTGGTGCCACGGTGGTTCAGCTGTATGTGGGTAGGAAGGAGAAGGCTGCAGAGCATCCGGTGAAGACTCTTGTGGCTTTCCGGAAAGTGGCTCTTGAGGCTGGTGCGCAGGAGACTGTGCGGTTGGATGTCAAGAATAAGGACTTTGCTTACTTTGATGAGGGGAGGGGGAAGTGGGCGGTGGACCGGGGGCAGTATGAGTTTTTGTTTGGACACAGTGCCGGGGAGATTGAGGGCGTTGTGACGGTGGATGTTGAGGGGGTGAGGGAGTTGAAGTTATAGAGAGGCTTTGATTCGTTTTTATTACTCTGCCGTTTCGAGGAATGTGAGGAAACAACCAGGCCGGTCATGAAGCCTGTACTTTGTGCACGTGACGTACCTAACATGCTCAACGCACCAATACCTATTCAGCTGGCAACTGATGCAACCTTCTTCTTCCTGCAATAATAGGCCAATGTATTCTCCATGACCTAGATACTGCTATGCGTATGATTCTTTCCTTGTACCTGTCTCTTTTATACTCCTGACCCTTTACAAGGCGTCACGGCTCTGTCTTTGACGACGAACAGCTTGTTTTTGCGTCTCAAACGAGGGCAAACACTACTTCAAAAAATCCTTTCTGATCTTGCAGTCCGGTCGTTTGACTGCATATGAACCGTCGGGACCATGATGAGTTGTCTTCCGTACCTATCTAGGTAGGTACTCCGCGAGCCAACTGAGGTCACGTGATGGTACTCAAGGCTCCGGTCTAATGACCAGAGATGATGATAAAAAAACAGCATTCATACTAGGGAACGTGTTGAATACTAGAAGAGAAGACAAGCCATTTCAAGATGGAAAAGGCTATACCACTAGAAAAGCTACACAACAAGCGGGAAATACCGTGAGCGATTCGTGCACATCGGGTACATCAACCGCAAGCGAGAAGAAACAGGGAAACTAGGAAAGCTGAGTGTCGAAACCCGATGACAAGGCTCTACACGGTTTACCCAAGATACAGTTTTGATGAAGCCTCAAGGAAAGAAGACGTACACGTGCGTCCCACTAAAACGCACGCTCGGTACGAACAGACCGAGGAAGCAAGCAACTCCAACAAAAGAAGCAACATCACGAACCCCCTGTTCCCCCTTTCTTCTTTCCCACCCCCCTCATCAGGTACATGTAGCCATCACCACTACCATCAAGAAACACCTAGGTACCAAAACATGCACACATCCTACACACCGCCGAAAGCGGAGCGACCGAAAGAAAAAGAAGCAAGATGATCAAAACGCCGGAGCGTGTCAAATCCCACACCTCAACAGCACCAAAGGCAATCGCGATCCAGCATAACCGCCATTACTCATCAGCCTGCCACCACGGGTACTAGCGCGAGGCCCGAGCTCATCTTTCCGCGGACCCTCCTTCTCTCCCTCTTTCCTCCCCACTTAAAAAGTCGAAACCTTGGAACAGACGTGAGATGTGGGAGGGAACCGGCACACCGGCGTTTTGGTGGCAGCGATAAACTAACGCACAGACGCTCATGAGCAAAAGTGTGAAATGGCATGCCAGCGGATAACGCGGCATCGAGGATGCGCTGATCTAGATTCGCGATGCTTGCTGTGTAACTTTGAGGATTGTGTGTGGTGTGTGCGAAACAGGCTGGGTTCTAGAATTGCGCGATGGGGCATGGGTTGTGGGTTTTTTTGCTTGGATTGGTTATAGGGATGGATATGCATATGTGGCTATTGGGGTGTGGGAGAGTTTGTGCCTTTTCGCATCTCGCACTGTCCTTCTGCATTCTGCGTTTCCGCTTGTTTAGCTGTTCTATTGCTCTCGGGTATAACGGCGTTTGCTAGTAGTTGGTCCTTGTGTGTGGGTGTGGGTGTGCGGAAAGCGTTGGGGCTACTATGGCAAGCTCGGAAGCGATGGATGGGGATGAGGCTTTTCAGAGCTTCGTCCGGAGATGCGCGGGTTGCTGGGCTTGGCTTTGGGTGCGATCCTTGTTCTACGTACCTGGGTGCTCTGCAAAATCTGAGGGGACCACCGAGGGAGTTTGGGTTGCTGTGAGCATGTGCAAGGACACGTGTAGGTAGTGTAAAGTTTACGTTGCATCATGACGATTCTGGCATGTTGCAGATATCTAGCGTCGGTCGTTTTGTACGGACATTCAACCTTGTAGTCGAGATGGCGACTTTCCTACCTGAGCATTCATTGTGGCCAGGGTGCTTTTGCCGACAGACCAGTGGGATGATCATGATGCTCCTCCACGGTGTGTCTGCCCAGGAGACTTTTCATAGGTCGCGGCCACGTAACCCGCGAGGGTGGGTATCCCTACCCGGAGGCACTAGACGCAAGTAAGGGCCAGAACAAGAACGAAGAGGTCGAGAACCCTCCCTACGACCCTGCCAGCCCTGAAAGGGCCGATCAAGATAAAGTCAAGTTCTGCATGTAAAAAAATATCGACAAATTGAAAAGACCATGAGCAGGGGCGGCGGTTGAAGTGCGACCGGGGTTTGCGCGCAAAACACAGGACAAGTCCGAGCGGGATAATGCAGGAGAGTATGTTACATTACGAATGAGAGTAATAAGAATACAGAAATGGATAACTCCAATGAAACTACGGTGACAAGAGAACGATGTGGGAAGGAGAGCATACTCAATTACCCACACGAATCCAAGCACTAGCTTCGTTTCCTACGTGTCTCTTGATCTCATCTTGCCTATTAGAAGATCATGTCATCGTCAAGTTTTCGTTCCTCGGTGATAAAAAATGGCAGAAGCGAATGAATGCAGAAGAGCTCCGTCTAGCGCCCACTGCCCGGCAGTGGAGGGCCCGACAGAATTCTTCCAAGTGCAACAAAGAGGCGCATCGTTACGTCTCAAGCTTCAAGTCGTTCTAGCCGAGATCAACGGTAAACAAGCGTCTGGTACATCAAGTGCAATGCAATGAGGCCAATTGAGGCTTGACAAGTGCCTAGAATGTTCGCATCTGGGGCATCATCATGCCGGTGGCTACACCGGGCGGCATTACCGGTGCACCGGCAGCCGACGGTCCCATTCGATGGAACATCTGGACCAGGCGCTCTCCAACACTGGGTTCGAGTTCTGTGCCATCTCTCGCAATCTTGACTTCGCGATTCGCATTCCATGGGTTGCGGAGGCCACGGGTGCGGTAAAATGGTAGGCGGTTCGTCGAGACCCACTCGATCTTGAAAGGCTTGCCCCAGCTCTGCGGAACGGCTGAGGTGTCGGCTTCAATTTGTTGCGGCGCATCGTCTCTCTCAGTCTTGTCGTCATTGTTCTGTGCTTCTTCTTCGCCGTCTGTTTCGGGTAGCTCTGCCTCCCAGAAGATTGTGCCGCGCGCAGAGTCGTCAATGATCCTTCCTCGCGGCGCCCATTCCGTTGCCGGAGTAGCGATCGCCTTTGGCACATCCGTCGCGTCTAGGGTGGCCTCGGGCTTGGGGGCCGAGCCTATCGTGGGAGACCCATCTTCAAGAATTTGTGACGCCATGCGTGCGTAGCCGAAGTACTCGCCCGACTTGTTCGCGGAGAAGATGAGATAGACATTTTCAGCAGACTAGATTCTGTCAGTCAACGGTCTTGAATGTGGAGAGTAGGGTGCGCTCACCTGGAAAGCCTTGTTCAGGACATCTTCGTTATGAGACTGTGTGGCCCAAATACCGTTCCGTACACTGAGCTCTAGGTCTTGTAGCGTGAGGCTTTTCACGATGAAGTATTTGGTGGCAGTGTCCACAGATGATTTAAGATCTTCAACACTTTTGTGCGATGGCGAGTCAACTGCGTCTTCGGTGGGAGCATCGGTGACATTGTCTGGTGTCGGAGTCGTTGCTCGAGAAGCATTCTTCTGCTGGCCTATCATGGCCGAAGGCGCCGTGGGTACACCTGATGCCGGAGCAGAGCTGCGTCGAAGGCGGCAGACTAAACGTACGCCGCTGAAGCGCGAGTCGTGGAACCTGTGCATTGCGGCTGTGCAAGATGCTTCTGTGCGGTAGTTGACGAACGCACAGTTGCTCTTGGAAATCAAGAACAGACTTTCAATGTCCTTGGTAGCGTCGCGGGAGAAGTGATCCTTCAGGGCGACTATCGTAGTCCCAGGTGGGAGGTTACCAACCCAAAGTGCGTGTCCAGATTGTTTGGGTTTGCGAGGCGGTCCACGAGGTATGGAGCTCACGGGCCCAGGACGAGGCATGCCTGGAAGGTCATCAGTAGCTGTGTGCACCATTTTGCGACGTCGAACTTGCGCAATGGCAGGTCGCGGACTTTGCTTACCGGAAGACTGCGCAAACTGTACGCCGTATGGAGACATGATTGAGCTTGAGTCGCCCATGTAGTTTCCAGTGGCCATTCGAACACCAGGGAAGCCACCATCACCATGCGAATAATCCGCAACATGGCCTTGCATACCCGTGTTCGTCGAGCCGGCTTTCCTTTCGTACATTTGGCCCTGAGCACCAAATCCAGGATTGAATTGCCCCTGTTGTCCGTATGGTGCCGGATAATACATGTACTGTGAAGCCTGCTGATAGTTTTGGTAGGGCGACTGCATCGGCGCCACGCCTGCTAAACGAGGCTGATTTGTCGGGTAAGAAGGATAGGCGTTGTACTGTGAGCCTTGTTGAGACATGAAGTGTTGTTGGGGGAGACTTGTAGCGAATCCAGGTCCATAGGAAGCATGAGCGGACATGTTACCGGGCATTTGCAGGTTCTGCCCAAGCTGGTATGCCACAGCTGAGGTGGATGCGCCCGACAGGGAGCGTGGTACTTGCGGGTTCATCGGAGTGTTGTCGTGTGCGCCGTAGTTGGGCAATGCACCTGTCATTGCGCCCATATTAAGTGGTGAAGTGCCGTGTTCTTGGGACTGATAGGTTCCGTTCGCGTGCGTTGATGAGCGATGGTCGGGTCGCAATTGACTTTGGGGTAGACTGCTAAGTTGAGAGTAGAACGGATCGTTGCTGTCGGGAGACTTGAGAGACGTGGGAAACGAATTCGAATTGTTTCCGTCACGCGCGAGACTGGCTGTCGTGTTGTCCATGGTATGAGACCGTGGACCGGGAGGTAGGTCGCCCATGTGTGGCTCGTAAACGACAGGAAGTGGCACCCACTGTTGGACCCAAACGAAAGACATGTTAGTCCATGTTACAACTAATACAACGAGTGCTAGAAAAACGAATGTGTAAAGGCCCGACTCAACCAAATTTTCCGAACATAGGAGAATACAACGTACCTAATTCTATATCAACGTATCCTTGAAGGGATGTGGCAAGCCGGAAAGGACGATACCCGAAAGTAAGTCGCTTCGCAAGAGAGACGACGATCAAGGTTTGCCAATGGGTAAGGGAGGCTATGAGGTGATCGCGTGTAAAAAAAGATGCCGGCAGTAGGAGAAACCGTTTGAGGGAAGATGAACGGCTTCGGTTGATGTACTACCTGGAGAAGGAGCTCGCTTAAGGCGGAACGAAGATGATGGTCAGAATTGCACGACCACTCAGACGGCAGAAGCGAGCTCTCAAAGCCTTATGAGGTTGGGGACGGCGCAACGGCAGGGTCCGCAATGGGCAAGCGTACGTGCGGCAGATAGTAGGAGCTAGGGTCGCAGAGATGGGCTCATTGACTAGCTTAGTAGAAACGGGAAGGCCGCCAAAGGGTTCTCGCGAGCTTTCTGCTTCACTCGCCGCTGGCCGCAGCAACTAGCAGCAGCCTGATTGGCTGTTGGTAGGCTTCCCGTGGCTGACAGGATTCGATGTGGAGTGACAGGGTCTGAACCGATGCTTTGGAGGCGAAACGATCACCAAAAGCCCAGCAAGGAGAAGATTGGGTGCCTGAGTCAAGGGAATGTTAGAAAACAAGTGTTGCGGACGTGGTATATCATCGGACGTGGCGAGTGATACCGTTTCTAGAATGCTATGGGCCGATGGCGCTGATCCTAGACTATCTTACCAAAGCTTAGCGGGCCCTTCCTAGCAATCTCCGGTAGGCGCAAATTTAGTGTTTGTTCTGTATACCGAAACGCAAACTGGTGCTGGTGTCAATTTGTCGAGTGAAAACCTGCATGGAAAGTAGAAGAAAGCATTGGACTACGAAGGTGCTGGGAGACCATGGTACCAGGGGGTCTGCTAGCACCGGCTTGTATAGTGACAGCATCGCCTAGATCAAGATCATGAAGTAATTCAGCGCCGTCCATAGGAACGGGCCCAACATGCATGCGAGTTGGCGGACCAATCGAGGAGGCTGTATGGATAATGGAGCAGACGCGACATGCACGAACTGAGCCGCCCAGAAGACTCCGGCCCTCTAGGGAGCAGGGTGAAGCCATGGATGCCGCGTGGACGTGATTAGGGCGTCACGATAATGACCAGGCATGGAGCCAGCCCAGGGAGCTGACAGGGGACCCGGTAAAAGCATCTCGCGGCGTTGTTGAGTCCTTCGTGGTAGGCTGGCTCGGCGGTGGTACTCCCCTGGTGACCCTGCGGCGGGAGTGCGTCGAAACGAGGATGGAAGAAAGATGGAGCGGGCAGCTATGGCTGTGGGACCTATACAGGCCTAGCGCCACAGCGCGACAGTGGGCCTCGACATGACAGCGTTCGCTTCCATGAACGCGAACACGCCGGCGCAGCCAAAGCTTGACAAGTCTGCACTTGGTTTGGTTCGGCACGCTGCTCGGCAGACGGCTGAAATGAATGGCCCGAAAACCGTTTGCTCAAACATGCAAAGTGGTTCTGGCCTGCGAGTGAGGCCGGTTCGCCACAGTCGGAGTGACCGCTCCATGACAGCCCTACTAGTGATCTCCCGCCACAGCACAGCCACCACACTTGTTCCCGCGTGGTCATGATCGACACCCGGGCGAGCAATGAATCAAACGTCTGTCCCGTCCGCCGGGGTGCAACAATGACGTTGTCGCTACAAGAATAGATCGCAGATCATGAGCTTATTCGATTCATCTCGACTGACGTCTGCTCACTTGGGGAGTTGTTGTCTTGCTCAGCTGGTAGCTACGAGAGCTGAGATGGGACTGAACTTCGGCCTAATGCAAGATTGCCATGCTAAGATTGCCATGTTCCGTGCAGCCGATGCATGCATTTCCGGTCGCAAGCAGTATGGGAATTATTAAGCCTTCGCGATACTACCCACATGACGCAGTGGCGCTGGTAGCATCCGTTGCAGGGTCCAGCACAGATCCATCACCATCGAATCAGCGGCCGGTCGCGAACGCGGACGTTGGCACTACCGCACATGGAGCCTCTTCGTATTCAAGAACCCGGCTGGAACCTTGCGGGGCCCAAGTGCGTGGTGCATAGCAGCTCTGTCGCGAGTACACGTCGGATACAGGCGGTAGGTCCGAATAACGTCGTCCCCGTGGCCACTCGTTACGCGTTGCGTCGCGTAGCATGCAGCAACGAAGCGACTGAGGCTGTGAAGGATGATCTTTCGATAATGTGTCTCCTGTGTCAAGAAATCTTGTACCGATAAACTGCCTAGGGCACATGTACCTCGCCCCTGGCGATCCGTCCTCACCCCACATCTCGGGTCTTGCACGTGGTCGGTAAACGTAGACCCTTGCGACGCAAAAATCAATTGCTCCATCATGAATAGTCTGAGAACAGCTGACACGGCTTGTAAACACAAATCACAACTAGCTTACGGAGATGCACACGTTACTGCAGGGTCATGCATACGATCGCGATCTCTATATTCGCGCGGCCTGCACGGCGACGCAATCTCGAAACTATGTGGTGCCATTTTGCCACCCAAAGTACATTTTCGTAGCACTGTCGGCGCAAAAAGGTCAGCTTCAGGGGATATGCGCACATGCACCTGCGTTTCAGAACGCTGGAAGATGCAAAGTACACATCGGCTGCCCCGAGATGCTCATGTTTATGCTCACAGCGCGTAGGTGTGCTGCCCGCGCAGTCGACATACACCGCACACCTCTAATGCACGACTCGGAACAAAAGCCAATGAGGGTATAAACCACGGAACCCAATCGGATGTCCCTCCAATAGCAAACTCCCAGTGACATATCGTACGCTTGCACCTGGCCATTCCCCTGTCTGCGCACAGCCTGTGGTTCGCGCTATTCAAGTGAAGCAGTAGCGTGGGGCTGGTTCAGCATATTTGTCAACCCTCCAACAACTAATGGGTATCCAGCGAAAGCTTCAACGGGCTACAAATTCGCTGAGGAAATCTTCGATGTATTGAAAGTAGCGCGGTTCTGCAACGGTGTCGTTGTGGCTTCCGTTCGGTAGCTCCTTCCAGACTTTAGGCGCTTTGCAGACGTCGAACAACTTGGTCATGTGCGAAGGTCTGTCGAACAGTTAGCAAAGAGAACCCTGCCGGAAACTCAGTGTTTGGAAGTATGTGCGCTTACGGAATGATTTCATCCTTGAGACCGCTGAGGAACAGGATGGGTATCTTGGAAATCTTTGGAAGTGTCTCTTCAGTCGGCCAGATCTGGTGGCAGAGCGGAGTCAGGAAGCGGGCGGGAGGGAAGGCACTACTCTCTGTTAGTGATGGTATGTAAAGCCGATTGAAGGTACCCACGTCGGTATGAGTTTCTTGATCGAAGTAAAGGTGTTCTCCAGGATGATGCCGGAGATGTCACCTTCTCTCTGGTTACGAGCAGCCAATCCGACGGCAACTGCACCGCCAATACTTTGACCGTAGACGACAATCTTGGTGTCCCGAAGTTCGTGTCTCTGCCGGATGTAATCCAAGCCAGTCTGCGCATCGATCATGAGCCCCTTTTCGTTGGGATTGCCAGAGGATAGACCGTAACCGCGGTATTGCAACATCAACACATTACACCGGAGTTCGTTCTCGAGTATCTTTGCGATGGGAAGTCGGTAGCCAATGTTGCCAGCGTTGCCGTGGAACATGAGGACCGTTACATTGCGCGCATGCTGCTTGTTGGCTCGGATGAAGAAGGCGCTCAGAGACTCGCCATCGGGTGTGGGGATGAACAGCTCCTCATAGTCGGTTATGGCGAACTGGGAAGGTCTGGGGACGTTGGTGCGGGCGTCAGGAGGGAAGGCACGGGGATATATGATTTCACTGCCAAAGTTAGCCAAACCCAAGATGGGGATTGCAAGGATGACGTACTTTTGTTTGAAGTAGAGGAGACCACTGAGCAGCGCGGCGACACCAGAGGACGCTAGAATCGGCACTTTCAGGTAGGAGATGAAGGTGTCGAGAGCCGAAGCCATGCTCCCTGGTCGCACTTCGGGATCGGTGGGGCGTAGGATTGATCTGGGTTCAGGGGCCGAGCGACTTCGTGGGAACAGCTGCCTAGGTGAGGGAGAGCGAGAAGGAATAGAAGACTCGACCATTCGGAGCGACAGTCGCGACAAGGCAGTTGAGGTTCCAGCGCGCAACCGCCTGAACGCGAGCCCTCGAGGGTGTCGCATGGTGCAGCCGGCCACTAAGACCAGTAGCGTAATGCCAAGGAATATCAGCCGCGTAGAGTCGAGCTGCCTGCACCACCACTATAGCAACAACCCACCCCACAGCTTCTCTCGCCCGCACCATACGCCGCCCCATCCTATCGTCCCCCCGGAACTTCTTTCTGCCTCACCAACCAGCTCACCTCGCAATGATGATGTCAACGGGCATGTTGGGAGAAGGTACATTCGCCGCTACAAACAAGTCAACTGCGGAAGCTCACACCGCGCAGATGGCATTCACGTCGACATGAACCACCTCAAGAAGGGAGAGGTCAAGTAAGATACAATACTATCTATAGCGCTGCAAGATTACTAACAGCCATTGTAGCCTCGGAACATCCATGTTTGTCTTTCCTCGACCGCCTCCTCTAAGTCTCTAACAGTACTCAGCATGGCCATCAACTTCAAGGACGGTGTCATATTAGCCGCCGACAGCAGAACAACGACCGGAGCCTACATCGCGAACCGAGTCACCGACAAGCTCACACAAGTCCACGACACCATCTGGTGTTGCAGATCTGGATCCGCAGCAGACACACAGGCCGTCGCGGACATTGTTCAATACCACCTCGGCATGTACGGTACCACCAACGACGAGCCACCCACGACGCAGACGGCGGCAGCCATCTTCCAAGAACTGTGCTACTCCAATAAGGACCAACTCTCGTGAGTAGGCCATGGCCGCGCGACCATCAGTCACTGACGTACATGCAGCGCTGGACTCATCATTGCCGGATGGGACCACCGACACGGCGGCCAAGTATACTCGATCCCTCTCGGCGGCTCCCTGCACAAGCAATCATACGCGATTGGTGGCTCGGGTTCGACGTACATCTACGGATACTGCGACGCGAACTGGAAGGAGAACATGAGCGAGGAGGAAGGCATCAAGTTCGTCAAGGGCGCACTCTCAGAAGCCATCAAGTGGGACGGCAGCTCGGGCGGTGTGATTCGCATGGTGGTGCTCACAGGCAAGGGTGCGCAGAGGCATCTATACCTGCCAGACCAGAACTACGAGGGGCCAGGCAAGCAGTAGGACTCGTCATGACATGATACCTGAACGATCTGTATGAAATAAAAGAAAGCAAGTTAGCTAGCATCATCTACACAGGAACTTGGGCCACGGGCGTGGGATGGACCGCAGCCACAGGCCAATCAACTGTCAGCATTGCCCCATTCGTCACCGGCCTTTTCTTGGCTCCTCTCCGTCTAGTTTTGTGCAGCATTTTACGTAGCGCGACGTGCCGAGGTGGCAGAATTATCATCTTGTGTTTATCTAGTTGGATGCAGCGAGTGCTGAAACGGCTCTTGGTGGCTGCACAGTGTCGTCACATGCGTCTGGGACTGTGCAGGTGAATTGCGGCCAGGGTCTCGTTGATCTCGCCAGTCGTTGGTCTGTGACGTCCGGTCCCCACGCCTTTCTCCAACAACACCTCATCACTCACCACGCTGGGCCCCGACTCGGCGCGCATCTTGCCCTTCACCTTGACACGACGCGTGCCGTCCAATTTGCTTTGGGTACGGCAGAGTAGAGCAGGCTCGCACGCGGTATCTGCGCCCCTTTAAGCTGCGTCCAAGTTCGGGCTCTCTACGATAAGGCTCAACAACACGACCGACGCCTCGCACCGATCCACTGCGCCCGCGAACCACGCTCCTTGGTGCACCCAGCACAGCCATTGTGTCGCGCCTGCCTCCCGTTCAAGACCATCGTGAACTCCAGACACCTGCACAGCCTGGTTTCGCGCGGAATGACTTCGCTTCTGGTGAGCGACTTCGGTGGGAACCACTTTCACACCAACATGTTTGGCGGCGGCAGTACGCACCAGGCGCAAGAGTCTCCTGCCGGCCATCACACGCCTGTACGCCCGTCGCCGTCTTCGAGCGCCAATGCGCCGCGGCCAGTAGCTTCGTCTGCTGATGTTCCCATGGCGGATTCGGGAGCCCCGCAGTCGAGCTCAACACCAAGCCAACGATCGCAGCAGCACAACAGCTTAGAGCCAAACTCCACCGCACCCGCTGCTGACCAAGCAGTACCGACACCACCCAGTCCGACTTTCCGTCCCCGCTCGCAGCAGCCGACGCCTTCGGGCACAGACCCCGCCGTCGCAAACACGCGAACCGTTCCCCAGCCTTCGCCAGCACAGTCCCTACGATCGCCGGAAGCTTCTCCTACGCGCATCAAAGTCAAGAGTCTGTCACACATCCAGAGTTTTGCCATCGATGAGTCCAGTCCCTTCTCTCAGTCGCGCTCGCTCGCACGGCGGCAGCGACGAGACCCCGCAGAGGTTGGGCCTCAATATGAAATCAGCGAGATGCCTGTCTCAGATATAATCGAAATGGTTGCCGGACTCCTAACCAAGATCACAACAACCAACGATCGGCAGCATGACCATCTACACCGCCAAATCCCCCCATCAGACGGCACAGCGGGCTTGAGTCAACAGACCACCAGCGTCCTGGCCTTCCACGGCAAGAACGTCCCCAGCATCTCAATCCTCAGCTATCTGAGTAGAATTCACAAATACTGCCCCACTACGTACGAGGTCTTCTTGAGTTTACTCGTCTACTTCGACAGAATGACAGAGAGGGTAAATGCTGGCCCTATATCTGGTCTTCGCAAGGCTAATGAGCAGTCTGTTGAACACTCAAAGTCTACAATGTCAGCAACTCCGACCCCGGCAGAAAACGCACGACCTACATCAGCTTCCGCTCAGGCGGCGACCCCTCCTCCGTCAGGCTCCTTGGGCAAGCCATCGCAAACGCCAGGGGACAATGCCCAGCCGCCCTCCCCATCGCAACAAGATCTCGGCGTGGATGCGCTGAATCTATCCCACTTCTTTGTTGTTGACAGCTTCAACATACATCGTCTCGTCATAGCCGGCGTTACATGCGCCAGCAAATTCTTCTCCGACGTCTTCTATACAAACTCGAGATACGCAAAGGTTTGTGTTGGCCGATACACATTATGAAAACGCATGCTAACAGGTTCAAGGTCGGCGGTCTACCCTTGGTTGAACTGAACCACCTGGAGTTGCAATTTTTGCTATTAAATGACTTCCGCCTCGCCGTACCTCTGGAAGAAATGGAGGCTTATGGAACGATGTTAGTCGAGTTTTACGCGCGTGAAGTTGCCGAGCAGCATGAACGAGAAAACAGTGGAAAACAGTAATCTCGCCGCCCATCTCACCAAATTTGCTACGGTCCGTTCGACTGAGCGAAACCAGCATGACGGAGGAGGGCAGAGAAAGACTGCGGATCAACACCGAACAAACAGAAGGATTCTTCACGTCCAGTAGAGACCACAGGATACCACTATTGCGCAAACCATATGCCATGGCATATTTTTGACATCCAGAGTCTTTGTATTCTGGAATAATTTGAGAAAGGCAGACATGATGCCGAAACCCACGAGGTGACGACTTTGGTCCCAGCATGCGAGCGAGTGTTCTTCTTCCTTGGGTGTGTGTGTGTGCGTAGATTCTGGGATACCAACTGCCTGTCTTTTATTTTCAAGAGAGATTGATGACATTACGACAAAGTCTCATTCATCTGAGCTTCGTTTTCATGCTCTGCCCCTTTTGTATTCTTTGTTTTGATACCTTTTTGTGCACCATTAGGGTGGCGTTTATAGAGGTGCAATTCAAGGACATTGTTTCGATAATTATTATGCATTGGTAACCTGAAGAGCTTTGCATATGATGACCTGGTTCCTGGTCGCAGCGACTGAACAACAAAACATTCTCGCGAACCACGGTATAAGTGCCAAAAGTACACACGCATGAGGGGTAGCTCAGCCCGCCCCTCCATTCTAGATTTCTACCTTCAACCAGGATGCCAGTCTCACCTACCAGAAAAAAGCGACATAGACCCCTCCGTCCCGCCCCCCTGGATGCCAAATCGCCGCCGCTGCAAAGCCAAGCTTATCCATGAATCATGCCACCACCACCACCACACGCAGAATCCAAATTAACCCCGAACCCCCCCATCCCTGATCCCTCGCGCCAACCATATTCCACCCGTAAGTTACCTAAGCCAGGGGTAACACTCAGACTCTCGGAACAAAATATACCCACGGTGACACTCGCTCAGGTAAAATACCTAGGTTATGCACGTACCACATGTCGATCTATGTTGTGTCGTGTGTCCCGAGCATAATCTGACGCAGAGTCCACTCCGCGCGATAAAGCACACATGACACGTGAGACCTGAGATGAGACTAGGCGTGCGCGCCGCGGAAAAGGACCCTTGATAGCGGTAAGCGGTAATTGCAGATGAAATCATTTGGGCGGAAGTGCGCTGTGCGGCGGGCGGTAGGGGAATTGTGCTTGGTTTGTTTCCTTTTGAAGGGGCGTGGGTTTGTGAATTTTGTAGACTTTCCCATCGTCACTCTTTTACAAATCTTTCGGTCTCTTCTTTTGTGTCTTGCGGCTGTCGAGCATCTGGGTCATTGCTTGTCGTTATTCTTTGTTTTCGTGGGGCCTGCGCGTAGGTTGTCGTTTCGTGTTGCGTGGTTTTGCGATGCTTCGTTCGTCTTCCGCGCCTGCATCGTCGTCGACCGGTGCCTCGTATTCGTCCTCGCTATCGATAACGTCGGTCTTTCAATATGGATTTCTCGCTGCGCTAGCGTATATACTCGCTGGCGCGCCTTTGTCCTCGTTGCTTGCATCGAATGCGGGTGGCGATGCGGTGTCATCGAGTAGCGCTGGTGCGAGAGGTGGTGGTGATGTAAAAGCCAATCTGGAAAATTTGGTGATTCCGGAGCGGAATTTGAGTTGCGCAGCGCATACATATAAGGGTGTCTATGTGCTGAGTCGGGAGCCGTTGGTGGTATATATCGAAGGGTTTGTTGGTGAGGACGAGGGAAAAGAGGTTGTTGCTTTGAGGTACGTCTGTTCTTGGTTGCTACTGCTTCGAGATATCCCACGGTATAGAAAGGGACTCTGTTCTCATGGGCCATGCCTTGAAATAGTGATGCTGCATACTTGTGGATGAAGCGAACACGACTAATACTACAACCGCAGCAACCCCCACTTCACTCCCTCAACAGTATGGACCTCCGGCACCGAATCCTTCAAACCCGCGATCCGCAACTCAGAGAAAGCACCCTTGCCCCGCAGTCAAACAGTCAAATGCATCGAGGAGCGCGCCCGTGTGTTCCAAGGCTGGCGGCCCTACACTTTCATCGAGAAACTCTGGAGCCAGAGATATGGCGTAGGAGGTCACTACACATATCATTACGACTGGAGCACTGCGACAAAGAAAAGCGGGCGCGTGAGTTCCTTCATGGTGTATCTGGAAGCAAATTGTACGGGCGGAGGCACGCATTTCCCGCGCTTGGAGAAGCCTGAGGATAAGAGTTGGTGCCGATTTATCGAGTGTGGCGAGGATGGTCACGCCACTGTCTCTGCCTCGAAAGATGCAGGTGTCCCCTCGAATGGTGTTCGTCAAGAGGGAGGGCCCAAGGAGGATCTAAGCAAAGGCATCATTTTCAAGCCGATTGCTGGGAACGCAGTGTTTTGGGAGAATATGCGGAGTGATGGGACTGGATATGCGGAGAGTTGGCATGCAGGGTTGCCGGTTACGAAGGGCGTCAAGATTGGACTCAATATATGGAGTTGGTTGGCTGAGGGGTATGTGCCTGCGGATGGAGACGCTTGAAGACTATTACGAGTCAGCCGCGCGACCATAGCGTTCAATCTTCACGACACCTGCAACGATATCCTACTTCTCCATCAATATCCATCAGCATGACAATTATATTGTGGGAGGTTTCCGACACCGATATCGCGTGAGGCTGTGAAATCGAGTCTCTAGCTTTCACAGACAACCCTCTCGGTCCCATCCTCAACCCAGGCCCGTTTCCTCTGGGAGCATCGCAACAAAGAATACAGCAGATTGTCAACATGAGGAATAACGACTCCTCTGTTCATTTGATCCAGGCTTTCGACGAAGACACTGCTCATATGGTAGCATGGGCGAAATGGCACGTCTTCGAAACCACCTAGGCAGCACTCGCTTCGTTTTAGCCTTTGCGCCTTAGTCCTGGAATGAATGCGGAAGCCTGCAAGAATTTCTTTGGGGGAATGGCAGAGCGGAGGAAAGCGATCATGGGAGAGAAGCGGTGTCTCTGTAGGTTTGCGCAATATATGTGTCGCAACGTAAACTCACACCGTCTCCATACTAATAAATCTCAGACCTTCAATTGCTATATACACATCCAGAGTTGCAAGGCAGAGGTGCAGGGAGTCTCCTCATAGACTGGGGAAAGCAGCGTGCCAAAGATCTTGGTCTTTCGATCTATCTGGCGTCCACTCCCGTTGGCCATCGCTGTTACCAGAAACACGGTTTCGAAGACGTTGAGATCTACAGACTGGATTTCACCAGCTTTAATGGGCCCGTTCCTGAACAGCCGCTGATGGTGTGGGAACCGTCAGGGTTGTGAGCAAGACAACATACTATCCGTCGCTAGATCCATGTGTTATACCTCCTGGTCCGTTTGTTTCGAGGTCGCAAAGCTCAGCGCATGTTGTTACACATATCTACACGACAAAAGTTTGATCTATCGAGTATGGTCGCAGTGTTATCTTTAGATCGAAGAAACGCTAATGCTACGACGAAAAGATGTCATGATGTTCCGAAAAAACGATTAAATAGTAAGGTAGATAGAATGCACATATAAAATAAGCCATTAGGTCCCGAATCGCGCTTATCGTCAAACCTCCAAAGCTACTCACAACTTCCACAGCCTCAACAACCTAGAAGATGAGTTACTGTCACGGGTGAGAAAAATGCCAAGTATGACTCATCCTTTGGTCCTCCACCAAATGTCAATGAGCGTTAGTCCAACGGCATATTACCCTTGTAAACATGGCCGTGAAGACACACCGTTCGATATGTGTTGACTTGTAACAGTCGGCGTCAACCCACTTGGCGCATTCTAGCTTGCCTACCACGGAGCCACTTTCCGCGTCCGCGTAGTCCTTGACTGACTTGTAGTCGCACGTGTCGCCGAAGACGCCCGTGATGCCTTTCATCTCGTCGAACATCTTCGGTGTCGATGCGTCATCGTCCTCCCAGGCTGTAGCTGAACGACACACATCGACGTCTTCGTAGGAGGCCAGTCCTAAACGACCGAAACGGCCGACGGTGCCGGCGCTGGCACCCAAGTCATAGGTGAGGATGTCGTAATAAGGGTGGTATCCGTTATGAACTGGCGGCTTTGATGGTTCGGGTTCTGGTTTGGGTGTCGGCTCCGGCTTCGGGGGTGGAGCTGGAGGTGCGATGTCTTGGTTGTACTCTGGATCGATGCGCCAAGCCAGGCAATTGTTCTCCAAGACACCTCCTTGCTTGTCTGCTATGGTGTTTTGGTCGCAACCATCGATGATTCGAAGGAGCTGCTTGTTGCATTCTCCCTCATCAACGCGCCATTGACAGTTGCTCTTGAGCTCCAGCCGAACCAACATGTTGAGGCCAGCCTTGTGTTGCTCGTCCCAGCCAAAGTTCAGTTCCAAAGCTTGGAAGTCATTGCTCTTGTACAAAAACTCGTTGTACTGTGTGCAAAACTCTTTGGCACCGAAGACCATATTGTCTCTCGAAGCGGCTTGACCACTGTCATAGCAGGTCAAGTCATTCTGGGTCATATCGGGTGACTGAACGGGGGGTGGCCGGTCGTCTCCACCTCCATTCTCTCCTCCGCCGCCGCTACCACCATCTCCACCGGGGTCGCTTGGATCCTGATCGCCGGGAAGGTTGATAGGTATGCAGGTTTCCCCAGTCTCTTGCTCCTCAACTTCTTCTTCGCTTGGATCTTCACCGCCACCAACATCACATTGCAAACCGTTGCAATCATTACCTGCAGGCGTACAGTTCTTGCCAGAGCATGTCCTGCACTTCGGCTTGCTACACGTCATGCAGTCTTTGCCTTGGCAAGAAACACAAGATGCACCCTTGCAACCCGCACAGTTAGCACCAATACAGATGTTGCAAGCGGGACCACGACAGCTGAAACAGTCTAAACCGTCACAGCCAACGCAATCCAAACCAATGCAAATGTTGCACAGTAGGCCGAGTTTGCATCCTCCGCCGCCTCCTCCGCCGCCACCACCACCGCCGCCGCCGCCACCGGAATCGCAGTCATCGCCTTTGCAGTCATCATCTTCGTTCTCATCGTCATCGTTACTACCACCCCCAATCTCGTCTTCCGTGATATACGGTGGGCACAGCATCGCCATCGATATGAACGGGCACGGTGTAGAGAAGGGCGATGTTGTTGGTGATGGCGGCAAACCAGAAACGAACGTGATGCTAGGTATAGCAGACGTCACCCTGCTTGGAAAGGGACTCGGTGTTCCGGTAGCACTCGTGATGATGGTTCTTCCGGCAGGGTCGATCAACGTAAAGCTTGGCCATACTGGTGTCGTGTATAATGTTACTCCTGTAGTGATGGTCGCGGGTAGATTAGACGTCGCCGTACTTCCCCCTCCTCCACTGCCGCCGCCAACTACAATAGTCGAAATCCAGATGACGGACACTGTCAGGGGAGGGCGGGTGACAGTGGTGGTGAATCCTGAACTCGTGACCGTAACGAGTGGGTAGCGTGTCCTTGTCGTGAACTTTGTATACGGTGGCAAGACTACTGTGCAAGGAAAATCGCATGTGACCGTTGGCTTGTCGCTATCCCAAATCTTCGGGTCGATCCAAACCAGATCAGTGCGGTTGTTGCCAGAGCCGCTGCCGCCATTGGCACCGCCACTACCACCAACACTTGCATCGAAATCGATTGACCAAATCATCGTACCACCAAGACACATGGAGTTTGCGAAATCCTCTCTCATGGCGATGGTTTCTTCGTCGTCGAAGCCTACCCAGCTATCACCCCCGTAAGTCATGTACTTCACCATTGCTGTCTTGTTGAGGTATGGGGTGTAGCCGTGCTCTTTGATCATGTCTCTGATCTCCCGGTTTGACAAGACACCTTCGAAAGCTGTACATTTACCAGCGGCTCCAGGTCCCGTGAACTTGCATTGATTCATGGTGCCACAGGCAGGGTCGGCGAGTTTGTATGTGCGACCGTAATAAGCGAGCCCGATGTTGATCTTTGACGGATCAACACCATCGAACCAAAGCGGCTTGAGATTGTTGTATAGCTCCGTGATGTCAGTGTGAGGACGCACAATGGAGCCTAAGCGCAGAGTCAGCATGGTAAGGCATCGTCGGAGTAATTTAGGCCACCTACCAAGGGCTTTCACATCCGTATCCCATGGGCCGTGCAGGTCATATGCCATAAACCCCATGAAGTCGACGTAAGGTTGCATGGCTTTCGGTTTAAAGCCACGAAGATACCAATAGTCAGGGGCAAGTGTGAGGGACAAGCCAAAGCGAGATCCGAATGCAGCTCGCATCTCTTTGACCAACAGCACCAGGTTGTCGGCGTCGCCAGGTCGGCCACCGCGCTTCTCGTCGACAGGGTATTCCCAGTCCAGATCCGCTCCCTGAAACCCATATTTCTGCATAAAGGCTATCAGCGACGTGATGAAGCGAGCACGATTCGCTGATTTTGAAACCATGTCGCTCCATGCCATGTGATATGGGCCAGGATCTGAGAAGGACCAACCGCCTATGGCACACCAGGTTTGCAGCGTGTTTGAAGCCAAGCTTGTGAATTCGGTATATTGTTCGACATCGGCCGGGTTCATAGGTGTCATCTCAAAGGTGCTAGGGTCGAAGAAGACGAAAGAGTAGAAGAGGTGTGTGAGTCCTTTGGTGTTGATCTGTGACGGACTGATTCGATCGCACTGTCGTTCGCGCACATTCCATCCTTGATAGTAACCGATGTGTCGACCCGAGGAAGCTGAAGTTCCAGTGCAAGATGGGGATGGGTAGATTGTGCACGACCCAAATCCCTTTTGGCATGGAGTTACGCCAAATTGCGGTTCAGGGTCGTAACAATGCACATTCTCAGTACCGCACCAGCCATAGTAACTGCAGCAAAGATCAAGAGCACATGGTGTGTTTCCATCTGCGGAGTCTATGCCACACATAGCTTTAGCGTCGCAGTTGGATTGGCACCCAGCGCCGCAGTGAGCTTCCTTGAAGCCGCACTTCCCATCAGCGCTGCAGCAACTATCATCCTTGCAAGGCGATCCAGGTCCACATTGAACAGGTCCATCGCGTTTTTGGAGGGGTGTGAAAGGAGTCGTTCCGTTCTGTATAGTATTGTCGTCAGTATCGGCATGAGAACGAAATTCGTGGAACGTTCGGTGTTTTCCATTTGCGTGTGACCAACTCTGACGACGAGCTTTTACATCGCGCTTTTGAAGTCGCGCAATCGTGGAGTTACTTGCTAGATTACCGCTTGGTATAGTGCTAAAGTTGCTGTTTGCGACAGAAGCACCGCTTTCTATATTGGCCAAGATGTACGCTGTTCCAAGATCGAGAATGTCTAGCGGACGGGAGGAATGAAGACTGAAACTACCTCTCCCACGGCTAGAGTTGTCGTATATCGAATCCAGGAAAGAAGAGTTCTGCGACCAATCGGAGTCGTTGGCAACGATGTTGGCGGCCCCAAACCCGAACTCGCCACCCGATGCAGCGTAGTTTGTGGCAGCGATCTTGGTCTCTGACCAGGAGCCATTGAGAAGAATGTCTACACCTGGCCAATCTTGTATGTCCTTCCGGGTCAAGCTGGACATGTATCGTAGGTGTTCAGTCGTATTCATGTTATCCGTGCCATCACCAGTTCGCCTGCTGACCTTGGTATTCCACTTTGTCGCATAATTGTCCCCCATCTTGACTGCAAACAAAGAGAGAATGTCAGTCCACGTTCAGATGAAAATTGACTTGAATCTGAGTGACTTACACCCGGCGGGCGGATCGTTAACACCGCTTGAGTCATCCAAATTTACAGCGATGAGCATAGCATAATTGGGCTGTTCAGTTGTCGGTATCTTCAACTCTTCCAATGCAAGACTGTGGAGCTTGCCCTGAAGAACACCGTGAGTTATTCCCTGCCAATCTTCGGCCATGTATTAGTAAAACGGTCTCATCCAGAGGTGCTAGCGACAAGACATATTGTGGATGGAGGAGAGAGGCTATGCTGTAGACATCATCTACTCACTTTGCTCAGACTTGATGCTTTCATGGCGTGGGACGGGTGCACCACCTGAACAACCCTTGTTCATTGACATGGGCGCGCAGAATGTGTTACCTCTGCTGCCGTCACCTTCAGGGAGGATATTCATGCCTGGAGTGCCAATGCCGCCCTCTACGAAACTGTATTAGTGAAGAATGTCAGTCACAGCGCAAGTAGCTCAAGGATCGGTTGACGTGATGGAGGCTGACCTTCTCGGTGGCCATTCTTCGCATGTGTATCGTCGTCCGCTTCGTCTTATGAGCCTAATGAAATTAGATCTTGGTAAGCCAACAGGTTTTTCACACGTCCATGTGAGTAAAGAACGTCGTACCTGTTACGAGCTGGATCTCCTATCGGTTTGCTAATGTCGATCTGGTATGAAGCTTCAAGCTCCCACTCATTCAGAGGGTTGATAGTTTCCACTGCGGTGGTCCAGTGGTCTGGCATGATAGCTGGCTGTATCACTGCTCCGTTCCTTTTCTGAGGGCACTCATTCTTCTTCTTGAAGTTTTTGCACATCTTGTCACCCCTTTTTTCGGTCACTTCGGAGTTCAAGTCATAGCCGTAGATCTGTGAAGACCCGGCTCCATACTGGGCTAGCGTCCGATCCTTGCCGCGATCTGTCTCTAGCCATTCCTTCGCATTTTTACAGATAGCTTTCATGTAGTAGCAGTTGTAAGTTAAAACAACAATTGTCTTAGGCCTAAGAACGCGTCTGAGAGGATCACCTTTCTCTCGACGCCAGTGAGCTACGGAACAAGTGTCATTAGCTTTGTGTAGCGTGATTGGGTCACGCCAACCAGTAGACTTACGTGTCTCTTCTCCATTGTAGAGCTTCATTTGGTACTCTTGGATGAACTGACCCCAAGCGAGGTTGTAGATGGACAAGCCGAAAAGTATCAGACATAGCTTGCGCTGAACAAAATTTACGAATGATGAAGCCATGTCTTCGTCGATGACTGATCGGAATGCTGTAAGTTGAGGAACCTAGAAGGGAGTAAGTGAGATTGATCTTAGGACCTCATTTCTCGTGTCAGACCCCCTAGTAGTGTTCGATCTCGGTATAGTACAGTTGACCAGGTCTTCGCACAGGGTCAATGCACATGCAGTATTGCGGAACAGGTAGTTGCATATTGCACGCGGGCAACATGCCGTTCTCGGCTGCGGACCGGACCTCCCGCACCGGCAGAATATCTCTTTCCTGGAATTGGTACGATCCTGTTGATAGCCTCTGATCACTCCAGATTTGTCGTTCTCCGTCAGACAACTTCAAGCGACTCGTGAGAGCGCGCCCGAACGGTCGGCCCGGCAATCCGAGAATCACACCTCTATACTTTGATCGCCACGAAGATGTTCCAATACATCAAGAAAGTGAGCAATGCACAGCCTCAATGCGACCTAGGCATGGGTCTTTGCTCCTGACGGTTGCTTGTGGGAACGCCGATACTGTTAACCGCGCAGCGATAGCCGTCGTACATTAATCCGGTCCGTGAGTCTGCGATACAACACTCAAAGCGGATTGAATGGATAATCTCGAGATTATTTGCGTCGTAGTCATATCGCGGAAACCTTTCATCCGGATAGGCGCCCTTGGCGAAGGATCTCATTCTGCCGAGGCCGGGATGCAGGAAGCGACCTCGTCTGCACACTCACAACTCTCTTCTCTGTTTCCTGTGAACCCCTCTCACAAGACCGTAAAACTTTCACTTCGTTGGTCATCCGATCGGTTATCATGGCCCCGTCCAGCACATCGAATGAAATCCGCATTGAGCCAGGAGCTGAGGTTCTAGCAGACGTGAGCATGAATAATTCGCATCCAGTCTCGCAGCATGATAATCTCGGAAAGAGAAAACCGTTCGTACGGGTAGAATCCTTGGATCGTCTCAAATGGAATGTACTCGCTTCACCATCGACAATCGAGGCCGTCGACTTTGATGAGTCGGGTGAGGTGTGCTGGCGACCCCTGTTGTTGGACCCAAAGCATCCTCTAGCCGATGAAGCTGTAACCGAACTACCCATTCCTCGAATGGGTGTCAAGCTGGTTATGATTGAGTATTGGAAAAGTCTGGGCATGATGGATGAGGCCCCGCCGCCTCTGGTCATCGACAATACTGACGGACGAACCATCACCATTGAACAATTCGTTCTCAGAGTCTCCGAGTACGCCTACAGCCTACGAGAAATGCTGTGCGAAATCGAGGATCGGGAACCATCGTCACAGGAGAGTGCTGAGATCTACTACTACTCGACTGGTGCACCAAAACTTCAAGAGCCTGGAAATCTGTATGTATTCCCTCTGAACTTCAAGACCAATGAATCGAGCTCGGTTCACGAGATAGAGGCACAATGGGTGCGAAGGGAACGGTTATTTGTCGAGAACTATGGGGGTTAAAGCCGAAGAGGTGTTCTACATCTGCCCTGTAAGATGCACCTAGCATGCCAAGTACTCTATACGTGCTAATCTCCGTGTCTACATAGCGGGTTCTACAACCTTGCAACCGAGATTGAACCCTGCATTAGGCGCTTGCGTGCATGTCGAGTGTGCACGGTAATCTAGGTATTAGATACTCTCAGCCCCTTGTACATCAGATTAAATCTCAGAGCATCAAGTCTGTCATACCTTTCGCAAAACTCGGCATGACTGTATTCGGATATGTCTTCCTCTTCGCAGCGTTGTTGCTTCCTCGAGCAGCCGCTGAAGTGCGATGTCGCTTCAACACCACCGCCCCAACACCCGTGACCTACTACACATGTACTGAGCTTGCGCTCAAATACGGAATCACGATTGAGCACTTTTTCATGCTCAATCCCCTCCTCGATCCAGATTGCTCCAGCATCCAATCTGGCAACCGGTACTGTGTAGCAGGAAACGTGGTACCGGTATCTACCGATGGATCTTGCAAGCCGGAAGATTACTTCACCTGTCTAGGCTACTCTGGCGGTCAATGCTGCAATTCGGAGACCTGGAAGTGCGGCCAAACGAAGTACGTGGAGCGTTCTGCCGGGCTGTCGAGACCCTAGCTAGAGCATTAGCTGATCACTAGATGCACTTAGGGAAGATTGTCGTGCAGGCACATGCGCCACGGGATTGTGCTCTGTCAAGAACCCCAGTGACTACTCGCTCGATGGCACATGCGGCTCTGCGACTGGCAACAAAATCTGCGGTGGGAAATGGGGCGACTGCTGTGGTACGAACAGCAAATGCGGAACAGGCCAGGGATATTGCGGGCTGGGCAATTGCTTGTACGGTGATTGTGTCTTGGAAATTCACACAGCAACCCCCACCCTTTCACCCTCACCTTCGCCATCTTCGATTCCAGTCGGAAACACATCTCCGGGTAAGAGAAGCGCATCTCCTGGCAGAAATTATCCCTAACCCAGGTCATAATCTGACGAGCTTTACAGATGGAACTTGCGGCGGAGCCAACGGCTTCAAATGCAGTGGCACTGCATTCGGAGATTGTTGTAGCATATCCGGGTTCTGCGGAAACACCGACGCACACTGCAAAGGCGGCTGCCAGTCATCCTTCGGAAACTGCACAGCTGGTAACGACAACATATCTCTGGACGGCTCGTGTGGAGGCTTGCAGGGCTATTTATGTAGCGGAAGTGGCTTTGGTGATTGTTGCTCTTCAGGTGGATGGTGTGGAAGTTCTACGAGTCATTGTACCGCTGGTTGTCAGGCCAAGTTTGGAACTTGCGCCGGTGGCTCTGATCTTTCGCTGGATGGCACTTGTGGAGGTACGAAAGGTTACAAGTGTACGGGCAGTGGGTTCGGAGACTGCTGCAGTGCTGCTGGATATTGCGGTGGTTCGTCTAGCCATTGCGCTGGTGGCTGTCAAGCTGGATTCGGTACATGTTCTGGTGGCTCGAATCTTTCACCCGATGGCACCTGTGGAGGCTCAAAGGGGTACAAGTGTGCCGGCAGTGGGTTTGGGGACTGTTGTAGTGCTGCTGGCTACTGTGGTAGTTCATCGAGCCATTGCGCTGGTGGCTGCCAAAGCACGTTTGGCACATGTTCTGGTGGAGCGAACCCGAATGCGTCTCCCGACGGGTCATGCGGTGGATCGAAGAAGTATACGTGTGCTGGAACATCTTTCGCCACGTGTTGTTCCGCTGGTGGCTACTGCGGCAGTACAGTCAACCATTGCGCCCAAGGATGGTACGTAGACCCTATGTCACACGTTGTTCGCTCAGGAAAGTTGCTAACGCGATGCGTCTCATCAGTCAAAGGTCTTTCTCCAGCTCGTGCCTCACGAGCAACATTCCCAGCTTGGATGGCGCGTGCGGTTCGACTAAAGGCGGCTTTACTTGCTCGGGTGGTCCATTCAATGGGCAATGCTGTGGATCCACTGGATTTTGTGGACAGACTGATGCGCATTGCAAGACTGGCTGGTAAGCGGCATCATTCATAACCCTATGCACAAGTGCTGATAATGTTTAGTCAAAAGAACTATGGTACCTGCAAGTAGGACAACCTTCTGGACATCGATAGCTTCCAGTCCTCGCGTAACTCGTCTTTGATCGTTATCTCATCATGTAATATAGCTTTTCGAGTCCTATTGAGACTGTGTGGCGAACCTTGTCATGGAGTGGTATGTGGTGTTAGGTTGGAAGATGGGTGGACCGTGGGGGCGAGCGACACCTGGGCAAGCTTGCAAACCCACAAGACGCTAGCGCGGCGGGGCCCGCAAGCAAATGTGGGTCAATTACTAAGGCTATGCCCAACCAATGTAGCCATGCCTGGCTCTACCACTTTGGCCGTGTACTTTGAGGGTTTGATTTTCGATAGCGACTATTACCAACCATGTCTATATCGACGTAAAACATCTTCGCCTTTGACAATTTCTCGTATGAACGCGGGGGGAGAAGAGGCTTACCGTCCCTCCCGGCGGCGGACCGCACCTTCCAGAGCGAAGGATTGAGCCTAAGTGACGTTCCATGAATATACGATAATGCCATTCAAAAGGTGTCAGCGGGACTCAAGCCTGCGTCTTGCACTGGGTGAGCCAACCCTACGCGGGTGAAGTGAACTTTCGGCAGACCAATGAAAAAGCCTCGGGTCGGTTATCATTGCGTAGCTACTCAGTGCGATTAGAAGTTGGTATAGCATGCTTGGTGCCTGTTCAGTATGCGCGAGCGACCTGAATTGGCATATGCGGTAATTTTGGTTAGTTTGGAGGCCATGTTTTGCCGGTTATGATTGTGGTTGCAGTCGCATCGTAAACGGAGGCCGTGATATTCACAGCCCAGCTGCAGATGCCAACAAAAGTGCGCATATCACCCAATGAAGCCGGGCAAGTACGTGCCCTTGGCGCTCGTTCACATTTTTGCCGAGGCTGGATTCCAGAACACGATCTCGTTCGCGCTCTGACAGCTCCACGGTCTCCGGCACGCCTCTCTCCTCAACCACCCTTACCTAGGTATTTACAAACCGCGCGATTCACCGCCCATCATGGTCTATCCAGGCCCTTCAAATCCGGTTCACATACCGCCAGGGTCGATAGATTTTGCCGAAGCAAGTAGGAACTTTCGCCTCATTCCTCAAGAGGTGCCTCGTGAGGAGGAGAGCCTCTTACACACGAGTGCTCTAGACCGCCTACGATGGAACCTACTCGCCCCATCGTCTACCGTCCAGATCATCGATTCTGATGAAGATCGCGAGCCAATGTGGCGATTGATGTTGGTAGACCTAAAGCACCCTCTAGCTGACGAGGCGGTTACCGAAGTACCACGTTCACGAATGTGTGTAGCATTCGACATGGTCGAAGCTCGGGAGTGCTGAGAGAGGAACGATGACAATCCACCCCCACCGCCTCTGCTCATCGAGAATTCCGACGGGAAAGCCATCACTATCGAGCAGTTCATCGTCAAGGTCTCCCAATACGCCCAAAGCTTACGAGAGATGATTTTCGAATGCGAAGGTCGCGCTCTGTCGGGGTCCGAGGGCGCGTGTCTTTGGTTCGATGCGGCATTCGGACCGAAATGCAAGGATGCCGAAGACCCAGATATCTTGTTCCTCGTCGGATTCACGTCCAATATCTGGTACTCAAGCAGCCAAATTGAAGCAGACCATGTTCAGAAGGAGAAGAAATTTGCCGAGCGATCAAGCTAGAGCGAACTTGACGCTCCGTACATAGCACGAATGGCTGCAAAGTAGCGAAACGGCCTTCCGCGATTGTTGCTCTTCCGACGGATGGTGTGCAAGATCCAAGAGCCATTGTACCGCAGAGTGTCAGATTACGTCCCACACTCCATCCGGTAGACCAATATGACGAATAGTCACTATCGAAGCGGAATGATCCGAAGGGCGCTTATGATGTTTTGCTAATGGAATGGCAAGGTGGATGTGCTGAGAGAATTGGTCGGCCAGATTCAGATCGGCGTTTGGAAGACATTGGGGCCGGTGCGAAGACAGATCTTCAATCGTGAGACAGTCGGTATGCGTTATCAGAGTACTAGGTATGCATTGGGAACGCTTTAGCAGTAAACAGTGTGGATAGATCAAGTCGAGCGTGACGTGGAAGAATAGTACGACACTCACCGCAAAGATGTACTCACCGGAAACATGTCCAGGTAGCCTTCGCTTACAGTCCTTTTCCCAACGACGCGCGCGACCGAACAATCGTCGGAAGACAGCATCCGTTTGGTGGCGTCGTCCAGTGAGCGAGCGTAGAGCTTTGCTTCTTTTCAACGGAGAACAGAGTGCGCCTTGGATTTTGTTCCCATATTTGTTGAAGTCCCGAAATAGTGCATCTTGTTAGAGGAGTGTCATCTATCTGCCCAGACATCTTTCATTCACTAGTCACCCTTGTGTTTGACATCTCAATATGGGAATTTGCGGCCCCACGAATTTCCCATGTGTGATCGACACCCAGAGGTAGCCGAAAGTCGATTAGCCAGTCGTGCAGGGGTAGAGGCTAATCTGGAAGGAGCACGTCTACATCAGATGGCTCTGGTGGACAATGCCATCTGTTGTAGATTTAATTGCGATGCTCGTCAATAGCTCCCAGATGTGTCCAGATCTCAATAGCACGTCGTCTCAGAGCTATAAAAAGTTCATCTGGCAACCGTGGAAACATGCGCTTGTACTGGATGACTTTTGCTTCTTTCAGGCGGTCGGGAAGGCGCCAAGGCGATCGGGATACCGGTCGGTGAGGCCGGTCGACGAGGCTGTCGTTTCGCTGAGTCCCCCGTGCCACTCGAGAAACTTCGAAGATTGCTTCTTTCAAGCGGTCGATGAGGTTGACGCTGCCTAGGTACGTGGTGTGGGAAGGCGATTCCTCATCGAGCTTAGCACAGAAGCCGAGTGGCATGCGGGAGGCGGCAACAACGGCTGCACCCCACCGTGACATCTACCCCCACCACACCACCCCAGGGTAGATCCATTACTTACAGTAGCGACTAACACAGACAGCTCCAGAATGCAGCAAATTGACCGCTCTCTGGTTGCGGACTATCACCATATCCGCTGTAGTTCTTTTCCCTGATGAGGCTAGAGGGGCCAGTGCACCCTTAGGAGAATCAGGTACCGAATGTGCGAAACATCGAAGCACGGTTCGCTACAGTGTGTTGTACCTCACCCTACTACTCCAACGCTTCTGACACTATGCAAAAGACAAAGTGGTCTCGTGAAAGCTTGCGCTTGGCACTCAACATGCTCTCAGCAACTGTCGGTCTGGCATTCTTGCACGTTCCATTGGACGATCTCCTGTATCCTCACCGGACTGTACGAGACCAGCGCGAAAAAGAAGCAAGAAAGAAGACCTCAGAGCAGAAGAGACACGATGTTCAGCACGTCGAAGATGTGTATATAAGACCTCACATCCTCGACTCCAAGTCTAATCATCAGCTCATCACAACAATCACTACAACAAGCATCTTCACTTCCACAACACCACTCACTCTCACAACTTCCAATCGTTCTTTCGATCCCAACAACAACTTCAACATGCAGTTCTTCATCACCATCCTCTCCCTGGCTGTCGCCGTCTCCGCTATTCCCCAAGGCAACGGCAACGGAAACACCATCTGCAAGGGCGGAAACGAGAGGGCAGTCTGCTGCGCTTCCAAGGATGCGCTCGTCGGCGCCCTTGAGTGCGTCACTCTCCCTATCAGCGTCCAGCAGCCCGGCTGCGATGGCAGCATCCGCTGCTGCGACATCGGTGACCAAAAGGATGTGAGTCAACCCCTTTCACGCTCGCCTCCATCAACTCATACTAATCTGCAACACCAACAGGGTATCGTCAACGTCAACGCCCTCAACTGCGCCAGCGTCGCATAAACAGATCGGTCACACATTTCGAGGCATGCAACAATTTTTCAGGGGACGGGGATGGGAGCTACAGGAGGACTGTTCGCAGGGGCTTCTTTGGATTTCCACTTCGCTCATTCTGGGTCTTCCGATGATTTCTTCTCTTTCTTTGGAGGACCGCTTTATGAAGTGGTGTCTCAACTCTTGGGCGTTCAATTTTAGACATGGGCTAGATGTTTTGGTGTTTAGTAGAAAATGCGATTCATGATCAAACCACAAATCTGTCCCAATGCTCAAGAGCTCGATGCCTCATTCGGAAGTGTACTGTCTGCTCTTTTACGCTAAAGATTGCAGTGCAAGATCGCTCGCTTATCATGCTTGGAATCCTACAGCCTCGTCCTCTCAGCCTTGTCATTCTATCTGTTCTTCCGCACTAGAAATTGCAGTGCAGACGCATTCGCTCCTCACGTATCCGCGCTCGAGGATCTACAATGTACGCCTCAGATACACCAAACAGCACTTACCATTGGTCATACCCTTGCCGCCCATCATGCACACAGCCCCCTTTTACACCCCGCAGCAGCTCGTCCGCGCTAGAAATTGCAGTGCAAGACGGAGTCCCCCAGTACTAATCATTTATTGTCCCGTCAGTATGTCAAAGCAAAGGCTACGTCTCAGCCTTACTTTCCGACCAGCTCGTCAGCGCTAGGAATTGCAGTGCAGGGAGGCATAGCTGCAGTACGTTTTCACGATCGGCGAATTCCGAAACCATACGTACGTTGGCTGGGTGAGTAGGTGTTCCGCATACTCAGCCTTGTCAACCTTGGAACGCAAACCCTCTTGACTGAAACGGTCTGGTACCGTCACCATGCCGATACCTTGACGATGAAAACTCGCCCTTCCCCTCCGAACACCAGGAAAGAGGAGATAAGATCAAATCAGCGAGGGAGGAAGATTTGGTCTCGCGACGTGAAGAGGTTGACCATACCTAGGTACCACGAACATCACACATTCACTCCCATGGTCCCCCAGACCCTGTCCCAATTCGGTAATTTCCCTTCAAACCGTGGATCGCAGTGACATTCAAAACATTACAGCGCATCATCTAAATCCCACGTGTTCTGGCGACTTTTGTACCAAGTGTCGAAGAAAATGTGGCAGCGGTCCCGATTAGGCAAGTTTTGGCTTGGCGTGGATTCCAGCAAATAGCACCAATGACTTGGTGGATCTGTGTGAAGTTGCGACCCAGCGCCTGCTCTCCGCCACAGCCACCACCTGAACAGACATAGTCCAGCGAGCTATCTTAAATGAGAACGATCACATAAACCGTATGCAACACCACAGCATGGACTATTGTTGATAACATGACTTTTATATTCTGTGCATTGAATTCCCGGTATATCATCCCAAGACACAAATCCAAACGCCGATCATGCATTCATAACCTTCCATCCCTTTTCCCTCTTTCGCTTATGCTCATCGACATCTAATCAACATACTCAGACCGCACCTTCTTCGCCCTCCTCTTGTTGGCCTTGAAGTGCTTCTTGCTGTTCATCTTCATCTCAGTGGGGTCAACATCTGCCTCAAGCGCAGCAACCATCTTGGCTTTCCTACCACTCAGCTCCTTGCCTTGCTCGCTGTACTTGTAGTGGAAGGGTTGGTTGACTCTGCCCATACCTTGTCCGGGGCCGAAGAAACGCTTGTCCATGCGTTGTGTCTTCTCTCCTTGGACGGGTACGCCGGCGTCGAGCTCGTCGTCCATCAGCGACATGTCATCATCTAGCGCACCGGCGAGGGAGGTGTTGCCGGGGAGGGAGGCAAGAGGGTGATGTCGGCGCTTGGCGGGAAGATGGTCGACGTCGTAGAGTTCGCGGTTGAAGTGCTTGGGGTCTAGCGGTGGGTCGGTGGGTGGAGGGTGGCAGAAGAGAATCTTGCCCTTGACGTAATCCTTAAGGATGTATCGCGCCGCTCGAGACTCGTCTGGCTGACCTAGACCCTGTGTGGAGAATCCTCGGGCGATGGCATAAGCACGTAGAATTTCCTCGGATGTCAGAATACCAGTCCCGCCTTCTTCCATCGGTCGAGGATGAATCTTCATTCCGTAAAGCGCTTCAAGGAAGGGTTGCGGAATGCGACGTGCGACAAGACCCGCGGGACCAGTGTACTCGCGAAGTTGGTCGATCGGCAGCACACCAGCACACACGAGCTCGGCTTTGGTTGTGGCGAAGTTGGGGAACACTAGACCAGGACAATCGCAGAGCATGACCTTGTCGCTGAGATGGATTGTCTGGAAGTGCTTGGTCTTTCCGGGTGTTGCAGAGACCGACACCTTCTTTGCACCAATCAGCGCGTTAATCGTGGACGACTTTCCGACGTTGGGGTAACCGACAAGACCAATCGACGTCTTTCTTGGCTCGCCATTTGGTCCGGTATCAACATCAGGCGCATGTTGGAGGAACAGGGCTTCAAGGTCCTCTGTTGTTAGTATCCGCGTGCGCTCGTCGCCGTCCGCCTCAGCTTGGCTTGCGCCCGGTACGTCGACAGTCTCTTCGTCCACCCACTTTTCCTTCTCTTCCTGCTTGTCTTGCAGGTCAATCTTCTTGGCTTCTTTTGCAAGCTTGTCGTCTTCTTCCTCAAAGTCTTCGCCTTCATCAGTCACAAGCTCGTCAGAGTCGCCGGCATCGTCCGACTCGTCGTCGCTTGCCTCCAATTCAGCACGAGCCTCGTTCATCTCTTTGGCGAGTTCAGCCGAGAAGAACTTGTAGTTGATGCCAGCTTCGGTGAAGTAGTCAGCCCAAGCTTTCCGTTGCTCCAATGTCATCATATCTGCCTTGTTGACCAGCAACAGGTTGTTCTTCTTCGGGTCCACCTCTTTGACGTAGTCCTCCAAATCCTCTGATCGGAACATGAGCGGGTTACGGGCGTCCACAATCTGCACAACCAGATCTGACCGTTCAATAACACGCCACAATTGCCTCCAGACTTCGAGATTGCGCTCGAACGGTGTGAGGAGGAGGTCATTGTTCTCTTGCAGCTCAGCCAAGCCTCTTCGCCACTGTAGCAACGATGCCCTCTCTTTCTCGTCCAACTCTTGTGGTGTAGTGTCTTTGTCCCAGTGAGGTCGCCTCGGTACAGTCAGTCGGTTTCTGTTCTCCTTGTGCTTCTTCGTGACGTTGCGCTCCTCAAGCGGCGAGAGGAGGTATGGGTTCTTCTGGTCCTTGTGGATAATCTTGACGTTGTTCATCTTCTCGGCGGTGAAGTCGGTTCCGGCCAACTCTGCTGTGGAGAGGAAGTCGTCAAGGGCGCCTTGTTCGGTGACGGAGCGCATCTTCATGTACGACGCCTCCTTCTTCTCATTGGTGATGTACTGGGTGGTGTTAGTATGGGCTTGGTCGCGTGCTCTACCGGATGCCGCTCAATGCGCGATGTTCCTACGCGTGCGCGGACGTCCAGAGCAAAGTTGTAGTATGGATGACACACCTTCTCGCCATTCTGACCGGTTCGCTCGATACCGGCGTTGAAGTTGCCCTTGCGCAGATTGTCGCCCTTTCCCTTGCTGAACCTGTCGTTCATCAGGCTGTTACCCAGCCCGACGCTCTTTTTGGATTTCGCGAGCACCATATTTGCGGTTGGAAGTGGTTCTGTCGCGTGGTTTGTGGTGTTTTTGGCCCAAATAGAGGGGTGGGTGGAAAGAGAAAGTTGCGACGGATGTTGCCCCACCACGTCATTCACCGATTGCCTCGCTAAATTATTTTTCTGAGAAGACCCTTTTGTAAGCGCGCCTTCCCCAGAGTTCCACGACAGCACACTCGCCACTTCCATACGACTTGTCCTCAACTCTCACATAAGCCGCCAAGATGCCTCGCCGAAAGTTCATGTGAGTCGAGAAATCTGAATGCGCGTTCGAAGTACCCCGCTAACCCCGCGACAGCGATAAGAAGAACGCGACCAACTTCCGTCTCGTCCACCGCGCCCAAAATGACCCTCGAATCCACGACGAAGATGCCCCGCAGATGGTCTTTGCCGAGAGGGCCGCACCGAACCAACGCGAAACCGACGAGCCTGCAGGAAGTTCGCGTGCGTCGCAATACTCCGCCGCGACGGGACGCAGCAAGATCAAGTCGAGACGCGAACTAGAAAGCGAATATGGCGCCCAAGTACGGAAGAACGAGGGTGAAGCCGCCAACTACGGCATCTACTACGACGACACCGAGTACGACTACATGCAGCACATGCGCGACCTGGGCTCTGGCAGCGGCGATTCCTACTTCATCGAGCCCAAGGCGGAGAAGAAGGGAAAGCAAAAGATGGACTTGGCGGATATGCTGCGCGACGCATCGCTGAGTGACAGCAGAAGCCAGGCCGATCTCAGCGTGAGCAGCAACATCAGCAGCGCGAGCGAATTATTCGGAGAAGACATGGCGCCCTCAGAGTTCGTCCGCAAGACAACCTACCAAGACCAGCAGAACATCCCCGATGCCCTCAAAGGTTTCCAACCAGACATGGACCCGCGCCTACGCGAAGTGCTCGAAGCGCTCGAAGACGAAGCCTACGTCGAGGACGACGAGGACATCTTCAACGAACTAGCCCAAGACGGTTTCGAAGTCGACCAACGAGAATGGGACAGCGCCGACCTCTTCGACGACGAGACCGACGACAGAGACCCCATGGACCGCTTCCTCTCGGAAGAAGACCCAGGTTGGGAAACCGACGACACAATCAAAGCCTCATCCCCCAAGCTGCGCGCTCAGAAACCTTCAGCCGACCCCACAGACCCATCTTCCCTCCCCGCTCCCGATGAAGCGCCCGCCCCCGCCGACGCAGCAGACATGGCGTACCTGGATGAATTCAAAAAGTTCAAACAAGACGTCAAAGCCGCTAAACCAACCCCGGGTAACCCTAGAAACGGCGCCGCTGCCGCTACGGACAACCAATCTTTCATAACAGGCGCCTCAGCGCTAACAGCAGGCGGCCGCCGCAAGAAGCGCAAAGGCGCCAAAACATCCACGTCCGGGTACTCCATGTCTTCCTCCGCGCTGCACCGAACAGAAGGCCTCACACTGCTCGACCAGCGCTTCGACAAAATCGAGGAAGAATACGCTGACGACGATGGTTTCCCTGAAGATGACTACGGCTACGACGACTCTGCTTCCATGGTCAGTGGTATGTCAAAGATGAGTGGCATGAGCAAGATGAGTGGTATGAGCGGGTGGTCGAGTAGTGAGGCACCACCGCTACGGGGCGATTTCGATAGTATCATGGACGATTTCCTGGGGAGCCACCATACTGCCGGAAAGAGTGGGAGGAGGGTTAAGAAGGGGAAGCAGCAGAGTGGTATGGAGCAGTTGGATGAGGTGAGGAAGGGGTTGGGCGCGCCGAAGGTTAAGCCGCAGGATAGATTTAGTGTGTTGAAGGTCTAGGGAGGAGGGATCTTCTTTTCACTTCGCGTTGAGATATAGATGACTTCATGCATTTGCTGGCGTTTGGGAGGGTGGGTAAAAGGAATCTGGGACATGTTATACCCGTATTGCAAATATACAGTGGAATGAAGAGATGAACGGAAAATACATTGCCAAATGCTTAGCCTAGGTTCTTCAAGATGTAGACAGACAGTCAATGCCGACGATTTATCTCCTCAAGGACCTAGACTAAGACTTTGGTAATATACCCTTCAGCGTTCTCATTCATTCGTTGATCTCATACACATTGTGACACCTCTTGTTCGTTCCTTTTTCATACCATACCACGTCCAGAAACTGATGTGAAATTCTCCATCCTTGGCTTCACTACCATACAACACGCCGTCTCGCCCAAGCAGACCCTAAGCCTTAGGCTCAACACTACTCTGCGCAACACCCCTCTGCAGCGCCTTCTTGCTAACAAGCCTGAATCCACCAACCAGCATAAGCGCGGCCAGGGACCCCAAAACAACAGCCAACGTAACAAAAGCACCGATGACACCACCAACCGCAGGCGAGATATCGCTGCTGCCGTTTCCACTCTGTTGAGCAGTAGTAGCGCCGTTGTCCTTGACAAACGCAGCGCAAGAACCAGCAGTGTTACCACACTTAGTGCACCACTGCTCCGTGGTCGTAATAGCAAACTCATTCAGCTTATCCTGGAAGGTAGTCCACGAAATGGCGTTCTCGCTTCCGCCGAAGAGAGGAAAGACGGTGGGTTCACTGGTGTTGCTAGCCGTGCCGTTGTGGAACAGGAAACGGACCTGGAGATCATCTCCGTTGGGGAAACCAGAGTCGATATTTGCGTTGGTGAAGAGCTCGAAGACCATGGAGCTAGCGTAGTCGACCACGCCGGTGAAGTCGTCGCTGACCTTTTGCAAGTTCGCGAGACCGAAGAAGGACATGAAGGTCGCATAGGCGCCGAACTGGATGCCGAACTTCTTGGAGCCAGAGGTGGTGATGATGTTGTTCATGTACTCGAGGATTTCTCCTGCGAGTTGCATACCCGCGACTGCGCGCATGTTGTCGCTGGCGTTGTAGGCGAGACCCCACTCGTGGGCGTCGGCGAGAGTGCGGAGTTGGGTGAGGGTGGTGTTGGTCAGGGCGTCGGAGTTGGGAATGCTGGAGTTGTGGATCTCGGCTACGTGGATGGTGTCGTAGACTGTTCATGTTAGTTTAGCTTGTACATGAGGATTGGGACGAGACATACCGACGTAGGCGTTCTTGAAAGACACCTGCTCATCGCTGACCACGCCATTCATTGAGGGAACAATGGAAGAGTAGAAGTCCTTGGAGCTGGACGCAAGGTTCTTGTACGCCTCACTGTCGAAGTAGGAGTTTGAGCTGGTCTTTGCGTTCTGGCAGCTCGACGCATCCTGCAGCCAGCCATTGTCCTCAGAGCCCGAGCCGGTCTCGATGGTGTTGACTGGGATGAGCTGGTAGCCATCCATTGGCGCTTGTACGCTCTGGCCATTGGCAAGAGTCTGAACCGTCTGAACAGGGGGGTAGAGTCCCTGGAGGAAACCCATAGCTGAGTTCTGAAGGACATTGTCGACGGGTGCTTGGACCTGGAGCTGGGATAGCTTGACTTCATCCTCGTTGATGCCGTGGATCTTGGAGTCGCCAGACAGGTAACGTGAGCGGTAGTACTGGCCGGATGTGTAGACCTGTTCGTAACCAAGAGCAGTCAAGTTGGTAGGAGCAAGAGCCTTTGGTGTACGGTCGCCATGGCGGTGGAAGATGTAAGCTCCAAGAACGGTCTCAGCTGCCTCGGCACCAGCGAGCATGGAGAGAGCGGAAAGCGCGACGACAGACTTCATGGTGGGCAATTGAACGCTTGTCAACGAAGGAAGCTGTTCAGGAAAGCGAGTGAAGCAATTGAACCCAGGGCAAGGCGGCGATTCTCACGAGCAGAGGTAGGATGGGGAAAGAGTAAAGGCGGACGTCAGGAAGGACTTATACCAACTATCTCGCTGCATGCCCCGCTGAGTAAGTAAACCAAGCTCGGGATTAAGCTACAGCAGTTAGATAGCAGGAGCTATCCGCCCAATCCGACGAGTAAACAGCTCATGATGTAGCGGGGCGCTTGCCTGACAAGCATGGTTCTTTCCGAATCTCGCAGTTCGGGAGGGGCAGGTGTAAGTGGGGGTTAGAGCGACCCACTGCCCGCGACAAGCTTTTTCCGCGCACAAGGTATCTTTGGCCGAGAATGACAGTCGCGCTGAATAAGTAGTAGTCAGAATGACGATACGTTATTCATCTGTCGCGGCCGTAGAGTATCTCGCAGACGCCGCCAATTGGCACATCCATCACGGCATCTGTTCCCGTGCTCCAAAAGCCTTTCCAGTCCACCTCATCTTGTGCGCTAAATTGATATGCCGAGAAAGAGCTTCGTCGGCTGGGAGGTGCACTGGCTCTAGTGCCTTTTTCCTTGTCCTTGTCGTGTAGCTTGTCTGTGACTAGCACCGGGTCGCGTACTATCTGCCCAGTCATGCGATCGACAACGGCTATCTGTGCGCATTCATCGACGAGGTTCTCGCAGCTGCTCAGCGGTAGTGTGAGGTAGCGCGTGTTGTAGCTTGCAAGGGCAACGTAGATGTAGATGACTAGCACCACCAGCCAGCATGGGACCGCAAGCGCCCACCACCGGTTCGGGTAGTAGTGAATGCCCATCTGATGCAGCATCGGAGCTGGTACATAAGCCCAGAGGATGTACATCAGAAATGCAGCGGAGCTCCCCAGGTACAGTGCGAAGCCATAGTATTCGTATGTAGGGACTTTCGGCGAGGCCCGGGGTACCGTCGGCGCATGCCGTGCCGAGCTCGCAAGGTTCGTGGGTGTGCTTGTGCCTGTGGTATGCGAGCCTGCTCTAGTATATCCTTCAACATCCGACGAGTCTGGGGTTGTAGGTCTCGAGGTTGGGCGGCTGAAGGCGGGGCGAAGTAGCGAGGTCAATGATGGAGACGGCGGTAGCGGGGTCGGAGGCCTGTTATAGAAGGGTGGAAACAGCGCAGTCGCAGTATGTCGTGGGAGGTGACTATACGATTTAGAGGTCTGTAATGGTCGAGACGTAGGCGCTGGCTCCTCTTCGTCCTCTTCATCTTCGCTGACTACGTCCTCCACCATGAAAGGGTCCTCGTCTTCATCTTGGTTGTCCTCTACAGACGCTGCCTCGGAAAAAGCGCTATTCGATATCGGCGAGAGAGGAGTTGCTCCTGGACGGGTCGCTGAGCGTGGAGGAGATGTTACCGTGCTGTCCTCGCGACTCTGCCCATCGAATGACGTCAGGGTTGGGAGATTAGGCGTAGATTTTGAGTAAAACCCCGAAGGAAGGGACTCCCCTCTACTGTGGGGTGGCATGTCGTTGAAGTGTGGATTGGCGCGAAGTGAACCTATTGCATTGATCGCGTGCTTGAGCCTCTCAATTACGCGTTCGCGCTAGCGGAACCGTTCCGTACCTGCCCTGCCCTGGAGGTTGGCAGCTCTCAGCCCCGTGTAACAAAACCATCTCATCTCCAGTCCAACATTAACTACACGGATAGCTCCAAAAACCCCAACGACGGCTTCTCCAAGGACTCTGCAGCTAATAAAACTAAGGAGACGCGACACTTGCTTCCCTCAACATACTCCGGTCGACTGATAAGACCCATGATCCGCAGTATGCACCTCCCTCTGGACGAGAATCAACGCCATGAGCGTAGACTCCCTGCGAACCGGCCCATAACGGAAAGACTGCAAGCGAGGCAATACCGATGGCGCTTCAATGTCTGTTCGGGCTGTCTTTGTCAGCATCGCTGCTATCGCGGCTTCCTCGTCCAGTCACCTACATCGCTGCTTAGCGCGTCGTCTTCTCTGACGCAACAGACATGTAGCCATCAGGACGAACATTGGTATGCAAGTTGCAAGAAGAGCGAGAACAGAGATTGTGTTGTCTTTCGACCAGGTCATAATTAGATGTGCGCGTTGGTGAGGGCATCAACGTACCTTGCCCATCCATCATATACGGTGGGAAAGCAGATCTCTGCCATAGTCCTCATGTTCAGAATTGACGAAAGCAGCTGGTGTTTAGGATTTCAGCTTCGCGTCGCGATACAGATCAGGCTAGGTGTGGTGCAATCCCATTTGGCAGAGGCTGAGCGTGCCGAGATCCTGAATGTACGAGGCTACACACGTTAGAATCTCGAATCGACGAGGCTCAGCATGTCGGAATTTGATTTTGAACAGGCTGCATGTGCCGAAATCTCATTTGAGCAGGCGCAGTCGTTGCAGTTTCGACGAATCAACCACCGGTGTGAGCTTCAAACCAGATTCTGTTATATCCATTGCATATATCGGTAAGTACTGCAGATACCATTGGTTAGGCATGCATGCACGATGTGGCTGAAATCGGATTTTGCCAACAGGACCCAGGGCTGGCAGGCGCCATTCACGTGATGCAGTCCCTCACGTATCCGACAAGTGCCCCGCTATCAGCCTGGTGTTCAAACATTCTTCTTCTTCGCACACCCAAATTCACCCTCATTTCGATACCTCTGCGCGCGCCGTCCACCCATGTTGGATAACAATTAACTTCACCGAACGAAACGATGTCGGGGAAAAGAAAATCACCACGAATCCCAGAACGCATATGGGAGATGCACAAACCCAACATTTTGCGCCTGTATCTTTCAGAAAACAGGCCTTTAATAGCTCCTGGTGGAGTCCGAGACATAATGCGCACTGAGCACAATTTCTTGGCAAGGTAAGTCTATGATATACCACTGGTCACGATGCAGGTGGATGTAGGTTATGTTGACGTTCCAATAGCAAATCACAATACGAGACAACACTGAAGAGATGGAGCTGCTACAAATACACATCCCTACACAATCGACGCACCCAGCCTTCATTGCTTAACAGCGGAAGGGTGTGTGGTCCACGGCCGGGCAACGAATCCCGCAACCTTACGATAAGAATACCTTCTCCACATCATCCTGACCTGCATCCTGCTCCGCATGGTCCTCCAACGTCCGGAAGATCTTCATCGGGTTTGGCCAGAGGGCGGCATGACATGTCATCAATCTCTGAGGCTAGTGTCGCGTTACCATTTTCTACGTTCCGCTGCGAGATTAATTCTTTCGCCCACCAAAATCAAACGTGGCCATCGACCGCAATCCTGGATGAAAGTGGCATATTCAACCCAGCATGGGTCTTTCCTGACAACCTTCCATCACGTACGACGGACCTGTTAAGCGACCTTGCTATACCGGATTTCGCGACTTCAATGATACCCGTTATCTTGCGCCTGTTCCCAAAAGCTTCATCGAATGGTCATATCATTCTTCTTGGTGACAACACTGCGGTTGAATCTGCAATAGTAGGGATGTCTCATCCGGGCGCGCTGCCCCATATGCGCGGACTGAGCATCGATCATCAGCTCGTTTATATGATCATGAACCATTTGATCAACCACGACGATGTTGTCCGTACTCTCGAAAAGCCGAAGACAAAGCTCGACCACATTTTCAAGGCAGGGATAACGTACTGCTTCTCGCTTGGACCGGAATTCATGAGCAGTGTTATCAAATCCACTCCATCGCCATTCGGTCTAGCATTGACACAGAGCGTGTTCCGAGCAGCGCTGTTCTTAGGGGATGGACCGATTTTGAACGCCATCCTGAGCATGAATCCTGGGGGTCTTGTGAATCGATCTGTGTTGCTTGGAGACCATTATGACTTTCCAGTGCAGTATACGAGTTATTGTGGGCATGTTGAAGCAACACGAGTTCTTCTTGATCATAATGCTGACCCTAATAATTGGGGAAAGAGCATACATTTCCTTAACGAGATCGGCGCTTCCCCATGGACCCAAGATCCGAACACTGAAGCACAATCCCAGATCATACCGCTGTTAATAACTCACGGTTTAGAAATTGAGCCTCCATCATTAGTGATGCGGATGGAACGTTGCAGCAAAGATGAACTGAAGGTGTTAGTCGAATATTCCTTGGGCAAGAGCTTTGAGGTATTCTTCAATCACGAAGGGCTGCCAATAGCCCTACTCCGAGAAGACTGGGATGATTCATTATCGAACACAATAAGTGTCATCATGGAGCGAGCGTCGTCCGATCATACGGGTAACCAAGAGCTTTGGGAATCGGTGTTGTCAGAATCGTTGTCAGGTGCAGTCCTACGCAGCCATGTGTCTGCGGTCGACATTCTGCTTGCGGAAGGTGCGAAACCCAACGTCAACTGCTTGATAAGCGCTGCCCAGTGCAACAACGTGAGGATTCTCGAAGCCTTTCTGGATCGCGGTTTGAATCCTAATGCTCGTTGGTCGAAACCGCCTTATCGTCACGGACACGAATACCCCCGAAAATATGACTTCAATTTCGAACGCTATCAGGATTCTACTGCATTGGGCGAGTCAATCAAGAACCATTCTCGTGGAGCATTTCAAGTACTTCAAGCGCGCGACTTCATCTCTGAGCTGTCCCACCAGCCGGACGGGTTTGTCTCGGCCTTTTTAGCTGCGTGCGAGGTTGGTGATGTTGCCCTCATCGATCATCTTTTGTCGCTGCAAAACTTCCCACAGAAGCTAGCAGGCATGGAAAAAGCTCTAGAGGTTTCCGTGAGAGATGGCCAATCGCATGCCGTCGAGAAGCTGCTGTCTGTGGGAATTACGCCGACGATACGGTGCCTGGAATTAGCAGTCGAGAATAAGCAGCTAGACGCTGTCAGGATTCTGACGAATTGTATGGATCTATCTCGTATGCTAGAGTTGCATGCTCATTATTCCAGGAGGTTTGATCGTTTCCAAGGGAGACTTTATGAAAATACTGCCATCTTTGGAGCCGTCCAATGGGACAATATAACAGCCGTCAGTTGTATACTCTCCATGGAGTATCCTGTCGACACACTCCTTTTGCTGGGTCACCACAAGCTCTCAGACTGGAACATGATACCACTATTGTGCCCACCTGGCTACAATTCGTGCTGGCATCTGACACCTCTCAGCGCCGCAATCTTGAAAGGTAACAAAACGGTCGTGGACGTCTTGATAGCCTATGGTCTGCAAGCCGTGTCCTTCAATTCACAACGTACATGTTACCAAACTCTGTTTCTGACTGAGAGTTGGCAGAACATGACGATTTTGACTCCTCTTGCTGCTGGCGTAATCAGAAATGATGTTCGTCTGATACAAGAGTTGTTGACAATAGGGGCAAATCCTTTCGACAACAGTGCCTTTTATATTTGTGCTGTACTCGGCATGACAGACATAGCCACATTGCTGCTCTCTGCTTTCAAGAGTCGATACCCAGAGAGCGAACCATCTTTCGGATGCGACGCCCTATACCAGATCATACGACGTAAGGATCTGCGGCTACTCAGGCTTCTTGCAGCCGAAATCAACATCACTGGGCCTGTTGAGAAAGACCGCGGACCAAGACCTTTCCCCGATCGACGAGCCCCATCTAATTGTGTATTCACGAGTCCACTCGGGGAAGCAATACGTCTCCATGCTGAAAGCAACGGTGCTGATGGTGGTACACTTGACTACCTCTTACCACTAGTCAAGAACCACAATGCTGTCGTTTATCGAGACTTGAAGCACGGCGACATGACAGGTCTACTCTACGCAATTTCGTTTGATTCGTTAAAGACCGTACAGAAGCTTTACAAAGCATGCGCACATGAATCTCGGCCGACCCCACGGAGCATCAATCGGACTCCATTACAAGCAGCAGCACAGGCCGGAAGCAGAGACACAGTAGAATATCTCCTTAGCCAAGGAGCCAAGGCGAACGAACCCCCATCCATCCGAGCAGGAGCAACAGCCCTCCAGCTAGCGGCAATCACGGGTAACATCGCCGTTGCAAAACTCTTGCTAGAGGCGGGCGCCGAAATCAACGCGCCACCAGCCTTTGGCGATGGCAGAACCGCGTTCGAAGGCGCCACGGAGCACGGACGTATCGCGATGATGATCTTCCTCGTTGATGAAGGCGCCGATCTCCTTGCAAATAGCAACGTACAATATCGACGCGCTGTTGTACTTGCAGAAGACAACCGGCAATACGCTGCGAAAGATCTCGCGGACAAGCTATTTGCAAGAGCTCTAGCGAGCCAACAAGCGGGCTTTCTTGGTATGGGTGAGCCGTGGGCTGGGGCTGAGATGCCAGACTTTGGGACCTTGTTCCCATGAACATGGAGCATTTCATTGTATTGATCTTCCCTATTCTCTTTCTCTTCCAATACAGCTTTCGTTGTAGATGTTGTAACATCAAAGAAGCCAGCACATCGTTTTCGAATTCGCGTCACGGGCGTTTGGAGCACTTTCTTCAATCGAACCGACCTTATTTCCATGACAATTTCCTTTTACTAAGTAGTGATCCATAAATGTACCTTACTGTTAACAGTTCCAAGTAATGTTTCACGGAAGATATTTCGCCCACACCTCTAAACAGCGTCTGGCAAGGACCATGACTACTGGTGACTGGATATAGCCCAAGATAGTTACCCAAAGCATGCATGGGCGATAAACCCTCGCAATAATCCTAAGTAGTGACCCCAAGTAATCTCAACTAGCAGCTCTATCTAGTTGTCCCATCCAATAACTGCCACTAAAGAAATGATAAAGCGCGGGCTCTCTGCGCTATGTCTGCAACGACATACCTTTTACCCGATCGACATACGTGATGCTTCCCAACCGAAGAGCCTAAATCCTGGCAACGTAAAAAAAACCCAGCCTTAAACAACCAATAAATGCATCACCAATAATCATTACAGCATCTAGCAGATTGAGTGCAAGTTCATCATCATTGCAAAACTGTCTGAACAACCAAGACAGCCATCTACAGCTTACTAGCCTCCCCACTCGTCCTGTTAAGGTACAAAGGATCCCTCGGCTCAATCCCATACTGCCTACACAGCTCCTCGCCCTTCTTCTGCTGCGCCTCAATCCTAGCCTTATGCGCAAGACCCCTCTTATTCTCATTCTTACCCAGCTGCAACAGATGCACCTCATCCGGCCCATCTACAATCCTCATGGTACGGCCTGACGACCACATCTGTGCAAGCGGCGTATCTTGACTCACACCCGCACCACCGTAGGCCTGCATAGCCCAGTCGATAACCTTGAGGTTGACCTCGGGGACAAGCACCTTGACTTCGGCGATTTCCTTAAGCGCGCCCTTGGCGTTTGTTTCGTCGATCTTGATGGCGGCGTTGAGGACGGAGAGGCGGGCGGCGTCGATTTCGATACGGGAGCGCGCGACGCGCTCGAGCATGATGCCGTGTTTGTTGAGGAGCTCGCCGAAGGGCTTCTTGCGCTCGTCGTTGATGCGGGCGAGGAACCATTCTAGTGCCTTCTCCGCGGAGCCGATGCTGCGCATGGCGTGGTGGATACGTCCGGGTCCGAGACGGCCTTGGATGATTTCGAAGCCGCGGCCTTCGCCGAGCACCATGTTGCTGGCGGGGACGCGGACGTTCTCGAAGGTCACGTGGCCGTGGCCGTGGGGTGCGTCGTCGAAACCCATGACTGACAGCATGCGGTGGACTGTTACACCGGGGGTGGTGTTGGGGACGAGGATGACGGATTGTTGCTTGTACTTGTCTGAGTTGTTGGGGTCGGTCTTTCCGAGGACGATGAAGATCTTGCAGCGAGGGTCGCCAATGCCGGATGACCACCATTTCTGGGGGTTGTTAGTGATGAGGTAGGTGAAGGGGGGACGAAGGTGGACTAACCTGGCCGTTCAGGACGTAGTGGTCACCATCCTTCTTGATAGTCATCTCAATGTTGGTAGCATCACTCGACGCAACCTGAGGCTCCGTCATCAAGAACGCAGAGCGAATCTCGCCCCTCAGCAGGGGATCCAGCCACTGCCTCTTCTGTGCCTCGGTACCGTACTTGGCAATGACCTCCATGTTGCCAGTATCGGGAGCAGCGCAGTTGACAGCCTCGGAAGCTGTCCGGCTCTTGCCCAGGTATTCAGCCATGAGGCCGTACTCCAGGTTGCTGAAGCCAGCACCTTCCTTGAAGTGTGCCTTGGGCAGGAACATGTTCCATAGTCCAAGCTCTTGTGCCCTCTTCTTCAGGTCTTCGATGATGGACGGATGTGACGAGAAGCGCTCTTGGACGGTCTGGCCGATCTGGCGAACGTATACGGCGTCGGCGGGGATACACTCTTCTTCAACGAACTTCTCTACCTATGAATATGTTAGCATGTAGTTATCCAGAGCTTGCCAAGTCACTTACAAGATCGAGTGTCTTCGCCGCCCTCTCGCTCACGAAAGGCCGCGCGATGACGGGAATGCGCTGAGAGGCGGAGATATGGCCATCCTTGCTGTTGCTAAGCAGATCGTAGGCGCGGTCGTACGGTACAGACATGATTGCGTGCTGTGGAGAGAGGATGAGATAGGGAAGAAGGGTTCAGGGAGGAAATCCGGGGTAGTTTAACAAAACATGCGGAGAACGAGTCGTCCGTGGCTACTGCTTCGGTCATTGATGTTGGGAGCTAAGAGTTGCCGAGGTACGGCATGCACCACCTCCGCTTTGGTCCTCGTAACTTGGCTGTCTCACACCACGCAGACGTGATGCCAAGGTGTCCGATGGCAAACGTATCTTAGAGAAGGGTATCGTTGGCCGAGGCATTGATGATAGTCATGTCGTTGTGGACGCTGCGGTTGTAGTTGGCGATAGCTGCAATGGACGCGACGCCACCGTTACGCGTGGCGCACAGTCCAACCTCCGCAAGAGACTATGGAATCGCGTGTGTACACCAACGTGGTTATTGGAATTCAAACGGGCCATGTCAGCACTCAATGGTCTTTGGAGAAGTCCTTGACTCCACCTGGGCATGATCATAACACGAGTATGCATCACTAGGTGACTCATCATGCTTCAGCGGCTACAACCTTGGAAGCCCACTAGTCGAACATCTAGACACTACTCCGCCCAGCAACCACATATCCAACCCATGATTACCAACAATGACATCGCAGCCAGCCCTCCCCCGCGAGCTCATCGACCAAATCATCACCACCCTCATCTCCCTCCACTCCCACGACCCAACCTACCAATGGACAAACCTGCGCCACATAACCCGCCACCACAAAGCCCACCTCGAGCAACATTTCCTTGCCCACTGGGTCCCCAAGCTATCATTCGAAATCCCACATGACTACGGCTCATGCCCACTCGTGAACTTCGTCGCCCCCACACCACCTCGCACCCTCCAGAAAGATGACGCAAGGAACAACGGTGCAGACATCGTGGTATTTACTGAACGTAACCGTCTCCGTCTCACCGACATGCCCAACCGCTGGCACGAACACGCCACAGGAAGCAACGACAGACATCCCTGGGAGCAATTCGATTCCAACACCATCGTGCACTTCGGTAACGGCACGTTGAGCAAAGGCTACTCGAAAGGCGGTATAAGGAGCGATGTCGTTATCCCCAAACTATCCATCAACACCGATGCCTCGCCGTGGGAATTTTCTTTCGCTTGGAAAGAACTCTTCACCAGGCTCTTTACCGAGGAAATGGTGATGCGGACGTTTCGGGACAAGCTTCTTGGATGGTTTGTGCCGACTTTGGGAGGGGATGTAGAGCCGAGGGTGGAGATGGCAGCTATATACCATTACTTGCGGAAACACTTTCACTGGCAGCGGAGGGCTGTGTTGGCGGCTTACCGGAAGTATAGATATCCTCTCTTGTGGGATGAAGAATACTGTCGACGTCGTTATCGCGAACAACATACTGAGGGTCGCTGCTACAAAGCGTATTCCTCCAAACGTCCCTTTGACCTCTCACGTTTCGTTCATCAAGGCAGAGAGGAGCCTGGTTTGGCTCTTAACCACGAGTTCCATGTCCTTGAAGACGAGGAGAGCATGGTGTTTCAAATCCCTGGTTGGGAGGCGTGGGATGTAGGGGATATAGGACGCATGCGTGTTTATGAAGAGATGATTGAGGAACGGCAGTTGACGGATATGTGGTTTGGACACCCCGATGGTGAGTTGGAGGACTATTGGGAGTTTCATTATAAGGGCCTACTGCAGGATATGGAGGGAAAAAGGACCGTCAGTGACGAGGTGCTTGAGGAGCGTTTGAGAGCCGAGAAGCTGGATCCAGAGGAGTTCTGGATTTCAAGACCAGCCAATGAACGGTTTCCATACCAGTAGTGAAGGGGTTCCGGGAGTCCTTTGTGGTTCTTCCCTCGCTGTCTTATCTATGTTACGATGTACTTTGGTTGAGGTTTGAGTGAATGCTGACATTCCATCGGAAATTCTCAGAATTTCACGACTTGAAGTGTAACCTGACGCAATGAATTTTGATAGTCAGCAGTGACTAGTCGTTGGGTCGGAGAGAAACGTGAGCGACTCTATTCTGATTCCACGTCGCAGTTTTGAGATGTAGCTGAAGTCGGATATACGTTGTATAACTCTCACAGCAACGTAGTAGTGAAATGTGAAGGGTGCTACCTCGTACAGCTTGTGATGAGGATAGACCTGTAACGGTGACATAAATTGCAAGGCTATAACGTTGCTCGGTCCTCGTTGCTGGGCTTCAAGTCCGGAAGGGTTGCTTGTCGCAGACCGGATCAAACGGGTATGTTGTAGGAAACGAGTAAAACGTATTGTGGAACTGTTCTTAGTGCCAAGACACCAGACCGTGGGTCAATTGATGCAATAGCAATGCCCGTAGCCTGGTGAAATATTGTTAAAATTTGGAAGATGAGGGTTACACTTTTCTCGGTGAGCGCGGATGTGTACCCGCGGGATGCTTCCTACAACGACCAAAAGGTGTCTGAGAAGGTCGTCCCTCCTGCTTGTGGCGTACACGGACACTAGGTAGAGCCAATAATAGTCTTGGGCGTACGAGTTGACTGACAGAATGGTATCATCCGCCCGGGCAGCTGCGTGTCGCTGTTCTGGTGCAGAACCGGATGAATGCAAGAGATGTGTGCGCTCAACCGTGACAATGTAACCACGATGTTGAGTGGGCTGCTACAGATCCGACATGACAGCTGCAGACGAGCGTGGCGAGGTCTGCGGCCGATGTCGGTAGCCGAATACAGCTCGTGGTACAACCATCGTGCATACTCTATTGTCTTCATTTAAAATAGATGCTCGTCCTGTACCGCATGGTTGCGCGCTATCAGCGATGAAAATCTCCGAGTATTCAACCATATAGGTGGACCGGCATAGTCCGATCGTCGGGTATGACAAGTCGGCCGGGTACTCCGTAAGGCTGAAGTCCATATGCGTGCCCTACTTGAAGTGGATTGGGGGTACATATCGTGGTCGCGCAGATCGTATCGCATCCAAGTTCGACAGGCTGATATAGTCCAGATGTCTAGGCCTGCGGAATCTTGTTCGTCGCTTTACATATAGACTCCCGCCACCAGATCTGAGACAGAGCGGGAGGCTTCGTCACACAGTGTCGCTGTGGAGCGATGTGGTACTTCATGGGCTTGATCTACGATTCCTCGGGACCCGTAATCTATTTTCATGTTAGGAACGGTCCGGGTCGTAGTGAGCTTGAGCAAATGTCAAGTGACGGATTCAGAGAGAGTGTGCTTGCGCCCAGCTCGGGCTCGAAGAGAACCTGGACTGTTGGTGAGTGGAACGGGTGAGGATGGGTAGTAATGACGGCAACAGTGGGGCTCATCACACTGGTTTTGGCCATTCTCACGGTCGAGCGGTCGTCTGCAGCGGCTGGGAATATCGCCGTCAAGAGCCCTTAAGTCACATGACCAAAGCCAATAGGGTGGGTCGGATTTCCGAACGGCATGCTCACTGCATGTTGACGTATGAGCGGCAGTCGGGCATCGATAGTGTAGCTCGACTAGCCTACCCACACAGCAAGCGCCAAATGCAAAATCTGTAGGAATTGTTTCAGCCCGATCTATCTCAGTAGCCTGCAGATGGACTTGTACGTGATGTCCATCGTCGTTCGAGGCATGGCTGTTGGCGGCGCCTGGAACATGTTGCGCGCGCGATTTGCACGTGCCTTGCAGCACCAAGTGTGGGAGAGGCGAAGAGGGGAACACAAGCGTCATGAATAGTTTGCAACGATGTCGGTTGCTGCAAGTGCGGCCGATTCGGGTTTAAAGGTGCGCGTGTGTAACCCGCACCGAGCAGTGGTTCACACCGGCCAGTGGGCCCTGGACATCCGAGAGCAGCGGTGTCGTTGACTTGATGCGCATCCGCTTGGTGCAGCTGGCTGCCGGTCAAGATGGAAGCGTGCACAAACGGTGGAGTGGCATTTCACGAGACCAGAAGGGCATAGTGAGTCGCTGGGCTGAGCGGCTGTGAAAGGATATGCACCACAATAACACGCCACGCCTCTGGGTCGCCCGGGCATTCGGCTGTAGACGAAGAGGGGGGCGCCAGGACCAGGGCGCGAGAGAACATCAGCTGCCCTCCAAGTGGAGCTGCAGGCCACGAGGGCGTGGCCGGGGCCTCGAGCAGAATGACGATGCAGCAGGACGAGGCGACAGGGCGGCGTGCAGGGGGACTTGGTTTTGCAGCAGGCCGCAAGGGTGCGGTCAGAGTTTGGAAAAAGCCATATTGTTGAGTCGGATATCAGCTTCTTCAACGCCAGTCGGAAGACTTTTCTGCGGCTACCGACCCCTGTACTCTCGCGAGTGTCCTGGTACGTCGTCGTCGACACGAAAGTGCGGCGGCGGCGGCTTTGATTGACGGGCGGTGGTGCAAACAAAGACAAGGTTGTGGTTGCTCGAACAGCGCGGTGCATGAAATTGCTGCCGCGGGCGCTCAGGCGTCCGCAGCATGGAATTGGCTGACGGAGTCGAGCATTCGCACAGTGTTGAGCGACGCTCGCTAAGGGCAGAGGCGTTGTGGGCCCTGGAGAGGAAAGAGGGTCTTGCTCAGGCCATAACGTCTCAATGGGAACGAACGGTCGTCGCATGTCAAACGCAGCATAGCAGCTACTCACTGCCTGCTAGAGCCGCGCAGCCTATCGCCGGGCAGGTATTCACAGCTCGTACGGCCAGGTTAGTATAAGCACAGCAAGGCCCGGCCATGATTGGAGTGCGTCTCAGCCACGCGCCAGCGAGCAAGTGGGTGCAGCTCATTTCAGGCGGCATGACGGCGTGCTGGGAAGAAATCTGATGCCTCACGTGCAGGCCGGCGTCCGCAGCTGCAGACGCAATGGTCATGTTGAATGTTGGCGATGTCGTATGTGAGGCCGCTGGCGACGGCTGGCAGAGCACACTCACTGTCGTGTGCTGACGTCTGTTTCAAGCAGGCGCGCTCGCATGCTCCTGCCGCCGCCAGAGCAGCCCTGTGTATTACATTACTATAAGGCTCCACGAGAAGCTATCGTCTGCATCCCATCCCCCCGTTTCCTGCAGGTCCGTGATTCCTGCACCGGGCGATTACTGTACGCTGCTCCCTCGAGCAGCTTAGACGCCGCTGGGCTGGTCTGCGCTGACAAGTAGGTGAATTGCAGGCCTTCTGATCACGTTGGCACCCAATTTCGCACTAGCAGTGCCCCGCCCTTAATCCCCAGCACTGCCGTCACTCAACCCCATCGTCGCCTTTCCTCGCACCTTCACAAGCTCTCCATCTCCGCCCTCAATTCTCCTTCACCCCCTTCCCACCACCTGCTGTGACTGCCGCCCGAGCATCGTTGCTGAGGGGTCGACCTGCGCCTTCCTTGTTCCTTAGCTCCGTCAGCCACAACAAGCGTCACCTGGTACTGCACAGACGGCACGCGGGACCACGCCCTCTTGACACTCGACCTCGCGCCTACAACCCTATCTGCTCCGCCTCAGCCCGCCCGACACCACTCCTCGCCCACACTCAACTGCCCTGCCGCCCGCCCTCCAGTTCCCCAGCAATCCGCGCAGCGCTGCCGGACCCCCTCCCACACGCATAACACCAAACAATGAGCCAGAACCGGCCATCGGCCTTCTCATCGCTAAGAATGGGTGGTAAGTGCCCCCCGTGATCCCGCCGCGTAATTGGCCTCATGCTCACCCTCCCGCAGAAGTTATCCGCGAAAAGGTCCAGGACGGCCTGACCGGCGACTACAAGGACCTCGCATACACGCAGTGCAAGATTGTCGGCAACGGCTCTTTCGGCGTCGTCTTCCAGACCAAGCTGTCGCCTAGTGGTGAAGATGCGGCCATCAAGCGTGTCCTGCAAGACAAGCGCTTCAAGGTGCGTCTGCGCGCCATCATGACATGCAGCCCCAGCTGACCCCCGCAGAACCGCGAACTCCAGATTATGCGCATTGTCCGACATCCCAACATTGTCGAGCTCAAGGCCTTCTTCTACAACAACGGCGAGCGGGTACGTGTCTGCAAGCAAGCGCGTGCGTGCATTTCGTGTAGCTAACCGTTTCAGCCACAGAAAGACGAGGTGTACCTGAATCTCGTGCTTGAGTTCGTTCCCGAGACCGTGTACCGTGCTTCGCGCTACTTCAACAAGATGAAGTCGGTTATGCCCATCCTCGAAGTCAAGCTGTACATCTACCAGCTCTTCCGCTCGCTCGCCTACATTCACTCGCAGGGTATCTGCCACAGGGACATCAAGCCCCAGAACCTCCTGCTAGACCCCTCAACCGGTGTCCTGAAGCTGTGCGATTTCGGAAGCGCCAAGATCTTGGTCGAGAACGAGCCCAACGTTTCGTACATTTGCTCCAGGTACTACCGTGCGCCTGAGCTGATTTTCGGAGCGACAAACTACACTACCAAGATCGGTATGTGTTGTGCTGTAATGAGCGGGAGCCCGTGCTAATATTGTACAGATGTTTGGTCTACGGGTTGCGTCATGGCGGAGCTCATGCTTGGACAGCCATTGTTCCCAGGAGAGTCAGGTATTGACCAGCTGGTGGAGATCATCAAGGTTCTAGGAACGCCCACCCGCGACCAGATCCGCACCATGAACCCGAACTACATGGAGCACAAGTTCCCCCAGATTAAGCCTCACCCGTTCAGTAAGGTATGTTGAGCGATGCGTCTCCGGTAGCCGCGTGATTTTTACTTACATGGACTAGGTGTTCCGGAAGGCTGATCCCAACGCGATCGATTTGATCTCCAAACTCCTCGAGTACACGCCAACTCAGCGTCTTTCAGCCATCGATGCCATGGTACACCCCTTCTTTGACGAGCTGAGGGACCCGAACACGCGCCTCCCAGACTCGCGTCACCCCAACGGAGCCACTCGTGATATGCCTGAGCTGTACAACTTCACTCACCATGGTAAGTTTGTTTCGAGCCTTACGAGATACAAAGTCTAATGTTTCCAGAATTGTCCATCGCTCCTCACCTCAACAACCAGCTGGTACCGCAGCACATCCGCGCGACACTAGCCGCCCGTGGCCTCGACTTCGAATCGCCGAATTTCAAGCCATTAACACGGGATCAGATGATAGCCAGGCTGGATTAAGCCCTCTGCTATCACACGACACGATACCATTCATTCATGCGGCGGCTTCTGATCCTCTCTGGACCGGAGCACAAAGCTTTTCCGTCCGGAGAGATGCAAAATGGAGTCTCAATTGGGCGTCGGTTTTATCAGGTGTATACTACGAGGAGCACACCCTTTCCTGCTTTATATGAGCGCGTCTGAAATGATACCGACATTCACCTTTACAAAGAATGACCTGGCTTGCTTTTCTTTGGGGACTGTTGGCATCCCCGTTTACGCGAAATGATCAATGGACCGGCACGGCAAATGATGTTCCTTCGATCCCCTTTGAGATGACGAATGGGTGCAGCAGGTTGCAACTATGAAGGAAATGAGGAACGGGCAAAATTCGGGATGTATTGAGTATGGGATACGAAGGAAGGGTCTCGCTCATCCGATTCCGATGCTTCAACAATGGTTACCATGCGTCACCTGGGTTGCATGCGGGAGTTTTCTTTCTGTTAAGATGAGTTCGGCGGGCTGCGCATCGGGCGATGAGGCTTTTATGAACTTGGGAATGCTATCCCTAGGATGGGATCATACGGGCTGGTCAATGGATGGCTAGCTCCGGACAAGTACTAGAGCGAGGCACTGCGCATTTGCAGCGGAACGAATGTCCAATGGACAATGACTATCCTGCTATTCGCCCACCTCTCAGCATACTTTCTATAACGGAGATTCCTTTCACATTTTACATGTTCTGGGTCTTGTGAAATGTCGTGATGAATTCTGTGAGACTGTTCAGGTCCTTTGGAGAGTTCGCAGTAGCCACACTTTCACCAGTGCATTAGAACCTTCGTTTGAGACGTCAGGATGACTGATCTGGATTCGTACGGATCACCTTCTGCCTTTACCGGGACATAACATAGGGATTTCAAGTGAACATGGCCTAACTTTACTGACAGTCTCACCTTGCTAGCTTCAGTATGCGTGATGGATCTGTATATGAAGCCTCCATCTTTTCGTCTACATCTGTCTTCTTGACAGACCCAATTCTTTGATCGAAGAGGTAGTCAGGTGCAAACCGACCGTCAACAGCAGCACGGTAAAAGCAACAGATAACCTAGACATGGATTCCACATTCATCTCGCCAGATCGCATGGCCTTGCTCAAGTTGACAGATGGGGAAGCGCAGCAACATCTCTTTCGGGACAATTTACCGTTCAATGATTTGGCAATGGACGTTGACGTCGAGAGTGCATGGACCGAGCGCCAAGGTACGCCTGGAACGGGAGCAAATGCCGCTAACCCTTTCGATGCGCAAGCTCCAGTGCGACTTCCGCGCCAACTCGACGATTCACTATCGCGAACCATCCGCCAACATCGCACCCGAACCGCCCCATTCCGCGACCGTGTGTATAATCATCGACACGGCGACTTCTACCCCCCGCGTCAGCCCGTATATTACGATCACGACGACCTCGGCGCCAACTCCACACGAATCTCGTCGCAACTGAGGGAAGATTCTCCGGAGACGTTAGAAGAGAAGGCACGCGCAGTCTTGGTCGCAACCATGGCGGACGCAGACGTCAGAGAAGAACGCGATGATAGGCGCGAGGACCGACGTGATGACAGGCGCGATCGTGGAAACTATCGAGGAAACAACAAGCGACGCCGTGATGGTGAGTCTGCAAACGTCCTATTACAAACGATTGCGCAAGCTGCACGGGTGGGCTGGATAGCTTCTCTGATTCGATGGCTGTAATGGGCATCAAATCAAGGCCGAGACTATCCTCCCTACCCCATGGACTGGCTTGTGTATCTGCCATTTCCACTGTACTAACAGCGTCGCGCAGATGACGATAACCATTACCGCGGTGATGACCGTCGCGGACCCCAGCGCCGCCGTAACGATGATGGAGGCCCACGTCGCCGATACGAAGAGCCGCCGTTCCCCAAGCTGCGCAGACTGCTCTTGAACATTGCCAGCTCTACCAAGCTTCCTCAGGACGAGGCTATCGAGATCGCAAAGTACTTTGGAGAACACTTTGACGATGAGCGTCTCCGATCCGACTTCTTCGATGTCTTGGTACAGCTGTAAGTATAGTCAATTCTCCATTATTTTCATTTCACTAACGGACTTAGGATCATCGAGCAGCCCTTCAAGATCCCCTTCGTCGCAGCCGTCGCCTACTACGCCAACGATGTCAAGCCACAAATCACCATCGAGGCCATGAAGCGCGTCGGAGACCGGGCACAGGAGGCGCTGAATGCCGGCGAGTGGAAAGAGTTCAAGTTGCTTCTGAGGTTCTTTGCGTGCCTGCAGTCGCTCTACGAGGATGATGGCGTCTTCACTTTCCTTGGACAACTCTTCGACACAGTCGTTGACCTTCAGAGTGCCAACGAGAACGATGTAGGATCTCCCTGCAGTGACGGGGAATTGTAACTAATAATGCTAGATTGTCGGTATCGAACTCGTCAAGATCATCCTACTTACCATTCCCTACGCCATCGTCGCTGGAGGAGAGCGTTTCCACGAACAAGCGCAACAACTACTGAAGAACACCGGTATCGTGGCAAGCAATGCGGTTCCGATTGAAAGCCTGATCCACTCTTACGTCGGCGATTTCGAGTCAAAGCCGGTAGACCACCACAGCGTCATTGGCCTTCTTCAAGCACAGTTGTCAGCTGAAGCCGAGTCTGGTTTCGAGCTGAGATGCCTTCCACGCATCGACCTCGAGGCTTTGCGTAGGGCGGATGCCAAGGAAGAAGACGCCCTGCCCACGGCTCCTCAGACTCATGCCTTCCCCACTTTCACCATTCCCTCGCCTGTCAACCCTGGCCCACGGCCTGTCTTCCCGGAGGCGTACTTCTCCCTGTTCGCTGATCAGGAAGTCGACACCGTCCCAAAGACTACCGACATTGCCTCTTCGCTTGTTCGGGATGCCATTGTTGACACCATCAACCAGCTCGACTTCAACCGTGAAATGGTGGCCAAGTTCCTTGTGGATGTTGACTGCTACTGGTCCGTCGACATCTTCGCCAAGCGCGGCTCGCCTTTCGACAAGTTCCGTGAGCTGGTTGGCGACAAAATTCAGTACAAGTCAGAAGATATGATCATCGATGCGATCTTCTCGCAACTGTTCAAGCTGCCTAGCGCCGAGCACAAGCTCGTTTACTACCATGCGCTCATTACACAATGCTGCAAGGTCGCACCTGCTGCTATTGCCCCGTCTCTTGGACGTGCCATCCGTACCATTTACAAGAACCTGCCCATGATGGATCTTGAGCTAGGTTACCGATTCCTCGACTGGTTCTCCCACCATCTCAGCAACTTTGAGTTCCGATGGAGGTGGACTGAGTGGTATGTTCATCTCTCTTTGCTTGTGGTACCGCGCTAACGTAACTTTAGGCTTGAGGATCTTGAGCTGTCTAACCTGCACCCGAAGAAGGCTTTCATTCTTGCGACTTTGGACAAGGAGATAAGGTTGTCCTTTGCCAAGCGCATCCGATCAACGCTGCCGGAGCCGATGCACACCATGATTCCTGAGCGTCTAGATGCAGACAACAGCCCTGACTTCAAATACGACAACCAACGTATGTATACTCGGCATGTAACATGCATCCCGCTAACACCACCTCAGAAACCCCATATGCCGCTGAAGGTCAGATGCTCCTGAGTCAACTCAGGAAGAAGGCTACCGCCGAAGAGATCCAAGTCACTATCGACAGCATTCACGAGAAGGCTCTCGAACAGGGCATTACCGAAGTCCTCGTGCCTTCGACTGACGCCTTCGTCACTGCCATCTGCCGACTGGGAGCGAAATCATTGTCCCACGTTCTGTCTTGCATTGAACGCGGCAAGGACAGGCTACTGGAGCTCTCGCAGAATGAGGTCGCACGTCGCCAGATCGTTGCAAGCGTCGTCGAGTACTGGAAAGACCAGCCTGGTGTTGCGGTCCGCATCATCGATATTCTGCTCAACTATACTATTCTTGCGCCGATGACTGTCGTTCAGTGGGTATTCGGTAGCCACATGGGAGCTGGCGAGGCTCTGACCGAGAGCTGGGTCTTTGAGATGGTTAGCAACACAGTCGCCAAGGTCACCAACCGCAACCGTCAGATCGCGTCTGCCCGCCTTCAAAAGGGTCTCCCTCAAGAGCAGATTGAGATGGTTGAGGCCACTCTTGCCAAGGACCGCGACAACGCCCGCGAGTTGTTCAAGTACATTGAAGACTCGATGCGTGGTGTCGCAGAGGGTTCCGCTGACACTCTGATTGAGAAGTCGTCCAATGGCTCGCTCACCGAAGAAGAAGTCGAGCTCATCAAGGCCTGGGGCAAGCGCTGGCAGACTGTCTTCATCCGCAAGGCGCAGGTCGAAGAGTCTGTCGTCGGCGAAGAGGCAGTCGAAGCTCGTATCAGACTTCTTGCTGCTGAGCCTGACGAAGTCGCTGAGAGCATGGAGCAGGATGCCGATGGCGTTGCAGAGGCAACCAACGGAGAGGCACAGATGTCTCTTGCTTGAAACATTCCAGACTGAAGGACACGATATCGGATTCTACAAAAGCATAAGGACAGCGTTTGCATTCATCGGTGGCGTATCAGGCCAAGTGCTAATGGGTTATCGACTTGCACATCGGCTGGCGAGATAATATCTGCACGAGGGTTCTTTATTCCAGATGGACATCTAGTTCGTGTGATATTGTACATTATATCTCAAAATGAGTATTTTCATGAAAATTCCATGAAACTTTTGTGTTGCGGTTTCGAGATCGTTCTATGACGAGTGTTGGTGATTACAGTTTGACCAGTGTAGGGAGCAGAGGCGCTTTTTGCTTATCCGCTGCAGGACTGCGAGAAGAAGTGTCGTCGCACGTTATCCGTAGGTGTAAGGGGTTGAACACGTGCGGCAGATAGGAGCATGCAAACATGAACACCTCTGTTTCCTGATTACTTCAGACGACGTTCATCCCCGTGATACTGTCGCGCGTCGTCCGGAGTCGACGGATCCACCATGCACGGTGACGGCTAGCGTGGGCCAGCATCAGTGAACCCTGCAAAATGTCGCGCGGCATACGGCACCAGCTCCAAGCCGACCACCCAAGCCAGCAAGCCCAACTTAGCAGCCACGGGCCGCCGCGACTCTGTAGCACCGCCGAAACTTCTGGGCAAAAACAACATGTTGTCACCGCCCTGTATCCTTGGTCGCATATAATTATTGTTGACTCCATTTCTTGCGCCTTCGTTGTACTGCCTTTGTTGGACACGCCTTCGTTGTACATAGCTTCTTTGTCGCAATCTACGATACGAAACGAATAGAACCGAGGGAACGGAGAAGAAGCACCCCCCGACGAACGAGCTTCCACGAGGACGAGCGGCGATACGTGACGACGCGCGGACGAAGCTATCGCTTAGACGACGAGCTCCCTCGAGAATTCCTATCCCACGGCGATAACGATGCATATACCACCCAGCCACCCCGTCGCTGCAGGCCCAGCGACAGCACTACACAGCTTAATACCAACATCCACACCCACACCCTACACCGCGCTATCATGGATATCGAAAGACGCCCACGGAGGCGGAGGAGGGGGCGGCGGATACACAGAGAACTGGAGCAGTCTAATCGGCATCATCACCGCCATAATAGGCAACGTGCTCATCTCGTTCGCACTAAACATGCAGCGATACGCGCACATACGCCTAGACCGCGAGTTCCACGAGAAAGAACGGCAGAGGAAGAGGCGAAAGGCGGGCATGGACGATGCGGGGAGATTGGCGGAGGAGGTACAAAAGATGGGGTTGAGGAGCAGGAGGAGTGAGGGCATGGTTGAGCAGAGGAGACGGAGGAGTAATGGCGAGGAAGACGATATCTTTGAGGCGTCCGAGAGCGATCCGTTGATACCCCGGGATGCGAGACCGGCTGTGGGAAGAGAAGACAGCAACGAATCGGCCAAGCAGGAGGTGTTCAAGCAGACGTCGTATCTCAAATCGCCGTATTGGTGGTTCGGCATCATCCTCATGACAATCGGCGAAGCGGGGAATTTCCTCGCCTACGGATTCGCGCCTGCGTCTATCGTTTCTCCACTCGGTGTTGTTGCGCTCATATCGAATTGCATCATCGCGCCGTTCATGCTCAAGGAGCCTTTTCGCAAGAGAGACGCGTTAGGCGTTGTTATTGCTGTTGGGGGCGCGGTTACTGTTGTGCTTTCGGCGAATGACAATAATCCCAAGTTGGGTCCCGGGGAGATCTGGGATTTGATTAGACGATGGGAGTTTGAGACGTATTTGGGGATTACGGTGGGGGTTATTGCGTGCTTGATGGTTGCGAGTAATCGGTATGGGGAGAAGAATATCTTGATTGATTTGGGACTTGTGGGGTTGTTTGGTATGTATACACGGACATGACATGGGGACGTTCTTGGGATTGAAAGCTAATGGTTTCTAGGCGGATACACAGCGTTGTCTACGAAAGGCGTTGCTTCGCTACTTTCGTACACGCTCTGGCGCGCCATCACCTTCCCAGTCTTCTACCTCCTGGTTGCTATCCTCGTCGGCACAGCAGTCATGCAGATCAAATACGTCAACCGAGCTCTCCAACGCTTCGACGCGACGCAGGTCATCCCCGTCCAATTCGTCCTCTTCACTCTTTCCGTCATCGGTGGATCCGCAGTCCTCTACCGCGACTTCGAGCGGACCTCAGGAGAAGACGCTGGGAAATTCGTCGGCGGATGCGCCTTGACTTTCTTCGGCGTCTGGCTCATCACCAGCGGCCGCCCATCAAACCATGACGACTCAGACTCCGACCACGACCCAGAACCCGAAGACGCTATCCATCTAGCCGGCGAAACCTACACAGACGCCATCAACGAACCCAGCGAAGAGGTCGCTGGAAGCACACGCCGTTCCTCAACAACACGGGCACTCTCCCCACCCGCATCCGTCCAACGCCGCTACCAAGACGACACCGAAGAAGACACACGCCCCTCAACCCCAAACATCACATTCACCCCCACCGACCCCTCCACGCCCCCAAACCCCACCCGCCCAGCCACCGCCGACATAATCTCCTCCCTCGTCGCAAACCCC
>Ga0265798_10000587_pt1 | contig 59688 bp, 61 predicted proteins | sample P3T30metagenome_FD_192430 | JGI IMG/M metagenome (GOLD analysis project Ga0265798, IMG submission 192430) | Plant litter microbial communities from East Loma Ridge, Irvine, California - P3 T30 | ecosystem: Environmental > Terrestrial > Plant litter > Unclassified | place: USA: California... | reverse complement strand
GCACCGGGCACATTGTCGGCCTGTTGATGGCGGCAAGCGTGTCAGTGAAGGGCACCAACTTTTCGCACACCGGCGACGGTAACCGTGAAGGCACTCGGGGTTTTTGGGAAGCGGCCGAGGAATGCCGGCGCTGTCTGAAACTTCTCGAGCTGGTGCTGCGCACCGCAACGCCTAACGCCGAGCTCGCCGTGACCCGTGCCGGGGAGGACTTCTCGACTGCTACCGGGCTGGCGGACCTGATTGTGCGGGAGGCCGATCTGTCTTTCCGTGAAGCCCACCATATCGTTGGCGCTGCGGTGCGCATGGCCATGGACGCCGGATTGCCTGCGCACTCGATCGACACCGAAATGGTCGACATCTGCGCGAGGGACCAGTTGGGCCACGCCTTGAATCTTCCGGCGCAAGGGGTTCGAGAGTGTCTTGACCCGACCGCCAATGTGCAGTCACGTGACTCTGCAGGGGGCCCAGCGCTGTCCTCGCTGAGCCCGAGCCTGATCCGCGCCAATAGCCGGCTGCAGCTCGAACGTGAAGCCAATCTCACTCGCCGCGATCGTTTTCTGACTGCTCATGAAAAACTCCAGGCGGCCACTCGCGCCCAGGCTGGCCTATGAAGAACATGCTGACGGTACGCGGACTGCACAAGCACTTCGGCTCTGTGGAAGTGATCAAGGGAGTTGATCTGGACGTGGCGCAGGGCGAGGTGGTGGTGATCATCGGGCCCAGCGGCTCCGGCAAATCAACTTTCATTCGCTGCCTCAATAGCCTGGAATCGCCCTCGGCGGGCAGCGTCCTGGTCGATGGTGGTGAATCGGTGCGGGCCGATGACCGCAAGGCCATGGCCAGACTGCGTGAAGACATCGGCATGGTGTTTCAGGACTACACCCTTTTCCCGCACATGACCGTAATGGCCAACATGATTCTGGCGCCGGTCAGGGTAAAGGGCATCAGCAAGGCGCAAGCCGAGGCCGACGCTCTGGTGCTGCTGGACCGGGTCGGCCTCAAGCATAAGGCTGATGGTTATCCGAGCGAGCTGTCCGGGGGCCAGCAACAGAGAGTGGCAATCGTCCGGGCGCTGGCGATGAAACCGCGGCTGTTGCTGTTCGATGAGCCGACCTCGGCGTTGGACCCCGAAACCGTAGGTGAGGTGCTAAGCGTGATGAAAGGCCTGGCTGCGGAGGGGATGACAATGATCGTCGTGACCCACGAAATGGGCTTCGCCCGGGAGGTGGCAGACCGGGTCGTTTTCTTCGACAGTGGCAAGATTGTCGAGATGGGCCCACCTGCGCAAATATTCTCGACGCCCGAACATGCCAGGACGCGGCAGTTCTTGCAGAGCGTATTGCACTGACCCTTGCGGGAAACATGAGCAGCCAGGCTATTGGCTGAAGAAGCTTTCAAGGTCAGTCAGCAAGCCGGGTCCGCGGGGCGTCCAGCCCAGCCGGGTCTTTGTTTTGTCGCTCATGCTGGACATGTCCTTGCCTGCAAAGCCCGATAGCCAACCAAAGTTGGCCTCGGCCTCGGCTGCGGGTATCGACACTGTAGGCACACCCAAGCCCTCGCCGATTGTTTCGGCTATGAGTCGAAACGCGATGCCGGGTTCAGCAGTTGCATGATAACGGGCACCCGGTTGATGCTTCTCCAGTGCAAGTCGGTACAGGTGTGCGGTGTCTACGGCCTGCGCCGCTGACCAGTGATTAAGACCTTCATCGATATAAGCCGAAACGCCATTGACCTGCGCCTGCTTGATGAGCTCTGTGACGAGTCCTTGTTTTTTAGGATTGTGAATCTGCGAGAGCCGGACAACCACTACGTTAACGCCGCGCTGCAACAACACATTCCCCGCCAATTCCGACGCAGCTCTGGGATTGGGATGCTCTGGATTGAAACGATCCTCATCTGCGGCCTGGCCTGGTAGCTCGGAGCCCATCGGCGTCGCCGAGGTGATGATCAGAGGGCGGTTGGAGTTTTCCAGTACAGAACCCAGCGTTTTGATGACCCGTGCATCCTTTTGGCAGTTAGCGACAAAGTGTGCGAAGTCGTGATCAAACGCTGTGTGGATGACTGCGTCGCACGCTTGGGCACCCCTTTGCAGGCTGCTGATGTCTTCAATGTTGCCCTGGTGGGGCTCGGCGCCCATTGCCAGCAGAGCACGGGCACCGGCATCTGAGCGCACCAACCCCAGCACCTGGTGGCCCGCGTCAAGCAGTTCGCGGGTTACATGAGATCCAACGAACCCCGTAGAACCGGTAATAAATACGCGCATATCAGCACCTCTGTTTGCAGAAGCTGACAGAGTGCGCGTAACGTCTACCCGGTTAAAAGGCGTGACATTATCAGGGTATAAAAACTAACAGGACCATCATGGCAAGCCAGGCGGATCATCTGCTGGGATCGTATCTAAAACATTGCCGCGCTCGTCTGGACCCGGAGAGCTTCGGTTATACCGGCGCTCGGCGGCGCACTCCTGGATTGCGCCGGGAAGAAGTGGCGCATCGGGCCAACATCAGTGCGACTTGGTATACATGGCTTGAGCAAGGACGGGGCGGTGCACCCTCAGCCCAGGTATTAAACCGCATTGCTCAGAGCCTGCTGCTGACAGAACCGGAACGCGAGCACTTGTTCATGCTTGCCTTCGGCCATCCCCCCGAGGTTGTTTACAGTGCGCCCGAGGGTGTGACGCCGCGCTTGCAACGGGTCCTCGATCTTTTCGAGTTCAGCCCGGCGCTCATAAGAACCGCCACCTGGGATGTACTGGCCTGGAACAACGCGGCAGCGGCCGTGTTCACCGATTACAGTTTGCTGCCAGCGTCTCGGCGCAATATTTTAAGTCTGATGTTTTGCAACCCCGGTGCCCGGGCTAAACAAGAAGACTGGCAGTCCGTAGCGCGCTTCATTGTCTCTGCATTCCGGGCCGATGCCACTCGTGCAGGCGCTGCCGCTGAAGTGATCAATTTCGCGGATGAATTATGCAGCCTCAGCCCTGAGTTCTCGGCGTTGTGGCGTGACAACGACATACGGCTGTCAGGCGAAGGAACCAAGCGATTGCGGCACGCGATTCATGGCGTCATCGAACTGGAGTATTCCGGGTTTGCGGTTGATGGTCGCTCGGATCTTTCGATGATCGTCTACAACCCGGTTACCGGTGGCGATTCAGACCGTGTCAGGGTAATTGTGGCGAGCCATCTGGCAACCGCAAGTGCCGGGCAAGAGCGACAGATCGAGAACTGAGACTGCGCCAAGCCTTTCGTCAAAGACAGGTGTAGCCGGCATCGGCCGTAACGATCGAGCCGGTCATAAGGCTTGACGCGTCCGAGGCCAGAAACTGCACCACGCTAGCGATCTCGTGTGGCTGGCCCATCCGGCCGGCAGGCGTCATGTCCAGCCATTTCTGGATAAGCCCCGGTTCGTCTTCCAGCTTGCTCAGCAGCGGCGTCTCTATGTACGTCGGGGCAACCGCATTGACCCGCACCCCACGTTGCGCCCACTCCACAGCGAGGGATCGGGTCAGGTGATGCACACCTGCCTTCGAGGCGTTGTAATGGCATTGAGGTTGCGGCGCGTTGACGATCTGGCCGGACATCGAGCCGATGTTGACGATGGAGCCTCGTCCGGCGTCGAGCATCTTCCTGCCAAAGCCCCGGCACGTGCGAAAGACACCGGTCAGGTTGACCTCTAATACCTTGTCCCACTCGGCATCCGTCATGTCTTCGGCTGGAGTGTTGGTGACGATTCCAGCGTTGCAGACGAGCACGTCCAGCGCAGGGAGCGAGGCAGCCAAGGCATCAATGCCGGCAGTGTCAGTAACGTCGAGGTGCCTGGCCTGCGCCAGAAAGCCCTTGGCTCTCAAATCCTGCGCGGTCGCTTCAGCGCGTTCAGCGGTCAGGTCGGTGCAGATCACTTCGGCTCCGGTCGCTGCAAGTGCGTGTGCGATCGCCGCACCGATGCCCTGTCCGGCACCTGTCACAAGGGCGAGCCTGCCGGTCAAATCGAGCCGTTGTTGGTAGTTCATGATCGACCTCTAGTGGGCTATGTTTATCTAGTAATGCTACGTATCGATTCTCAAGCGAGTCAAGCGATCTGATGCCCGGAAACAAGGCGCAAGCCGGCCGAAAAATAAATCAGTCTAATAACTCCATGATTTAAATGACTTTTAGTGATTTTTAAGGTCGTTATTTCTGACGATCTGGCTGGAATGGCCATTTTCGCCGAGAACAGTGCTTGCTAAAAAATCTAGCAATACTATATTTGGTTCCTGCATTGCAGGCCCTTTCACCATGGGAGGGCGACGGAGACGTGCCATGAATAACAATAATGCGCTGTTCCAACCGATGAGTGCCTTTGAGGGCTCACTCTTCATCGACGGTCAATTTCGTGAAGGTTCTGGTAACCGGATCGCCGTTGAGAACCCTGCCACCGGCGAAGTCATCGGGCATATCGCCGAGGCCACCCAGAGCGAGATGGACGAGGCCGTACAGGCTGCTCACCGTGCCTTTGCCGTTTGGTCCCGGGAGTTGCCGAGGACACGGGCCAATGCGTTGCATCGTCTGGGTGATCTGATCCGCGCGGACGCCATGAACATGGCGCAGATCCTGACCATGGAGCAGGGCAAGCCTGTCAACGAAGCCAAGGGCGAAATCCTGAAGCTGGCCGAAGCCTGTCATTTCTACGCCGAAGAGGCGACCCGCGTGCACGGCGAGATCATCCCCAATGATCAGCCCGGGTATCAAAGCCTTGTGGTGCGTGAGCCGATTGGCGTCGTCGGCGCCATCACACCCTGGAACTATCCGGCCGAACTGGTGGGCTGGAAGCTGTGCGCCAGCCTCGCCGCTGGCTGCACTATAGTCATCAAACCTGCAGAGTTGACGCCTTTTACGGCGTTGGCCATCGGGAAAAAGTGCGCCGAAGCCGGTATTCCTGACGGGGTGGTCAACGTGTTGAACGGCCGCGGTTCGAAGGTCGGTCAAGCCTTGGTTGACCATCCGCAGGTGGCCAAGATCGCGTTTACCGGGTCGAGTGCTGTCGGCCTGCACATCCAGCAAAGCTGCCCTCAAGTCAAACGCATGTCCCTGGAACTTGGGTGCAACTGTCCTTTGGTGGTAACCGCGAGCGCGGACCTCCAGGCCGCAGTCAAGGGCGCGTTGCGACGCAGCTTTCGTAACTGCGGGCAGATCTGCATCGCCATCAACCGCATCTACGTCCATCGCTCGCTCTACGAAGCCTTCGTCAGCGAGCTCGGCGCAGCAGCGGACGGGCTCACCGTATTGAATGGACTGCACAACCCTGCGGCGGATTTGGGTGCAATGTCTTCAGCTGAGCCGCTGACCAAGACCCGTGCGCACCTTGCCGATGCGCTCGATAAAGGCGCGCGGCTGGTCGCCGGCGGCATGGCGCCGGAAGGGGAAGAGTATGCAAAAGGGCATTTCTTCCGCCCGACTGTGGTCGCCGACTGTACCCATCAAATGCTGGTAATGACCGAAGAGACATTCGGTCCGCTGGTCGGCATCGCACCGTTTGACGAGTTGGCCGAGGCCGTGCAACTGGCCAACGACACGTCTTATGGCCTTGCCGCGTATGTCTACGCAAGCGATCTGACCGAAATCCATACCCTGTCGGCGCAACTCGACTACGGCAATGTTGCAATCAATAACGTGGATGCGGGGATCATGAACGCGCCTTATGGCGGCCGCAAGCAGAGCGGCGTGGGTTACGAGCATGGTCGCGAGGGGTTACTGGAATACTTTCACTTCAAGCATGTCCGGCTGCATCACGGCGTCGGGAACTAAGCCATGGACGCGCTGCTTGGGATAGACATCGGCACGTCGGGTTGCAAGGCACTGCTGCTGAGTCAGGATGGCCGAGTCATTGCCACCGACACGGCTGCTTATCCATTGGCACAGCCCAGACCCGGCTGGACCGAACAGAACCCCCAACTGTGGATTGAAGGCGCACGCCAGGCCATCGCAGGCGTTCTGGGCAAAGCGCCCGGCAACCGCCCGATTTGTATCGGACTCTCCGGGCAAATGCATGGGCTGGTAGCGCTGGATGCAGCGCATCAGGTGTTGCGCCCGGCCATTCTCTGGAACGACCAGCGCAACGGCGCCGAATGTGCATGGCTCACCGAGGCCGCCGGGGGGCTGGATGCGCTGTTGGCAGCCACCAACAATCGCATGCTGGTTGGCTACACCGGGGGCAAGATCCTTTGGATGCAGCGTCATGAGCCCGAACTGTTCGCGCGTCTGACCACGGTTCTCAACCCCAAAGATTATCTGCGCTTGCGCCTGACCGGCGAGCTGGCCACCGAAGTATCCGACGCCTCCGGTACCGGGCTCTTCGATGTGCGCGCCCGCGTCTGGGCCACCGCGTTGATGGAACGCATCGGGATCGATCCCGCGTTGATGCCGCCGGTGTTCGAATCCCAATTGATTACGGGGCGCGTGTCTGCGGCAGCGGCGGATCTGTTTGGTTTGCCGGCAGGCACCCCGGTTGTGGGCGGTGGTGGTGATTCGGTGATACAGACCATTGGCTCGGGCGTGATCGCTCCGGGCCAATTGCAGACCACCATCGGGACTGCAGGCATACTCGCCGCCGCGCTGGACGCCCCCCAGGATAATCCCGACGGGCGATTGCAGGTCTTCTGCAACGTCGCTGCGGACAAATGGCACTGCATGGGCGTTTCGCTTAATGCCGGAGGGTCAATGGGCTGGTTTCGCGATGGACTCTGCACTGACGATCAGGGCGGTGCGCCGTCTTTCGATCAGTTAGTGGCTGCGGCGGCGGACAGCCCTGCCGGCGCGCGCGGCCTGCTGTTCCTACCTTACCTGAACGGCGAACGCTGCCCACATGCCGATCCTGTGGCACGCGGTGCGTTCGTCGGGCTGCGCGCATGCCATCGGCGGGGTGACATGGCCCGGGCGGTAATGGAAGGCGTGGTGCATGCGCTGGCGGATGTGTATGCCCTGATGACGCCGTTAGGGATTGAGCGGCGGGTCATCAAAGCGTCGGGCGGCGGGGCACGTTCGCCGTTATGGCGGCAACTCCAGGCGGATATTTTCGGGTGCGAGGTGGCAACCACAGAGGGTGCTGCCGAAGGGGCCGCGTTTGGCGCGGCGCTGGTGGCGGGGCTGGGAATCGGCGTATGGGCGGACGCCGCAAGCGCAGCCGCCAGTTGTCGCAGCATCACGCGCCAGTCGCCGGATCCTGCGACGGTTGAGGTCTATGCGCGCGCCCATCGCATCTACCGCAATCTGTATCCGGCGCTCAAGCAAACCTTCGATGACCTTGGCGCACCGATTTTCGATTAGTCACATTTTAAGGAGTTTCGCTTCATGCCGGTCTATTCCGCGCTTATTTTCGATCTTGACGGGACGCTGATCGACAGTGTGCCTGACATCGCCAAAGCCCTGAATGTCGGCTTCGCCTTGAACGACTGGCCTGCACTAGATGCTTCACGGGTCGAGCGATTCATTGGCAATGGCCCCAGGCGGCTTATCACCGACATTCTTGAAGAATTGGAGATCGTTTACGACGAGGCGGCAGTGCAGCGTGCGTTCGACGGTTACCTCCATGCCTATCTGGAAGACCCGTCAGGGAGTACCCAATTTTTTCCGCACGTTCGGCAAGATCTGCAAGCGCTGCTCGACGCCGGCATCCGCCTGGGCATTTGCACCAACAAGAACCATGCGGTCACCGGTAAGGTCCTTGAGCAATTGGGACTCACTGAACTCTTTGACGTCGCGCTGGGCGCAGACGCAGTGCCTTCCTGTAAGCCCGATCCAGGACATCTACTGGCGGTGGCACAGGCCATGGAGCTGGCCGTCGGCGAGTGGGCATATGTCGGCGACACCCGTGTGGATCAGCAAACCGCGGCGGCGGCAGGCGTCCCGTTTTTCGTGGTCTCCTGGGGTGGCGGGGCGTGGGTGGATGCACCGGATGAGCAACGGCTTGGGCGGCTGTCCGACCTGCTGGAACACGGCCCTGCCAGTACCGCCGGTAGTGCCGTGGATAGTACCGTGGACGAGGAGAGACGATCGTGAGTCTGCTGCAACGGATCGCCCAGGAAAGCAAAGAGATGCACCGGGCCGAGCGCCGCGTGGCCAACTTCGTCTCTGCCTCGCCCTCGAAGGTGTTGCAAATGAGCATGGCCAAATTGTCGGAGACGTGTTCTGTCAGTGACCCGACCATTATGCGGTTCTGTCGCCGGTTTGGCTTCGAAACGTATCAGGATTTCAAGCTGCACCTGGTTCAGAACCTCGTCCCGTTGGCGCCCTTTGCCTACGAACAGATTACTCCTGAAGACAGCATCGAAAACATCGTTCGCAAGACCTGCCGTAACTCGTTGAATGCCATCCAGCGTCTGGCCGAGGATCTTCCCGCTGAGCAAGTGGCCCAAGGCGCGCAGCTTCTGCAGGCGGCGAGTTGGACCGGCATCTATGCCACGGGCATTTCGGAAGTCAACGCGCTGGATGCCGAGCACAAGTTCCAGCGCCTTGGGATGCGTTGCCAGGCGCTTATCGGTTCCAAGCGACAAAGCATGCATGCCCAGGGCGCGCACGCGGGCGAAGTGGCGCTGGTCTTTTCGCAATCGGGCCACACCCGCCAAATGGTCGATGTCGCTCTGGCGGCGCGCAATGCCGGAGCCAGGGTGGTCTCGGTTACGGCGCAGGACAGCCCTTTGGCTCAAGCGTCGGATGTGCTCATTGCGGTCAAGCCCTATGAGCACACCGAACTCATGACCCCGTTGGCATCCCGCCTCAACCACCACCTGGTGACGAATATGCTGGTAGCAGCCATAGCGATCAACAGCGGCAGCCAGTTCCCGGATCAGTTAACGGCCCTGGACTCATGGCGAACCGACAAGATTTGAACCCGCAAAGGGCGGCAAAGCCGCCCGAAAGGAGCAGCAGATGAGCACTGAACAGACCGAAGCGAAGAGGGTTGCAGCGCGCCGTGCCATTGAAGCCTTCGTTCACGATGGCATGAAGTTGGGCCTGGGCTCCGGAACGACATCGCATTTGTTCGTTCGCGAATTAGGAAACCTGGTAGCGCAAGGATTGCAGGTCACGTGCACCACGACCTCGCGCTCGACCAGCGATGTTGCGCGAGAGGTGGGAATCGAGCTTACCGATCCGAATGAAATCGGTGAGCTCGACCTGACCATTGACGGCCCCGACGAGATTGACCGTCAGTTCAACATGATCAAGGGCGGCGGCGCTTGCCTTCTTTGGGAAAAAATCATCGCCCATGCCTCAAAGCGCATGATCTGTATTTGCGACGAGACCAAGATCGTTGACTGTCTGGGCACCTTCCCGCTGCCGGTCGAAGTGGTGCAGTTTGCCTGGAAACAAACGCAACGCAGGGTCGAGCGGGTTTTGGCCGAGCACGGTATCAATGAGGTTCAGATCATCCGTCGGCAGCGTGATGGAGAACCTGTGGTAACAGACAGCGGCAATTTTATTCTTGATTGCCACTGCGGCCCGATCATCAACAATCCTGCTCCGCTGGAGACGGAGCTCAACAGGATTCCGGGCGTGGTTGAAAACGGTTTGTTTACCCGTGAGGCGGTCGGCATGGTCGTTGGCTGTTTCGATGGGTCTTCCCAAATACACATGCGCTAAGCGCGCGGCACTCATCTGTTTCCTGCGCCAGGACGCACAAGTTGCAAATCCTGGTATGTGATTCGCGGTGGCCCTGAACCCTGATGCGGACCCAGCCGCACCGCAGTATTGAAAGGGAAAGACAGTTCGAACTCAAACAAGAATAATCGGAGAAAATCCATGAACAAAATTCTATCTGACGTGAGCCGTCGCAGCGTACTGGCTGGCGGTGTGGTACTGGGCCTCGGTGCAATGCTGGGGCGCACCGCGATGGCGCAAAGCGCACTGTCGATCCCCTATGCAAACAAAAGCCTGGACTACTACTTTTTTGTTATCCAGCAGGAGTCGGTGAAGCGCGCGGTAGAAGCCCTCTCGGGGAGCTTCCAGGCGACCAATGCCAGTTTCGACAATACCCGGCAGCTGGAGCAATGGCAGAGCCTGATGCTTTCAAGGCCCTCGGCGATCATCTCTGATCCTATTGACAGCCAGGCCATTGTTTCGGCCATCCGCCGTTACAACCAGAAGAAGATTCCGGTAGGCATCATCGACACCCCGGCAGATGGGGGCGATGTTGCGATTACTGTCAGCTTCGACAATTTCAAGGGCGGCGTCATGGCGGCCGAAGAAATCGTAAAACGTCTGGTGCAGAAGTACGGCAGCCCCAAAGGCACAGTGCTGAACTGCTATGGGGCCCTTGCCTCGGTGGCGTGGCGCCTGCGCAAAGAGGGCATGGACTCGGTGTTCGCCAAGTACCCGAACATCAAATACCTTGCCCGTCCGACCGAGGGCCAGCTGGAGAAAATGCTCGCGGTGACGCTCTCCACGCTGTCGGAATACCCTGACCTGGACGCCGTCCACGCGCCTTCGGACTCCCCGTCGCGTGGCATCGTGACTGCGCTTCAACAGAAGAACTGCTGGAAGAAGATCGGCGAGCCGGGACACATCATATTCATCAACATCGACGGCGAACCCGTCGCCTTGAAGTGGATCCAGGACGGTTACATGGATGCCTGCATCTCCCAGGATCCGGTGGCCTATGGTGAGATCGCGGTCGAATTGATCGTCAAGCATTCGCTCAAAGGTGAGGCCGTGCCGCTGGGCACCTATCAGAACAAGAAATATTTCTGGGAGTCAGGCGAAATCGTTCAAGGCAAGACAGGGCCCACCCTCATCATCCCCGCGTTCGTCATTGACGCCACGAACGCTGCCGACAAACGACACTGGGGTACGGTCGCCGAGAAGGAGTGGGGCGTTACCGGCTGAATCGGGTGTGACCCCATGTCGTCGGAGCTCCAGAGCGACCTCCGGCGTTTGTCCTACGGTGAGGGTGAGACAACAAAATGGCCTTACATGAAATGCGTAATGAGCCGCTCCTTAACGACAACGACGCGATCCTGCTCGTTGAGAACGTTACCAAGCGTTATGGGCCGGTTCATGCCTTGCGTGGCGTGACGACGCAAATCCGTCGCGGCTCTATCCACGGGCTACTCGGTGAAAACGGGGCGGGCAAGTCGACACTGGTCGGAATCGTTTCCGGGCAGGTGATCCCCACCTCAGGGCGAATCCTGATGAATGGCCGCGCCCTCGAACACGTCGACGTCAAAGCGATGGAGCAGGCGGGCGTGTTCCTGGTGACTCAGGAACCCATGATCGTAGACAACATGACGGCAGCTGAAAATCTCATGCTTGGCGTCTGGCCAACCCGCCACGGTTTTGTCGACTGGAAAGCCTTGACCGCCGATGCCATGCAAATGCTTGCAGGGTCTGGCATCGATCCGGATGCCCTTGCCGGTAGCCTGGGCGCAGTGGCGCGGCGCAAATTGAACATCCTGCGTGCGATGTTCTCCGGGGGCAAGGTCATCATTCTGGACGAGCCGACGGCCTCACTGACCGTTACTGATCGGCGCCAACTGTTTGAATTCATGCTCCGGCTAAAGGTAGAGGGCGTGACGTTCATCTTCATCTCCCACTACAACGAAGAGATCCTTGAAATTTGCGATGCGGTGACGGTGCTGCGTGATGGCAGCCTGGCAGGACACTCCTCCGACATCGGTTCGCTTTCATCGGAGCAGTTGACTGAACTGGTCATCGGCCATGGCGTTGAGTTGTTCCAGCGCAAGCGGCGTGATCTGTCGGCTCAGCCTCCGGCCGTCTCGCTGCGCGGACTGCATGGCCACTGCCTGTCACTGGAGTTCCTGGACATCGCGCCAGGCGAGATCATCGGCTTCACCGGCCTTCCGGGGGCGGGCGCCAAGGAAGCGGCTCGGGCTGTCTTCGGGCTGCATCCCGCCACTGGCACGGTGTCGCTAAATGGCGAAGCGCACTACCCGCTTCCTCGGACACCCTGCGAAGCGTTCAATGCAGGCATTGCTTACCTGTCTGATGATCGCCGTCATGACGGTGCAGTGGGACAGATGTCGATCGGTACCAACATCACGCTGTCTTCACTCGCTGCGCGGGCCAGATTCGGCTTCATCGATCATGGAGCCGAGGAACAGGTGGTCAGTCATTATTTCAACGCAATGGGCGTCAAGTCCCCCAGTGCCGACTACTCGGTCGACACCCTCAGTGGTGGCAATCAGCAAAAGGTCTGCCTGGGCCGCGTGCTGGCAGCCCGGCCACGGTTGCTGATCGTTGACGAGCCCACCCGTGGCATCGATATGGGCGTCAAACAAGAGGTTTTGCGGATCATTGATGAGCTCAGTCAGGCGGGTATGGCGGTGATCATCGTGTCCACCGACACCGACGAGTTGGTCCGGGCAGCGGACCGTATCTGCGTCTTCGATCAAGGCAGCATCAAGGAAATACTCAAGGGACAGGACATTACCGTCGAGCGCCTGCGCGCAGCCGTGCAGGGTCAACCAGTAGCAGAAAAACAATAAGGCGGGAGACATGCAGATGAGCAATGCAACGAGAGCCGGCAACGGGTTGGCCCCGGTGCCGAAAACGGTCGGTCGCCAGGCCGTGTTGGGCTGGGTGCTGCATAACGTTGTATGGATCTGGTTGATCGCGCTGGTGGCATTGTTCGGTGCATTCAACGAGTTCTTTTTCACCCTGTTCAACTTGCAGAACGTCATGGTCCAGGCCACGGTGCTGGGTACATTGGGCCTCGCGGTGGCGTTGCCGCTTCTGGTCGCCGAAATTGATCTTTCGATTCCGGCAAACGCAGGATTTTCCGCAGCGGTTGGCGCGTTGGCGTATTCGAACCTGGGGTTGCCGTGGTTAGGTGCGATGTTGATCGGCCTGTTGACTGGCACTCTCATCGGCTTCTTCAACGGCTGGTGCGTGACGCGGCTGAAGATGGTGTCGTTGATCGAAACCCTTTCGATGATGATCATCCTGCAAGGCGCGCTTCTGGCGCTGACCCAGGGCACGACCCTGACCAATCTGGCGGATGGTTACGTCTGGATCGGGCAGGCAACGTTGGGCGACTGGCCAATCATGCCCGTCGTGTTCGTTCTGGCACTGCTGGCGATCGGTATCATGCTGAAGCGCACGGTGCTGGGCCGCTCCATTTATGCAGTGGGGGGCAATGCCACGGCATCCAACTCCGCCGGGATTCGTGTTAATCGAATCAAGATCATCACCTACACCATTTCAGGCTTCCTCGCCGGGCTCGCCGGTTTTCTGCTGGCGTCCTGGCAGATGGCGATCACATCCAACCAGGGCTCGAGCTATCTGCTTTATGCCATCGCTGCACCGATCATCGGCGGGGTCAGTGTCTTCGGCGGACGCGGCAACGCAAAAGGCGTGCTGGGCGGGGTTTTATTGTTGACGGTCATTCAGGTGGGGCTGGCCATCGTCAACGTGCCCTCGTTCTATGTCGGGATGATCGGCGGTTTGATGATCTTCATCGCTGTGGCGATCGATGCCTTTCGGGTTCGCCACTTTGGGTGATGCCGGGCAATTTTCAGCACGCGCGCCTGGGTTAAGCCTTCCGGTGGATCGGTACCGGGCAGTGGGTGGGGATGTCGGCACATCCGACTACATATATTTTTTCTAAGGGCGAACCATGAGTATCGATCGCGCTGAAGTGATAAGGCATCTCGTTGAGCTGCTCGGACCGACTGCTGTCCTGCATGATTCCAACGACTACGGACGCTACGTTCGTGATTGGGCCGGAGACACGCTGGGTCAACCGCTGGCCGTGGTACGTCCCAAGGATACGGTGGAAGTATCCAGGGTCGTCCGTTACTGCAATGAACACTCGATTCGCATGGTCGCCCAAGGTGGGCACACCGGGCTGGTCGGTGGCGCGCTCCCCGATAACCACTGGCCGGAACTGGTGATCAGTCTGGAGCGGATGACCCACATACGTCAGATCGATTCCGAGAATTTCACCATGACGGTCGACAGTGGCTGCGTGCTGGAAGATGTCAAAGCTGCAGCCTTGGAGAAGGACTGCTTTTTTCCGCTGTCGCTGGGTGCGCAGGGCAGTTGCCAGATAGGGGGAAACATAGCGACCAACGCGGGCGGCGTGAATGTTCTACGTTACGGCATGATGCGTCAGCTGGTATTGGGGCTGGAGGTGGTACTGCCTGATGGCCAGATCTGGGATGGGATGAAAGGGCTCTATAAAGATAACCGCGGCTACAACCTGCAGCAGCTTTTCATCGGCAGCGAAGGGACTTTGGGGATTGTGACGGGGGCCGTGCTCAAGTTGTCTCCCTGCCCTGAACAGACACAAACCGCCATGTTCGCCGTACCGTCTGTGGAAGCGGCGGTACGTCTCTATTCGGTAGCACGCCGGTCGTGCAGTGATCTGCTCTCGGCATTCGAACTGATACCGCGCACCTGCATGGAGTTGGCGTTCGAAGCCACTCCACAGATACCCGACCCGTTCAGCACCGCTTACCCCGTTTATGTGCTCCTTGAACTGGCCGCGGCGAACCGGGTGGACCTGACCGCGATGCTTGAAGGTTTGGTGGAGCAGGGTATGGAGTCTGGAGAGATTCTGGACGGCGTACTGGCGTCCAGCAGTACCCAGTCCAGGCAACTGTGGCAAATCCGCGAGAGCATGGTCGAGGGGCAGCTGCTGCGCGGCGAGCACCTGCGCACTGATGTTTCCGTGCCGATCTCTTCGATGGCTGAATGCGTCAAGCATTGCGTTGCCGCGATTTCGGCGATATCCCAAGAGTCGATCCCGATCGCCTATGGCCATATCGGCGACGGTAACCTGCATATCAACGTGCTGCCACCGGACGGTTTGAGTAAGGAGCAGGTGTCCGTATTGTTGCATCGCCTGGAAGCGGAAATTTTCAACGTCGTTGAGCGCTTCAATGGAAGCATTAGCGCAGAACATGGCATTGGTCGCAAAAAACGCGCTGCTTTCGTAGCAACCAGCTCTGCGACCGAACTGGCGCTGCTGGCCGGGATCAAGGCGGTCTTCGATCCCAAAGGCTTGATGGGCGCAGGACGGATCTTGCCGTTGCCGGATGCATCCATCCCTGAGGGACCGCTGGCGGGGTAAGGGCAACCGCGATCGGCGCTTTGTCCCATGGCGGCTGCACGGGGGGGAGGGGTGGCTGCGTTTTGTGGCGGACGGTCATCGTTGCACCCGCGGTGGCCCGTGCTTGGGACGTGATCGAGACGATCAGCACGTTTACCCGCTGGAATCAGGAAAACAGTTGGCAGGTCGCGCACTGGCGCTGGCGCAGCCGACCTGCATAGCAAGACCAAGGCTGCCTTTGCTCACACTGTGCAGCGCTCGATGCTTCGGTCGCCCGAGCTAAACGTTTGGTGCTGCCATGCCAATTTGCGGCATGGCTGCCACCTCGCGGATTCGGGGTGTATTCCCAGTCTGGCTTGACTATCATGCGAGCCTTGTCTGAGCCGTAGCGGGAGCATCTATGACCATTATCGACTGCCGCGGTGCCGGCCTGGAGCGTGGCCGGGCACATGGCGAATCTGCCCGGACCCAAGTGCGTACCGCCATTGACCATTGGACCCAGGCAACGCTGGCCAGCAAGTCCTCGGCCGTCAGCATTGAGCAATATGCTCAAGGCATGCTGAACAGCACAGGGCTGCTGAACACAGCCACGCGGCTACTCCCGGACCTGGTGGATGAACTGCACGGCATCGCCGACGGGGCCGGGCTGTCCTTCGAAGTGATCGCCGCCTATAACTTCATGGATGAGCAGTGGTGGTTCGACCTTCCTACGCCTCCGCCTTGGGAGCCTGGTTGCAGCGTGCTGGGTCACACCACCGGCCAGCGAACCGTTCTGGCCCAGCACATGGACCTTCCAGCATTCATGGACGGGTCCCAAGTGGTGTTACGCCTGGCTGCAAACAACCAGCCTGAAGCCCTCGTGCTAAGCGCCGCCGGGCTTATCGGTCTCACCGGGGTAAACCGCGCGGGCGTAGGCGTGTGTGTCAACACGTTGCTGATGCTGCGCCACCAGCCCAACGGCCTGCCGGTCGCCTTTGCGCTCCGTCATGCGCTGGCCCAACACACCGCCGAGGCGGCTGACCATGCACTGAATGCATTGGACCATGCCAGCGGCCAGCATTACCTGGTGGGCGACCGCCATGGCCTCTACAGCCAGGAATGCTCTGCCAGCGGCTGCACGGTGGGCCCCAGGCTTGGCGCCGGTACCGTGCGTCATACCAACCACCCTTTGCATAGCCAGGATATCAACCCGCACGGGCTGGCACTGCTCGAATCCGTTGGGCGGGTGGCCAACTCCGAGGCGCGCCTCGCATGTCTTGACGATAACCGGGACATGGCGGCCGAAGCCTCTGCCGTAATGGCCTTACTGTCGCGCACCGATGTTCCGCTGGCCATCAAGCCCGGGGCCAAGACCCGCACCCAGACCTTCGGCTCGGTTGTGTTCGAGCTGGCTGACCATGCCCAAGCCTCGTTCTGCCTGGGCCAGCCAGGTACGCAACCGTGGCAGCAGGTGCAGTTCTTGTCGTGACCGGGGGATGCGGCAATCTGTTTCAGATAAGGCCGACCAAGCCGTCATACGAACACAGATCGCTGCATTGCATCGATGATCGAGCCGGCCGCTATAAAGAAAATGCCCATCGAGTATGAGCCAGTGGGCGAAGCTGCCGGTTCGCTGAACCGAGGCGCTGTCAGTTACTACGCCGGCAGAGGCCCGGACGCGCGGTATGAATCGACCAGGGCATCGAACAGCGAGATATCCGAGCGACTTCTGGCAAAAAGCTGGGCACCGACAATAGCTGCGAAAATGGCACGTGCTCTGGATTCACATTCGGTGGGTTCGCACACCTTCGCAGCCAACAGAAGCTTGCTAAGCCATGCGATGTTGACATCAGCAAAGGTCTGAATTTCTTTTGTCATCTCAGTGGGCAAAGTATCGGTTTCAGCGCCCATGAAACTGCCCAGGCAGAGACGATTGTCGGCCTCAAGGGATCGTCTGAAGATTTCAGGAAAGCGACGCAGGGCGTCTATTGGAGAGGGGCTTTCTGATTCGATCATCTCGAGCGCGAGCGCACCGTCCTCCCAATACCGTTTGGCAACGGCAATGCCCAGATCGGCTTTGCTTGGAAAATGGTAGTAAATACTTGCTGCTTTGATACCAACAGCTTGCGCAAGGTCGCGGAAATTCAAACCGTTGTAGCCCTGCGACTGGGCGATTTTCTTGGCAGCCAGCAAAATGGTTTCTTTGGAGTTGACGCTCATCTTGGTGCCTTTCGTCTTGGGACGATCTTTTAAACAGGGAACGTAATTTACAGCAAAGGCCTACCTTGAGACAGGTAGAGGGTCATTGAAAGCAGTGAGCTCAGCGCCACTTGGATGCTTACGCAGGCACCGATCCCCCGTAGCTGAGCAAACGGGATCTTCAGCCGACTTTAATGAGGCTATCAGAATCGCCGAGAAAGCCAGCGGTGTGGCGATCTCGGCGTACGGAGTTTCCATTGAGAGGCTGTTACTGGCCTGGCGAATCCAGCTCCGGAATGCCGCTGCTGCGATCAGCGTAGGCAGCCTTGAAGCTTGGGCGTTTTGTCCAGCGCTGCCAGTACGCGTCCAGGAAATCAAAACGCTCGTCCAGTGGCGTCGCGTTGACCGGGAATTTCGAGAAGGCGATGGCGGTTGCCAGGGTAATGTCCGAAAAAGTCGGGGCATCGCCGCCGAGCAGCCACTCGCGTCCGTCTGACAAATGACGATTGACCAGTGCAGCGTGAGTCAACGCCTCCTTACGGCAGTGTTCGCCCCAAGCCTCATTCTTGGTCAGCTCCAGCTTGAAGCCGAGCCCGGTGTGCAACACATGGAACGCAGTAACGATGCGGTACAGGATGTGCACCCACACCCGGTTATCCCACATGTTGTCCAGACCCTGCTCCAGTGCGGTCGCTCCCATGATCTTGCGACCGGGATACTCTTGGTCAAGATAACGAACGATGGCAGCCGTTTCAGAAATGTAATTACCGTCTGCCAGCTGAAGGGTGGGAGTTTCGCCCCATGGGTTCATATTCAAATGACGCCAGCCACGCTGCTCGCCGACAGGGGACATGTCGTAGATGGTCTCGGCAAACTGGTCAGCGATGCCCTTTTCGTGCATGAACAGACGCAGACGCTGTGGGTTGGGAAAGGCCGAAGGCGAAGTGAAAAGCTGAAGTTTGGTAGTCATGGTCGATCCTGAAGAAAGGTGGCTGGTCCACCTAACACTCGTTAGGTAGGCAACCTTAATCCCCTGTTGAGCGCACGTCATCACCTATCTAACACTTGTTAGGTGAATTTTTTTGGGTGTCTGGCTGCATTGGTTCGATTGAGGTGCGTCACCAGGCTCAGTCCGCAAGAGGCACGCCGCCTGACATCGGTGGCGAGGTTCACGTGCTTTGGCCCCGGTGCGTGATGGCATGGATTTGACCACCGACCGCACCCCTTCAAGGCGTGACGTATCAGTCATGGTGACTCGTTGGTTGGGGAGTGCCCAATTTGACGTCGATCAGGCTGCGAAAAACTTGGTTTCTTGCCGTCGAACCAAAGCGCGAGCGACCTGAATGCTGGCTGATCTGCAGTCCGGCGCACGCCGAATGACCACCGAATCACCGGCTGGTTTAAATTCCCCGAAAATTCCTGTAATACAATACGATTGCGTCTGACGGGCTGCATCACGAGGATGGGGCCGCAGATTCAACGTGGCCCTCATTCGAACAGGGTCCCACCACGGCATTTACAAGTCTTCAGGAATACAGCATGAAAGTACTACGTCAGGCATCGTCCTTGCGCCATCAAGTGCAGGACGCACTGCGCAACGAAATCATCTCGGGGCGTTTCAAACCCGGCGATCGTCTGGTCGAACAACAGCTGTACACCGCGCTGGACGTTAGCCGTACGTCGTTGCGCGAAGCGTTGCGGCAGCTTGAAGCCGAAGGCTTGGTGGAGCAGGTGCCCCATCGCGGCGCGTATGTCGCTTCGGTGGATGCCAAAGATGCGGTGCAAATCTATGACGTGCGCGGTGCGCTGGAAGTTTTGGCCGTGCGCAACTTCGTTCGTTACGCCACCGACGAAGACGTGGGCGAATTGAGCGAAGTCTTCGACGAATTCGCCGAACAGTCGCGCACCGCCAGCGTCGATGGCACAGCGCTGCTGGACATCAAACGACGCTTTTACCACGTCCTCCTCGACATCGAACAAAGCCGCGTCGTCGGCGGGATGCTCGAACAGCTCAACAACCGCGTCAGCCTTCTGCGCGCTTTGTCATTGGGCCGGGAAGGGCGCATGCCTCACACCCTCGCCGAACTCAAGGAAATCGTCCGCAACATCCAGCTGCGTGATGAAGAAGGTGCCTGCGCTGCGGCATTGCTCCACGTGAAGAACGCTTCAAAAAACGTTCTTGAATTGCTGGCAGCGACAGGGGCGCATGCCGTCGACTAACGGTTCGCCATCTGTTTCGGCACTACGCAATGCGGGAGATTTCGGGCCGCGACGGCAGCACGGTAGCGGGCAGGCACCTCATCTGGCAGATGCCACCGCATTCGCTGCCGTCGTGCCTCCCGCGGCGCCGACAGGTGTAGCGTCAACCCTGATCGGAGTCCGCTTTCGCAGCCGTTAAGGCAGCAACGAATATTCACACCAGCTTCAGGGTCACCCTTTCATCGCAACGCCGAATACCCGGTCGGCGCCATGAACTGCACCTCGATCCGCTCCACGATGATCGCCTGCGCTTCACTCGCCGCACGTTTGGCGATCCACTCGGCGTCCGCCTGAAACGCATTCCACTTCGTCTCGCGCTCGGCCAGGCTCTCCCACTGCAACAGATAAGTCAGCGATTGATTGGTCGCCCCCGTCAGGTTGGTCCAGAAGCCGACCTGCCTGATCCCGTACTTCTCGAAAAATCCCAGCGTTGTGCTGGTAAACCGGTCGTGCAATGCAGGCAGACGGCCTGGAGCACAGTGGTAGGTGCGCAATTCAACGATCATTTTTCTTCTCCTGTTAAGGGCTGCTGCAAGTTTGCAAACAGGTGCCGCTGGTAAGAAGCCGTAAATTAACCCATTGACCGATTGTATGACAGTCCTATAGTTTTGCTGCACCTGTTGTGAACGTCACGCAGGGAATGCTGACGCCGCCTCGACGCCATTGACAAAAACATAAAAATCAAAGGGCACGAACATGACGCAACCGCAACGTATCGGCTTAATTGGATTAGGCATGATGGGCACGCCCATGACGGCCTGCCTGGCCAAAGCCGGCTTTGAGCTGTTTCTCGCTGACGCCGACGCCGGCCGTGTGCGTGACGTGCAGGCGACCCTGAATGCTAGCGCCCTCACTGTTGAGAACGCTAAGTACCTCGACATACTCATCACCATGCTGCCCAACTCGAACATTGTCGAGAATGTGTTGCTGGGTGAAGGAGGCTGGGCCGCATGCCTGGCGCCGCAGGCGGTAGTGATCGACATGAGTTCTTCGGAACCGGCACGTTCCCGCGACTTGGGGCAGCAGCTCAAGGTACTTAATCTGCACTATCTGGACGCGCCGGTTTCAGGCGGGGTGAAGCGCGCTGTGGACGGCAGTCTGGCAATCCTGGTGGGGGGCGATGCCGAGGTCATGGAACGTTGCCGTCCGGTGCTCGACGCCATGGGCAAGAACATCCTGCACATTGGCGACGCCGGCTCCGGTCATGCGGCCAAGGCGCTGAACAATTTCGTGTCGGCAGCGGGCTTGATGGCCACGGTCGAGGCGCTGCATGTCGCCAAACGCTTCGGCATTGACCCTGGCGTCATGGTCGACGTGCTCAATGCCTCGAGCGGCGCCAGTAACACCTCGCTGAACAAAGCCAGGCAATTCATGCTCAGCGGCAGCTTCGGCTCAGGCTTTTCGATGCAACTGATGAACAAGGATCTGAAAATCGCCAAGGGGCTTTCGGACGCGCTGGAGTACCCGATGATTTTCGGCCAGAGCGCAATCAAGGTCTGGAACGATGTCGCGCAGGATGCCACGCCCACCACCGACCACACCGAGATGTACCGGATGCTGGCCAAAGAAGGCGAGTGAAGGAGCCCGATCACATGCCAAACGCTGACAAATTCTACATTGATGGGCGCTGGGTCGAACCGGCGTCGCCGTCATGGTTCGACGTCATCGACCCGGCCACCGAAACGGTGGTCGAGCGTCTGGCGTTGGGCGATGCCACCGACGTTGACCGCGCCGTGGCTGCCGCTCGCAAAGCGCTGCCGGGTTACGCCCAGACGTCCGTCGCCGAGCGCATCGCGCTGCTGCGACGCATCGTCTCGATCTATGAGCGTCATCAAGAAGAATTCGCTCAAGCGATGCGCGTCGAGATGGGCGCACCCATTACGTTTTCCCGCAAATTTCAGGTGCCGCGCGGTTGGCTGCACCTTAATCAACTGATCGACGTGCTGCAGCGCTTTCAGTTCGAAGAAACTCATGGCACTACCTTGATCCGGCACGAACCCGTGGGTGTTTGCGGCCTGATCACCCCGTGGAACTGGCCGATCAACCAGATCGTGGTCAAAGTCGGGCCAGCCCTTGCGGCGGGTTGCACCATGGTCCTCAAGCCCAGCGAATATTCACCGCTGAGCAGCCTGCTGTTTGCGCAAGTGCTGGACGACGCGGGCGTGCCACCGGGCGTGTTCAATCTGGTCAATGGCGACGGGCCGGGAGTGGGCGCGGCACTGTCGGCACACCCGGACATCGACATGCTGTCGTTCACCGGTTCGACCCGCGCGGGCGTGCTGGTAGCCAGATCAGCCGCCGATACTGTCAAGCGCGTGGCACAGGAACTGGGCGGCAAGTCGGCGAACATCCTGCTGGACGACGTTGACCTGCAGGACGCCGTGACCCGTGGTGTCGCTGCCTGTTTCACCAACAGCGGCCAGTCGTGCTCGATCCCGACGCGCATGCTGATCCCGCGCAACCTGATGGACGACGCAATCCAGATTGCCAAGGCTGCCGCCGAAGGCTACAGCGTCGGGCCCACGACGGATGAAAATACCCAGCTCGGCCCGCTGGTTAACCCGGCGCAATTGCGTCGGGTACAGGCGCTCATTCAAAGCGGTATCGACGAAGGGGCGCAGTTGGTGACGGGTGGGCTTGGACTGCCGCCGGGCATCGAGAAGGGCTACTACGCCAGACCGACCGTGTTTGCCAACGTGGCGCCGGAGATGACCATCGCTCAGGAAGAAATCTTCGGGCCCGTGTTGTCGATGATTGCTTACGACAGCGAAGCGCACGCTCTCGCCATCGCTAACAGCACCCACTACGGCTTGGCGGCGTACGTGCAATCAGCCGATCAACAGCGTGCGCGTCAGGTTGCCCGCCAGTTACAGGCCGGCAGCGTGCATGTGAATTACCCGCCCGCCGATTTCGCTGCGCCATTTGGGGGTGTGAAGCGCTCCGGTAATGGCCGCGAGTGGGGCGAATACGGCTTGCGCGAGTACCTGGAGGTCAAGTCTGTGGTGGGATACGGCAACTGAGCCGATCGACCGCTTCACGGCGCGGCCGAAAAAATTTGCCCATTTGAACTGTATGACAATCAGTCGATATTACGAAAAGGGTGAGAAGAGTATGAGTGACAATGCCAGTAACAACGAACGCTTCGACCAGGGCTTCAACAATCGCAAGGAAGTGCTTGGCGACCGCCATGTCGAGAAATCCTGGGCAGCGGCCGACGACTTCAACCGACCCATGCAGAAGATGGTGACGGAGGTCTGCTGGGGCGAGATCTGGGGCGACCCGACCCTCTCGTTCAAAACCCGCAGCATCATCAACATCGCGATGCTGACTGCCATGAGCCAGCACCATGAACTGGGCATTCACGTGCGCGGCGCCTTGCGCAACGGTGTAACACGGGAAGAAATCCGCGCCGTGCTGATGCAGGCGGCGGTGTACTGCGGCGCGCCACTGGGCCTGGCGGCCTTCCGTGTGGCATCCGAGGCGATCAAGGCTTACGAGGCCGAAACCGCCAGCTGAACGTTCCACTTCCATGCTTGCGTCCGACAATAACTATAAGGAAAACGTCATGAGCACCTACGCCCCAGCCAGATCGGTGGCTGAAACCGAACAGTCGATCGAGAAGAAGAGGAGAAACGCCATCAAGGGCGCATTTTTCTCCGAATACATCGACATGTTCGACATCTACTTGCCGGTGGTGGTGTTGTCTCCGGTGTTGTTCTTTTTTCAGCCCGCGCAACTGTCGCCCGGCATGGCGGCGATTCTGGCCTCACTGGTGTTCATCACCACGCTGCTGGGCCGCCCTATCGGGGCGTTGCTGTTCGGCATGATCGCTGACAAGACCGGGCGGCGCATGGCATCGATCTATTCGGTGTCCGGCTTCGGCGTGGTCACCCTGCTGATCGCGCTGCTGCCCGGCTATGAAAGCATCGGCATCGCGTCCTATTGGCTGCTGGTGCTGCTGCGTTTCGTCGACGGAATTTTTCTCGGCGGCGGTTACACCGGCGCGATGCCGCTGGCCATCGAGTATTCGAGAAAGCACCAACGCGGGTTCGTTGGCGGCTTGATTATCGCCGGCTTCCCGTTGGCCTACGTCAGCATCAACCTGGTGGCGATGCTGATGTTCATGCTGTACCCCCTCGATGGCCCCGGCTCGCCTTACGTGCAATGGGGCTGGCGCATTCCGTTCGTGATCGGTGCCGTACTGGCTGGCGTGTTGGCGCTGTATTACGTCTACGCGGTGTCGGAATCGGAAATCTGGGAAAGCGAAGCGGGCAACAAACCCCGCGAGAAGTTGCCGCTCACCGATCTGCTGCGGGGCAAAAGCGGGCGCAACCTGCTGCAAGTGCTGCTGATGATGACTGGCTTCTGGCTGACCCAGAACATCATCACCATCTTTCTGCCCACCGGCTTGCTGCGCAATACCTTGCACCTCTCGGGCATGGAGGTCACCGGGACGCTGCTAATCGCGTATTCGGTGCTGTTCTTCAGTTACATCGCGTCCGGGATGATCGGGCAGAAGATCGGCCGTCGGCGCTTCTTCATCATTCTCGGGCCGATCATCGCCACACTGGGCGCCGCGATCATGTACGTCCTGGCCAACGTCCAGGGGCTCACGTTGCCGGTGATCATCACGCTGGTCTGCGTGCTCTCGGTGCTGGTCACCGCGCCTTGGGGCGTGATCGTAACCTACATCAACGAACGTTTCGTGACCGACGTGCGCGCCACCGGTTTCGGTGTCGGGTTCAGCCTGTCAGTGATTATCCCGTCGTTCTACGCCTTCTACATGGCCTGGCTGGGCGAATTCATGCCGTTCACCGTTACCCCGGCCGTGCTGCTGGTAATCGGCGGCGTGATCGCGACCATCGGCGCCTACATGGGGCCGGAAACCAAAGACGTGGATTTCTAGAATTCTCTGCACGTGAGGAGAGCTGTCGTGAATAGCAAAACCGTGGGTTTCATCGGTCTGGGCAACATGGGCGGGCGCATGACGCGCTGCCTGGTGAATGCCGGGCTGAGCGTGCTCGGGTATGACACCGACGCCGAGCGGGTCAAGGCTGCTGGTGCGCAGGTGGCGCGCTCGGTCGCCGACGTGGCGGCGGACGCCAGCGTTGTGCTGCTGTCGCTGCCTGACAGCAAGGTGGTCGAGGCCGTCGTCGAGCGGCCGAACGGACTGTTGGCGCATTGTCGCGAGGGCCAGGTGGTCGTTGATCTGAGCACTGCGGCGGCGAGTTCGACGATGCGTCTGCACGGGCTTTTTGCCGAGCGCGGCGTGCAGTACGTCGACGCCGGGATTTCCGGTGGTGCGGCGGCGGCGGAGAAGGGTGCGCTGACGTTGATGGTCGGTGGCGATAGCGCGACCGTGGACGCTCTGGCCTGGGTGTTCAAGCCCATCGCCAGCAAGGTGTTCCTGATGGGCGAAAGCGGCGCCGGCCACACCACTAAACTGCTGAACAACTTCCTTAACGCCGTCAGCCTGGCGGCCACGGCGGAGGTGATGGTCGCTGGCAAGAAGGCGGGCCTGGACCTGCATCGCTTGCTCGACGTGTTGAACAGCAGCAGTGGGGTGAATTTCGCCACGCTCAACCGCTTTCCGCGCATCGTCGACGGCGATTACCTCGAAGGCGGCCTGACCGGCAAATTGATGACCAAGGACGTGGTGCTGTACCTCGACCGCGTCCGCGAACTGGGCGTCGCCTCGCTCAATGCATCGGGTCCGCTGGCGAGCTTCGGGCTGCAAATGGCGCTCGGCTATGGCGACCTTATCAGCAACCGCGTGGTCGACGCCATCGGCGACCTGTCGGGTGGAGTACGCCTGCACGAATCGGCCACAACGAACAAGAAAGGAGACAAGGCATGAAGGTTTTTCACGGCGCAGTCGAAGGCGCGATTTCCGAACAGCGTGGCGCGACGTTTACCGGCGTGGTCTGGGCCGACCCGGTCATGCCCACTACCGATGGGGTCACCATCAACAACGTCTCGTTCAACCCCGGCGCGCGTACCTACTGGCATTATCACGAACAGGGGCAGGTGCTGTACGTGACGTCGGGCAGCGGCTGGATTTGTCTGGAAGGCAGCGAGCCACAGCCCATTCGCCAAGGCGACACCGTGTGGATCGGACCCAATGAGCGGCACTGGCACGGCGCGAATACCACGAACTTCATGGTCCATACCGCCACGTCTATCGGCAAGACCGTGTGGCAGGAAGCGGTGGCAGATGTGGATTATCTGCGTGGAGCGGATTGAGGCTGAACGCCGTCATTCATTGTAGGAGCGAAGTTATTCGCGATCGATAGGGCAGACGACAGATCGCCGTCCGATGTCCCGGCCAATCGCAAGCGAATTTGCTCCCGCAGGTCATGCAACGCTCTTCGATGTTCAGCGAGGAAGACCATGAGCCTCACCGTAAAACAACAACAGGCCAAAGCCGCGTTTGAACGTCACGGCACCTGGAATACCGACTGGGACAGTCTGCTGCGTCTGGACCCCGGCTTTGTCGAAGCGTACGCCGGTTTCGCCTCAGTGGCGTGGCAGAAGAATCACCTGCCGCACAAGGTCAAGTCATTCATCGCCCTCGTCGCCAGTGCCAACGCCACGCACCTGTTCCAACCCGGCATTCAAGAACACATTCACGCGGCCATTCAGCACGGCGCGACCCGTGAGGAACTGACCGAGGTGCTGGAACTGATCAGCACAGTTGGCATTCACGCCTCCAACGTCGGCGTGCCGGTGTTGCTGGAAGTGCTGGAAGAAGAGGGCATGCGCAACGGCCCGGCACCTCTGGATGCGCGCCGCGTAGCGCTCAAGGCGAGCTTCATTGAAAACCGGGGCTATTGGCATTCGTCCTGGGAGGGCCTGCTGGAACTGGACCCGGAAATGTTCGAGACCTACGTCGAATTTTCCTCGGTGCCCTGGCGCACCGGCGTGCTGGAACCCATGGTCAAGGAGCTGATGTATTGCGCGTTCGACGCTGCCGCCACGCACCTCTATGTGCCGGGCCTCAAGCTGCACATGCGCAACGCGCTGCGTTACGGCGCGACCAGGGAGGAGATCATGGAAATGCTGGAGATCGTCAGTCTCATCGGCATCCATGGCGCGCAACTGGCAGCGCCGTTGCTGGAGCAGGCCCTGGATGCGGCGGGCAAAAATCCTTGATGACGTTGCGCCCTGGATTCCTATAACACTATCTGGAGTTTCCCATGAACACGCCATCGACCGTCAGACCGGACTGGACCGATCCCGAAGTGATCGTGGTGCGGTACGGCACCCGGCAGACCACCAGAAGCGAATGCTATTACAACTTCCGCGCATACCGCGAACCGGACGCGGAGATGACCATGGACTATTTTTTCTGGATCTTTCGAAGCGCCGAGCAGACCATCGTCATCGACACCGGTTTCAGCCCGCAAGCGGCAATAGCCCGTAAACGGCACCCCGTGGTCGCGCCTGCGGATGCATTGGCTCGCCTCGGCATCGACCCCAACGAAGTCAAATTGCTAGTGCTGACTCACGCCCATTACGACCACGCCGGGAACCTGGACCTGTACCCCAACGCGAAAATTGTCATGTCGCGCAAAGAGTTCGAATTCTGGGGCACTAACATGGGCAAGCGCCCGCAGTACGGCCACCATATCGACCCGCTGGACATCGAACGCATTCAGGCGTTGCACCGCGAAGGCCGCATCACACTGCTCGACGCGCCGCAGAACACGCTGATTCCGGGAATCGAACTGTACGAGCTCGGCGGCCACACACCGGGGCAGATGGCCGTGGTGGTGGAAATGCCTGAAGGCCCGGTGATCCTCGCCTCGGACGCTGTTCACTATTACGACGAGCTGGAGCAGGAGCGGCCGTTCGCGGTGCTTGACAGCCTGGCGGACATGTACCGGGGTTATGAGCGTATTCGCGAATGGTTGCAGCGCCCCGGTGCGGTGGTGATTCCCGGCCATGACCCTGACGTGATGAATCGCTTCGCGCCCGTTGACGCGAGCGATCCCTCGTTCGCGGTGCGCATCGATGCCCGCGGAGCCGGGGTATGAATGGACGCACGGCACTGGTGACCGGGTCGTCGGACGGCCTCGGGCTGGAGCTGGGCAAAGGCCTGGCCGCAATGGGGTATGACGTGGTATTGCACGGTCTGGCCGCGCCTGACGCGGTGCGCCAGGCCTGTGAGGATCTGATGCGCGCCCACGATGTGCAAGCACGCTATGTGCGGGCAGACCTGTCTACGCCAGAGGGAGTCGAGGCGTTGATCGCATCGGCGGGGCGGGTCGACGTGCTAGTGAACAATGCGGTGGTCCGGCATTTCGCCCCACTGGATGAGTTCCCCCTCGCGCGTTGGGATCAAGCCCTGGCGGTGAATGTCACGGCGGCGTTTCTGGCGATTCAGCGGGTGCTGCCGGGAATGCGCGAACGGCGGTGGGGACGGATTATCAATCTGTCGTCGGCCTACGGTTCGCGGGCCATCGCCAACCGCATCGATTACGTGACCACCAAGACCGCGCTTTTGGGCCTGACCCGCGCCGTGGCGGTGGAAACCCAAGGGCAGGGCATCACCTGCAATGCCGTCTGCCCTGGCTCGGTGCTGACCCCAAACATCGAAAGCCGACTGACCGCGCTGATGGCCGAAAAGCAGCTCGACCGGCAAACCGCGACCGTGGAATTCCTGCAAGGCAAACAGGCCACCGGGCGCTTCATCGAGGCCAGTCACGTGGCCGATCTCATCGTCTACCTGTGCAGCGAATCGGCCAGCTCGATCACTGGCGCGACGCTACCGGTGGATGATGGGTGGATGGCCGGGTGAGGCATGCAACACAAGCCCCCAGGGTGGTAACAGCGTCTGACCCTAAAAATGGATACCCCATGACTCAAACCCTTAGCCATCAACTCGCGCATTTCATCGAACGCGCGACCTGGTCGGACATTCCCGCCCGCGTACGACACGAAGCCCTTCGCGCGCTGGTCAACTATTTCGCGGTATCCCTCGCGGGCTGCAGTGACCCGGACGTGGCCAAGGCCGCGACGTTGTTTTCGCGCTTCAACACGGCTGGCGAAGCTCACGTGACGGGGCGCGCCGAAGTCATGGACATGCTCAACGCGGCGTCGCTGAACGCCATGAGCGCCAACGTCTTCGACTACGACGACACGCACATTCCGACGATCCTGCACCCCACCGCGCCGGTGGCCGCAGCGCTGTTCGCCCTGGCGGAAACTCGCGTGATCAGCGGCGCGCAGCTGCTGTTGGCGTTCGTGCTGGGCGTCGAAGTGGAGTGCCGCATCGCCATGGCCATTTCCCCCGAACACTACCGGCGCGGTTGGCACATCACCTCGACCTGCGGCGTGTTTGGCGCGGCCGCCGCCGTCGCCAAGGTCTTGGGCCTCGATGCCCGGCAACTGGTATGGGCTTTGGGCAATGCCAGCGCACAGGCCAGCGGGCTGGTAGAAACCCTCGGCAGCGCGGCGAAGAGCATTGGCGTAGGCAACGCCGCGCGCAATGGCCTGCTCTCGGCCTTGCTGGCGCAAGACGGATTCGCCGGGCCAGATCAGCCGCTGGAGGGGGAACGGGGCTTTCTGAACGTCTTCGGCGAGCATCCGCGTCTGGACGAAATCAATGCCGGGCTGGGCGAGCGCTGGGCCTTGTCGGCCAACACCTACAAGCCTTACCCCTGCGGCGTGGTGCTCAATCCGGTGATTCAGGCCTGCCTCGAACTGGGGCGAGATCGCAGCTGGGCGCTTGAGGACATCGAGTGCATCGAACTCACGGGGCATCCTTTATTACGTCAACGTACGGATCGGCCCGACATACGCCTAGGCCGACAGTCCCAGGTCAGTGCGCAACATGCCGTGGCCGTCAGCCTGGCGACGGGCAAGGCGGGGCTGGCCGAATTCAGCGATGCAGCGGTGAGCGATCAACGGCTGCGCGCACTGTACGGGCGGTTGCAGTTCGTGGATGACGCCGATTATCCGGTGGAGTCGGCAAAGGTGCGGATCGTCTTCCACTCAGGCTTGGTCCTTACCCGAAGCGTCGACGTCTCCCTCGGCAGCCTCGACGCGCCGCTCAGTGATCATGCTCTCGAAGACAAACTGTGCGACCTCGCGGCCTATGGCCGTTCAGGGTGCGAGCCACAACCGTTGATCGACGCGGTGTGGAAACTGGAACACTCAAACGATGCCGGTGCGCTGATGCGTCTGGCGAGTCTCTGACAGGCAGGAAAACCACCATGAGCAATCAACCACTGGGCTTCATCGGCGTCGGCGTCATGGGGCGGCCTATGGCACGCCGACTTCTGGAGCAGGGCCATTCACTGGTGATCTACGACAAGGATCAAGGCGCGCTGGATGAACTCGGCGCTTTGGGTGCACGGGTCGCGGGCAGCGTGCGGGAAGTGGCCGACAGCACCGAAATCGTCTTCGCCAGCCTGCCGGGCCCGTCGATTTTCAAGGCCGTGGCGCTGGGCGCCGACGGGATCGTCGAGGGCCACACGGTGCGCATTTTGGTGGACCTTTCCACCGTCGGTTCCCGGGCTGAGCAGGAAGTCGCCGAAGGGCTGGCAGCGAAAGGCATCGACACCGTTGACGCGCCTGTCAGCGGCGGTGCAGCGGGCGCGAATAATGGGACGTTGGCGTTGATGGTCGCGGGCAAACCGGCGGCAGTCGAACGAGTGCGTGCGCTGTTCGACGTGTTCGGCAAAGTGTTCATCGTCGGTGAGCAGCCGGGGCAGGGGCAGTTGCTCAAACTGCTCAACAACATGCTCTCGACCACCGCGTTTGCCATCACCAGCGAAGCCTTCGTTGCGGGCGTGAAGGGCGGTCTGGACCCCGAGGTCATGATGGCAGTGATCAACGCGGGCAGCGGCAAGAACGGCGCGACGATGGACAAATTCCCTAAACATGTTCTGCCCGGCACGTTCGATTTTGGCTTCCCGATTTCAAGCGTGTGCAAGGACATCGGATTGGCCGTCGAAGAATGTCAGGCCCTGGGCGTGCCAATGTGGCTAGGCGACGCGGCCCGTCAACTCTGGAACGTGGCCGCGCAACAGAATGGCGGCGGACGTGACCTCACCGAGCTGGTGCGCACCGTGGAGGGCTGGTCGAATCGCTGAGCTTCGCTCCAATCCTGTTGGCTGAGCCCATGCCGGATCGTCTTCCGCTTGCGGCGATCCATCCACCTGCCTGGACAGACCGAGCCTATCAACCGAAGACCAATCTAGAGAGTTGCGCTCTCCTCGCGGGTAGCACTGCGTACCTCCATTAGCCTCTCCACGGACGCTGAAGGGGTGACGAGCCGATGACTGCTAGTGGGTGGGGCATCGCCTTGGTCGTCGCTTGGTGGTCAGGCCTCAAGTTGCTCTGCGGTCCTTGATTTCTTTCAAGAACTTCAATCCTGCGTAAGCCGCTGCGCAAGGCTGTCGATGAAAGCATGCTCGGCCCGGCTCATTTTCTGGTCGCGATTCCACAGCAGATGAATGTCGACGTCGGCGATGCCGTCATCGGGCGGGAGGCGCCAGAGCAGCCCATTGGCTACGTCATCCGCCACGACATGCTCAGGCATGCAACCCAGGCCAAAACCGGCAATGACCAGGCGACGCACCTCCTCGAGGCTAGGGGATGACGCAACGATTCGGCCTCTGAAGCCTTGCTGATCGCGGAAGATAGTCAGCGGCGAGAGCATGCCGCCGATCTGATCACTCGTAAAACTCACGAAATTTTCCGACTGCAGATCGCTGTCGCTCAGGTTGCCCCTTCCGAATAAAGCGTGATGGCGGCCACAGTAGAACGCGTAGCGCTGGCGCAGGAACAAACGTTGCTCCAGGCGGGGCTGCGGACGGCGGTTGAGGCTGAGCCCAACGGTGGCTGTCTTTTCCAGCAGCGCGCTGACAATGTCCGAGCTGCGCATGACGTCGATTTCAAGGTCCACGCGAGGATGAAGGCGGTGGAACTGCGCCAGGAAATCATCGAAACGGTCGGAAAAGATCCGGCTGATCATCAGTAGCCGCACCTTGCCGATCATTTCGTCACCCGGCCGCTGCAGCGCGCTGCTTAATTGCGAGACCTGGCCGTACATTTCACCGGCGATGGCGAAGATCTCCTCGCCCGCTTCCGTGAGGTCAAAACGCGGCCCTTGCCGGGCAATCAACTGGCAGCCCAGTTGCTCCTCGAGGCGTTTGAGGGCCTGGCTGACCGCTGGTTGTGTCAGGTGCAGCCGCGCGGCAGCGCGGCTGATGCTGAGTTCCTGGCCAATAACACGAAAGGTGCGCAGCAGGTTCCAATCCAGGCGGTCGTTGAGCAGGGCATGTACGTCACGGCCGGGTGCAGGCATAGGTGAGGCTCGATTATTAGTCAGAGTTATAGTTGGAATAATAAATAGAAAATTGACTAATCATAGTCCCAGGCCGATAAATCGCTCATTGACCAGCGCCGCCAGAGCGCCCCTAGCGACCTTTTCTCCTGCCAAAAAAAACAAACCCAAAGGAGCCTGATCCATGAACCCTTCCGCTTCGCCACAACCACGGCGGGCCGCGGCTGCCGCATTCGTCGGCACTATGATCGAGTGGTACGACTTTTACATCTACGCCACCGCTGCCGCGCTGGTATTCGGCCAGTTGTTCTTCCCCTCCGACGACCGGTTGTTCAGCACGTTGGCGGCTTTCGGCACCTTCGCGGTCGGTTTTTTCGCCAGGCCGTTGGGCGGGGTGGTGTTCGGTCATATAGGAGACCGGATAGGTCGCAAGAAATCTCTGGTCATCACCTTGATCATGATGGGCGTGGTCACTGTCTGCATCGGTTTGCTCCCAACCCACGCGCAGATCGGCGTGGCCGCGCCGGTGCTGCTCATCCTTTTGCGGGTCGTGCAGGGCATCGCGGTGGGCGGCGAGTGGGGCGGTGCTGTCCTGATGGCGGGGGAACACGCGCCGAAGGGGCGTCGTAACTTCTTCGCCTCGTTCGCCCAACTGGGCAGCCCGGCAGGCTTGATCCTGTCGTTGCTGGCTTTTAGCGCCGTAACGCGGCTGCCCGAGGACGACCTGATGAGCTGGGGTTGGCGTCTGCCTTTCCTGGCCAGCGCGCTTCTGTTGGTGGTGGGGTTGGCTATTCGCCTGGGCGTCAACGAGTCCCCCGAGTTTCTTGAAGACAAAAAGTTGGCCGACCAGGCACGGGCCGAGCGCGCAGGTAACCCTGCCGCTGGCAAGGAACAAGCGCCGGTGCTGGAGGTACTCAGGACTTCCTGGCGCCCGCTGCTGCTTTGCATTGGCGCAAACACCTTGGGTATCGCCGGCGTCTACTTTACCAATACCTTCATGATCGCCTACAGCACTCAACAGCTTGGCCTGCCTCGCTCACTGATTCTTGAATGCCTCTTCGTGGTTGCCATCATTCAGTTCTGCATTCAGCCAGCGGCCGCCTGGACCGCCGAGAAAATCGGAGCGACACGCTTTCTCTGCGGCGTAGCGGTGCTTGCCATGGCCTCGCCTTATCCGATGTTCATGCTGGTGAGCAGCGGCCGGGCGCCGCTGATCATCCTCGGTATCACCTTGGCCGTGGTGTGCATGGCCTCGTTTTACGCGGTCATCGCCGGCTACGTCAGCAGCATGTTCGAGACGCGCGTGCGCTACACCGCTATCTCTCTGGCCTATCAGATCTGCGGCGCGCTGGCGGGCGGGCTGACGCCGTTAATCGGCACTTGGCTTGCCCATCAGTACGCCGGGCAATGGTGGCCGATGGCGGTGTTCTACACCTTCATCTCAGGGATTTCGCTGGTCTGCGTGCTGATCCTTTCCCGCCGTCATGCCGAAGCCAACCGGCTGGAATTGGCGCCCCAGCATTAAAGTCAAGGAGATGTGCCAATGTTGAAAATCAACGCGGACCGCCTGTGGGCAAGCTTGATGTCTATGGCCGAAGTCGGCGCCACGGCGCGCGGCGGCAGTTGCCGTCTGGCATTGAGCGCTGAAGACAAGGCCGGTCGCCAGTTACTCGAGAAGTGGTGCCGTGAAGCGGGCCTGTCACTGAGCGTCGACAGCATCGGCAACCTGTTTGCTCGCCGCGCTGGGACTGAGCCCCACGCGGCGCCGGTGATGATGGGTAGCCATCTGGACACGCAGCCCGAAGGCGGACGTTTCGATGGGGTGTTCGGCGTGCTGGCGGGGCTTGAGGTTATGCGTCGTCTGAACGACCTCGGAATTCAGACCCGCAAGCCACTCGAAGTTGCCGTATGGACCAACGAGGAAGGCGCGCGTTTCACCCCGGCCATGCTTGGCTCTGCGGTATTTACCGGCGCGCTGGCGCTGGATAAGGCGCTAGCGGCGCGCGATGTCGACGGCATCAGTGTTGCTCAAGCCTTGGCCAGTACCGGCTATGACGGCGAACGGGCCCTGGCATTACCGGTGGATGCGTACTTCGAGGCGCATATCGAGCAGGGTCCGATCCTGGAAGATAACGGCAACAGCATCGGTGTAGTGAGCGGTGGCCAGGCGATTCGCTGGTTGGACGTGCGGGTGGAAGGCGTGGCGGCGCACGCCGGAACCACGCCAATGGCCCTGCGCAAGGACGCCCTGTACGGTGCCGCGCAGATGCTTCAGGCGCTGGAAGCCCTGGCGGCTGACTTTTCCCCGCAGGGCCTGACCACGGTCGGCGAGTTAAGGGTCGCCAAGTCCTCCCGCAACACCATCGCGGGCCAGGTGGAGTTCACGGTCGATCTGCGTCATCACCATGACGATGCGATTGAGGCGATGGAACAGCAGGTTCGCCTTCGCTTGCAGGAGATTGCCGCGAGGCGTGGTTTGCAACTGACGGTCGCGCTGCACTGGGTCAGCCCGGCCACGCCCTTCGACGCCGATTGCGTGGCAAACGTGCAGCAGGCGGTGGATGCGTTGGGTTACGCCCACCAGTCCATTGTCAGTGGTGCCGGTCACGACGCGATCCATCTGGCGCGCTTGTGCCCCACAGCGATGATTTTCATCCCCTGCGTGGGCGGTCTGAGTCACAACGAAGCGGAAGACGCCTTGCCTGAAGATATTTGTCAGGGCGCCGACGTATTGCTCAATGCCGTGCTGGCCCGTGCCGGCCGGTCTGAATAAGGAGACACTTCATGCGCAGTTTTTTTCACCCCGAACAACTCTTGCATCATCCACGCAGCTATTACTCCCGTGGGCAGATGCGCACGCCACAGGAAGTCCCCGAGCGCGCGCAAAACCTGGTGAAGGCGGCCAAGGCGCTGGGCTTCGAAGTCCAGCAGCCGGCCGATCACGGGCTTGAGCCTTTACTGGCGGTGCATGGCGCGGCTTATCTTGAGTTTCTTCAAGAGGCCCACAAGCGCTGGAAGGAAGTCCCCGAAGACTGGGGCGACGAGGTGATGTCGAACATTTTCGTGCGCGAGCCCAATGCCCTGCGCGGTATCCTCGCCCAGGCTGGCCGCTACCTGGCTGACGGCAGCTGCCCGGTGGGTAAACTGACTTGGCGCTCAGCGTACTGGTCGGCGCAGAGTGCGGTCGCGGCAGCCAAGGCAGTTCTGGATGGCGAACCGGCCGCATACGCGCTCTGTCGTCCGCCCGGCCACCATGCGCGGCGCGAAGCGGCTGGCGGCTTTTGCTACGTCAACAGTGCCGCAGTCGCTGCCCAGGTGCTGCGCGGCGGGTTCCAACGCGTTGCAGTGCTGGACAGCGACATGCATCACGGTCAGGGGATTCAAGAAATCTTCTACGATCGCGACGATGTCCTCTACGTGTCGATCCATGGCGATCCAACCAACTTCTACCCCGGTGTAGCCGGTTTTGAGGATGAGCGGGGCACAGGCGCGGGCGAAGGCTACAACCTTAATCTGCCGATGCCACACGGCTCCAGCGAGGCGGTGTTCATGGAAAAACTCGAACAGTCGCTAGCGGCCGTCAAGGAATTTGGCGCCGAGGTACTGGTGCTGTCACTGGGTTTTGATATCTACGAATTGGACCCGCAGACCAAGGTCGCCGTCACCCGCGAAGGGTTCGCCCGGTTGGGCCAGTGTATCCGTAGCCTTAAACTCCCGACCGTGATCGTGCAGGAGGGCGGCTATCACCTGGAAACCCTGGAAAGCAACGCCCAAGCCTTCTTCGAAAGCCCCCAGGTCTGGGACTTCAGATAGCCGGGGTGCTGAGAGAGCGGGTGTCCTGCAGGCATGTTCAGTGGAAGCGCACACGATCGGCAAGCCGTCGCCATTTATGCCGAGGTGATGCGTTTCCCAGTCATTCAATGTGTCCTCAATCTGCGCCATTAACCCACGAACTCCGACTTGCGCAGACCTCTAGCCAAGACAGAAGCACCGCAATAGCGGTCCTGGCTGCGGCGTTTGGGCTAGTCCATCCGCGACCCGCTTGCCTTTTCGAAGACGTGAATGTGCTCGCAGCGCCCACGCAGCTGCACCAGATCGCCCAAATCCAATGAGTCCTGTCGCGACAACGCTGCGACCATCGAAGTGTCGCCAAAATGCCCGTAAACATGGCTTTCTGCGCCCGTGGGCTCAATCAGATCGACACTAAACGGGAGCGAAAAACTGGCGATATCGATGGGCCCCAGGGTCAAGTGCTCCGGGCGAATGCCAATCACGACCGGGCTTGATGAGGGCAGGTCAATGCGTCGCATCAAGGCAATCCGCTGGCCTCCTGCTCGGACCAGTGATACGTCGTTTTCATGTTCCAGCCGCCCGTCAATCAGGTTCATGGCAGGGGAACCAATGAACGCTGCCACGAAGAGATTTGCCGGTCGGCGCCGAGCCTCTGCGTTTGTCGCAGCTGTACCAGACCTCGTTCCGACTGCGCGAGGTGATTCATCCGTTGCTGGAGTTGATTACCGAAGAAAGCGGCGAGACATCTTGTTTTTATGTGCTGGAGAACGGCAGTCGTGTCGTATTGTTTCGGGTCGAGCCCAAGCGTGCGGTGCGGGTATCGGTGTTAGAGGGCGCACGCTTTCCGTTGCAGGCCGGGGCATCAGGCAAGATTGGGCGCACGTGTTGACCGAGCCGAACTTTAGTTAATTCGGAAAATGCTGGACGTATCGTCCGTACAAGGGCAGCTTATCGCCGAAAGCAGCCGGTCGTGGATGATCAGCTCGGGATCATCGACGGACGCCCAATCCGGCTATAGAAATCGGCGAGGTAATGGCGCAGGTCGCTCAGATCGAGACACCGATCGATGCTGCGCAGAAGGTGATTGGCGGGGATGTGGTCTTCAAGGTTGAACGCGCAGAACGGTCGCTCCTGCCCACACGATAACGGTCCCATCATGCTGCGCATTCTCCCGCTGGCCGATGGGTAAATTTTGCCCCAAACCAGAGAAGAGCGATACGAGTCGATCAAAAATCGCCTGAATGGACGTTAATTTTCGCAGGTAGCGTTTCGTAAATCATGCCACATGTGCACTTTTGAAATGAATTGCTCGCCTAGTGCTACCGCCAGAGGTTCTATTCCAAACGGCTTGAACCCCATTCGCTCATACAGCACTTGTGCACCTCGATTGCCCTCGGTGACGGTAAGCTGAACGAGCAAAAGCTGAGGCTGGGATTTCGCATAGGCCAGGACGCTGCCCAGCAGTTCATATCCGATACCTCTCCCTCGATGAGTGAGTGGAACGTACATTCCGAAGAGAGTGGATTTGTGGCTAGCCTTCTTTCTTCGTTCAACAGAAAGTCCAGCGACACCTAGCAAATCCTCACCCTCAAATGCAGCGAACACCGCATCGGCAGCATCACATCCACTATTGAGCCTTTTCTCCCACCAGTCGATGGGTAAGGCTTCGCGCTCGCCGACATCGGAAGTGAAAGCATCGGGATGAAGGCGATAAGCCTCAAGCATAAGCGCTCGATACGCCGAGGTATTATCCGGCGTCAGTCGTTTGATTATCGTGGTCATCGAAGTCACATTTCATGGTCGTGCGCTGATTATGTGCTTTCTAGACGCACAGCGACACGGAGGGAATGCTTGGTTTTCCAACAGAATCGACCCAAAGCGGCCTCTCGCGAAGAGCCGCAATCGGCCCAGAGTGTGTAAAACGTACGTCGAGTTGCATCACATCCAGCTAGCAAGCTGGGCCAACCGGCGGACCGCTCTGACGAACATAATAATTATCGAATTCGCTGCTTTCGACGAATTGGAAGCCATGTCGAGTATAAAAGCGATTCGACGCGCTTTCCTTGAGAGCACCAACTTTAATAGGAAGGGCAGTCGCATCCGCCTCTTTGAAAATCTGTGTGAGAACAGCAGAGCCTATCCCTGATCCTTGCGCGCTTGGTCGCACATACAAGTGGTCGAGCAAGAGTTCTTTGTGGTGACGCTTGACCACTACGAAACCAACCCTCTCTCCGGATACCTCGATGTAGTGTGTGTTGTGGGCTTCAAAAGCGCTAAGAAACCGTTCGCGCGCGCGAACTGGATCAAATCGCCCAACACGCTCCAGGCTTTCGCGCATAGCCTCAATTCGAATGGCTACAAGACTTTCCAAGTCACTTTGTTGAGCCTGGACCAAAACCACTGGGGAATTTTGATTGGGTGTGACGGGCATTTTGCGCTCTAACTACCATCCAAGGATGGTCAGTATAGAGAGCCTGATCTATGGTTCCCAGTTTGGCTTCACCCTCGAATACACACATCCACCTCAAGTGCGAGTGAAGGCTGACTGCCATTTCCTTCGATCCCTTCCCCAGCGGTGGGAATTGGCGTCTGAATCGAGCCGGGCCGGTGATTATGCCGATGGAAGCCCCCAAGCGCTGCCCACGGCGAACGGTTGCTTTTGGCCGATAGCGACGGGGTGTCAGCCCCGTCGCAGCTGCCCGGTCATACTTCAGTCTGCTCGGCCATCTCAAGCGCGTCGTCCACTTCGATGCCAAGGTATCTGACAGTGCTTTCTAGCTTGGTGTGACCAAGAAGTATCTGGACTGCTCTGATGTTTTTTGTTCTCCGATAGATCAACGATGCCTTGGTCCGACGCATCGTATGAGTACCATATGGCACTGGGTCGAGGCCGATGGAGCTTACCCAAGCTTTCACTATGCGTGAGTATTGACGCGTGGATAGGTGCTCGGAAGTTTGTAGCCGACTTGGAAACAGGAAGTCCCCATTTCTGAGTCCAGCCTGTTGTACCCATTCCTCCACAGCTAGCCGCGTCTGCGCAGTGATCTCGAATTGGACGGGCCGTTTCGTCTTCTGCTGCATCACCATTGCCCTGGCTACAACGTGATTTCCGTGTGCGACATCACGAACGCGTAGCTTCGTCAGATCGCATGCACGAAGCTTGCTGTCGATTGCTAAATCGAAAAGCGCCAGATCCCTCGCGTTTTGCGCAAGCTCAAGCCTGATTCTGATGCCCCAGATGTCGCGCAAGCGGAGCGGTGATTTTTGACCAACCAGCTTGCCTTTATTCCAAGGGTGATACGAGGTAGCAGTTTTTGCGTTCATGTCATTACCTCCGTTGATGGAGGTTTAGCATGACCCTGTGCAAGAAGGGCCGCAGTCGGCCAGAAGCGGGCGTTCCACCCATGGGAAATAAATCTGTCCCGTTATAACGATTTGAATAATTTAATTACCATGTTTTTATAGGGAATTTTAGATACGCGACTAAACCCTTGCTCATTGCGTCCAGCCTGGCGTGGTCGAAGTTGTCGTGAGTTTCGACCAGTTTTTTCAGTTTTGTGAAAAGCTTATCCGCCTTTTCGTCTTTGAACTCACCTAATTGTAATTCGCATAAGCGTGCAAAAGCTTCTGCTCGAAGCCCAAGAGCTACCGCAAAATGATAAGTAGCAAGGCGGCGACGTTCCTTGTCCCAATATTGCAGCGTTTTTACACCCTCTACTTCAGAGTGTTCAAATATTTTGCCAATTCCTATTAAGGCTGACATTTCATCTGAAAAGCTATGAACGGAATCACAGAGTGGTGCATAAAAAGCGTGATAATGATTCTCCCACCCCAAAGCCTTGAATAAACCTTTCCCGCTAGGATATCTAGCGACATCGCTCCATTCTTCATTGAAGTGCGATAACATAGAAGCACCATTTTTCTGCCTCGCTTGGGCCGCAGGGTTCTGAGCATCTTGCGACTCAAGATATGCTGTCCAAGCTTTTCCGTTGCTTTCAATCAGCTGATTGCTGCTACGCAGTAGAGAACGGCCATTATTTCCTTCATCCATACCCACATAGAGCTTATTGGCAGATTGCTCCATTACCACGCGTGTTAGGGCTTCAAGCGTCGAATATGATTTGTTCTTAAGGCATTCGCAAGCTTGACGGCAAAGCTCATCAATTATGCCTAGGTAGTGTCGTATTATTAATCGCTGAGTGTCGTCTGTTAGAGCGGTCAGAAGCGTATCCTTGTATTTTTTGATCAGCTCATCTAAATCCGAATTGAAATTCAAGATTGTGTAAGTGTCCTTCTTTAAGTCAATCACTGCTGGTCCTTCGTACTTTAAAACAGGATTTACGATCAAGGCATTGATCCGTGTGACGGCAGAGTGCCACAACACGAAAAAATGCGCTAAAAGAAGCTCAGTTGCTCAATGTATCGGGCAGCTCAGCCGCCGACCGCTTCTGGCGGTTCTCTGCCTGTCGCCAACGTCAGCTTTGGGTCGAAAGCAGCACTTCGGTGGCCGTATCGTCGGTAGACAATCGGCTGGTCGCCCGCCGTAGGGATCAGCTTTTTGTTCGAGGAAGGCGCACCTGCCCCAAGTAACCGTTGGTGACCTTTACGTACCGGCCGTTGATCAGCAGCCCTGAACCACTGCTTTGGTGGTCATTCCAACGTGCAACGTGACCTCAAACCGCCATTGCTCAGGCAGCTTGCCTGACCAGCGACCGGAGAATCCTGATGACACGATGCAGCAAAGCGGCCGTAGTCCTGCTTGAGGATGAACAGGCTCCCTTTGAGCATGAGCGCCAAGTTCATCGAAAGCTCGGGGAACGGATTGCCCAGCTGATGGGGATTCGCTTCCTGGAAATCGACGAAGCGGCCATGATTAACCCCCGCGCGCTTTATTACCTTCCTGCCCGCACCCTTATCGGCGATGACCGCCAGCGCGAGCTGGGTATTTACACACCCGACGACTTTTTCGGCGGTCTGGTGAGCCAGCCCTACATGGCCACTAAAGCCATCTCCCACGAGCTGCTTGATGGCGCAACGGCCCCGCCAGGCTGGGCAGCCGATTTCGCTCGGCTGGCATGCGATGCGCTGCTCCGGGGTTTTACTGTGTTCAGCGTTGACGATGCCTTGCGCGCCGGCAGACGGCTGCTGGAAGACGGCCCGCTACGGATAAAACCCGTACGCGCCACGGCAGGCCGCGGCCAGCGCGTGGTGAGTTCGCCAACGCAATTAGCAGAAGCATCGGACAATCTCGACAGCAAAGAACTCGCCGTGTGGGGCCTCGTGCTGGAACAGAATCTGAGCTCGGTCACGACTTATAGCGTGGGTCAGGTAACTATTGCAGGGCTTACGGCTAGCTACTTCGGGACTCAACAACTGACCCACGACCACGCTGGCGAAGAGGTCTATGGCGGTTCGCAGCTGACAGTGGTGCGGGGCGGTTATAGGCAGCTCCTCGCCATCGACATGGACCCAGTGGTCCGTACTGCGATTGATCTGGCACAACGCTACGAGGCCGCCGCCTTCCAGGCATTCAGTGGTTTTGTCGCATCCCGACGCAATTATGACGTGGTGCACGGGCGTGATGCTCAGGGCCAATGGCGCACGGGTGTGCTTGAGCAATCCTGGCGGGTGGGTGGCGCCAGCAGCGCCGAGGTCCTGGCATTGCAGGCATTTGCGCAAGACCCATCGTTGCACCAGGTGTACGCCAGTACCCACGAAGTTTTCGATAACCAGCCGATTCCCGACGACGCGGTGCTGTTTTATCAGAGCGATGATCGTGAAGTTGGACAGATCAGCAAATACGCACGGATCCATGACAATGGGTATTCAAAGTGAACCGATCGACATTCAGGTCGATGATGCCAGCATTTCCGGTACTGTTCTGACCCCCAGCGCGCACGTGCCGGGCATCCTTTTCGTACATGGCTGGGGCGGCAGCCAGGAACGCGACCTGGCGAGGGCTAGAAATATCACCGGTCTGGGTTGCGTGTGCCTGACCTTCGACTTGCGAGGCCACGAAAAAACCTTCGATCAGCGCCAGAGCGTCACGCGCGATCAGAACCTCAACGACCTGCTTGCGGCCTACGATCGCCTTGCCAGCCATCCTTCAGTGGACACCGCCGCTATTGCCGTGATTGGCAGCAGCTATGGAGGTTATCTGGCCACGCTGCTAACGCGACTGCGCGCCATCCGCTGGTTGGCGTTGCGAGTGCCTGCTCTGTATTGGGACGCCGAGTGGAACGTGCCCAAGCATGCCCTCGATCGCGAGGGCTTGGCACGCTATCGTCGCACCAGTCTGACGCCAATGGATAACCGCGCGCTGTCTGCATGTTCAGAGTTTGCCGGAGATGTGTTGCTGGTTGAGTCCGAACAGGATGACTACGTGCCGCACGCCACCCTGATGAACTTTCGCTCAGCCTTCGTTAACGCGCATTCGTTAACTCATCGCATCATCGACGGTGCCGACCATGCGCTGAGTACCGATGCCGCTCAAAAAGCCTATAGCTCGATCCTCACCGCATGGGTTGGAGAAATGGTGGTGGGTGACCGATTGATTAATTACCCGCATCACTCGCCTCGGTATTCTTAGGCGGTATTGGCCATGGACGGCCGATACGTTTGCCGGGCTGCACACTCTAAACGTGATGTGTAGAACGTGGGTCGCATTGGCTCTCGCCAAAAGGTATGCAAGAAGTCAATCACGGCCCTTTCACCCATGGAAGTTTTTTTGGTCAAGGACGTGAATGAGGCCCTGGGCAAGGGCTGGAAGATTGTTGCGGTGATGCCCAATGCCGCCGATGATGGCCCGGTGGCCTGCTCTGTGCTGGGCCGCCAAAAGCCCAAGCCCGCCCCAAATATTTCAGCGGCCGCCCTGGCCAACGCAACGAGGGACTAACCCGCTGATGCGTTACGCATACGGCCATTACGTTGACTGCGAGGTGGAGGCCGGTTGCTTCTCGATAGTCATACGGGTGTCATAATCGAGCCGCGCCACTAATACCGGTTTCATGTTGTCCTGCGCCCAACGGCACATCTGTTCGGTGATTTCAGTGATGCTGACACCAAGCGGCGTCAGCGAATACTCAACACTCGGCGGCGCGCTCGGATACACCACGCGCAGGACCAAGCCGTCTCGTTCCAAAAAACGCAATGTTTGCGTCAGCATCTTCTGCGTGACGCCACCCACGTGACGGCGCAATTCTCCAAACCGCATCGGTCTCCGGGAAAGAGAATCGATGACTAACATCGTCCATTTATCTGCAAGCATTTGTATAACGCTTCGTGACGGGCAGGTAACGTCGTAAACATCCCCTGGTCGTATTCCGCCAATTTCGGCGCGGGTAAGGTGGCTAAATTTAGTATCCATTGGGTACCTATGGCACTTATAGGTGCCTAATTTACAAAGGAGATCACGACCTGCAGTATATCTGCATCGGCTCTTTTTGAGAGCTTTTTATCCGGGGTAAGACATGAAGAGCTTGATCCAATACCGCGTCGGCGGCCCTGACGTCCTTGAGTTGGCTGAGGTCGCAAAGCCGCTGCGCAACTTCACTGAGGTGCTGATAAAGGTCCACGCTGCTTCAATTAACCCGGTGGACACATACGTCCGCTCAGGCGCATTTCCATTGCTGGGCCCAGCGCCCTTCGTCCCAGGTTGGGATGTGTCCGGAGTGGTCGAAGAAGTAGATCCAGGATCGACGCGCTTTAAAGTGGGGGACGAGGTATTTGGCATGCCGTTGTTTCCACGTGCCGCAAACGCCTATGCAGAGTATGTCGCCGCCCCTTCACGTCATTTTTGGTTTAAACCAGCGCGTCTTAGCCACGTCCAGGCAGCTGCCTTGCCTTTGGTAGGGCTCACGGCGCTGCAGGCATTGAGCGACATAGCTAAAGTCGAGCCAGGACAAAAGGTACTGATCCACGGCGGTGGCGGAGGATTAGGCCACGTCGCGATTCAGATCGCCAAAGCACTTGGGGCATATGTAATTGCCACCGCTAGTGCGAGCAAATGCGATTTCGTACACATGCTCGGCGCCGATGAAGTGATTGATTATCAGGCTGTTGACTTCGCCACTGCGGTCAGTGGGATTGATGCAGTATTCGACACCGTGGGTCACGATTATGCCGAGCGTTCGCTTTCAGTGCTCAAACCGGGCGGGATCGTGGTGACCTCTATTGGGCTGAGCAATGGCCATGTCACGGAACTGGCTGCAGCCAGCGGCCGCCGATTTTCCGGTGTCGCCGTCGAGCCGGACGGTGCCGGGCTGCAACAGCTGGCAGCATGGGTGGATATGGGGCTGCTGACGCCTCACGTTAGCCATGAGTTTCCTCTAAGTGCAGGCGCGAAGGCCCATGCGCTATTGGAGCAGGGTAGGACTCAGGGAAAGATCGTATTAAGGGTTTTGGAATGATGGCGCCTGCAACAGTACCCCTAGTGCCCGAATGGCTGAACCATTTGGTCCCGGACGCAACACTGACCGCATCAGTCCTCAATCGCTCGCTGCAAGGCAGGGAAGCGATTATCAGGGTGGTGCAAAGCGCAGCTGAGATGTATGAAAAGCACACGGTCATGTACCACACGTCATTCGGGAATAGAACGCTACTGGAATACGACGCCGTCGTCGTGGGGGGTACTGCTATACATGGCGTTTTATTACTGAGTAATGATGCGGATGGGAACATCATAGATGTTGGTATCTACCATGGTCCGGTAGGGGCCATTAACGTGCTCTCGGCCGCTCTTAAAGAAAAGCTAGCTGCGGAATTAGGTGCTCATTACTTCCGCTCATAGCTAATAGACCCAGCACAACAGTGCCGCGGGCTGACAGTTAGCGGCTTTGAACAGCGCATTGGCGGGTAAGAATGCTCAGCTCCTGAAAACATCGAGGGGCAGAGCAAAACTTACAGTGGAGACGGCATGCGGCCATCGCCGTGTGCTCGCCATGACGCAATGCCTCCGGTACCGCTCAGAGTAGCATTGTGACTCGGTACAGTTATCAGTACCTATTGCTAAAGCCAATTCAGCCGTACCTGTCCGCAGTGCACAGGCAGTGCAGGACGGCAGACTATTAATGTTGGGGTTTCCATGGAAATATCTGAGCTGTTCACCTATGTAATCATCGTGATCGGACTGTTTTTGGTACCTGGACCCGCAGTTCTTCTGGTCATAACGCGGGCACTTCAGGGCGGGCGCAAGATAGGAATAATGACAGGACTGGGGATAGCGTCGGGCGATCTTTTGCACACGTTGAGTGCCGCCTTGGGGCTTTCAGCGATCCTGATGACCTCCTCCCTAGCGTTCAACTGCGTAAAATGGATCGGGGCTGCCTACCTCGTCTATCTGGGGATTCGAGCTTTCATGGCTAAGCCTGGTCAGTCGACCGACATAAAGCTGGCTCCATTGAGGCCCGGCGCCGCTTACATCCAGGCTGTAGGGGCAGAAGTTCTGAATCCAAAGACGGCTTTATTCTTCTTGGCGTTCTTGCCTCAGTTTGTCCACCCAGCATCGGGCTCCACATTCCTGCAGTTTTTGATTTTGGGATCGATACTGGCGTCGATGAGTATTGTGTATACAACATCAATTGTTCTAACAATCCGTCCATTATCGCGATTGCTCGTGAAACTTTCGCCTCTTCGCAAATGGGAAGGGAAGATCATCGGGACACTATTTGTCTCACTGGGGCTAAGGATAGCTATACAGCAGCGATGATGAAGCCTGCGCTTCGTTGCCAGCTGAGCCGAATGGCCAGCGCTTGAGCGGTAGTGGGGCCTCAGAGCTTGATAAATGAATAGCGCCAGCAAGGCACTTGGCGGGTTCGTCATCCCATGCTTGATTTGCAGTTCTATGTGTCGACGGAGCTTATGTCCAGCCACTCGGAAAATCGGGCAGATGCGGGTTTCGGATTAGTTGAGCTAATCCTGATGGTTGCGGAATCACTTCACTACTCTTAATTGATAAAAGGTTAACCAGATGGTTCGCTCTATACCGGGCTTTCTCGCGCTGATGATTTCGCTTCAATGTTTTGCCGACCTGCGTGTTAGCTCGCCAGGCCAAAGCTGTCGTCTGCTGACTGACGTCCATTTGAGGGCTGGCGACTGGGTTCGGAGTGTCGAAGGACTAGAGGGTTGTCGAAGCAGCGCGAGAACGATAAGCCTTGATAACCCGAATCTGATTTTATTTTTCGTAGAGGGTCGCGACAGTATACCGCTCAAACTAAACGTTCTTGTGGATGTGTCGGCTGTTGATGACGAAGACCCTGCTAAACGAGAGCTCGTTAAAGTGACAAAGCGTCTTGCAGTCAGGGCGCTCGGCTTATCCATTCCATACCTGGTAGAAGAATCAATCATGAAGGGAACGCCATTTTCTCTTTCCTTAGGCGTCGGAAAACTTACGTTTACCCGCACTCCGATTGTTAAAGGCCGTTACCAGATGGCGGTGGCAGCGGAGTAAGCGATCGATTCCAGCTCATGCTGCCATCGGCGCATTTCATTCCGCTCAGCGCCTTGGCCGCGCGGGCAGCAGGCTCGGGCTTCACCAAGTCACCCTAATGCAGATAGGGATAAACATTGGAAAACCATCTCGTGCTTAGTTTACGTTGTGCATCGCCCATGGATCTGCCTCTCGTGTTCAGGCTTGAGCGAGCGTATATCCAGAATTTTGAGTCAGAAGCATTACGCGCGTGGGAAAGCGCGGCAGATCGTCACACTGAGCAATGGGTATCAAATTTATCCCGCATGTACATGGCCGAAATGGCAGGTAACGTTGTTGGATACTATTTCTGGGAAGTGGAAATCGACAATGCTTGCCTCAGCTCTATCAATGTGCTCCCAGACTTTCGTCGACAGGGAATTGGTACAGCGCTGCTTCAACATTTCGAGCGCAATGCATCGAAAGATGGCGCCACGCTACTGACGCTCGGAGTCATTGAGCACAACTCCGCAAGGCTCATGTATGAGGCAGCAGGTTATTTATTTTTTCGCAAAGAGGGCAGTTATCGCTACTACCGCAAATCCCTTGCTGATTGAACCGGGGACCTTACTGAGCGTCAGTGCCGTGCGGATCCGGCAGGCATCGTCTCTCTTTGTTGAGCGATCGCGCACGTCTTCTGTCCACCAGGTATGAGCCTCCATTTCTTGAGGCCTACCCTGAAGTCTCTGTTGAAGTCGCCGTCGATGAGAGGATGGTTTATATCGTAATGACTGAAATATTTTGTTCACGTGGCAGCCTCAAATTTCTGTCGGGCAAATTTTCGCGGATGACGCAGTGCTTTTATGTCGTCGGCTGGCTGTCCATCTGCGTGCATGATGGATCTCCGAAGGGGCTGGTCAGGGCCGATCAAACGGTTTCCGATCCAGCAGACAATCGATGAACGCACCTAGAGCGGCTGGGCGGTGTCGCCTGTTCGAGTAATAGAGGAACAGCCCGGGACGCGTGATCGACCAGTCCGCAAGGACCTCGATCAGCCTTCCTTGGGCCAGTAGCTCACCTACTCCATCTCGCTCGAAATGGTAAGCAATGCCCAGACCCTGTAGCGCAGCAGTAATACCGATATCAGGGTGATTGGTGACGACGGGGCCTTTCACCGCGACTTCGAGTTGCTGGCCCCGTTTCTTGAACTCCCAGCAGTAGTATCTGCCGTCCGCTTGAAGCCGCCAATTGATGCACGCGTGTTCGTGTAAGTCAGCAGGGGAGTGGGGGATTCCTCGGCGCGCGAGGTAATCCGGCGACGCCACGGCAACCATGTCCAAATCAGGGGTGAGCCGAACAGCGACCATGTCTTTTTCAAGCTGGCCACCCACGCGGATCCCTGCGTCAAATCGGCCAGTCACGATATCCGCCAGCGCATCGTCAACCACTATGTCGAGCACCACATCCGGGTGCACCTGCTGGAAGCGTGAAAGCCGTGGAGCAATGATGGTCCTCGCTGCAATCCCTAACGTGTTGATACGCAATGTGCCACTCATCTGCCCCGTCGCCTCGCTGACCTCTGCAACCGCAACTGCCATTTCTTCAAACAGGGGCGCTATGCGTCTGTAGAGCTGCTCGCCACTTGCTGACGGCGCGACGCTTCGAGTCGTTCGATTGAGCAGGCGTGCGCCGATACGGTCTTCGAGTTGTCGGATGCTCTGGCTAAGTGCGGAAGGTGACAGGCCCAGATGTTCCGCAGCCCGGGCGAAGCTTTGACGCTCAACAATGGCGACAAAGGCTTTGAGTTCAGCAAATTCAGATCCGCGCATTATGCCTTGTTCTCTACATAATCAATCCTGATTCTAGGGGATTCTTGAAATGGTAGCCAGGACGCATCATGTGGGCCGTCCCAGTCAGGAATCCGCCATGTCAGCACTTACTCTCCCACATCCCATTGCCGCGTATTTTGCGGCAGATACCCAAGGCTCCAATGCCATTGCCCGCTGTTTCACACCGGATGGCGTCGTGAAAGATGAAGGGCAGACCCACAGTGGTCGCGATGCCATCAAGTCCTGGAAGGACGAGGTATCGACCCTCTACACCTGCACCACTGAGCCTTTCTCGATTGAGCGGGCGGGCGATGTTCATGCTGTCTACTGCCACGTGGCCGGTAATTTTCCAGGCAGCCCGATCGACCTCAAGTTCTCATTCCGTCTTGAGCGCGGCCTGATCGCAAACCTGGAGATCACGCTATGAGCTTCGATCTCCAACTGAATGGCCTACGGGCGGTGGTTACCGGCGGGACGATGGGCCTTGGCGCAGCAGTCGTGCAAAACCTGGTAGAGGGAGGTGCCCGGGTGGCGGCATCAGCCCGCGACGTGTCAGCACGACCTGTGGAAGGCGTCACTTACATCCGTGCGGATCTGACGACGTCTGAAGGTGTGGCTCACCTTGCACAGTGCGTTCTCCAGGATTGGGGGGGTGTTGATATGGTGATTAATGTGCTCGGTGGTTCGAATACGCCTGCAGGTGGCTTTGCTGCCATCAGTGACGAGCACTGGCTAGATGAACTGAACTTGAATCTGATGCCCGCAGTTCGTCTGGACCGCGCCTTGTTGCCCGCCATGCTGGCCCAGGGTTCAGGCGTCATCATTCACGTCAGCTCGATTCAGCGCATGATGCCTCTGCCGGAGTCCACCACTGCTTACGCGGCTGCCAAGGCGGCACTTACCACCTACAGCAAATCCCTGGCCAAAGAGGTTATGCCCAAGGGCGTTCGGGTGCTGAGTGTCGCGCCGGGATGGATTGAAACCGAGGCGTCCGTAAGGCTGGCGGAGCGGCTGGCTGCCGAGGCGGGAACGGACTACGAGGGCGGCAGACGGATCGTCATGCAATCCATAGGCGGGGTTCCGCTTGGCAGGCCAGCCAAGCCTCAAGAGGTTGCTGACCTCATCGCTTTCCTGGCATCCCCGCGAGCAGCCTCAATCTCGGGGTCCGAGCACCGTATCGACGGTGGTACCGTGCCTGTACTGTGACCGGCTGCCCAAGTCAGGTGCGTGACGGCAAGTCCCTTGGGCTTGCTGTTCAAACCGCACTCAAGTCTGAGGGTCGCTGCGTCGATGACATGGATGCGGTACGGCTCGAAATGTCGGACTGACACGGGGCGCCCGATAGTGAGACGTATGAACCGGGTCGGCTTTAATAGGGCTTGCCGCGCGTTGCTGGAGCTGACGGCTTTCGACCCAAAGCAGACAGTCTGATCATCAAATCCTAGCCGGCCTATAAGGCACATCACTACTAGGAAATCTACGACCAGATCCAAGCCGCATTCGAGTTTTCATAAGGCTTTACGATCGCAGGTTTGCTTTCCTTTGATAGCTAAGGACTTTGCAAAGTCTCAGGGATGGAATGGGGGGCGGTGCAATTTCTATGAATTTCGTCCAGAGCGTAGCCCGTCGACTTGACCAAATAGTTGGGGCGCGACACACGTGCCCCAAGCATTCAAGCCATCATAAACGCATCAAGATCATCATAGCCGGTGATCAGCAACGCTGGAGAAACACCCAACGACAGCGCCAAAACCACGCTGCTCTGCATCAGCTTCGTATTGCGCTCGACATCGAACGCAGCCGTCATGAGGTCGCCCAGACGATCAAACTCCCCTGTTATCTCTTCCAGTACCACTTGGCATTGGTGATCAACCTTCCCGAGGTATTCCTTCATACGCGCATCCATCTCTGCTTGGATGTGTGCAGACTGGCCTTTGAGAAACTCCGCAAGCATCTTTCCCGCCACTGAACCGACCACTGCGCCGATGACGGGAATGGGGATGAGTACCTGTCCTGCTGCGGTGGCGATTCCGACGATGGCGGACTCTGCGCAGACAATGGTGCCCAGACTGACGAATTGATCGAAGTCGATTCTTCCTGCGTTATAATCCGCGACCAGTGTGCCCACGCCTTTGGCCGCGCTGACGACCGCGCCGGCGAATGGGGCCGCCATGTCGGCATAGTTGGTCATCAAGTAGATTGATCCACCTGCGATCGCGCCCCCGACTGCGGCTTTGCTTGTGTCGATGCCGACGTCTGCCCAGTCATAGACGGTAAAGTCGCCCTTGAAGACGTTTTTACCGTCCCTATACTTGGCATACAACGAAGTTGTGAGGCCTACCGCCCCGCCTACAGCGCCAGCGATCGCGGCGGCCTGAGCGGCACCGGCCAACGATGGTCCGTTGTCGGTGAGGATCTGCTCCTTGCGTTGGTCATTGCGTTCGGCTAACCGGGCTTCTTCGTTGTTCAGGGTTTCGACGACTTTGCCCTGTTGAGGGTCAGCATAATTTTGAATGCTGGGATTGACCACGTTCTGAAACGGCTGCCCGGACGCTTGCTCAATTTCCTTGACCTTGGCCAGGATGGCCCGGACGGACTTTTCATTTAGCGGGCCGTGGTCACCGTTCATCACGCGAGTGATGGTTTCGTACTGGTCCTTGGGGATTTGGTAGTACGAACCGTCACGCCCGAAGTTCTTGTACTTGTCCATGTGCTCCAACACATGATCAAGGCCCTTGCTGGCGCCGTTGATGAACTTCGACTGAACGGCGATGCCGTCCAGTAAGTAGTCTTCGGGGGCGGTACGACCCACGCCTTCGAAGGTAGCCACGAAGCCTTTTTGCTCAAGTAAGGACCGGGCATTGCGAATGCCTACTTCTACCTGTTCGGCAATTTCACCGTGCTTAGTGGAAGGATTGCCTAGGATCTTTTCCGGTGAACCAATAAAGACTCTAACGTTGTCGATCTGCGCGATTGCATGCCGAAATGCACTGTCCTGGGCGTTGAGGAATTGGTTGGTCGTATCAATGCGGATGCTGTTGATACCGTCAACGAGTACTGCGTTGATCTGGTCGCGGACGGTACCATCTTTATCTGCGGCCATTATTCAGGAGCCTTGTTCAGCAGTTTTGCCAGCGAGTTCATGTGGTTGATTAGGGCGGCGAGCATTTCCTTTTGCCCACCATTGAACTGCTGGTAGTCCCTTGGTGCAGCGTGGATCAGCACCCCCAAAAGCTCGCTCATGCCTTGGACATGTTGTTGAGTGGAGTCAACCAACCGGGTTACCCAGTCCTTGGCGACGCCCAATGTACGGGTAGAGGCCTCAATCTCCGAGCGATGGGCTTGTGCTTCCTCGGCCAGCTTCTTGTTTTTGCTACGGGCGTAGAGCCCGCCGCCAATAATGGCAGCACCACCGATACCCCAACCAATAGGCCCGGCCAAGGCCAGCAGGGCCGAACCGCCAGTCATACCTCCACCGCCTGCCGCCAATGCGCCACCGCCCAGCCAAGCGAGTGCAGCGTTTGTAGCCGCCGCCCCGGAAAGCCCTGAAATTGCCGCGCCAGTGGACGCAGTGCCGAAGGTAGTCGCAACAGCCATTGCAGCAGTTGGTGCGAAAGCAGCGGTACCTACCCCGGCGGCCACGCCAGCGACGGCCGAAGAGCCGGCGGTGAACTCGACATTAACCGCTTCAAAGTTGAGCTTTTTCACGAGGCCGCAGAACGACTGGGTTTCCGCCCTGAAGGTGCCATAGGATTTATCGAATTCTTTCGGCGAATTGGCTAGTTGGCTGACGAATGACTCAACCGTGGCCATCAAATCAGTGCTGGCGTAGTGACGTACACCGTGCAGCTCTGTACAGCCCTTTTCGACACTAGCGGCTACTAATTGGTAGCGATTACGCGCCTTGTCAAGTTGCTCCAGGGCGTGTTTTTTCAGATCACCGTTGAACATGCAGCGACATCCTTATAAATATGGCAAAGAGCCATATCATAATAAATTCAACAGTAATAGCAATTTGCCTTTGCTCGGTGAGGAAACGCGCATAGCTGCCGATACAAAGGTAACCATAGTAAAACGACAGCACAACGAGGGAGGGGAATGATGGTTTTCGGCGGGCGAACAAGGCAGATCACGGTGGTATACGCCAAGAATTACGAGGGTGGTGCCAACATCATCGAAGCCCGGATCCAGGCGTTTTCTGGCTACACCAGCCGCCTTTGGGACATTAGCTTCTACGAGGCCAATAAAGCGACGCTGGACAGTGATCAGCGGGTGCTTTTTCTCGGCGGTTTCGATGAAAACCCTGCGGCGGAGAAATACGCAAAAGTATTTAATGATCGAGAGAAAGGCCGGGGCTGCATTCATGCCATCGCCGGTTCAAAGGCGCTTATCTATCCCACGGGCGATGCGTCTGACGACACGATCAGACTGACAGGCGGGGCTCGGTTCCACACCGACGGTAAAGGCAATACCACCTCTGGAAAGGAGCCGCCTCAAATCGACTTTACCAAACTGAACCTTAAACCCACGATCTTGCAAAAAGCAGCGTTTGGATTTTTAGGTATTCTCCCCGACCTCCTGTTCGCGCCGAATAGGCCCACCAAACAACAGCAACTGGAGAATGGCTGTGAAGAATTCATGGAGAAAAGGTTTGCCAAATGGGTAGGCTTCACACCATCTTGAGCTGCGCGCGGCATAGTCCCTTGGATGTCGACACTCGACTTCGCCGTTATTCGCTATTCCGTGCTACATGCGGGGTAGCTTGGCGGACCTCCGCTACCTCGATACGCCACCTCAATCCACCCATCTTTTCCCTCCAAACCCACAATATAAGTACTTACCCCGGTTCGCCGTATGGCGATGGACATCGGGGGTTTGAGCAGGTGCGGCAGAAGGTGGTCGACGCGATCTCCTGCGGCTCTCGGTATAGGGCAGCCGGGGTCGGCCAGAACGTGGTCGCGCGGCTGTTACGTCATTCATAAAAGCTTACCCAGAAAAGAACCGTACGCCTTGGACGCGACGCGTCCGCCTAGAGCACGCTGCGCCGGCACATTGCAAAAGACCGAGTTGGTTTTCGAAGCGCACGCATGGACACCGATGCTCCTGCTAAACCCCTGGGATGAGCCTTCACCTTTGTCATGTAGGTAAACCCTCGACGTCAGTGTCCGCTTCTGGCCGATAGCAGCCGCTTTGGACCGTCGGCTACTGGCTGCAAGGCAGATATTGGTGTCGCTGGCCACCCATGTAGCGAATGCTGAACACAGCATCCTGGTTATGCTCAGACCGGAATAACTTGTGCGAGCGCAACGCCGGCAAGTTGTGCAGTGGCCAATAGTCGATCCAAGCTTTGGCCGTGACGTGCGCTGGCCGACAGGCCCGCCATCGTAGTGCTGACGAAGTCTGCCAGCCGGTCAGCCTCTTGTGGGTAGCGTTCGGCGATAGTGTTTCTAATCACATCTTGCGCAGCGATATGGAAGCCGCAAGCGGCCCCCCGCGCCTCCATGTCGTTGCATCGAGTGCTTTCAAGCACCATACAGCCAGTGGCTGAAGGATCAGCGGCGTAAGCACGCGCGGCTTGCTCCAATATTTGAGAGAGCGAGACAGTCAGGCGGTTTGCAGCTGATGGGGCCAACGTTGCTTTTACGTACTCGGGTTCGCCAGAAGCGGCACGTTCTCTGGCTACCGAAACCGGCGGCAGAGCCTACTCAACCGACAGTGCCGACCGTGATGCGGTCATTGCTCGTGTCCGCGACAGCGGCCCGTTGGACGTACTAATAGTAAATTCAGGCATCGCCATCTTCGGCGACGCGCTAGAGCAGGATCCGGACGCGATTGATCGTCTGTTTCGCATAAATGTGCAAGCGCCTTACCACGCCTCCGTGGAGGCGGCGCGACAAATGCCTCAAGGCGGTCGGATTATCGTGATCGGTTCAGTGAACGGTGACCGCATGCCCATCCCCGGCATGGCATCTTACGCTTTGAGTAAATCCGCGCTTCAAGGAATGGCACGGGGGTTGTCCCGTGATTTCGGCCCGCGTGGAATCACGATCAACATTGTGCAACCAGGGCCAATTGATACTGAAGCTAATCCAGCGGACGGCCCGATGAAAGAGCTCATGCACAGCTTCATGGCGATCAAGATGCATGGTCGTTCTGAAGAGGTAGCGGGACTGGTGGCCTGGTTAGCCGGTCCGGAAGCAAGCTTCGTCACCGGAGCAATGCACACCATTGATGGTGCGTTCGGCGCTTGAAATACAGCCGGGCAGGTTCCCACTGCCCGGCCCACGCTCAGCGCAGTGATCAAAGCAGACCTCAGGCGAGAATTAATGACTACCATCGGGATTTGGGGCAGGCGAAGTCGGCAGCCAGATTGCCCGAGCGGCCGTTGCGTGCGGCTATAACATCGTTATCGCCAACTCGCGCCACCCGGACACGCTAACCGAGCTGGTAGCCGAATTGGGGCCGCGGGCGCGCGCGAAAACTGCAGCGGGGACCGCGATGGCAGGCGACGTAATTGTTATTGCAGTTCTGCCGAAAAGGATCAACGACATACCGATAGAAGGGCTCGCGGGTAAGATAGTGTTGGATACCAACAATTATATGGCCTGGCGGGACGGCGCATTCGACCTCGTAGATAGCGGTCAGAAAACTATTCATGAGATTCGTCAAGAACACCTTCCAAAAGCGAAAGTCGTCAAGGCATTTACGCACATCCAGGCCCCACGAATCACCACATGGGGCAGGCCGGCCGGGTCACCAGATAGGTTAGCTCTTGTGGCTTATAGCAATGTTCAGAAAGCGATTGAATTTGTAACACGACTCTATAACGATTTTGGGTTCGACACGGTCAATAACAGTCCGCTTCTCGAGTCTTGGCGCAGCGCTCCGGGCCAACCCGCATGGAAGCAGGAGCGGCAGACCGCGGCTGAGCTGAAAGTCAATTTACTACGCGCCAAACGTCCGAACCCGCCAGCGAGGGGGTAGGCAACCGGTGCGGTCATGGCGGTCTTAGATGACTGCTTTGAAGGGGAGGTCAACTTTCTAGAAGCGGAACCTCGCCACAATCACTGACCTATTGAGGGGGTTCAGATGGTTCAGATAAATGGGACACTCGTGCCGCGGTTGCCTAAGCTTTGCCGCTCAAAGACTTGCCAGCAAACGCGGTCGTCTCAACGGCACCGAACGCCTCAACTGCAGCTTCCTTGAAGAAGCTATTGTAGCCGGGCGATTGCTGGATTTTTTTAGCTTTGCACGAGCCGCCGACTTTACGTTTTCACTTTCTTTCGTAGCCATGCCCATTACCCAAGGTCGCTCCACTTGTGCTTAGGTTAACCTTCGCGGCCGGCATGTCAACGTGTTACGGCGTTAGTGATACTGGGTCCCGACTTTCGTCAGCAGCTCACTCTGGGCTTTGTACGTCCATCAAGCATCGGCTTGATCGCTGTGTGCCGGCCAATCAACGAGATACTCATCGTATCAATAGAAATAAGGTTCATGCTTTCGAGGTCGTCGGAATGAAGTCCCAGCTACCATCCTGCCCTCCTGACATTTTAGAGGGTTGTGCGCAACTCCAGTCATTGCGACAGATCCGCTCTCGGCTGATGACTGAGGCTCACGCTACGCTCACTGACGCCATACCAACATCAATACGCAATCAATTCGTATCTGACATGTATTGGTTGAATGCGTCCGGGTCGAATCGGATAGGTTCGCCGCTTTCCTCGCCGGCTATCAGTGCAGAACGGATAGCCTCGGTAATATCAGATCGCTCCTGATCACGGTGGATGAGCGCGCGGATGCATTCGCTGTAGCTCGCGTACCGGCCTGACTCGATCTGAGTCTTAATCCAGCGGTCTTGTGCATCTATATGACGATGTTTTTGCGCACAGCAGCCATGCTATCGCCTCCTGATGCGGTCCTAAGATGCTAACCCAATCATACGAGTCGCGTCATTCGGTGATGTTCCCTCTTTGATGCCGTGCTCAAAAGCTGCGCTATCACTATCCGCGCGCGACGCTCTCGCTTTTCGAACGATCAATTTTGGCCGACAGCTGGCGGCGACGAACGCGTGCTGAGCGCGATGTCTCGTGTTTTGAGGATAGCGGCATTACCCCCAAATAAGGATACGTTTTTGAGCGTATCAATGCGGCTGTCCCGAATGTATCGTCAGTTCTCTAGAGCGTAAACGGAAGAGATCCGGCTATGGACAATGAGGTGAGGATTGAAGAATGGAGCACCCGGTGGATGATTGTTGCAGGACGAGCGGTTTGCAGTGGTTGCCTGGAAAGCCAAGCACTGGAAGATTGTGAGAGGCCGTTTTCTCATGCTCGGATATGCGCGGCCAAGGGAGAAAAATCCGAGTCTCCGTGGGTTGCGCTCCACGAGATCCTAGACTTCGCGCGAGGGTAAAGGTGCCAGATAGGTTTGATAGGGCTGCTCGCCAGACAGGCTGTATGGCTTCGTGGAGGGGCCATGCTGGCGTAGGATGGGGCCTTTCCCATCAGTCCAGACCTTTTCCATTATGACTCAATCCGTGCGGACAATCGTGAAGTGCCAAGATCTAGGTGACGGTAGCGGAGACGTAATCATCGATCTCCCGCCTGATGTCCTTGCAGCAATAAACGTCGGTTTGGGTGATTCTTTGAGCATCGAATTGGTTAACGGGGCGATAGTGCTCAGACCGATTCGTGATGCGAATACCCAGTCCTGAGGCAGCTCACGGCCAATTGTAGACGTTCGGAAGACTATTACCGGACAAACGAGGAGCACAGCAATGGGTTTCGCAAATGGCGGCGACTTAGGAAACGCCCCGACGGCAAAAAGCCAAGCCACCGCCGCAAGCAGTGCAAGGTTCAAGGGAAACGCACCACCCAATTCCCTCTTCGAAGCCATCAAGCATCGGCATCAGTTTAGTTTCGGTCTCTAGAATCAGCTCTCTGATAAGTCGTTTAAGGCTTGGCTTGCCTGCTCGACATGACACCCATGCAGCCATTCGTTTTCCAATCGCTGCAGGCTGCTTTTGGAACCTCAATACGAGACGCAAGGGCGGCCGGTGAGCTAATTGTGGATGCTATCAGTCGCATTAATTTCGAAAAATTCGCATTTATTTCGAAAACCTACAGGTATGCAGGCGGCCTCGGATCAAGTCGGCTTGGTGTCAAGTGCCAGAGAGACACGGAATGTGACGCACTGGCAGGAACGGTGTCATCCCGCCATTGAGTTAGTCATTGTGGTCTCGCCGCTCGGAAGCAACCTCATAGAAAATGGAAACGAGTCGACTTATTTTGTGATCGTGGCGTGAAGCTTGCGCACATAAGTCGCAATCAAGTCGACGACCTCAAAGGCAACCTCTTTACTGATGGGCCTTCCAGTGTCGTGGGCAAAGTTATTTGCCAGCTCTGCTATTCGCCCAAGCTCTGCTCTAGCCTTTTCATCCTTCCCCCGCTTCACAACAGTAATTAAGTCACCCAAGAGCATCCCTGAATAGCCTTTAGTAACCTCAAGCTCGGCATAGCAGCATTCCACCTTCAGTACGAACTCGAAAACCCGACGCGCCGTGACAACTCTCGCAGATATTTCATCCCTGTCTCGTAGGTCCGGATCGTGTAAGCCACTTTTAACTTTTTCCAGTCTAGCCAAAGACTGCTCGCAGTTGAACTTGTATAAGATAAACCTTGAATCATAAGACCTAATTCTAGTTTTCTTAGGGATTAGGGCAAGTGAATATATCGGCGTGCAGTGAAAATCGATGAGCTCCAAGACCCCCGACTTCCTCCTCAGAACCCTTTTTTCAAAGAAGCTCCCATCTTTATAATGAAATTCGTCAGCATCCGTTGAATACAGGGATTTAATTTCCTTTTCCGTCTTGGAATAAGAGTTAATCAAAAAGATAGCGGCATTAGCGCTGGTGATAGGCTTTATCGAGTCGATATAAAGCGCCAACGCATGTCTATCTCCAGGAAAGACAGACTCACGGACCTCCTTCTCTTCGGGCCGTTCTTCTTTCTCGCGGTAATCATGCCAAGTAAGATCTAGCAGCCCCTCATCCGAAAGCTCATACTTTTCAATCATATCCCAATTAGCAGTGTCAAGAAAATCGACAATAACCAATCCCTTAGTAAGTTCGAGTAACTCATCGAAAAATGCTCGTATATCCGCTTTGTCAGTAATCCCGTGTTGCGGCATTTTGTCGGAAATTGACTTGAATATTGCTGCGCTGTCATTGAGGTAGTGCACCGTATCTAATCCCTAATTAGGTAAATAAACAGTCGGTCTAGAATAGCACGGAGCTAGCAAGACGAGCTGGATTACCCGCGTGAGTACGGCAGCGCTATCGAGATGCTCGAGGCTGAGATGCTTTCAATGGCATACAGGCCAAGTTGATCAGCTGGTAGCCCCCTTTAGGCAGGCAGAGGTCCCAAGTTGACTAAATATATCTGACAGACATGGTATAGCCCCCAAGTGTGCGCCTGCAGCTAGCACCCATTCTCGGTTCACTTAGCCCCGCTTCAGGCCGTATCAGCTCTTGGCTCGGTGATCTGGTCGTTAGCGCCGCGAAACAACCGGAGTTGGCGGCTGGTCTTCAAGCGTTCGTCGTCGGTAATGCTTTCCCTCGGGGGTACGTATAAGAATGATGCCCAGTTGGAAGGCGATAAGGTCAAGCAGTTGATCGTCGTACTGCGGTTTACGCTCAAACGGCGTGCTGATGGACTCGGCAAACACCACCGCTAAACCTGCACGAATGCGCAGGTCATCAGTGCACTTATCAAGGCCTGAGGAAGCCCATTCATCCCGCAGTCGCCCGGTCTCAAACGACAGTTCAGCATTGTAGAACGCCGAGACGATTAATTCCCCATCGTGACTCACAGCCAGAAAGGAGAAAAGGCACATTGCGTCGTGGGTCTCGGAGTGGCCGGTATCTACCACCGCGCCAAAAGCGTTGGAAAGCCAGCATCCGCTGATTTTAGTAGGTAAGACTAGCGTCGGTCCGGTGCGCTGGTAAGTGCCTTCACGGAACTGCTTGAATTCATTGTGAAAGTCCTTAAGGGCGAAGCGCAGCAGTCGCTCATCCAACTCTTCGGGAGCATTGGGATGACGGGCGTTCTGTGCCATGCGGTGATGGTTCCAGATCATGCCCACCGCGATTTTTTTCGACCACAAGTGCAGTTCATCGACGCTGGCCTGGTGCTGTCTTATCCGCTGCTCCACCGTACCGAAGAAGTTGTTCGGCTCTTGCGCGGCCGGGGCGCGGAACTGCATAACCCTGGCCATGCGTGGATACTCGCCCATTTCCACCGAGCGCTGCCGCAGCTTGTAAAGGCGCTGCATCCAGTCAGGAATGACATGTTCGCCATTGGTGTTCCGCTGCGGGGCGCCGGTGAAGAGGCAAGCCGAGTTCAGGTCCAGTGTCTTGTAGTACGGGTCTAGGTGAACCGTGGTTTCGGAGGTTGAATCGACGGGCATGGAGCAGCAAGGCCTTGTGCAGGTTAGAGGAGCCGACAGGAATGAGAATGTCAGGCAGCGGTTTTTTATCCTGTACGCAGAATGCACCTCGCGTCCCCGGTATTTCAAATGCTTTGTGGTGCCGCGATTCAGGGTTATGCCTTGCGTTGCGGTTTTAAATAAGGCTCTATCATGGCTGTTTTTGGAGGGTTTTAGCTAAGCAAGATCGGTAAAATGGTGGCTTTAGGTTTGTACGAAAAGTCGTGGAGTAGAACTGTCGGGAAGCGGTAAAGTTTTCGAGAGTGCTGCCGATGCGAGTTCCGATTCGGCGGTTCTCTTTTAGCCAGCCAAACATCCGCTCAATGATGTTGCGCTGCCGATACTTTGGACGATCAAAGAGTCGCGGCAAGCCAGGTCGGGGTTTGCGTGGCATGGCGCGTAGCGGG
>Ga0265798_10000586_pt1 | contig 59880 bp, 36 predicted proteins | sample P3T30metagenome_FD_192430 | JGI IMG/M metagenome (GOLD analysis project Ga0265798, IMG submission 192430) | Plant litter microbial communities from East Loma Ridge, Irvine, California - P3 T30 | ecosystem: Environmental > Terrestrial > Plant litter > Unclassified | place: USA: California... | reverse complement strand
CCGACGCGCAGCGCCTTGGCCTGCGCTGGATCGGCTACGACCGTCCCGGCTACGGCGGCTCCACTGAGCACCCGGGGCGCACGCTGGCGTCAAGCGCCGGCGACATCGCTGCGATCGCCGACCACCTTGGCATCGAGCGCTTTGCCGTCATGGGCCACTCCGGCGGTGCTTCGCATGCGCTGGCCTGCGCCGCCGCCCTGCCGCACCGTGTGCTCGCTGCGGTCGCAGCCGCCAGTCTCGCGCCGTTCGGGGCGAGCGGATTGGACTGGTTCGCGGGGATGCATCCGGCAGGGCAGGCAAGCCTGCGTGCAGCCATGGCGGGACGCGCCGCCAAGCTGGCGTACGAGGAAGCCGCTCCCGAATTCGACACCACGCTGTTCACCGATGCCGACTGGGCGGCCCTGTCCGGGCCCTGGTCCTGGTTCGACAAGGTGGTTGGCCCGGCCACGTCAAGCGGGCCTGCGGGCCTGGTGGACGACGACATCGCCTACGTCACGCCAGCTGGCGCCGACTATTCGCGGATCGCCGCGCCGGTGCTCCTCCTGTATGGTGGGCAGGATCGGATCGTCCCGCTCAGCCACGGCGAATGGCTGGCGCAGCATTGCGCATCGGCTGAGCTTTGGCGGCGACCGGGAGACGGGCATCTCTCGGTGCTGCATGCTGCACCCGATGCGCTGGCGTGGCTGGCGGACACATTGGGATAGAAGGCAGGTTCGGGGCAGCTCCATAATTTCTCCATGATGTGGTCGTATCCTGCCTGGACTCGTCACCATCTGGATACCCGCCATGAACCGATCGTTCGCCCGCGTCGTCGCTTCGCTCGCCCTGGTCGTACTTGCACCCACGGCCTTTGCCCAATCCTCGATCAAGCGCTATATGTTCTCGACGCAGAAAGCCGAAGACATCAGGACGGAACTAGGCAAGTCGGCAGTGAAGGTCAGCGAGGAATGGAAAGCGCCCACAACAGGCCTTCCCATTCGCATGAGGGGTATGGGAAGCAGCGGGTATGCCACGACCTTTCTGATCGATCACGTCGGCGGCCGCTTTCATGTCTACGCCGAACGTCCCCGTCCACAACACCCGGTCGGGGCCCTGCCATATGTCGCGCAGGAAGTCGTCTTCAACACCCCGGATGCCGAGGTGTCTCCGGTCGGGATCCTCAGTTATCCATCGACTGGGGGGCCGTTTCCTGGTGTGGTGCTCGTCGCAGGCACCGGCGCGCACAATCGGGATGCCGGGATGTCCCTGCACAAGACCCTCGCCGTGTTGGCGGATCACCTGACCCGACAGGGTTTTGCCGTACTCCGCTACGACAAACGGGGCGTCGGGCTGACGGGCGGCAAACGGCATCCCGATTCGACCACCGACGACTACGCTGCCGACGCGCTGGCCGCGGTACGCTTTCTCCAGATCCAGCCGAACGTGCGGGCAACGCAGGTCGGCATCGTGGGGCACAGCGAAGGGGGCATCATCGCGTCCATGGTGGCGGCGGAGTCACCGGCGGACGTGCGCTTCATTGTCATGCTCGGCGGTACCGGCCTCCCGGGCATCGACATCAAAAGCCTGCAGGACGCGGCCGTTCGCCGTGCCGAAGGAATGAGCGAGCCCCTCGTCTTTCTCAATCAGTCGCAGGAGCGGGAGCTGTTCGAGATCGCCGCAAGCGATCGGACTCGCACCGAGGCGCTGGCCGCCATGCGCGCTGCTACCCTGGCCTTGCCGGCGCCGACCAAGACCGCACTCGAGATTCCGCCGGAGGGCATCCCGGACGACGCTTTCGACGCTTTGCTGACGCCCTGGTTCCGGCGCTTCCTGGCGCTGGATCCCCGCCACTATCTGGCCCGCGTGGGCTGTCCAGTCCTCGCCCTGGCAGGAGAGAAGGACCTCCAGGTTCCGCCGGCCGAGAATCTGCAGGAGATCGAGCGTGCCCTTGGCAAGCGGGCTCCCGGGAGCGAAATACGCCGGCTTCCCGGCCTCAACCATAACTTCCAGACCGCCAGGACCGGGAAGCCTACCGAATATTTTCTGATCGATGAAACGGTCGCACCGACCGCACTCGGCCTGATGTCAACATGGATGAAGAAGGTGGTAGCGCAGGAGAAGCGGTGAGGACGAGTGGAAATGAACAACCGGGGCATGCCCCGGTTTTTCGTACATGGCGACTACCTGCTCTCGGCAATCCAGCGATCCACCTTCGCCTCCAGCACCGCCAGCGGCAAGGTGCCTTCGCCCAGTACGATCTCGTGGAACTTCGGCAGGCTGAACTTCTCGCCCAGCGCCGCTTGCGCACGCTGGCGTAGTTCCATGATTTTGAGCGATCCGATCTTGTAGCCCAGCGCCTGGCCCGGCCACACCATGTAGCGCTCGATCTGGGCCCGTGCCTCAGGCTCCGAATAGCCCAGCGTCTCCTGGAAATACTGGATCGCCCGCGCCCGGCTCCAGCCTTTCGCATGCAGCCCGGTATCCACCACCAGGCGCGCCGCGCGCAGCATCTCGTCGTTCAGGTGGCCGAAATAATCTTCCGGTTTCTCGAACAGCCCCATCTCCTTGCCCAGCGTTTCCGCATACAGCGCCCAGCCCTCGGTGAAGGCGTTGTTGCCGCCGAACTTGCGGAAGTTCGGCAGGCCGAGTTCCTGCACCAGCGCGATGTGGAAGTGGTGGCCCGGCTGGCCTTCGTGCAGGTACAGGGTCACCATGCCGGTGCTGCCGTACTGCTTCGGATCGTTCACCACCGACCAGAACACGCCCGGACGTGAGCCGTCGACGGCCGGCGGGGTGTAGTGGTCGGAAGCGGTGGCGCGTGACAGTTCCGGCTCCAGGCGCAGGTCGAGCGGCGACTTCGGCATCAAGGTGAACAGGGCCGGCAGCTTGGTGCGCACCTTGGCGTCGAGTTCGCGGTAGACGTCGATCACCTGCTGGTCCGTGGTGAAAGGCTTGTACTTCGGCTGTTCCGACACCCAGCGCGGCAGGCCGGCGGCGGGGCCGGTGTAGCCCATCCTGGGACCGACCACGCCGTACTCGCCCTGGATGCGCGCGACTTCCCTTTGGCCGATCGCGTGGATCTGCTCTGGCGTGAGGCTGGTCGTGGTCATGCCGGCAACGCGCGCGGCGTACCAGGCGGCGCCATTCGGCAGCGCGTTCCAGCCGGCGCTCGTACGGGTCTTCGGCAGGTAGTCCTTCTCGAGGAAGGTGCTGAGGCGCTTCAGCGCGGGATTGAGCTTCTCGCCGATGGTCTTGCGATAAGCGGCCTTCAAACTCTTCTTGTCAGCATTCGAAAACGACGCCGGCAGGTTGGTGATCGGCGTGTAGAAGATGCTGTCCTCGGCTTTTACCGCCACCAGCTGCTTGAACTGGGGCAGGCTCGAGACCATCGGTTCGCGCGGCTGCACGACGCCGCGCCTGATCCCTTCGCGCATGTTGACGATCGACTGGTCGATGTGCGGCACCAGCTCCGCCAGGCGGTGCAGGTAGGCGCGGTATTCGCGCGGCGTGGTGAGGGGCTGGGCTCCCTGGCCGCCGGCGTAGTTCGCCAGGATCACCGGCATGCTGACCATCTGGTCGATCGGGATCAGGTGCTCGGGGAAGGCGGCCAGGCGCAGCGCGGTGTCGAGCTCGAACTTGAGGATGTCGTGGCTGGTCTGGTCGCGCGCATTCAGCTTGTCGCGTGGGATGCCGGACAGGCGCTTGAGGTAGCCGCGGTAGCGCGCGAACTGCTGCTGGCGCAGCTTGGGCGAGATCGACAGGCCCAGCTTGTCGTTAAAGCGGCTGTCGCCGTTCTCGGTCGCCCACACCGGTTCGAAGCGCGCCAGCGATTCGTAGTACTCGTCGGCGAGGGCGTTGATCTGGCGGCTTTCAAGGCTGCTTGCGCTGGCGGTGGCAGGGGTTTGCTGCGCCGCGCTCGCCGGCGCACAGGCCAGCAGCGCAGCCGCAGCCAGGGCGGCCGCGCTAAAACGTGCTTTCATCATGGCGAATCCTTAGTAACTGGCCAGCGGCGTGAGGGCGCCGTTCTTGAAGGTATAGACGGTGACCGTCGTTTTCTTGAGGTTGCCCTTCGGGTCGTAGCCGTAAGCGCCGACCACGCCCTGGTAGCTGATCGTGTGCATCGCCGCGCCGACCTTGGCCGGATCAACCGAGTTCGCGCTCTTCATGGCCTGGGCGATGAACTTGGTCTGGTCGTAGAAGGAAGGCGCATAGACGTCCGGATCGCGCTTGAAGCGGGCTTTATAGCCGTCGATGAAGGCCTGGCCGCCCGGCTGCTTGGCGACGATGGCGCCGGCCTGGGCGCAGCGCACGTTCTCGCCGACGGCGGGGCCGCCGAGCTTCGCCATCTCCGGGCTGCACAGGGTGTCGCCGCCGAGCAGCGGCACGTTCAGGCCGAGCGCCTTCATCTGGCGCGCCATCGGTGCGGCCTGCGGGGCGTAGCCGCCGAAGAACACCGCGTCAACGCGCTTGGCCTTCAGGGAGGTGAGGATGGCGGCGAAGTCGGTGGCCTTGTCGGTGGTGTATTCGTGGCCCGCAACCTTCATGCCGTTCGCCTGCGCCTGGCGCTTGAACTCCATGGCGATGCCCTGGCCGAAGGCGGTGCGGTCGTCGATGACGCCGACGTTCTTCACCTTCAGTTCCTTGGCCGCGTAGCTGGCGACCGAGCCGCCGACCTGGGTGTCGCTGGCGACGATGCGGAACACGGTGGCATAGCCGGAGGCGGTGATCTTCGGATTGGTGCCGACGGTCGACATCAGGATGCCGTTGTCGTTGTAGACGCGCGAGGCGGGAATCGCCACGCCCGAGTTATACGGGCCGAGCACGTATTTCACCTTGGCGTCGGCGAACTTCTGCGCCACGGTCACGCCCTGTTTCGGGTCGCCGCCGTCGTCCTCGGACTGCAGCTCGAAGCGCAGCGTGTTGCCGCCGACTTGCAGCTTCTGGGCGTTGAGTTCTTCGATGGCGAGGCGCACGCCGTTCTCGTTGTCCTTGCCGGCAAAGGCGTTGGCGCCCGAGAGCGGGCCGCTGACGCCGATCTTCACGACCTGTTCGGCGGCGTGGGTATTGACGGTGGCGAGCAGCGCGGCAAGCGCCAGCGGCGCCAGGTGCAGATTCGATGGCATTCCCTTGGTCTCCGTTGTATGCGAACGGACGCCATCATCGCACGAATCGATGGCCGGGCGAAGAGGCCGCCCGGCAGGGCAATCAGGACGGCAGGCCGTGCGAGATCAGCTCCAGCGGCAGCGCCGTGCTGTACTTGATCTGCTCCATCGAGAAGGCCGACGAAACCCCGGTCAGGCGCGCTGCCTTGATCAGCTTCTTGTAGAAGCGGTCGTAGCCGGCGATGTCGGTGGTGACGACCTTGAGCAGGTAGTCGACGTCGCCGCTCATGCGGTGGAATTCGAGCACTTCCGGCAGCGCGACCACGGCGGAGGCGAAGCGCGCCAGCCACTTCTCGTCATGTTCGCTGGTGCGCACGCTAACGAACACGGTCACCGGCAGGCCGACCTTGTCGCGGTTGACGATACTGACGCGGCTTTCGATGTAGCCGTCTTCCTCCAGGCGTTTGACGCGTTTCCAGCAGGGCGTGCTGGACAGGCCGACCTTTTCACTCAGGCCGGAAATCGAAAGGGTGGCATCTGCCTGCAGTGCGGCGAGAATGGCGCAATCAAACTTGTCGAGAGAGTTCATTTTCCCTATATCGATATGTGGAGAACACATATGCCAATTATCAGCCACAAAGGCGAAAAATTGGGATATCTTTACCTGCGCGACTCCGTAACATATTACTTAAAAATAACTCAACACGCAGCAAATAATTACTTTTTTGTAATTCATTCATGAACAGCGAACTGTACCTCGACGCCAACGCCACTTCCCCGGTCCTGCCGGCCGCCATCGAGGCCGCCACCGCGGCCATGCACACCTGCTTCGGCAACCCGAGCAGCAGCCATGCGGCCGGCCTGCGCGCCAAGGCGCTGCTGGACGCGACCCGCGCTACTGCGCGCCGGGTGCTGGGTGCGGCCAGCGGACGGGTGATGTTCACCAGCGGGGCGACCGAAGGGATCCAGACCGCCGTGCTGTCGGCCCTGTGTGCGCTGCGCGAGAGGCGCGCGCGCGGAGAAGCCAGCGGCGACCTGCTGCTGTACGGCGCCACCGAACACAAGGCGGTGCCGGAAAGCCTGGCGCACTGGAACCGCCTGCTGGGCCTCGGCCTGGAACTGCGCGCGCTGCCGGTCGGCCGCGATGGCCGCCATCGCCTCGACGCGTTGCGCGAACTGGCGCCGCGCGCCGCCTTTGTTTGTACGATGGCGGCCAACAACGAGACCGGCGTGGTGTCCGACCTCGATGGCATCGCCGCGGTGTTGAACGAGACCGCCAGCCCGGCCCTGTGGATGGTCGACTGCGTGCAGGCGCTCGGCAAGCTGCCCTTGCAGCTCGATCGCACCCGCATCGACTACGCGCCGTTCTCGGGCCACAAGCTGTATGCGCCCAAGGGCATCGGCCTGCTCTACGTGCGCGAAGGCGCTCCCTACACGCCGCTGATGTGCGGCGGCGGCCAGGAAGCCGGCCAGCGCTCGGGCACCGAGAACATGAGCGGCATCGCGGCGCTGGGCGCCGTCCTGCACGCGCTGGAGACGGGCGGCGCCTTCCGCAGCCACGGCCAGCTGCTGGCGCTGCGCGACCGGCTGGCCGGCGCGCTGCGCGAGGCATTCCCGGGCCTGGTCTTCAACGCGCCCCTCGAACAAACGCTACCGACGACCCTGAACTTCTCGGTGCCGGGCGTGAGCAGCAAGGAACTGCTCGACGTGTTCGACGCCGCCGGCGTGCGGGTCAGCGCCGGTTCCGCCTGTTCCGCGGCCAAGGCCGCACCCAGCTACGTGCTCGATGCGATGGGGGTAGCCGGCGACTGCAGCGCCTCGGCGGTGCGCCTGTCGTTCGGTCCGCTGGCGGACGACGCCTTCATCGACGCCGCCTGCGAGCGCATCCTGCGCTGCGGCCGGGCGCTGCTGGGCGCACGTCCACCGGCGCGGCTGCAGCAGCTCGAATCCTTCGGGGCCAGCGGCTGGCTGCTGTTCGACGATGCCGGGACCGAATGCATCGCGATCGATCCGCCGGCCGCACTGGCGCCGCGCATCGCGGCCGACCTGCGCGCCCGCTGTTGTCGCTTGCTCGCCTGTTTCGACACCAGCCATGGCGCCGGCGGCGCCGACGCGCTGGCGGAATTGATGGACATGACGCCCGGCTGGCCGGGCCAAGGCGCCGGCATCGCCCTCGGCGACGACTTGCTGGTGCAGCGCGGCGACGCCTTCCTGTTCGGCCGCGCCCAGGACGGCGTACTGGAGTCGGACCAGGTGCGCTTCGTGTTCGGCGCTTCGTCGGTGGACAGCGCGGCTAACGCCGCCCTGTACTGCCACCGCATCGGCGAACCGGCGGTCTCGCGCTCCGGTGTCGAAGCACTCCCCGACGATGGCATCGACCTGGACGCCGTCTCCGCCGCCGCCTACCTCGAAGCGCACCCCGACGCGCTGCTGGTCGACGTGCGCGAAATCCCCGAACACACTGCCGGCGCGGCGCGCCTGCACGGCCGCGCGGCGCACCACGTGCCGCTGTCGCAGCTGGCCGGCCAGGCCGCGCAATGGCTCGACCAGCCGCGTCCTCTCGTTTTCGTGTGCCGCAGCGGCAACCGCAGCGCCCGCGCCGCCCGCACCCTGCGCCGTCTCGGTCACGCGCAATGCTGGCACGTCGCTGGAGGGTTGGCTCTCGCTTCGGTGTAACAACGCCGCTCATCCGCCCCCTGTGTACGTCACCGCACAGTAACCCCCGCCCGCATCTCCTAGCATGGCATTGGCCGTGCGCACCCAGCATCCCCCGTCACCGAACCGCCCCGGGCGCCCAGCGCGCCAGCGGTCGGCGCGCACGCCTCTGTATCGAGGTCCCTGTTGAAGCAAGAAACCAAAGCGAAGGCCGGATCCGCCGCCGGCGAGCAGGCGGCGCATTTCCAGCGGCTCGCCGCACAGCACCAGGTGGGGCGCGGCGACGGTGCGCCTGCGCTACGCGCGCTGCCGGCCGCCCAGGCCCGCGCCCTGGAAACCGCCTGCGACGCGCTGGAACGCGTGCGCCTTGACGGCAGCGAACTGCCAGCCGCCGCCGGTGTCATCCTCGACGGCTATCCCCTGATCGATACCGAGTTGCGCGCAGCACGCGGCCAGCTGCTGGACGACGACGGCGTGCTCCCGGCCCTGGCGCCGGATGGACAGGCGCGCATCTACGCGCTCGCCCGCGAGGCGGTCGCGCAGGCCGGCGGCAGGATCGCACGCGTGGACCTTACCGCCATGCTCGCCGCCTACCAGGGCGGGATGGGCGACACCCCACTGACCCTGGCCGAGCTGCGCCTGCTGCCCGCCGCGCTGCGCCTGGCGCTGCTCGACACCCTGCGCCACGTGGCCGTGCGCAGCGCCGAGGCGTGCCGCGAACGGGTGTTGGCCGCCGATTGGGCCGGCCGCATGCTGGACACGGCCCAGGCCCGCTCGGGCGACCTGATCCTGCTGGTGGCCGACATGGCGCGCGCCGTGCAGCCGCTCGGCTCCGCCTTTGTCGCGGAACTGGCGCGCCGCCTGCACGGCCGCGGCGGCGCCCTGGAACAGGCGCTGGCCTGGATCGATGCGCGCCTGCAGGACGAAGGTTCCGGCATCGGACAGCTGGTCGAGCGCGAACGCAGCGCGCTGGCGCTCGACGGCGCGATCGCCGCGTACTGCCTGGCGAGCCTGCGCCTGCTCGGCGGCGTCGACTGGCGCGCCATGCTGGAAGAGGCCAGCCCGGTCGAGGCGCTGCTGCGCGCCGACCCGCACGGCAGCTACAAGAACATGGATGGCCCGACCCGCGACCTGTACCGGCGCGCCGTCGATACGCTGGCGCGCGCTACATGCCGCAGCGAGATGGACGTGGCGCGCGAAGCGCTGGCGCTGGCCGGCGTGAACCGGGCGCCGGGTGAGGGCGGCCTCGACCTGCGCCACCGCCACATCGGCTACTACCTCGCCGGCCCCGGCGCCGCTGCGCTCGAGGTGCGCCTCGGAGGCCGGTCGCGCAGGCCGCGCACGCCGCTGGCGTTGCGCATCGGGTCGGTGGCGCTGCTGTCCCTGCTGTTCGCGCTGACCCTGGCCGCCTGCGCCCGCGCGGAAGGCGCCGGGTGGCTGCTGCAGGCGCTGGTCGGCCTGCTCGCCCTGGTCGGCGGCAGCGGGCTGGCGGTGGCACTGACCGGCATGATGACGGCGTGGCTGCGTCCCCGGCCCGCGGCCACGCCGCGCATGGACTTTGAGGACGGCATCCCGCAAGAGGCGATGACCCTGGTCGCGGTGTCGGCGCAGCTGGCGCATGCGGAGCAGGTCGAGACCCTGTGCCGCGACCTCGAACAGCGTTACCTCGCCAACCGCGACCCGCGCCTGCGTTTCTGCCTGCTGGTCGACCTGCAGGAAGCTGCGCTTGAAACCCTGCCGGACGATGCGGTGCTGGTGGCGCAGGCGGTGGCCGCCATCGATACACTCAACCGCCGCCATGCGCGCGAGCACCGCTTCGTCACGCTGGACGAGGATGGCCAGCCTGCGACCCAACGAATAAAAGTCGAACCCTTCCTGCTGCTGCAGCGGCCCCGCGTGCGCGATGGCGCGGCATGGGCATGCCGTGCGGGGCGGCGCGGCCAGCTGTCCGACCTGCACGCCTGGCTCGCGGCGAAAGCGCTGGACGAGGGCCGCGCGCGCTTCGCCACCGTGGCCGGCGGCAGCGCAGGAATAGCCGAAGTGCGCTACGTGATCGCGCTGGACGCCGCCATCGGCCTGCCGCGCGACGCCGCACGTCAGCTGGTTGCGGCACTGGCGCATCCGCTCAACCAGCCGGCGCTGGATGCGGTCGCGACCCGCGTGGTCGAGGGCCACGCCATGCTGCGTCCCGTGATCGGCGCAGCGCTGCCCGGCCGCCAGGATTGCCGCTACCAGCGCCTGTGGGGCGAGGGCCGCGGCAGCTGGGCCGCGCCGCAGGCCATGCGCGAGTCCGCCGACCAGGGCGTGTTCGGCTGGGCCGCGATCTATGAAGTCGATGCGTGGGAGCGCTTGGTCTCCAGCCTGCGGGCGGCGCCCGGCATCGTCGACGACGGCTGCCTGCATGCGCGCGTGATCGAGGATGTACGCCTGGAACAGCCGCTGCCCTGCGGCTACGGCGAGCATGCGTCGATGCGCAGCCGCGCACTGCGCGCCGCCTGGGAGTGCGCCGGATGGCTGCGGCGCCAGCCTGCAACCGATCCGATGACGCCAGCGGCGCGCTGGCGCCTGTTCGACGCCCTGCGCGACAGCCTGGCTGCGCCGGCGCTGCTGCTCCTGCTGGTGCTGTGCTGGACCACGCTGACCGAGACGGCGTTCTGGACCGCAGCCGTGCTGGCGGTGTTCTTCCTGCCGGTGCTGCTGGGCAGCCTGGTGGCGCTGGTCGACCGGCCGCACGACGCACCCTGGCGCCAGCACCTCGAGGCCTGGGCGCGCGGGGCGCGGGTGCCGCTGGTGCGGGCGGCGCTGGCCAGCGCTTTCCTGCCGCACGCCGCATGGTCACAGGGCGAGGCCGTGCTGCGCGCCGTCACGCAGCGGCGCGCACCTGCGCCCGCGCGTGAGCGGTCCGCAGTGGTCGACTACCTCGTGACGATGGCCTTCGCGCCTGCGCTGGCGGTGGCGACCGCGCTGCTGCTGACCTTCGCCAACCCGTATTCGCTGTTCCCGGCAGCGCCGCTGCTGCTGGTGTGGTTCCTGTCGCCGCTGCTCGCATGGTGGTCCGGCCTGCCGGCGCGTGGCCGTGCGCCACGCCTGTCGACGGCGCGCCAGGCCTTCCTGCTGCGCGTGGCGCGGCGCAGCTGGCGCTTCTTCGAGGACTTCGCCGGCCCCGCCAACAACTGGCTGCCGCCGGAAAGCGTGCAGGCGCACCCGGAGCTGCTGGCGGACGGCCGCAGCACGCCCGAGGGCGTGGCAGTCTCGTTGCTGTCGGCGCTGGGCGCACGCGACTTCGGCTTCATCGCGCTCGGCGACCTGGTCGAACGGGTGGATGGCGCCTTCACCTCCATGGGCATGCTGGAGCGCTGGCGCGGCCACTTCCTGGCCGCCTATGACAACGCCCGCCTCGCGCCGATCGAACCGGCCCGGGTCTCGACCTCGGACAGCGGCTGGCTGTCGCTGTCGCTGCGCATCCTGGCTTCCGGCCTCGATGAACAGCAGGATGCACCGATCGCCGGGCCGCAGGCGCTGGCCGGCATCCGCGCCACCTTGCACGTGGTGGACGAACTGGCCGCCGCGCGTCCGATGCGCGAGCGCGCACTGGTGGACGCCGTCTGGGCCGCGCTCGACCCGCAGCGCTGCCGCGCCGCCGACACGCTGCCGGGCCTCGCCGAATGCCTGCGCCACGTGGTCGCGGCCAGCGACGCGCTGCGCGCCGGCCTGTCGATCGACGCCGATGGGCATGCGGACCCCGTGGGCGACTGGGCCGCGCGGCTGGCGGCGCAATGCCACGTGCTGCAGGACGACCTGCTGGCGCTGGCGCCCTGGATGCGCGCCGAGCAGGAATACGTGCTGGATGCCGGCCTCACCCGCATCCCCAGCCTGCGCGAGCTGGCCGCCTTCGAGCCCGCGCCCGGCATCCACCCCGGCCTGGCGCGCCTGGTGCGCGACGGGCGCGAGCGCGCGCGCACCTTGCTGGCCCGCCTGGAGAGGCTTGCCAAGGACGCGCGCGCCTTCGCAGCGATGGACTTCGCGGCCCTGGTCGACCCTGCAACCGGCCTGCTCGCGAGCGGCTTCGCGGTGCGCGACGATCGCCTGGAGGCCGACAGCTGCGACCTGCTGGCGTCCAGCGCCTGCATCGCCAGCTACCTGGCGGTGGCGCAGGGCCAGCTCGGCCAGCGCCACTGGTGGGCCTTGCGGCGTCCGATGCGCATCGCCGGCGTCGAGCAGTTGCTGCTGTCGCGTGACGGTGCGCTATCCGATTACCTGGCGCCCCAGCTGCTGCTGCCGGCCTGGCGCGACACCCTGCTGGACCACGCCGGCCGCGCCGCCATCCGCGCCCAGGCCGCGCACGCGCGCCGCCACGACATGCCCTGGGGCTTCTCGGAATCGGCCTGCAATGCGGTCGACGCCAGCCTGCTCTACCAGTTCCGCCGTTTCGGCCTGCCCGCTGCCGCCTTGCGCCGCGGCGCCGGCGATGGCCTGGTGGCGGCGCCCTACGCGGCCTTGCTGGCGCTGCCGCTGGCGCCCGGCGCGGCGCTGGCCAATCTCGAGCGCATGGCCGACCTTGGACTGATGGGCGACTACGGTTTCGCCGATGCGGTCGACTACACGCCCGGCCGCCTGCCACACGGCGAACGCCATCACGTGGTGCGCGCCAATGCCGCGCGCCACCAGGGTTTGGGACTGCTTGCGCTGCTGCAGACGCTGCACGATGCGCCGATGCAGCGCCGTTTCATGCGCGATGCGGAACTGCACGCCGCCCAGTCGCTGCTGCAGGAACCGGTGCCGGCGCGCGGCGCTTCCGTGAGCGCGTCCTATGCCGGCGCAGGCACGCCGAGCCAGGGACGCATCATCGACCGCGCCGGCGCCGCCATGCCGGAAGTGCAGCTGCTGTCCAACGGCAGCTACCACCTGCTGGTCGCCAGCGACGGTTCCGGCTACAGCCGCCTGGGCGAGCTTGCGCTCACACGCTGGCAGCCGGATCCGCTGGGCGCCCGCGGCGGCGTGGGATGGCTGCTGCGCGATCCGGCCAGCGGCGAACAATGGTCGTCCACGCCGGAACGCATGGAGGCCGTGCTCGCCGAGGGCCGCGCGGGCTTCCGCTTCGAGGAGCGCGGCCTGGCCATCGTGGTCGACGTGGCGGTGGCGCCGGAAGACGACGTCGAGCTGCGCCGCCTTCGAATCCGCAATACCCGCGCCACGTCGCTCACGCTGGAGGTGAGTAGTCGCGTCCAACTGCAGCCGCACGGCGAGGAGGTGCAGTTGCAGGTCGATGCCGCCTCGACCGCGCTGCTGTGCTACGCCGGCCCGGCCCTGCCCACCGTGCTGCACGCGCTGACCGTGCGTGGCGCATCCGGCCCGCCGCTCCACGAACCCCTGGGTGCGGCGCCGGTGCTGGCGATCCGCCGCAGCCTGATTCTCAACCCCGGCCAGGAAGCGACGGTCGACCTGCTGCTGGGCGCCGCCGTCACGCCCGCCGCGGCGCGCGCAGTGGCGGCGCGCCATATCGAGGCGGACGCGGTGACGCAGGCGCTGGAGGCGGCGTGGACCCACGGCCAGGCCGCGCTCGACCGCGAGGGATTGAATGAAGTCCAGGCCCAGCGCTTCAACCGCCTGGCCGGCTGCCTGCTCGACCCGGTGCCCGGCCTGCGCGCCGACCCGGGCGTCATCGCACGCAATGTGCTGGGCCGCGACGCCCTGCGCGCCTGGGGCGTGGACGGCAACCGTCCGCTGCTGGTGCTGCAGCCGGACCTTGAGCTCGACCTGGCATACGAGACCTTGCAGGCCCACGCCTACTGGCGCGCGCGCGGCTTCGTCGTCGACCTGCTGGTGCTGTGCGAAAACCGCGCGGTACGCGAGCAGATCGAGGCGATGGCGCCAAGCGACGTGACGCACCTGTCTTTGCCGCTGCTGGACGAAGTGCCGCAGGAAGAGCGTATCCTGCTGCGCGCCGCGGCCCGGGTGCTGCTGCTGGGCGAGCGTGGCCCGCTCGCCGAACAACTGGGTCGCGCCGCGCCGCCGCTGCCGGCCTGGCCGGCGCCCTTCGCACCGGCGGCCGAGCCGCCGCAGTGGACCGTGGAAGCGCCCGAGCAAGACGAGGGCGTCGAAGGCTTCGATGCGAGCGGGCGCGAATTCGTGGTTCTCGGTGACCAACCCTGGGCCAACCCGCTGGCAAACGGCGGCTTCGGCGCCGAGCTCCGTGCCAGCGGTGCAGGCGGCACCTGGTGCGGCCGCCGCACCCATCGCGTGACGACGGAAGAGGGCGAAGCCTTCTACCTGCGCGACGACGACAGCGGCGCCGCCTGGTCGCCCACGCCCTGGCCCATGCCCTCCGGCGAACCTTACATGACGCGTCACGGCTTCGGCTACACGCTGTTCGAACACCGCGCACACGGCATCGACTCGAACTTGCGCTGCTTCGTCGCCCCGGATGCGCCGCTCAAGTACGCGGTGCTCACTTTACGCAATGCCTCGAGCGCAGCGCGGCGCCTGGCGGTGACGGGCTTGGTGCAGTGGTGGCTGGACGATGTGGACGCGCCGGCGGGCCTGCAGATCGTCACCGGCGTCGACCTCGCCAGCGGCGCGCTCACCGCCCGCAACGCCTTCGGCGCCGGCTTTGCCGACCAGGTCGCGTTCTTCCACGTGGAGGCGGCCCAGGTGGCGCACAGCGCCGACCGGCGCGAAGTGGTCGGCCGCCACCGCAGCCTGGCGCAGCCGGCCGCGCTCGAGCGCAGCACCCTGTCGGGCAGCCATGGGGCCGGGCTCGATCCCTGCGCCGCGTTGCAGGTACGGGTGGCGCTGCAGCCGGGCGAGGAACGCGAACTGGTGTTCCTGCTCGGCGTGGCTGGCCCCGATGCGCTGGCGGCCAGCGCGGCGGTCCAGCAGCATGGCGGCGCCAAAGGGGCGGCGCGCGCGCTGCGGTCCTTGCACGCCTACTGGGACGGCCTGCTCGGCAGCGTGCGCGTGACGACCCCACACCCGGACTTCGACCGCCTCGCCAACGGCTGGCTGCCCTACGGTGCGATTGCCACAACGCGCGGCGCGGCGCCGAGCCTGCAGTTGCAAGGCGCGCTGGCGGCGCTGCACGGCAGCCCGGCCACCGTGCGCGAGACGCTGCTGCGCGCCGCGCAGGCTGACATCGGCTGCGCCGGCGCGCCGGTCGAGGACTTCCTGTGGCTGCCCTTCGCACTGAGCCGCTACCTGGAAAGCAGCGGCGACTACGGCGTCCTGCGCGAGCCGGCCGGCGGCGACCCGTCCAGTGGCACCCGCCTGGCGCACGACGACCTGTACCAGTACTGCGTGCACGGCCTGCGCGGCTGCCTGCGCTTCGGCGAACATGGCCTGCCGCTGCGGGACGCGCGCATGCATGAGGAAGCGGACGAGCGGATCGAGGACCTGGGCCTGGGCTTCCTGCTGGCCGCCGTGCTGCAGCGCTTCGCCGACGTGGCCGACCGTCGCGCCGATTTCGGCTTCGCCACCACCTGCCGCGGCGCCGCGCTGGCCTTGATGGCGCAGGCCGAGGAACACGGCTGGAACGGCAAGGCTTACGGCGAGGGCGACATCCGAACCCAGGCCTGGTCCGCGCTGGCCGGCGCCGATCCGGGGCGCGTGTCCGCCGCGCTGGCCGCGCTGGACAGCGCCCCGGATGCGCGCACCGCCGCCTGGCTCGGCCTGGCGCTGGCCGGGCAGGGCGCCGCGACGCGCGCCTGGCGCTTGGCGGATGCACGCGTGCGCTCTCTTGAGGCGCCTTACTTCATCATGGATGGCGCGGCGAGCGGCTGGACCTGCATGCTGCTGGCCGACGCGCTGCTCGGGCTCGGGCGCGGGCCCGATAGCCTGGCGCTGGCGCCGCTGCTGCCAGCCGCCTGGGACGGCCTGCGCCTGCGCTACCGCGCCGGCCGCGCCGACTACGACGTCCAGGTGCGCCATGCCGGCCAGGGCGAGGCGCTGCTGCTCGACCGCCTGCCGCAGCCGGATAACACGATCGAGCCGCTCGACGATGGCCGTGAGCACAAGGTGGAGCTGTATGTGGAACGCAGGCCGGGCGACGTGCTGCCCGGCCCCCAGGACAACCGGGATTGACGATATGAACACACGCACCATGAAAACGGCGGCCGGCGCGGCCCTGCTGTGCTGCGCTGCGCCCGCCGCGGCGATGGACTGGAGCGACAACGCAATCAGCTACCGTTACGGCACCCGCTTCGCTGAACCGTTCAACCCGGAGCCTATCCGGAAGCACGTGGTCGCCTTCACCCACGCCAGTGGCTATCAGTACGGCAGCAACTACCTGAACCTGGACGTGCTCCAATCCGACCGCAGCGACGCGCGTGGCCTGGGCAGCGACAGCGGCGCGCGCGAAGCCTACCTGCTGTACCGCCACACGCTCGACATCGGCGCACTGCGCGGTTCGGAGATCCGCTTCGGCAAAGTGAAGGGCGTGGGGCTGACCTTCGGCTTCGACGTCAACCACAAGGACGATGTCGGCTACAACTCGCGCAAGCGCATGCTGGTGGCCGGGCCGACCCTGATGTGGGACGTGCCGGGTTTTCTCAATACCGGCATCCTGTGGCTGCGCGAATCGAACGCGCCCAGCGGCCCGTTCGCGCCGATCGCCGACGTGCGCGGCCGCTATACCTACGAAACCCACCCGATGTTCGGCGCCAGCTGGGCCATTCCGGTGGCCGAAGGCTGGTCCTTCGAGGGCTTCCTCAACTGGATCGCCGAGAAGGGGCTGGATGAAACAGGCGCGCCGACCGGCGCCGAGACCAATCTCGACATGGCGCTGATGTTCGACCTCGGGCCGCGCCTGGGCTATGCGAAAAACAAGGTCCGGGTCGGCGTCGGCTACCAGTTCTGGAACAACAAGTTCGGCAATACGCGGCGCACCACGGGCGGCGCCGGCCAGCGCGCCAGCACGCCGATGCTGCGCGCGGACTTCCATTTCTAGGGCAGGCTATCGAGCAATTGAACTCGCTCAAAAGTTCTAGATAACTAACAACAACTGCGCCGGGCGGGCGCAAGGTGGTTTTCGATGCAATTGCAAAAATTGCATTATGAAAACCATAACCCTCTCCCCATTTTTCGGTGCGTTGCTGCTGGCCCTGTGCCACGGCGGCGCGGTCGCGGCGCAGGCCGAGCACAAGGAACTCGAAGCCACGCTGCACGCGCCCTTCAAGGCCGCGGACGCGCGCCGCACCTTCAACATGAGCTTCCACTATCCGGGCCTGGAGCGCACCGGCACGGTCGAATGGACGCTGGAACTGGTCGACCCGCGCGGCCGCGTCGCCAGGCGCTGGCGCGGCAAGCGCGTGATCCAGGGCGATGCCGTCGACGTGCGGGTTGCCTGGGACGGGCGCCTCGCTGGCACTGCGGCTCCGGCCGGCCTGTACCGGGTCCGCCTGCGCGCCGGGCTGCTTGGCGACCACGAAGACCCGGTCGTGCAGGACTGGCAAATCGCCGTCGGCGTGCTGCCGGCCCAGCGCACGCCGCGCTTCACCCCACTGCCCGGCGTACGCGAGCTGGCGGCCGGCATGGCGCCAGCCGCCGGTGCCTTGCCCTACACCGTCTATCTCGGCAACCTGCACAGCCAGAGCAACCACAGCGACGGCGGCGGCGCGCTCGACGACTGCAAGGGCGCCCAGGACCCGCTCGAAGCGAAGTATGGTCCGGAAGCCGCCTTCGCCTACGCGCGCGGGCACGGCCTGGACCTGCTGGCCGTCTCCGAGCATAACCACATGTACGACGGCTCGGACGGCACCAACGCCAATGCCGACGCGGCCAAGGCGCGCGCCCTGTACCAGTCGGGCCTTGCCAGCGCCGCCGCCTTCAGCGCCAGCAAGCCCAATTTCCTCGCGCTGTACGGCATGGAGTGGGGCGTCATCAACAAGGGCGGCCACGTCAACATCTTCAACAGCGACGAGTTGCTGGGATGGGAGCGCAACGGCCAGGGCGAACTGCTGGCCGATACGGTGACGCCGCGCAGCGACTACGCGGCGCTGTACACGCTGATGCGCAAGCGCGGCTGGGTGGGCCAGTTCAACCATCCGGCCCACAGCGGCCAGTTCGTGGTGAACGGCGTCCCGCTCGGCTACACCGAGGACGGCGACGAAGCCATGGTGCTGTGCGAGGTGATGAACAGCACCGCCTTCTCGACCATTGATACCGAAACCGAAACCCGCCGCAGCAATTTCGAGGGCGCCTGCAACCGCCTGCTGGAAGCGGGCTACCACCTGGCCTTCAGCACCAACCAGGACAACCACTGTGCCAACTGGGGCGCGTCGTACACCAACCGAACCGGCGTCCTGCTGCCCAACGGGACGCCGCTCGACCGCGAGAGCTTGGTGGCGGCCCTGAAGGCGCGCCGCGTATTCGCGACCATGGACAAGACCGCGCAGCTGGTCTTTACCGCGAACGGCAGGATGATGGGCGAGCGCTTCGTCAACCGCGGCCCGCTGACCCTGCAGGCGAATTACGCTTCAAACAGCGGCAAGAAAGTGGCGGCGGTGGCGATCATGGAAGGCGTGCCGGGCCGGAACGGGATGGTTTCCGAAGTGTCGAACCTGGCGACCAGCACTTTCACGCCGGCGCCGGGCGCGCATTTCTACTATGCGAGGGTGACGCAGGAAGATGGCAATGTGCTGTGGTCGGCGCCGGTGTGGGTGACGCAGGAATAGGCTGTAAGCACAACGACCTTGTGCTTTTCCGTCTCGCACAAGGATGCTATTCTGCTCGCGCCCTCATCCTTCCCGAGAGACCATGAAGACTAGCATCCTGCTGCGCGCCACTGCCTGCGCCATCCTCGGTCAGTGGAGCGCCTACGCGTTCGCACTCGACCCCCTCAGCTACGCCAAATACGACCAGGTCAAGACCACCGCCCTGCACCTCGACCTGAAGGCCGACTTCACCCGGAAGACCCTGGGCGGCTACGCCGAACTGACCCTGAACTGGATCGACAAGAAGGCCGCGACCCTCGACCTCGACACCCGCGACCTGTCGATCTCGAAGATCGAGGCGCAGGATGCGAAAGGCGCCTGGGCGCCGGTCAGGTACACGCTCGACAAGCTCGATACCGAAAAAGGCCAGGCCCTGCACGTGACCTTGCCCGGCCAGCCGGCCAAAGTCCGCATCCACTACAAGACCGCGCCTACCGCTGCCGCCTTGCAGTGGCTGACGCCGAAGCAGACCATGTCGGGCAAGTACCCCTTCATGTTCAGCCAGTCGCAGCCGATCAACGCGCGCTCCTTCATGCCGGTGCAGGACACCCCGGCGGTGCGCTTCACCTACACCGCCCGCATCCAGGCGCCCGAAGGGATGCGCGTCGTGATGAGCGCCGATAACGATCCGAAGGCGACGGGCAAGGGCGGCTGGAACTTCAAGATGCCGCAGGCCGTGCCTTCTTACCTGGTGGCGATCGGCATCGGCGAGCTGGAAGCGCGCACCCTGGGCGGACGCACCGGCGTCTACGCCGAGCCGCAGCGCATCAAGGCCGCCGAGTACGAGCTGGCCGATACCGAGAAGATGGTGGCGGCAGCAGAATCGCTGTACGGCCCGTATCGCTGGGGGCGCTACGACATGCTGGTGCTGCCGCCGTCGTTCCCGATCGGCGGCATGGAAAACCCGCGCCTGACCTTCCTGACCCCGACCATGATCGCGGGCGACCGTAGCCTGGTCGACCTGATCGCCCACGAACTGGCGCACAGCTGGTCGGGCAACCTGGTGACCAACGCCTCGTGGAAGCACTGGTGGCTCAACGAAGGCTTCACCACCTACGTCACCACCCGCATCATCGAGAAGCTGTACGGCGAGGAAGTCGCGACCATGAACCTGCAGCTCGAGCAGGAAGAAGCGCTCGATTCACTGAAGGGCATCCCGGCGCCGAAACAGGCGCTGCTCACGCGCGAGCCGGATGACTCGTCGAAGCACTACACCGACGAAGGCCTGGCCTATCCGAAGGGCGCCTGGTTCCTGCGCACCCTCGAGCAGCGCGCCGGCCGCGCCGCCTTCGATCCCTTCCTGCGCAGCTGGTTCGACCAGCACGCCTTCCAGAGCGTGACGACCGAGCAGTTCGTGGCCTTCCTGCGCACGAACCTGCTGGCCAAGAATCCGAAGATCATGAGCGACAAGGAGCTCGATGAGTGGCTGTACGGCCCGGGCATCCCGGCCAGCGCCAAGCATGCCGTCTCCAGCCGCCTGACGAAGCTGAACGAGACCACCACGCGCTGGCTCAAGGGTGATTTGAAAACCGCGCAGCTCGACACGAAGGACTGGAAAGCCGAAGAGTGGATGAAGTTCCTGAACGACATCGACAACAAGGCCAACGCCGCCAAGCTGGAAGAACTCGACAAGGCCTTCGGCCTGGCAAAGACCGGCAACAACGAAGTGGCGTTCCGCTTCTACCGCGCCGCGGTGCATGCCGGCTACGCGGGTGTGCGTCCGCAGCTGGAAGCATTCCTGATGAGCGTGGGCCGCCAGAAGTTCGTGGTGCCGCTGTACACCGCGCTGCGCGCCAAGCCGGACGACCGAGCCTGGGCCGAGCGTATCTACAAGTCGGCGCGCGAGCGCTACCACCCGGAGACGCAGGGCAGCGTCGACAAAGCGATGAACAAATAAGGGAATGAACAGCGTGAGTGTACTAACCATGAAACGAGTAGCAGCCGCGGTCCTGATCGCGTTTTCCACCACCGGCGCTGTCCTCGCCCAAGATGCGGCAAGCAGCAGCGCGGCGGTGGCGCCAGCCTACAACCTGCAGGCCGACGTCGAGCGGGTGATGAAAGAGTTCGACGTGCCGGGCATCGCCATCGCCGTGGTGAAGGACGGCAAGGTGATCACTACCCAGGGCTTCGGCGTGCGCAAGCGCGGCGAGGCGGCCAAGGTCGACGGCAAGACCATCTTCGAGATCGCCTCGAACTCCAAGGCTTTCACCGCCGCGGCGCTGGGCATGCTGGTCGACCAGGGCAAGCTGTCCTGGGACGATCCGGTCATCAAGCACCTGCCGGACTTCCGCATGTACGACGCCTACGTCACCGCCGAGATGACCGTGCGCGACCTGCTGACCCACCGCAGCGGACTTGGCCTCGGCGCCGGCGACCTGCTGTGGTGGCCGACCACGACCTTCAGCACCGACGAGATCATCCACAACCTGCGCAACGTGAAGCCGGCGACGAGCTTCCGCAGCGCCTACGCCTACGACAACCTTCTCTACATCGTGGCCGGCAAGATCATCGCCGCCAAGTCGGGCAAGACCTGGGGCGAGACCATGCACGAGTGGATCCTGAACCCGATCGGCATGAGCGGCACCACCACCAGCCTGGAAGAGAGCGCGAAGTTCGCCAACGTCTCGGCCCCGCACAGCAAGATCAACGGCAAGGCCGTGCCGGTCAAGCCGATGCCGGTGGCGAACGCGGTCGGCGCGGTCGGCATCAACACCAGCGCCGAGGACATCGCGCGCTGGATGAACGTGCTGCTCGATAACGGCAAGGTGGGCGAGAAGCGCTTGTGGTCCGACAAGCAGGCGCGCGAGATGTGGACCGCGCAAACCCCGATGACGATCAACACCCCGCGTCTGCCGCTGGCCGCTACCAAGCCGAACTTCTACGCCTACGGCCTGGGCTTCCAGCTGCGCGACTACCAGGGCAAGCTGGTCGCCATGCACGGCGGCGCGCTGCAGGGCTTCTACACCCGCGTGCTGCTGGTGCCTGAGTCGAAGCTGGGGATCGCGATCTTCACCAATGCGGAAAGCGGCCCGTCGCTCAACGCCCTGCAATACCGCCTGCTGGACCAGCACCTGGGCGTGACCCCGACCGACTGGATCGGCCGCATCGCCGACATCGACAAGGAAATGCAGGCCAAGGAAGCGGCCCGCGTGAAAGGCGAAGCGGCGTCGCGCGCGGCCACGTCGAAGCCGTCGCTGGCGCTGGCGTCGTATGAGGGAGAGTACGAGGATGCCTGGTACGGCAAGGTCAACATCAAGCGCGTGAACAACAAGCTGGTGATGTCGTTCACCCGCACGCCTGATCTGACCGGGGAGATGGAGCACTTCCAGCACGATACCTTCATCGTGCGCTGGAAGGAGCGGAACTTCAATGCGGATGCTTATGTGACGTTCTCGCTGGACCACGATGGGAGCATCGAGCGGGTGCGGATGAAGCCTGTTTCTACCGAGACGGACTTCAGTTATGACTTCCAGGATTTGCTGCTGGTGCCGGTGAAGAAGGAGAAGAAGGGCTGATCGAATAAGGTCAACTTGGGTCCCGGCCTGCGCCGGGACGACGTGCTTAGTATGTTGGCCTTAAGACCGTCGTTCCGGCGCAGGCCGGAACCCAAGTTCGCGTGAAGAGCCTTCAGCTCACTTCCCGTTCCACACCTTCATCATATCCTCCGACCCTTGGGTACGGATGCCGTTATCCGACAAAATCCCCTCAGTCGCATCCATCACCGCCTTGCGCGGCAAAATCAGCGTCTCCCCATACCGCTGATCAAACTTGAACACCACATGCTCGTCCTTCAAATCACGCAAGGTCGACACCAGGTGCGCCAGGCTCCGAATCTTGACGCCATTAACGGTATCCACCACCGACCCAAACCGATTTCCGTAGCCGGTGACCAGCTTGTTCGGAAAGAACGGACTGCTGATCACAACCAGTTCCTCGCGCGCCGCGTCCGGTGAATCGCCGCGCCGGTTCACCAGCGGGCTGTCGTTGAAGCTATACGCCGCCATGCCCGCCGCGTTGGTCAGCAGGAAGCTCGCGAATTCCGCCGTCGCGCGCGTAAACGCCACCGGGCCGTACACGAAGTAGGACGGATAACCGCCATTCAGGTCCGGAATCAGAAGCGCACGCGGCCCGCTGGCCGGCACCTCGACCTTCATTGTCTTCCCGCCGCGCACGATCGTCATCGGCACCTTGACGTTCTTCGCCACCTGCTGGATGCGGTACTGGAAACGCACCCGCAGGTTCGCGCCCAGCTTCACCATGCCCTGGTTGTCGACCGGGTACTCGCCGATGTGGGTGATCACGTCCCATTCCTTCAGCGGCCACGATGCATCGCTTTTATACGGACGGTGCACCACCGCGCCTTCGACCGATTTGTCCAGCTTGAGGTAAGCGCGCAGCGCTGGATTCTCCAGCGTCTGGGTGCTGTCGTGCAGCAGCGGCTTGCCGTCGTAGCGGCCGTCCGCGACGTCTTTCAGGAACAGCTCGATCTCCTCGTTCGGGATCACGTAGCCGATGTTCTGGGCGCCGGCCGCCATCGAGAAGGCCAGGCCGATCATCTTGTCGCCGGCGATCACCGGGCCGCCGCTGTTGCCCGGATTGATCGGCGCGTCGATCTGGATGCGCAGGCCCGAGCTGAACGAGCCGTAGCCGACGAACTCCACGCGCGAGACGATGCCGCGGGTGGTCGAGAGCGAATTGCCGCCGACCGGATAGCCGTAGGCGAAGACCGCTTCGCGCACGTCCGGCAGCACCGCCGCGCGCTGAACCGGCGGGCGCTTGTCGAAGAAGGACGGATCGTCCAGTTCCAGCACCGCGAGATCCAGCCCGCGCGCCAGGGCGATCACCTTGGCCGACACCTTGTCGCCCGACTGGCTGGCCTGCACCTCCACCTGGCTGGCGTAGCCGACCACGTGAGCATTGGTCAGGATGCGGCGGCCTTCGATGATGACGCCGGAGCCGGTGACGTCGCGCGGCGACTGCTTCGCCCACGGTTTGTACGGGTCCGGTGCGCGCACGGTGGAAAAGATCTTGACCACCGAGTTCTCGACCGCCGGCAGGGCGGGAGCGGTGGTAGCGGAAGGCGTGGCGACCGCTGTTGATGGCGGGGTGCCGGGCGTCGGCGCCGCGGGCGGGGTAGTGTCCTGTGCGTGGACGATGCCGGCCAGGGCGAATGCCACTGCGGCGGCGAGGCGTGCGGTTTTCATGGTTTCCTTCGGTGGCTCTGCGGTTGGTTCAAGCGCAAGAATATACACGCTCACCGCCGAAGGAAATACACCAAAATTCACGGGGGACTGGCCCCCGCAGGCTTACTGCTTGACGAACTTGAGCGTCATGCGGTCGCTCTCGCCGATCGCCATGTACTTCTCGCGGTCCGTGTCCTTGTTGGCCAGGACTGGCGGCAGAGACCAAACACCCTTCTCGTAATTCGCCTTGTCCTTCGGATTGGCGTTGACTTCGGATTTACCAGCCAGCTTGAAGCCCGCGCCTTCGACCAGCTTGATCACCCAGGCCTCGTGCACGTAGCCGCTCGAGGCTTTCGCATCCTGCGTCATCGCCGCCGGCAAACGATGGTCGACGATGCCCAGCACGCCGCCCGGTTTCAGGACCTTGTGGATTTCCTTGAAGGTGGTCTTCAGCGCATCCTCGCCATTGCCGACCCAGTTGTGCAGGTTGCGGAAGGTTAGCACCATGTCGACGCTGTTCGGAGCCGCGATCTGGTAGGTGCTTGGCGGTTCGAACACGCTAGGGACCACCTTGTCGTACAGGGCGGGCGTCGCATCGAGCCTGGCCTTGAAGGCCATGCCGCCGCGCTTCTCCGGCACGAAGGCCTGGCCGGCGGCGATCAGCTTGCCGTGCGGGCGCAGGTAGGACGCCAGGATCTCGGTGTACCAGCCGCCGCCCGGCGCCAGTTCGACCACCGTCATGGTCGGCTTGATGCCGAAGAAGGTGAGCGTCTCGTACGGGTGGCGCGCCGCGTCGCGCGCCTTGTTGGCGGCGCTGCGGTGTTCGCCGGCGATGGCGGTTTTCAGGGCGTCGTCCGCGTAGGCGGCGCTCGTTGCGAGGCTTGCGGCCAGGCCGGCGGCCAGGATCAATCGTTTCATCGGTGCGAGTCTCCATGATGGTTGTACGCGGCCGGACAGGGCGCCGCCGCCGCGCCCGATGATCGGCCACGGAAGCCCGACAGTCAAGCGGCGTTCGCACATACATATGCATTGATCTGGCACAACAATTGCCTATTCAAAAGGTCAAGTTGCTGCTAAGGTTGACCAGTTTGCCGGGTTCGATTGATCCCGGACAAAACCGCCTTGTGCCGTAAATATAAGAGCGGGCCGCGTTGTCGGCGGGACCGCTGTCCAGAAACAGGTTGATTTCAGGAGACTCTATGGAACGCCGTACCTTTCTAAACTTCAGCAGCATGGCGCTCGCCTCCACGATGCTCCCCTTCACCCGCGCGATCGCGGCCGAAGAACTGCTGAGCAGCATGCCCACCGCCGCCAAGAAGGCCCTCGCCGACGTCGCGCTGAACGCCGCCACCAAGGCTGGCGCCAGCTATGCCGACGTACGCATTGGCCGCTACCTGAACCAGTTCATCACCACGCGCGACCTGAACGTCGAGAACGTGGCGAACACCGAATCGGCCGGCATCGGCGTGCGCGTGATCGCAAACGGCGCCTACGGCTTCGCCGCCACCTCGGATATGTCGAACGACGGCATCGCCAACGCGGCGCGCCAGGCGGTGGCGATCGCCAAGGCCAACGCCAAGCTGCAGTCCGAACCGGTGCGTCTTGCACCAGTCAAGGGCGTCGGTGAGGTATCGTGGGCCACGCCGATCAAGAAGGACTGGCGCACCGTGCCGATCAAGGAAAAGGCGGACCTGCTGATCGCCGCGAACAAGGCCGGCATCGACGGCGGCGCGACCTTCATGAATGCGATGCTGTTCCAGGTGAACCAGCAGAAGTATTTCGCGTCCACCGACGGCTCCTATATCGAACAGGATGTGCACCGCATGTGGGCCCCGTTCCAGGCGACCGCGGTCGACAAGGCCACCGGCAAGTTCCGCTCGCGCTCCGGCCTCGGTGCTCCGGTCGGCATGGGCTACGAATACCTGGATGCGCGTCCCGAGCACAAGCTCAAGGCCGCAGGCGGCGTCGCCACGCTGTACACCGGTTCCTACGACATCATCGAGGATGCGCGCGCCGCCGGCCGCGATGCTCGCACGAAGCTGACCGCCAAGTCGGTCACCCCAGGTAAATACGACCTGATGCTCTCGCCCGAACACCTGTGGCTGACCATCCACGAAAACGTCGGCCACCCGACGGAACTGGACCGCGTGCTCGGCTACGAGGCCAACTACGCCGGCACCAGCTTCGCCACCTTGGATAAGTGGGAAACCAAGAAATTCAAGTACGGGAACGGCATCGTCAACCTGTTCGCCGACAAGACCACCCCGGGTTCACTCGGCTGCGTGGGCTTCGACGACGAGGGCGTGCAGACCAGGAAGTGGGACATCATCAAGGACGGCATCCTGGTCAACTACCAGGCCACGCGCGACCAGGCCCACATCATCGGCGAGAAGGAATCGCATGGCTGCTCGTATGCCGATTCGTGGAACTCGGTGCAGTTCCAGCGCATGCCGAACGTCTCGCTGGCCGCCGGCAAGAAGAAGCTGACCCCGGACGAGATGGTCAAGGACATCAAGAAGGGCATCTACATCGTCGGCGACGGCTCGTTCTCGATCGACCAGCAGCGCTACAACTTCCAGTTCGGCGGCCAGCTGTTCTACGAGATCAAGGACGGCAAGATCGGCCCGATGTTGGAAGACGTGGCCTACCAGGCCAACACCCAGGAATTCTGGAACGCCTGCAGCGCGATCTGCGATGAACGCGACTGGCGCATGGGCGGCTCCTTCTTCGACGGCAAAGGCCAGCCGCCGCAGATCAGCATCGTCTCGCACGGCTCGTCGACGACGCGCTTCAACGGCATCAACGTGATCAACACCGCCCGCAAGATCGGCTGAGGCGAAGGACAACCATGAGCATCCTCACCCAAGACCAGACCAAGCGCATCACCGACCGCGTGCTGTCGCTCTCGAAAGCCGACGAGTGCACCGTCAGCGTCAAAGGCTCGCGCATCGGCAACATCCGCTTCGCGCGCAATGCCGTGTCCACCGCCGGCCTGTCGGACGACACGCAAGTGCAGGTGCAGGTCGCCTTCGGCAAGCGCCAGGGCACCGCCACCCTCAACGAGTTCGACGACAAGTCGCTGGAAAAGGCCGTGCGCCGCGCCGAAGAGCTGGCGCGCCTGGCGCCGGAAAACCCAGAGTTCATGCCGACGATCGCCAGGACGGCCTATAAACCGTCCGACACCTTCGTGCAGAAGACCGCCGACATCGATCCGGAATTCCGCGCCCAGGCCGCCGCCTACGCGATGGAAGCCTGCCGCAAGAAGGGCCTGGTGTCGGCCGGCTTCTTCACCGACCGCTCCATGTTCGAGAGTATCGCGAATTCGAACGGCGTGTTCGGCCACCAGGTCGCCACCTCGCTCGACTTCACCTGCACCGTGCGCACCGAAGACGGCCGCGGTTCGGGCTGGGTCAAGCGCTCGGCGCGCGACGTGGCGCGTTTTGACCCGCGCGAGGCGGCCGACGTCGCCATCGAGAAGGCGCTGCGCTCGGTCGATGCGAAAGCGCTCGAGCCGGGCCGCTATACGGTCGTGATGGAGCCGTCGGCCACCAGCGACCTGCTGACCTTCATGATCGGCGGCTTCAATGCCCGGATGGCCGACGAGGGCCGCAGCTTCCTCTCAAAAAAAGGCGGCGCCAATCGCCTGGGCGACAAGCTGTTCGACCAGCAGGTGAATATCTGGTCCGACCCGTGGGACAAAGACGTGCCGGTGCTGCCGTGGGACGGCGACATGCTGCCGCGCGAACGCGCCCACCTGGTCAAGGACGGCCGCATTAATGCGCTGAACTACTCGCAGTACTGGGCCAAGCAGAAGAACCAGCGCGCCATCGGCCGCGCCGGCAACATCATCATGGCCGGCACCGACAAGAGCACGGCGGAGCTGATCGCCAACACCAAGAAGGGCGTGCTGGTGACCCGCACCTGGTACATCCGCATGGTCGATCCGCAATCGGTGGCCGTCACCGGCCTGACCCGCGACGGCACCTTCTACATCGAGAACGGCAAGATCAAACACCCGATCAAGAACTTCCGCTTCAACGAGAGCCCGGTATCGATGCTGAACAATATCGAGGAGATCGGCAAGCCGGTCGTGATCGGCGGGGATGAGGCGAATTATTCGATGCTGATTCCGTCGATGAAGATTCGCGATTTTAATTTCACGTCGTTGTCGGACGCGGTCTAACAACGCTAATTTCGACCCGCTCCCCTCGATCCGTCATTCCGGCGAAGGCCGGAATCCAAGTCCGCACTGCAGTGTTAACGCGAAACTTGGGTCCCGGCCTGCGCCGGGACGACGACATGGCGGCCGCGGGTGAACGCACACGGAAACTCACATGGAACGTCGTAAATTCCTCCAAATCGGCGCCGGCACCGCGGGCGCCATGCTGATCCCCGTCTTCGGCAACGCGATCGCCGCCGAAGACCTGCTCAACCCCATGGCCGCCAGCGCCAAGAAGGCCATCGCCGATGTCGCGCTGAACGCCGCCACCAAGGCCGGCGCATCCTACTGCGACGTCCGCATCGGCCGCTACCTGAACCAGTTCATCGTCACCCGCGACCTGAACGTCGAGAGTATCAACAACACCGAATCGAGCGGCATCGGCGTGCGCGTGATCGCCAACGGCGCCTACGGTTTTGCGTCCACCAACAATATGAGCCCGGACGGCGTGGCGGAAGCCGCGCGCCAGGCGGTGGCCATCGCCAAGGCCAACGCCAAGCTGCAAACGGAACCGGTGCGCCTGGCGCCGGTAAAAGGCGTGGGCGAAGTCGCCTGGGCCACGCCGATGAAGAAGGACTGGCGCGCGGTCCCGGTCAAGGAAAAGGCCGACATGCTGATCGCCGCGAACAAGGCGGGCCTGGATGCCGGCGCCACCTTCATGACCGGCTCGCTGTTCCAGATCAACCAGCAAAAGTACTTCGCCTCTACCGATGGCTCCTACATCGACCAGGACATCCACCGCCTGTGGGCGCCGGTGAATGCGACCGCGGTCGACAAGGCCAGCGGCAAGTTCCGTTCGCGCGCCGGCCTCGGTTCGCCGGTCAGCATGGGTTACGAATACTTCGACGCCAAGGCCAGCGACAAGGTGCGCGCGGCCGGCGGCGTGACCACGCTCTACACCAACTCCTACGACATCGTCGAGGATGCGCGCCTGGCCGGCAAGCAGGCGCGCGAAAAGCTGTCCGCCAAATCGGTCGAGCCGGGCAAGTACGACCTGGTGCTGAGCCCCGAACACCTGTTCCTGACCATACACGAGAACGTCGGCCACCCGACGGAACTGGACCGCGTGCTCGGCTACGAAGCCAACTACGCCGGCACCAGCTTCGCTTCGCTCGACAAGTGGGAAACGAAGAAATTCAAGTACGGCGCCGAGCGCGTGAACTTTGTCGCCGACCGCACCACCCCGGGTTCGCTGGGCCTGATCGGCTACGACGACGAAGGCGTGCGCGCCAAGAAGTGGGACATCATCCGCAACGGCGTGCTGGTGAACTACCAGGCGACGCGCGACCAGGCCCACATCATCGGCGAAGCCGAATCGCACGGCTGCTCCTACGCCGACAGCTGGAGCACGATCCAGTTCCAGCGCATGCCGAACGTGTCGCTGGAAGCCGGCAAGGCGCGCCTGACCCCGGACGAGATGGTCGCCGACGTCAAGAAGGGCATCTACATCCTGGGCCGCGGCTCCTACTCGATCGACCAGCAGCGCTACAACTTCCAGTTCGGCGGCACGCTGTTCTACGAGATCAAGAACGGCAAGATCGTCGGTCCGCTGGAAGACGTGGCCTACCAGGCCAACACCCAGGAATTCTGGAATGCCTGCAGCGCGATCTGCGATGAGCGCGACTGGCGCATGGGCGGCTCCTTCTTCGACGGGAAGGGCCAGCCGAGCCAGGTCAGCGCGGTATCGCATGGCTCGAGCACCACGCGCTTCAACGGCATCAATGTCATCAACACCGCACGCAAGATCGGTTGAGGAGGAGACACCCATGAAACAGCTGAACCAGGAAGAAGTCAAACGCATTACCGACCGCGTACTCGGTTTTTCCAAGGCCGACGAATGCAGCGTGTCGGTGCAGGGTAACCGCACCGGCAACATCCGCTTCGCGCGTAACGGCGTGTCCACCGCCGGCCTGACCGAGGACACCGAGCTGTCCGTGCGCGTCGCCTTCGGCAAGCGCACCGGCACCGCCGTGGTCAACGAGTTCGACGACAAGTCGCTTGAAAAAGCCGTGCGCCGCGCCGAGGAACTGGCGCGCCTGGCGCCGGAAAATCCCGAGTTCATGCCGGCCATCGGCAAGCAGGAATTCCGTCGCACCCAAACCTACCAAGGCGCCACCGCCGCCATCGACCCCGACTACCGCGCCGAAGTCGCGGCCGCCGCGATCGGCCAGGCGCGCGCGAAAAAGCTGGTCACCGCCGGCTTCTTCACCGACAGCACCAGCTTCTCGTGCATCGCCAACTCGAACGGCGTGTTCGGCTTCCAGGAATTCACCGATCTGTCCTTCACCTGCACCGCGCGCACCGAAGACGGCCGCGGTTCGGGCTGGGTGACCCGTTCGGCCAACGATGCGCGCCGCTTCAACGCCGGCGAAGCGGCGGCGGTCGCGATCGACAAGGCGCTGCGCTCGGTCGATGCGAAGGCGCTGGAGCCGGGCCGCTACACCGTGATCCTGGAACCGGCGGCGACCTCGGAAATCCTCGGCAATATGTTCAGTTCCTTCAGCGCGCGCAGCGCCGATGAAGGCCGCAGCTTCCTGGCCAAGAAGGGCGGCGGCAATCGCCTGGGCGAAAAGCTGTTCGACGAACAGGTGAACATCTGGGCCGACCCGTGGAATCCGGAAGTGCCGGTGGCGCCCTGGGATGGCGGCAGCATGCTGGCGCGCCAGCGCACCGACCTGGTGAAGAATGGCCGCATCGCCTCGCTCGACTACAGCCGCTACTGGGCGCAGAAGACCGGCAAGGTCGCCACCGCCGGCCATGGCAACATGATCATGGCGGGCGGCACCAAGTCGCTGGACGAACTGGTCGCGGGCACCAAGAAGGGCATCGTGGTCACCCGCACCTGGTACATCCGCATGGTCGACCCGCAGTCGCTGCTGCTGACCGGCCTGACCCGCGACGGCACCTTCTACGTCGAGAACGGCAAGATCAAGCACGCGGTGAAGAACTTCCGCTTCAACGAGAGCCCGGTCACCATCCTCAACAACATCGAGGAACTCGGCAAGCCCGAAGTCATCGGTGGCGACGAGGTGCCGTACCAGATGGTGCTGCCGCCGATGAAGGTCCGCGACTTCAACTTCACCTCGCTGTCCGACGCGGTGTAAATGGCTGCTTTCGATTTCTACTTCACGCGCCTGAGCTACGAATCGGGCGACTGGGACGTGGATATCCGTATGCCCAGCAACGTGCTGAACTCGCTCGTCGAGTACACCACCTTGCGGGTGGATCCGGCCGAGCGCATCGTCGCCCTGTCGGATCCGAAGATGCTGGAAGCGCCGTTCTGCTACCTGGCGGGACACAAGCTGGTGCAGTTCACGCCAGCAGAGCGGCGCAACCTCGAGAAGTACGTGCGCGGCGGGGGCTTCGTGTTCGTGGACGACTGCAACCACGACATCGACGGTCTGTTCGCGAAGTCCTTCGAGTCCGAGATGGTGAAAATTTTCGGCGCCTCCGCGCTGAAGAAGATCCCGAATACGCACCCGCTGTATTCCTGCTTCTTCAAGTTCGACGGCCCGCCAACCACCGGCGGCGAACTGAATGGCTGGGGCGACGACCTGGTGCACGAATACCTGAAGGCCATCGAGTTCGGCGGGCGCATCCGCCTGCTGTACTCGAACAAGGACTACGGATGCGAGTGGGACTACGACTTCCGCAACAAGCGGTTTCTCGCGGTCGACAACACCCGCTTCGCGGTCAATATCATTCAATATGCGTTGGGAGCTTGAAGCGTGTCGGTAGCTTGGAATGAAGAAGACATCGCCAGTTTGACGGCGAAAATCGGGGCGCTCAAAAGCAGCATGGCGCGTGTGATCATCGGCCAGGAAGAGGTGGTCGATTTGCTGGTGACCTGCCTGCTGGCCGGCGGCCACGCGCTGGTCGAAGGCGTGCCGGGGCTCGGTAAAACCCTCTTGGTGAAATCGCTGGCCCAGGCCACCGACATGCAGTTCCGCCGCGTGCAGTTCACGCCGGACCTGATGCCCTCGGATATCGTGGGCACCGAGATCCTGGAAGAAGATACCAGCACGCGCCAGCGCGTGTTCCGCTTCCAGCAGGGCCCCGTGTTCACCCAGGTGCTGCTGGCGGACGAGATCAACCGCGCGCCGCCCAAGACCCAGTCGGCGCTGCTGGAAGCGATGCAGGAGCGTGCGGTGACGTTTGCGGGCACCACGCACAAGCTGCCGCGGCCCTTCTTCGTGCTCGCCACGCAGAACCCGATCGAGCAGGCCGGCACCTATCCGCTGCCGGAAGCACAGCTCGACCGCTTCCTGCTGCGCATCGACGTGGTGTATCCGACCGAAGATGAAGAAGTGCTGATGGTCTCGCGCACCACCCACGCGGGACTGGACGATGCCGAGCCGGCGATGACGGTCGAAGACCTGCTGCGCCTGCAGCAACTGGTGCGCGACATCGAGATCGGTGAACACTTGCTGCGCTACGCGACCCGCCTGGTGCGCGCGACCCGTCCGTCCGAGACCACGGTGGCGGCGGTGAAGCAGCACATCGGCTGGGGCGCCGGCCCGCGCGCCGGCCAGGCGCTGGTGCTGGCCTCGAAAGCGCGCGCGCTGATGCATGGGCGTCTCGCCGTCACGCGCGACGATATCCAGGCGATGCTGCTGCCGGTGCTGGCGCACCGCGTGCTGCGCAACTTCGAGGCCGAGGCCGACGGCATCGCCATCGCCGACATCCTGCAGTCGCTGCGCAACGAGATCCGGGTCGACTGATCTTGTCGCTGGCGAAGACCGCGCTGATCGCGCACACGCAAAAGCTCGACCTCGTGATCCGCCACGTGCTGGCGGGGCTCGGCCATGGCATCCATGTCGGGCGCGAGCGCGGGGCGGGTGTCGAATTCTCCGAATACCGCGCCTATGCGCCGGGTGACGAGTGGCGCCGCGTCGACTGGAAACTGCTGGCGCGCGCCGACCGCTATTTCGTGCGCGAGGCGGAGCGCGACAGCCACGTCGCGGTCTGGCTGGTGCTGGATGCCAGCGCCTCGATGCAGGAACCCAGCCGCGCGGTGGAGGGCGTGGACAAGCTGGCCTATGCCCGCATTCTGCTCGGCTGCGTGGCGGCAATCGCCCAACGCCAGGGCGACGCCTTCGGCCTGGTGGTCCTGAATGCTGGCAAGGTCCAGTTCACGCCGGCCTTGCGCGGGCCACGCCAGCTGCAGCGCGTGCTGCTGCAACTGAGCCGGGTGCAGGCGGAAGGCGAGCTGCCCGACGCCGACACCCTGCGCGCCAGCCTGCATTTTGCCCAATCCCCGAGCGTGATTTTCGCGGCCAGCGACCTGCTCGACTGGCCGTCGCCGCTGTCGCAAGCCTTGATGCGCCTGCGCGGCATGCGCCACGACGTACGCGTGCTGTGCCTGCAGACCCAGGCCGAGGTCGATGCCAGCTTTTCGTCAAACGTGGCTTACCGCGACCCTGAGCAGTCGTCCGGCGTATTCCGCTTCGGCGCCGACCTGAAAACCGGCTATCGCCGCGCGCGTGAAGAACACTTCGCGCAGGTGACGGCGAACTGCCGCAAGGCCGACATTCCGCTGGTGGCCGCCCGCATCGAGCAGTCGCCTGGCGAGGTGCTGCGCCTGTGGTTGCGCAGGCCAGGGAGCCGGCCATGAACGCATTGTGGTGGCTGGCACTGCCGGTCCTGCTGCTGCCGGTCTGGTGGCACCGCAAGAAGCGCGAGCAACATAAAGCCGAGCCGCTGGCGACCAGCCGCTTCCTGCCGCGCACCGAGCCGCGCCAGACGCGCGAATGGCGGTGGAATAACTTGCTCCTGCTGCTGGTGCGCTGCCTGCTGCTGGCCTGCGCGATCGCGTGGCTCGCCGATCCGGTCATGCCCTCGCGCGGCGACACGGTGGTAGTGGCCGAAGGAACTGACGCCGCGTGGGTTGAACGCGAGGCGGCGCAGGCCGGGCTGGCCAAGGCCGAGCGATTGATGCTGCCGGCAGGGCAGGCGCTCGCCTTCCTGCGCGCGCACCAGCGCGAATGGCGTCCGGAAGCACGACTGCTGGTGCTGGGCGATATTCCGATGCCGTTCATGGCGCCGGAATTCGGCCGTCGGATCGAGGTGCGCACTGTCGCGCGCCCGGCCTTGACGACCGGGCGCCGCGTGCACATCGCCAGCGCCCGGCCAGAACAATGGCGCCGCGTATTTGCCGGCCAAGGCGTGGTGTTCGACGACGCGCCGGGTGTCAAGACCTCCTTGATCGTCTGGGACCGTCCGGATGCGCCGCCGGCGTCGCTGCGCGCGCCCCTGTGGCTGGTCGCCGATACCGCCGCCTTCCCGGAACTGAAGAACGCGCCGCAGGTCCAGGGCCTGCATTACGCGGATAGCCCGCGCGGCCAACTCTGGCATGCGGCCAGTTGGCCGCCGCAGAGCGCGGACGCGGCGCGCACCCTGCTCGAGGACTGGCAGCGCCTGCACGCTGGCCCGCCGGCCTACACCATGCCGGCGCGCGTGTTCGAGGCGGCGTCCAGCGTCCGCGCGCCCGAGCCGAGCGGCGCGCTGCGCGGCATCCTGATGGCCCTGCTGGTCGGCCTGTTCGTTATTGAGAGAATCCTGAGCCATGCAAGAAGGCGCTGAGATCGTCCGGCGCGTCTGGCGCGCCGCCCAGTTGCGCCGCCTGCCGCTGTGGATCGTGGGTGCGCTGCCCTGGCTGCTCATCCGCTCGGGCCCCGGCCTGATCGCCTGGTCCGCCTTCTGCGCCTGGGATTGGGCGGTCCTGCGGCGCCGCGTCGCCATCGAGTGGACGTCCTGGGTCGACGGCGCCGTGCCGGAGATGGAAGACAGCAGCGCCTTGCTGGCCGATGCGCCGACTCCGGTCGCCCGGTTGCAACAGCGCCGCCTGTTGGCGCGCATCGACGCCAGTGTCAGCAAACTTCAACTGCGCGCCATGGCGCGCGGCCGCATCAAGGCCGGCGCGCCCTGGCTGCTCGGCAGCGTGCTGGCCGCCGCCGGCGTCTGGTTCGCCGGCACGACCGCGCCACAAGCCGGCGTGGCCGCCCAGAACCGTCCCAAGCCTGCGCTGGCGAAGATCGCTACAAACCAGGTCATCGTGCGCACCGCGCCGCCATCCTATACCGGCGTCGCCCCCGTCGAGACCTCGCCGCGCGACCTGCAGGTGCCGGAGCAAACGCTGGTGACGTGGTGCGTGAAGGACCCGACTGCGCCGGAAGAGACCATCGAGACCAGCAACGGCCAGGTGTTCAGGCCGGGCCGCGAATGCGCGCGCTGGACTGCGACCGAATCGGTGTTCTGGCGCTGGCGCGGCCAGCGCTACACGATCAAGGTGATCCCCGACCAGCCGCCCGAGATCACGATCACCGCGCCGACGCAGATGGTGCAGGACCTTCCCGATACGGCCACCGGCGCCGCGATGGGTTTGCAGATCCGCGACGACTACGCGATCAAGCGCGCCACCCTGCACATGACGCTGGCGCGCGGCAGCGGCGAGAACATCCGCTTCACCGACCGCGAGATGCCGCTGCCGGCCGGCCCGGACGCGAAGCAGCGCAACTGGTCGAAACACTGGACCTTGTCGGAGCTCGGCATGGAGCCCGGCGACGAACTCTACTTCTTCGTGCGCGCCGTCGACAACGCCGCGCGCCCGCACGCGGTGCAGTCGCCGACCTACACGCTGCGCCTCCCGGCCCCGCTGGAGGAAGCGGAAGAAGATACCGCCGCCATGCCGATGCTGGTCAAGCCGCAGAGCCTGCGCAGCCAGCGCCAGGTCATCATCGATACCGAGCAGCTGGTCGCCGACATGCGCAGCACGAAGATGGCGGCAAGCGAAGTGCGCGAACGCAGCGAACGGATCGCCGCCGACCAGGGCGCGCTGCGGCGCCGCTACGGCCAGTTCCTGGGCGAGGAATCGTCGCTGTTCGCCGATGGAGATGAGGAACACTCGGAAGGCGACGGCCACGATCACGGCGCCGAAAAGGGCAGTACCTCCGACATCCTGCACACCTACGGCCACGCCCACGACGAGGCCGAGAACGCGACCCTGTACGACGAGGACACCAAGAAGGTACTGCGCCGCGCCCTGAGCGCGATGTGGGACGCCGAGAAGGCGCTGCGCGCCCTCAACCCGAAGGTGGCGCTGCCGCCTGAGCACAAGGCGCTGGAGGCCATCAAGGAACTGCAGCAGGCCGAACGCGTCTACCTGCACAAGACCGCCTTCGTGCCGCCGCCGATCAAGGAAGAAAAGCGCATGACCGGCGAGATGGATGGCGCCGCCAGCTATCGCCGCGCGCAGGGCGGCGAAGAGGAGCGCGTGCCGGAAGACGTGCGCCTGCTGGTGCAGGCGCTATCGAACGACGGCCCGCTGCCGGCGCTGTGGACCCGCAGCGCCCACGACTGGGTGCGCACCCACATCAAGGACGACGAACAGCGCCTGGCGGCACAGGGCGCGATCCAGGACGTGGCGGACGGCCGCGCCGCCAGCCGTCCGGTGCTGCGCGCCTGGCTGCGTGCCGGCGCGGGACAGGGCAAGGTGCTGCTGCAGGCCCAGTCCAGGGTCGAGACGCCGTTCGTGAAAGCCTGGCGTGAAGGAGCGCCCAAATGAACCAGATGTGGATACTGGCGCTGATCGGCGTCGCAGGACTCGTCAGTGCGGCGCTGTACGCGCGGCGTCGACAATGGATCGACGCATTGCTGGTGCTGGTCGCGGCCATCGCGCTCGGCCTGTTCGCTGCCGGCCTGCGCGTGCCGGGCGACAGTGGCAGGGTGCTTGCGCTGGAGCCAGGTGAGCCCGCGCCAGTGCTGGACGGCGTACGCGGCTTCAGCGTAAAGGGCGACGGCCTGCGCGCGGCGCAGTGGCACGACCTGCCGGCGCTGCCGCTTCAGTGGTCGCCGCCCAAGGGAGGCACGATGCGCCTGGACTTCCCGCGCCAGCTCGCGCTTGGCCGAAGCTTCACGCTGCGCCTGCAACGTGACGACAAGCTCGATGCACGCCTGCAGCTGCTGGCCGAGAACGGCCAGGCAATCGGCGCGGCACGCGGCACGGGAGACTTGCAGGTCGACTGGATGCCGCCGCTGGCCGAGCGCATGGTGCTGCGTGCGCGCCTGCTGGACAATGACGGCAAGATCATCTCCGAAGGGCCGGTGCCGCTCACGGTGCACGAGCCGGCCATCCTGCGGGTAGCGGGCCGCTTCGGCGCGCCCTCGTTCGACCTGCGCACCCTGAACGAGCTGCTCGCCGGCAGCGGCGCGCTGCTCGACTGGCAGGTGGTACTCGGCCGTGACGTCAAGCGCAGCGAACTGCCGCGCGAAGAAATGAAGGAGCCGAACCTGCTGCTCGTCGATGCGGCCTGGTTCGAACGTGCCGGCGCTGGCGAGCGCTCCGCACTGCTGGCGCGCGTGGCCGGTGGCTTGCCGCTGCTGGTGCTGGGGGCGAATGCCAACGATCCGGGCTTCTGGTCGCGCACCTTGCAACTGCCCTTGCGCGCGCAGCCGTCCGGCGCGAAGACCGCATCGCCGTTCGAGCTGGCGCTGGCGCCGCTCAATCCCGGCGCGCGCGAAGCGGGAGCGTGGACCGGTTCCGATAATCTGGTCTGGACGCGCGCCTGGCAGAAGGGACGCATCGCCTGGCTCGGCGCAGCCGAATGGCACCGCTACGCGATCACCGATCCACAGGCGCTGGCGCTGTGGTGGCAGGGTGTGCTCGATCGGGTCGGTGTGGAGCGAGCTCAGGACGTCGAGTGGCTGGAGCCGGAAGAACTGGCGCTGCCGGGGCAGCGCATGGAATTGTGCGCGCGTGGCGTGAGTGGGGAGGTGAACTTCCCGGAACTGAAGCTGACGCGCAGCTGGTCGCCGCGCACGGACAGCGCCTGCGTGGCGGTGTGGCCGTACGAGGCGGGTTGGCTGCAGGTGAACGATGCGAAGGCAGGCGAGCACGCGGTGTACGTGTACGCGCCCGGGGATTGGCCGCAGTGGCAGGCGGCGCAGCGCCGCGATGCCACGGCGCGGTATATGGCGCGCACGCCAGTCAAGGCAATGGAAGGAGCAGCACGCAGCTTCCCGGCATGGCCGTTCGCGCTTGCCTTCGCGCTGGCGATGCTGCTCCTGTGGTGGCGCGAACGCCGTTCAAGCTAGAACGCGTAGTCGACCTTCGCGTACATCGACCGCCCATTCACCCCGAACGGGCAGGTCTCCCAGCAATACGTGAAGCCCAGCTGCGGGAACGGCGCCGCCTTGACCGGATCCCACTTGGTCGGATAGGTGTCGAACAGGTTGTTGACGCCGACCGACAGGCTCAGTTTCTGGGTAAAGCTGTAGCGCGCGGTCAGGTCGACGATCCACTTCGCGTCCCAGGTCTGGATGAAGCCCGGCGTGAAGCCCTGGCCCTCGACTTCGCCAAAGTAGTTGGCGCGCGCCGTCGCGTTCCACGCCCCGGTGGTGTAGTCGGCCGCCACCACGTGGTGCTGGCGCGGCTGGCCTTTCTCGATCAGCGTCACTTGCGTATCGTCGAACAGCTGGGCGCCGGTGAGCACCGAGGACTGCGAGTGGCGATCCTTCACCTTGGTGCGGTTGAAGCCCAGCTGGCCGGACAGGATCAGGGTCGAGCCCTGGCCGCGCGTGGTGTGCTGGGCCACCAGGTCGAAGCCGGTGGTCGAGGTGTCGATCGCATTGGTGAAGAACTGGGCCTGGCCGACGCGCAGCGGGTCGAGGATGGCGCGGATCGGGCAGGCGGCGGCGGTCGGGCAGGCGCCGGATTCCGGCGCGATGTTCGACGAGAACACGATGCGGTCGTCGATGTTGGTGCGGTACAGGTCGGCCGTCACCGAGAAGTTGCTGGTCGGGCGCAGGATCATGCCGATGCTGGCGCTCTTCGACGTCTCTTCCTGCAGCGGGGCGATGCCGAAAGCGCGCGTCACCGGGCTGTTCTCGCGCGCGGTCAGGGTCTCGGTCAGCACGCCGGCCGCGTTCAGGTTGGTCGACACCGAGCTGTAGAACTTCTGCTGCACGCCCGGCGCACGGAAGCCGGTCGAGCCGCTCGCGCGCAGGCCGACGGTGCGCGACGGGTCGTAGCGCAGGCTGAGTTTACCGATGGTGGTATTGCCGAAGTCCGAGTAGCGTTCGTGGCGCAGCGCCGCGCCCAGCGACAGGGTGTCGATCTTGCGTTCCAGGTCGAGGTAATAAGCGGTGTTGTGGCGGCCGTCGTCGACTTCGGTGCCCGGCGTGTAGCCCGGGAAGCCCTGGATGCCCGAAGCCGCGATACCGCCCGTCTGGTCGCGGATGATGATGGCGGGATTGTTGGTGCGGCCGTACTGGTAGGAGACCGGGTCGCCCGCGACGATCTGGTAGTTATCGCGGCGCCATTCGAAGCCGGTGCCGATGTAGAGCGGGCTGCCGGCCACCTCCACCGAGCCCTTGAAGTCGAGGTTCAAGGTGGTCTGGTCGTATTTCAGCTTGCCGGTATCGGCTTCCAGCGGCGAGCTGCCGTTCTCGTAGAAGTAGCTGACGTTGATCGAATTGCGCTCGTGGAAACCGAGCTCGCTGCGGCCGTGGTTCACGCTCAGGTCCACGCTCCAGTCACCGGTGAGGTCATGGCGGTAGCCGACGGCCAGCGAGGCGTCCTTGACGGTGGTGAGGATGTTCGGCAGGAAGCCGTTCGGATACACCGAGGGCACGTTGCGCCCATCCTCCGCCGTGCGGAAGAAGCCCGCCGCGTCGCCGGTGCGTTTCGATGCGCCGCCAAAGGTGTACAGTTCGCCCCCGCCGACGGGCAGCGCCGCGTTCAGCCAGGCATAGGTGTCCTTGGCCTTGCTGTCGCCGATGCGCTGGGTCACGCGCGGCGGATTCACGCGCAGGGTGTCGACGCCGGCGCGGTTGGTCTCGTCACGGTCGCGCCATTCGGCCGACAGGTTCAGGTAGCCACCGTCGCTGCCCAGCGCGAAGCCCTTGTGCGCACTGGCCGTGTAGGTATCGCCATCGTGTTCCTTGGTGGTGCCGGCGCTGGCGCTGAGCTGGGTGTCGGTCGCGCCTTTTTTCAGCACGATGTTGATCACGCCGGCGATCGCATCCGAGCCGTATTGCGCGGCGGCGCCGTCGCGCAGCACCTCGATCGACTGGATCGCCGACAGCGGGATTGCATTGATGTCGGTGCCGGCCGAGCCGCGGCCGATGGTCTGCTGCACGTTGACCAGCGCCTGCTGGTGGCGGCGCTTGCCGTTCACCAGCACCAGCAGCTGGTCGGGGCCGAGGCCGCGCAGGGTGGCGGGGCGGATGATGTCGGTGCCGTCGCTGATGAAGGTGGTGGTGAAGTTGAATGACGGGTCGAGGTCTTGCAGCACCTTGCCCAGTTCGAGCGAGCCGGCCGTCTGCAAATCCTTGGCGCTGATCAGGCCCACCGGCACCGCGGTGTCCAGCGCGGTCTTGGCCTGGGTGCGCGAGCCCAGCACCACCACGGTCGCGGTGTCCTGTTGCGCCGCATTGTTTGCCGCCTCCTGCGCGAAGGCCGAGGCCATCGCCGATACCAGCGCCGTCGCCACTAAGGCGTGTTTCTTCCCTTGGTTCACCATCTTGTCCCCTTGTTATTGAGTTGGATCGTCATGACGAAAGCTAAATCGTCCATAACCACAGCGAATTGATTCTGCGCAAACATTTCTGTAAGTACAAGTGTCAACTGTGCAAGACACAACACTTTTAGGAAATTATGCGTATTGACGAAAATGCAGGGGGAGGTGGTTTACAAGCGGGGAAAGATGTGGCTATCAGGCGTGGTCGCGCATCCACTCCTTGAGGCCGTCGACCCACTTCTTGGCCGGCAGGTTGAGGTGGCGCCGGATCTCGCCTGCGCGCTCATACAGCACGGCGAAGTCGATCTGCGGCGCGTGCTTGAAGGCGAGGACCACGATGTTCGCATCGTGCACTTCGGGCAGCCAGACCACGGCGTCGAAGACCTGCTGCATGGTGAGCAGGTTCTTGTCGTAGCTGTTGATGTCGCCGAAGACGTTGGCGGTCATGATGCCGTTCTCGCCCAGGCAGTCATGGCAGCCCTGGTAGAAGTCGAGCGAGTCGAGCACGGGCCCACGCGCCTCGTGGTCGTAGAGGTCGACCTGCAGCACGTCGGCCCGGCCGTGGTTGTCGGCGTCGAGCACGTAGTCGAGCGCGTTCATTTCACGCACGTCGAGGCGCGCGTCGTTCTCGGGCAGGCCGAACAGGGCGCGGCAGATCGCGATCACGTTGGGATTGAGTTCGGCCGCTTCTACCCGCGCGGCGGGGAAGCGGCGGTAGCAGAACTTGGTCAATGCCGCGCTGCCCAGGCCCAGCTGGACGATGCGGCGCGGGGCGTGCTGGAACAGCGTCCACATCATCATCATCTGCACGTATTCGAGCTCGATCGTGTCCGGCTTGGACAGGCGCATCGCACCCTGCACCCAGGAGGTGCCGAGGTGGAGGAAGCGCACGCCGTCGAATTCGTCGATGGTGGCGGGTGGGTGGCCGGGGTGGGCGAAACGGGGATCGATGCGGGAGTACGAGGGAGACATGGCGGGGATGATACCTACGCAAGCCCGTTCCTGCCAAATTCGCGAAAACCCGGGCGCGCATTCAACCGGTCGTAATAGGCAGCGACGTTCGGATACTCCGGCCGCGCCATCGGCGTCATCATCCAGCGGTTGACCGACAGGCCGAGCACGACGTCGGCCAGGGTGAATTCGTCGCCGGTGACGTAGGCGCCGGTGCGGGCCAGTTGCGCATCGAGGATGCCGATGTGGCGGTTCCACGAGGCGACGCCGGCCTCGATCCGGGCCGGATCCTGGTGCGCCGGCGAGTTGCGCACCAGCGCCATGAAGGCGTAGCGCCAGGCGGTATTCAGGTCGGTCGCCTGCCAGTCCATCCACTGTTCCACGCGCGCGCGGCCCTGCGCGTCGTCCGGCAGCAGGCCTGACGCATACTTGGTCGCCAGGTAGCGGCAGATCGTATTCGATTCCCACAGCACGAAGCCATCGTCGACCAGCACCGGCACCATCGCATTCGGATTGAGCGAAGCGTGCGCCTCGTTCCAGTCCTCGCGGTCGTAGGGCAGGTCGAGTTCGGCGCAGGTCCACAGGACCTTGCGGACGTTGATCGAGGTGGTCTTGCCGATGATCTTCATGCTGCGGTTCCAGGCAGGAGGGGAAGGATGAGGGTGACGGCCAGGCCGCCGCCCTCGCGGTTGGATAGCAGGATACGTCCGCCATGGGCTTCGGCGATTTCACGCGCCAGCGCCAAACCGAGGCCGGTGCCGCTGCGCTTGGTGGAGTAGAAGGGCACCAGGGCGTTGGCCAGTACGGCGTCGCTCATGCCGGCGCCGCGGTCCCTCACGTCGATGCGCAGCACGTCCTGCACGCTGCGCACACCCAGCTCGACGTGTTCCGGGGCGGAGCCGGATTCGTGGGCGTTCTTCAGGAGATTGAGCAGAGCCTGTTCCATCTGCGCCGTGTCGATCCAGGCCGGCGCCGAGGGCAGTTCGCCCACCAGGCGAAACGCCACCTGGTCGGCCAGCCGGTTCACGAACACGTCGAGGGAAGTCGCTTCCAGCCGTGGCGTCGGCAGCTTGGCGAAGCGCGCATAGCCAAGGATGAAGCTCTCCAGGTGGCGGGTGCGCTCGCCGATGGTTTGCAGGATTTGCGGCAGGCGCTCGGTCTGGCCGCGCCGCACCAGCTCCGCGCCGGAGTGCGCGAGCGACGTGATCGGCGCCAGCGAGTTGTTGAGTTCATGGCTGATCACGCGGATCACCTTCTTCCAGGTCTGCACCTCCTGGCGCCGCAGTTCGAGGGTGAGGTGGCGCAGCAGCAGCAATTCGTGGCGGCGGCCGTTCAGGGTGAAGCTCGAACGCGCCAGGTGGTAAACCTCTTCGTCCTCGCCTTCGCCGGCCGTGAACAGGCCGTCGCCGCCGCGCGCCAGCGCTTCCCGCAATGCCGGCGCCGCCCCTTCGAGCACACGGCCGAGCTGGTGCCCTTCGAGCTTGCGGCCATTCGACAGCAACTGGCGCGCCGCCAGGTTGGCATAGACGATGGCGCCGCTGCCCGGGCCGAAATCCGTCACCAGCAGCATGGCCACCGGCGTGTTCTGGACCATGGTATCGAGCAGCAGTTCACGCTGCGCCAGACCCAGGCGCTGTTCGCGCAGTACCTTGCCGAGCTCATTATGGGCGGCGATCAGGTCGGCCAGTTCGTCGTTCTGCGGCCAGTGCAGGCTGAAGGAAAAGTCGCCGTCGCGGTAGCTCGCCACCGTGCCCTCCAGTGCGCGGAATAGCGACAGGATCGGCTGGATCTGGGAGCGGATGGTGATGATGGCGATCGGGACGATGGCCAGCAGGCAGGCGCAGAACACCAGTACCGGGTGGCCGGGGAAGAAGTGGTCGAGGCTCAGTGCGATCAGCATCCCGAGCGCCAGCAAGGTGCCGACCAGCGCCGACCAGCGTGTGACCAGCGAGAGCCGAAAGCCGCGACGCTCGCCGCTCATGCGCCGCGGGCGATGCCGAGCCGTTCCATGCGCCGGTACAGCGCCTGGCGCGACAGTCCGAGTTCGGCCGCCGCCTGGGCGATCACGCCGCCGGCGCGCGCGATCGCTGCCACGATGGCGTCGCGGTCGGGTTCCGCATCCTGGCCAACGCTCACGGCGATCGGCAACCCCAGGTCCGGCGCCTTGATGGTGTCGCCCTGCGCCAGCAGGCTGGCACGCGCCATCACGTTCTTCAGTTCGCGTACATTGCCGGGCCAGGTGTGGGCCAGCAGTGCGCTTTCGCTCGACGGATGCAGGGTCTTCCCGCGCAAAAAGGAGAGGGCCAGCGGCAGGATGTCGCCGGGACGCGCGGCGAGCGGCGGCAAACGCAGCTCGATCACATTCAGGCGGTAGAACAGGTCTTCGCGGAAGGTCCCGGCGCGGATCATCGCCGACAAATCGGCGTTGGTGGCGCTGATCACGCGCACCCTGACCTGGCGCTCGCGGTTCGAGCCGAGCCGCTCGAAGCGGCCGGTCTCCAGCACGCGTAGCAGCTTCATTTGGCCGGCCAGCGGCAGGTTGCCGATCTCGTCGAGGAACAGGGTGCCGCCATCGGCCGCTTCGAACTTGCCCTCGCGCGCTTTCGATGCGCCGGTATAGGCGCCGGCATCGGCCCCGAACAGCTCGGCCTCGATCAGCTCGGAAGGCAGGGCGCCGCAGTTCAGTACCACGAAGGGGCCATTGGCCACTTGCGAGTTGGCCTGGATGATTTCCGCGATGCGTTCCTTGCCGGTGCCGTTCGGGCCCGTGATCAAGACCGGTACGTCGGCGCGCGCCACCTGGCAGGCCAGGGTTAGCACGCGTTCGGTGGCCGGGTCTTGCCACACCAGGCCGCGCAGGTCGAAGTTCTGTTCCAGCTCGCGCTTGGCTTTTCTCTCGCGCTGCAGGCGCTGGCCAAGGGCGCGGTTGGCCTGGCCCAGTTCGATCAGGTTGGTGACGGTGGTGATCAGGCGCTCGTCGCTCCAGGGCTTCGACAGATAATCCGCCGCGCCGGCCTTGATCAATTCGACGGCCGCATCCAGGTGGGTCCAGGCGGTGAGCAGGATCACCGGCAGGTCCGGATGGCGCCGGCGGATCTCGCGGAACAGCGCCACGCCTTCCTCGCCCGAGGTGGTCTCCAGGGTGAAGTTCATGTCCTGGATCACCAGGTCGACCGCTTCGCGCCCGAGGATGGCGAGTCCCTCCTCGGGCGACATCGCGCGCAGCGCGGCGATGTCGTGAAGCGAGAACAGGACCTCGAGCGCGATGGCGACCGCGGCGTTGTCGTCGATGATCAGTACGGTGGGCATGGCGACAAGGATACCATTGGTAGCCAAGCCTCAGGCACTGCGGGTCGCGGTCGCCGGCGAGATGCTGGCCGCGCGCCATGCGGGGCCGTAGGCGGCCAGGATGCCGAGCGCCCAGAACACGATCGTCCCACCAAGCAGGTAGCCGGCCGGAAGGCGCGCCATCTCGAGCTTGGCCACCAGCAGGTGGTTCAGGCCCACGCCGAGCGCCACGCCGCCGAATACGCCGGCGCTGGTGATCATGACGTTTTCAAGAATGAAGTAGCGCAGGATGTCGATCTTGCGGGCGCCGAGGGCGCGCCGTACGCCGATCTGCTTGCGGCGCTGGGTGACCCACAGGCTGGCCATGCCGACGATGCCGGAGCAGGTAATCAGGAGCAGCAGCATGCTGACCGTCACCAGCATCCACACCAGCGCCGCGTCGGTGCGGTACAGGTCGAGGCGGTCCTGGTCGACCGTCTTGAGGCGCATGATGATCGGGCTGGCCGAGGACTTTCGCAACGCTTCCTCGGCTTCCTTCATCACGCGGTCGCGCTGGCCGGTTTCGGCGCGTACCGCATACAGCGCGCCGGGACGTCCGTACAGCCGGGCCGGGACCAGCACCGAGTATTCGGAGCGTTCCTCGAGGTTGACGTGGGCTGCCTGCAGGCGCTCGACCACGCCGACCACCCGGCTCTCGCGGGCGCCTTCGCCGCTGCCGAAGAACAGGGGCTTGCCGACCGCCGACGCATCCGGCCAGAGCTTGTCGGCCAGCGCCTTGGTGACGATCACCTGGCCGGGGGGCTCGTTGTTGGCGACTTCGTTGACGTCGACCTGTTCGTGCTTCAGGAAGTCGCGGCCTTCGACCAGCTTCAGGCCGAAGGTCTGGATCAGCGAATCGCCGGAGATGTAGGTCGAGCCGCTGATGTTCTGGCGGGTCTGGCGACGGTCGGACGCCAGACTGGTGCTGCTGCCGCTGCGCGAGAGCGGCATCTGCGTGACCATCGCGGCCGACGCCACGCCCGGGACCGCCCGCAGCACCGCGACTTCGCGGTTGCGGGTGGCCAGCTGCTGCTCGGCAGTGTCGCTGTTCAGGGTGCGGGCCTGGATGTAGAAGGTCGCATGTTCGTCGGCCAGGCCGGACGGACGGGCCATGGCCGCGCGCCGTTCGTTCACGATGTGCATGGCGTTGGCCAGGATGGCCAGGCTGAGGGCGACCTGCAGGGCTACCAGCACCGGGCCCGTTTTATTGCGCAGCAGCGCGGACAGGATAGGACGGATTTCCATGGATGTCTCCGATTACTGCGATTTAAGTTGGATCGCCGGCGTCACCTGGCAGGCGCGCCAGGTCGGCAGCAGGCCGGCCAGCAGGGCCGCCGATATCGACATCACGAAGGCCAGCCCCAGCATCTGCCAGTCGAGACGGGCGATCTTGGCGATGCCGGCGCCCTGCATGCCGATCAGCGCCAGCGCGCCGAAGGTCAGCACCAGGCCGAGCACGCCGCCGACCAGGCCCACCACGCCGGTCTCGACCAGGAACTGGCGGAAGATCTCGGCGCGCGAAGCGCCGAGCGCGCGGCGTACGCCGATCTCGGAGGCGCGCACCGAGAACTTGGCCAGCAGCAGGCCGATCGTGTTCACCAGGCATAGCATCAGGAAGCCGAACGCCAGCCAGGCCGACAGCCTGGTGTCGTTGCCGACGACTTTCAGCTCTTCCATCCACTCCATCACGTCGTACAGCTGGTTCGGCGCCTTGCGCTTCAGGCGGCCCAGCTTGCGTTGGTCGTCGACATAGTTGCCCAACCAGCTTTGCAGGTCGGCGCGTTCGGCCCGGGATCCGGTCTCGAACCAGAACTGGATCCAGGTGCATTCCGACGCTAGCAGGCTGGCGAAACCGGGGTCGCGCTGGCCGCTGCAGCTCATGCTTCCGGCGTGCGGCGATTCGTGGCGGATCGCGCTCGAGAAGGGGATAAAGAACTCTTCCTCGGTGCCGAGCGGATTGCCGCCAACGAGCTTGTAGTAGCGCGGCAGCGGCGCCCAGCCATCGACCACGCCGACGATGGTGAAGGGCGATCCCATCACCATCAGGGTCTGCCCGACCGGGCTGGCGTCGCCGTACAGCCGCTCCGCGGTCTCGCGGCCCAGCACGACGACGTCGGCGCCTCGGATGTCGTCGGCCTCGGTCCAGGGCTGGCCGTGGCGGAAGGGCACGTTGAACATGGCGAAGAAGTCGCGCGAAGGGGCCAGGCCGGTGGCCGAAAACGCCGGAATATCCTTGCGCGGCGGCTCGATCGATGCCGGCACCCCGAACATCGCGGCGCGACGTACGCCCTGGCCGCTCTTGAGCAGGTTGGCGGCGTCGATGTAGCTCAACTGGTAGTCGTTGGGACCATCGCTCGGGACCCAGTCGTCGGGCGAGCCGTTGTCGACCAGCGGCACGAACAGGCGCTCGCTTTTTTCGGGAATCGGGTCGGCCGACATCATGTGCACGATGGTGAAGGTGGATACGCTGGCCGCCACGCCGATGGCCAGGGTCAGCACCATCAGCGCGGTCAGCGCCGGATTGCGGCGCAGGCTGCGCACGCCGAGCTTGAAGTAGTAGGAGAACATGGCGCGCCTTCCTTATGCCATGGCCTGGTCGACCAGGCTCGGGCCCTTGCGCACCAGGTCCGAGACCTGGCCGTCGATGATGTGGACGTTGCGGTGGGTGCGCACCGCGAGTTCCGGGTCATGGGTCACCATCAGGATGGTGGTGCCGGCCGCGTTGATCTCTTCCAGCAGCTCCATCACGCCGCGCGCCATCTGCGTATCCAGGTTACCGGTCGGCTCGTCGGCCAGCAGCAGCTTCGGACTGCCGGCCAACGCGCGCGCGATCGCCACGCGCTGTTGCTGGCCGCCGGACAGCTCGGCCGGGTAGTGCTTCATGCGCGAGGCCAGGCCGACTTTCCCCAGCGCGTCCTCGATCCGTTCCTTTCTCTCCTTGGCATTGAAGCCGCGGTAGCGCAGCGGGACGTCGACGTTATCGAACAAATTCAGGTCGGGGATCAGGTTGAAGCCCTGGAAGATGAAGCCGAGCTTCTCGTTCCGCAGGCGCGAGCGGGCGCTGTCGTCCAGGCCTTTCACATTGACGCCGTCGAGGATGTACTCGCCCGAGCTGAATTCTTCCAGCAGGCCGGCGATGTTCAGGAAGCTGGTCTTGCCGGAGCCCGACGGCCCGGTGACGGTGACGAATTCGCCCTGCTTGACGGCGATCTCGAAGCCGCGCAGCGCGTGGGTCTCGATCATGTGGGTGCGGTACACCTTGCTCAGGTTGGTCATGCGCAGCATGGGATTCTCCTTGTTCTCTAGCGATTGATCGATACGCGCGTGGCGTTGTTGAAGGTGTCGGTGCCGGCGATGACCACCTTGTCGCCGGGCTTGAGGCCCGACAGGATCTCGACGGCGGAAATGCTGGTGGCGCCCAGCTGGACCGGGGTGCGCACGGCGATGCCGTCTTCCATCCGGTAGGCGAAACGCCCGCCCTCGCTCTCCACAAAGGGCCCGCGCGGCAGCATCACCACGTTCGGCCGTTCCTCGATCAGGAGGCGCGCGGTCACGCGCTGGCTCTGGCGCAGGCCCTTGGGCTGTTCGCCGTCGAAGCGCACCCGCGCCAGCACCTGGTTCTTGACCACCTCGGGCGAGAGCGCCGACAGCTTGCCGGTGGCTTTACCGGATGGCAGTGTGATCTCGGCGTTCATCCCGAGGCCGATGTCGGCCACGTAGGATTCCGGCACCTCGACCTCGACTTCGAGCTTGGACAGGTCGACCAGGGTCATGAGGGGCGCGTTGGCGGCAACCACCATGCGGTTCTGCACATTCAGGGTGCCGATGAAGCCATCGACCGGCGCGCGCACCGTGAGTTCGTCGACGCGGCGCTGGGCATTCGCCATCGACAGGCGCTGGCGTTCCAGCTCGTTGACCTTGGTTTTCAGGGCCAGCTGCACGTCGTCGCCTTCCAGGCTGGCCGCCTGCGCCGCGTGGCGCGCGCGGATCTCGGCCGAGTTCAGGGCGTCCTTGGCCTTCTGGTAATCGATCTTGGCGATGACGCCGACCTGCGCCACGCTTTCGTAGCGCTCCAGGGTGCGCTGGGCCGACAGGCGGTCGATCTCTGCGGTGTCGGCTTCCCGTTGCGCCAGCAGTTTCTGCTTGCGCGCCAGGATCTGCTGGCGCGCGACTTCGGCCTTCAGTTGCTCGTAGCTCGAGACTTCGCGCTTGAGCGCATCGCTCAGGTCGGGCGACTCGAGTTCGGCCAGCACGGCGCCCTTCTTCACGGTGTCGCCGGCGGCGACCTTCAGGTTGACGGTCGATGGCGCGGTGGAGTACAGGGTGGGGCTGACGGCGGCCACGATGCGCCCGTTGACGGAAGCGTCGCGCACCAGGGTGCCGCGGGTAACGTCGGCGATGCGCAGGCGGGCCGCGCTGACCGAGCGCTCGCTGCTGCTCCAGGCGCCGAGCACGGCGACGCCGATGGCGACGATGGCGGCGGCGGCGCCGACCCACAGGGCGCGGCGCTTGATGGTGTGGACCGGGGCCGGGGTAAGGACGGCGTCTTGTTCTGATGTATCGCGAATCATGGTGTGTCCAGTAACGACGTGATGCGGTCGTTATTGCATGATTCGTGCCAGCGGCTAAGTCATTGATTAAAAAGAAAGCGGACAGGCGGACGAGGGTGTCCGGACTGTCCGCTCCTGTGTGTCCGTACGTACGCGGACACGTCGGTATGTCGTTTATTTCGGCGGCTTCTGCTTCTGCGCGTAGGTGCCCATGACTTCACCCTTGCCGATCACATGCCCCTGCATCGCCTGCAGCAGCTGGTCGCGGTCGGCGCCGAAGGGCACGTCGAGCATGGTGTCGAGCGCATAGACCTGGAAGTGGTAGTGGTGCGGCTTGTCGCCCACCGGCGGCTTCGGTCCGAAGTAGCCGGTCGAGCCGCGCGTGTTGCGGCCCTGGAGCACGCCGTCCGGATCGGTCAGGCGCGGCTGCTCCTGCAGGCCTTCGGGCAGGTTCGTCACGTTGGCCGGGATGTTCCAGGCCAGCCAATGCACGAAGGGCGTGACCGGCTTCGCATCCGGGTCTTCCATGATGATGGCGTAGGACTTCGCGTTCGGCACGGCTTTCCAGCTCAAGGCGGGCGAGACGCCGTCGGCGTATTCGCTGTACTTCTGGTCCATCGCGGCGCCGGTCCTGAAGCTCGGCGAGCTGACCGTGAGCGTGCCCTGCGACTGGGTTTCGGCGCGCTTGTTCGCGAGCGGCACGCCATTGCCCTTGTTGGCCTGCTGCTGCATCGGGCCGGCCGGCGCCATGGCAGTCAGGTTGCCCGGTTTGCCCGCACTGTGCGCGACGCGGTAGATCACGCCGTTGGCGTCGTCCGCCATCAGCAGCGAACCGTCCTTGGCCCAGGCCAGGCCCACGGGACGCGCGATATGGGTCTTGCCGCCGTCCGTGAGGAAGCCGGTGACGAAAGGCTCGACCGACTGCGCCTGGCCATTCGCGAAGCGCACCCGCACGATCTCGTAGCCCGAGGCTTGCGCACGGTTCCAGGAGCCGCGCATGGTGACGAAAGCATCGTTCGCATATTCGGCCGGGAAACCGCCGCGATGGCCGAACACCATCTGCATCGGCGCGGCGTGGGCGGTGTAGCCGACCACCATCGGTGTGCTCCGCGCCTTCCACTCTTCCTTCCTGATCTCGCCGACCGGGGTGCTCTGCGGGTAGATCTCGCCGCCGCCGTAGACGTGCGGCCAGCCGTACATCTTGCCCATCTCGATCTTGTTGACCTCTTCCTGCTGCTGCTCGTCGCCGAGGAAGTCGATGCCATGATCGAAGGCCCACAATTCGCCGGTCTGCGGATGCCAGTCGAAACCGATGGTGTTGCGCAGGCCCGAGGCCCAGATGCTGCGCTGCTGGCCATCGAGCGACACGCGCAGGATGGTGGCGTTTTCCGGATTGCTTTCGTTACAGGTGTTGCAGGTGCTGCCCACGGTGATGTAGAGCATATTGTCCGGGCCGACCGCGATGGTGCGGTTCGGGTGCTGGCCCGAATCCGGCAGGTCGCCGATCAGCAGTTTCAGGTCGCCCAGGCGGCCATCCGCCTTGATGTCGGCGACGAACAGTTCCTTGACGGTGACGAGATAAAACTTGTTGTCCTTGATCGCCATGCCGTGCGCGCCGGCGCGGTTGGCGACTTCGATCGGCGCGCCGTCCGCGCGGCCGTCGCCGTTGGCGTCCTTCAGCAGCAGCACGTCGCCCTGGTCGCGGCGGCTGACGTAGATGTCGCCGTTCGGCGCCACCGTGATGATGCGGGCGTTTTTCAGGCCGGTGGCGAACGGGGTCACCGTGAAGCCGGCGGGCGCCTTGATGCCGCGCATGCGCTCCGGCGTGGCCTCGACCTTGTTCGGCTTGAAGATGTTGGTCGGGGCCGAGAAGCGTGTCCCGTCGCCCTGCTGGGCGCAGGCGGCGCTCACCGCCATGCCCAATACCGCTGCTGTCGCTACGCGTTTCATGTTGGTACTCTCCCTCTTCAATTGTTATGAATATGAAAAGGGATCGTGCCAGAGTCGCGCGCGGCAGTATGTGGGTGAACGTACGCAGCCGGTCACGCCGGCGGGTCAGGCGGCGCTTCAGGGCGCCGCGTTGCGGTAGTAGCCCGCGCGCGGGATCGGCTCCGGCGCGTTGGCGACTTCCCAGGCGATGGTGGCGATCGCCAGCGCCGAATACTGCTGCGCGGAGCGGAACGGCAGCACCTTGTCGAAGGTGTCGGCCACGGTATGGTGGACTTGCCCGTAGTCGAAATCGGTGAGTACCGAGAAGCGCGGGGTGGGGATGCCGTGGGCGGCGAAGACGATGTCGTCGCTACCGGTACGGCCCGCGCTGCGCTCGCGCGGCGTGTCGTCGATGCCGGCCTCGAAGGCGAAGGCCGGATGGACGCCGCGCAGGTCTTGCTCGACGCGGGCGAACACGCCCTTCCAGGCGGACGGGATGGTCAGGCCGCTGATGGCGCCGGGACGCGCATCGCGGTTGAGCATCATGACGACGCCGGGCAGCCGGGCCGCATGCCGCTCGGCGAAGGCCGCGGAGCCCTTCAGGCCATTCTCTTCCCCGGCGAAGGCGACCACCATGATGGTGCGGCGTGGCCGCGCGCCGGATGCCGCGAGCAGGCGCATCGCTTCCAGCATGGTGGACAGGCCGGCACCATTGTCGGCCGCGCCGCCGGCGCCGTCGAAGCTGTCGAGGTGGGCGCCCAGCAGGACGATCTCGTCCGGCTGCTCGCTGCCGGGAATGCGCGCCACCACGTTGTGGTAGGCGACCGGGCCGGGATAGAACCAGTTGCGGATGTCGAATTCCAGGGTCACCGCTTCGCTTTTCGCCACGCGCTGCTTGATCTCGGCGTACTGCGACGCGGCCAGCTTAATGTCCGGCAGGGTCGGCAAGGCGTCCCAGCTGGTCGGCGCCGCGGCGCCCGAGGAGAGCGGTTCTTCGCCGGCCTGGATGGTGCCCAGCGCGCCGGCCTGCATCAGCGCACGCATGATGGCGCGCGGCTGGTGGCGGTACTCGCCATCGCGCCCGCTGCCGCTGCTCACGCCTCCGATCAGCACCCATTTGTCCCGGAATTGCGCGGCGCGCGCCTGCGCCTCCTCCAGGGTGGCCGGCCCGATGACGGCCAGGCCGCGCTGCACGCCCCGGGTGCCGGCCGTGTAGGCGGGTGTCGCGATACGGAGCGGCTGTTCGCGCGGCGCCAGCATGCGCGCCGCCCACGGACCGCGGTTGAAGCCGAGCGCCACCTGTCCTGCTTCCTCCAGTTCGGCCTCGAGGCCCCATTGGCGCAGCTGGGTGCGGGTCCAGGCCGCGGCGTGGGTGTAGGCGTCGCTGCCGGTCATGCGCCCGCCAAAGCGGTTACTGAGGATGTCGAGCCAGTCCATGGCGCGCGGGTCGGACTGGCCGAGGGCGAGCATGCGGCGCACGGCCGGATCGGCGGCGCTGGACGCGCGCATGCCGCCCAGGGCCGGCGGCAGCGGATCGCGGCCCGACAGGCTGGCGAGGAAGGCCGGCAGCTGGCCCCTGGCGCGGGCGGCCAGGGCCCGGTCCAGCGCCGGGGACGCCAGCGCCGGCTGCCCGCGCAGCAGGGCCGCATACGCATGCAGCACGTCGTCCATCGCGGCGGCGTCGATGGCGGCCTGCTGTTCGGCGGATTCCGGATGCCGGATCTGGAAGGCGATCGCGCTGGCCGTGTACTGGAACTTGAGCGCCTCACGGGCCTCCGGGTGGGCGGCGCCCTTGAGCCAGGTGAAGCCCATACTGCCATAGTCGATCGAGAAGTCGGGGATGGCTTCGACCCAGGCGTTCAGCCAGGCGCCGTCGCGCTTCTGGACCTCGCGGGGCTGCTGCTGCGCCTCCTGCGCCAGGCGCAGCACGCGCGCACGTTCTTCCGGCGTCGACGGTCCGCGTTCGGCTTCGTGCGCGCTGTCGCCTGGAGCCGTCGCGGCCGGGGCGGGCAGCAGCGCGGCGAGCGGACGCAGCTCGCGCGGGGCGACGCGGACCCCGGTCACCGGCTTGGGCTCGTCCTCGTCGGTCTCGACCAGGCGCTGGCCGACCAGCCGGTCGCCGCTGGCCTGCAGGGTCCAGCGGATGGTGACGTCGGCGACGAGGTCGCGGCCATTGCGTCCGCTGGTGACGCGCTTGCCGCCGTGGGTGAAGACCGCGCCGCCAGCATCCAGGCGGCCTTCGACCTGGCGCGCCGAGCTCACGCGCCCCTGTTCGTCGAGCCAGGAAATCGTGCCCGCCAGACCCTTGCCGGTGCGGGTGATGGTGAAGATGCCCTGGCCCATCTCGTCGGTGGCGACACCGTTGTTGGTGCTGGTGCCGAGCGCCGTCTCGAAGCGCCATTGGCCTGCCAGGGGCGATGCGGCGGGGGCCTGGGCGCCGGCAGCGCCAGTGGCGAAGAGGGCGAGGCAGACGGCGGCAAGCGGGCGAGTGGAGGGCATGGGCGTCCTGTTCGGAAGATTTGACTAAGAGCCTGCAGCTTAGCCACTTGCATCCTTGTCAAACTTTTCAATTGCGACGAACGGCGCAGTTCGGGCCCTGGACTGCACGCCGGGCCGATGAACGGCGCTACGCGGCTTCGCGCAGGGTACGCGCCGCCGCCACCATGTTCTCCAGCGCCGGCAGCACCTCTTCCCAGCGCCGCGTCTTCAGTCCGCAGTCCGGGTTGACCCATAGCTGCGCCGGCGGGATGCGCGCCGCCGCCTTGCGCATCAGCGCGACGATCTGCTCGCGGCTCGGGACGTTCGGCGAGTGGATGTCGTAGACGCCGGGGCCGATGCCGTTCGGGTAGCGGAAGTCGTCGAATGCCCCCAGCAGCTCCATATCCGAGCGCGAGGTCTCGATGGTGATCACGTCGGCGTCCATGGCGGCGATCGCCGCGATGATGTCGTTGAACTCCGAGTAGCACATATGGGTGTGGATCTGGGTCGCGTCGCGCACGCCGTTGGCGGCGATGCGGAAGGCGTCCACCGCCCACTCAAGGTAAGCGTCCCACCCGGCGCGCCGCAGCGGCAGGCCTTCGCGTAGCGCCGCTTCGTCGATCTGGATGATGCGCACGCCGGCGCGTTCCAGGTCCTGCACCTCATCGCGGATCGCCAGTGCCAGCTGGCGGCAAGTGGCGGCGCGCGGCTGGTCGTCGCGCACGAACGACCAGTTGAGCATCGTGACCGGGCCGGTGAGCATGCCCTTCATCGGCTTCTCGGTGAGCGATTGGGCGTAGGCGGTCCACTCGACCGTCATCGGGCGCGGGCGGCGCACGTCGCCGTACAGGATCGGCGGCTTGACGCAGCGCGAGCCGTAGGACTGCACCCAGCCGTTGGCGCTGAAGGCATAGCCCTCCAACTGCTCGCCGAAGTATTCGACCATGTCGTTGCGCTCGGCCTCGCCGTGCACGAAGACGTCCAGGCCCAGGTCTTCCTGCGCGTTGATGCAGCGCGCGATCTCGGCCTGCATGGCGGCGCGGTAGCCCGCATCATCGAGTTCTCCGCGCTTGAATTGCTGGCGCGCCTGGCGGATCTCCGGCGTCTGCGGGAAGGAGCCGATCGTGGTGGTGGGGTAGCTGGGCAGGTTCAGCAGCGCCGCCTGTTCGGTCAGGCGCTGGGCGTGCGGGCCGGCGCGGCGGCCCAGCTCCGGCGTGATGGCGGCGACGGCCTGCGCTACGTCTAGCGAGTGCACCCGCTTGGAGGCGCGGCGGCGGTCGACGGCGGCGGTGTTGGCCAGCAGCGCTTCCTGCACCTTGACCCTGCCGTGGTCGATGGCGCAGGCCAGCAGGCGCAGTTCTTCCAGCTTCTGCACGGCGAAGGCGAGCCAGGAGCGGATCTCGGGGTCGAGGGTGGTCTCGTTTTCCAGGTCGACCGGCACGTGCAGCAGCGAGCAGGAAGGCGCGATCCACAGGCGCTCGCCGAGCTGGCGCGCGACCGGCTCGAGCCAGGCCAGGGTCGCATGCAGGTCGGTCTTCCAGATGTTGCGGCCGTCGACGACGCCGAGCGACAGCACCTTGCTTTCATCCAGCAGGTCGATCGCGGCCGCGACTTCCGCTTGCGCGTTGATCGCGTCCAGGTGCAGGCCGGCGACCGGCAGCGTGCAGGCCAGCGCCAGGTTGTCGGCCAGCGGACCGAAGTAGGTGGCCAGCAGCAGCTTGGGGCCATGGCCCTGCAGGTTGGCGTAGGCGTCCTGGTAAGCCTGGCGCCATGCCGGATCGAGATCGGTGACCAGGGCCGGTTCGTCGACCTGCACCCATTCGACGCCTTCCGCTTTCAACCAGTCGAGCAGCTGGGCATATACCGGCAGCAGGGCCGACAACAGCGCCAGGCGCTCGCTCGCATCCTTGGATTTGCCGAGCCACAGATAGGTGAGGGGTCCGATGATCACCGGCTTGGCGCGCACCCCCAGGTCCAGCGCTTCGCGCAGCTGCGTGGCCAGGCGGCTGGTATCGAGGGTAAAGGTGGTCGATGCGTCGAACTCGGGGACGATGTAGTGGTAGTTGGTGTCGAACCACTTGGTCATCTCGCCGGCATGCACGCAGCCGCAGTCGCTGTCACTAGCGGCGCGGCCGCGGGCGACGCGGAAGTACTGGTCGAGCGCGGCGCCGCCGTGGCTGCGCGCGCGCGCCGGGACGTTCCCGAGCAGGAAGCTCATGTCGAGCACCTGGTCATACAGGGAGAAGTCGCCGACCGGGACCAGGTCGAGACTGGATTGCTGGGCCCAGTGGCGGGCGCGCAGTTCGGCGGCCTGGGTGTGCAGTTCGGTGGCGGGGGCGGCGCCCTGCCAGTGGCGCTCGAGGGCGAATTTCAGTTCGCGGCGGGCGCCGATGCGGGGGAAGCCGAGGTTGTGCGTGATGGTCATGGCAATGGTCCGGTTGATGTTGGAGCCATGATAGGTCGGACAATCCATGAATAAAATTGATATGATTTCATATATCCATCTATATTCTTCATGCATCATGATCGAACGTATCCACCTGCTGATCCTGCGCGAGGTCGCGGACCGCGGCTCACTGACCGCCGCCGCCGAAGCGCTGCACCTGACCCAGTCCGCGCTCAGCCACGCGATCCGCAAGCTGGAAGGGCAGATCGGCGTCGACGTCTGGACCCGCGATGGCCGCAGCCTGCGTCCGACGCCAGCCGGCCTGTATCTGCTGGGCCTCGCGCGGCGCCTGCTGCCCCAGTTCGCGCACGCAGAGCGCCTGATGGGGCAGTACGCGCAAGGCCAGCGCGGCGCCCTGCGCATCGGAATGGAGTGCGCGCCCTGCTACCAGTGGCTGCTCAAGGTAGTGGCGCCGTATCTGGAAGCCTGGCCGGACGTCGACGTCGACGTCAAGCAGCGCTTCCAGTTTGGCGGCATGAAGGCGCTGGAAGAATGGGAGATCGACGTGCTGGTGACGCCCGACCCGCTGCACAAGGCGGGCCTGAACTTCGTGCCGGTGTTCGACTACGAGCAGGTGCTGGTGGTGGCGCAGAACCATCCGCTGGCCGAACGCGAATACGTCGAACCCTGCGAGCTGGTGGACGACGTATTGATCACCTACCCGGTCGACATCGACCGCCTCGACATCTACACCATGTTCTTCCTGCCGGCCGCCTGTGCGCCGCGCCAGCGCAAGACCATCGAGACCACCGACATCCTGATGCAGATGGTCGCCAGCGGCCGCGGCGTGGCGGCGCTGCCGCGCTGGCTGGTGGAAGAGTACGGGCTGCGCATGCCGGTCGTGCCGGTGCGCCTCGGCACGCAGGGAATTCCGAAGCAGATCTTCCTTGGCACCCGTGCCGACGACGCCGCGCTCGACTACCAGGACGCCTTCCTGCGCATGGCGGCCGATGTTGGTGACAATGCTTGAGCTTTGACCGCCGCGCCGGCTGCTAAGATCGCGGGATGATCCGTTCCGCATTCGCACGCCTGTTCGACCTCGATACCGAACCGCCCGAGCACTTCTTCACCACGGTCGACATCGGCCGCCTGCAAAGCCTCACCCACGACCCGCGCCGCGCGCTCGATGAGCAGACCTGGCGCGACCTGCTGCTGGAAACCTATGAGGAGCGCCTGGCGCAGGGCAGCAGTATCTACGGCCGCCAGCTGCTGCACCGGCGCCTGCGCGATGGCCTCGACGACACCGAATGCGCGGCGCTGGGCGAACGCCTGCGCGCTTTGTCCGACGATCCGGCCCGGCTGGATGCTTTGACCACGGCCCTGCGCCCGCTGCGCCATGCCGGCCTTGAAGTCGCCGGCCTGCTGTTCGCCGACACTCCGCCACCACGGCCGGCCTGGGCTTCCTTGACCTGGGTACTGCCGCTGCTGCTGCTCGCTTCACTGGGCCTATTGATTACCCAGCCGCTCGGCTGGATCGCGACCCTCGTGGCGCTGGCGCCGTTGATGGCCCTGCAGATCAACTATCACCACCGCCTCGAAATGTGGAAGCACACGCTGGACAGCCTGGGTGCGCTGCTCGCCGCCAGCGCCAAGCTGGCGGCGCTCGGTGGCCCGCACCTCGATCCGTTCGTGACGATGCGGCAGGACGCGGCGCGCCTGCACAAGCGCCTGGCGGGGTCGATCCTGGTGCGCAAGATGCCGCTCGTCGCGCCTTACCTCAACTGGTTCGCCGCCTGGAACGTGGGGCGCTACTGGAAGACCGTCCGCAATGTCGAAGCATCGCGCGGGTTGCTGCGCGCGCTGTACATGGAGGCGGCCACTCTGGAGGCGGACGTGGCGCTGGCGCGCCATTTACAGGATCGCGAGGACTGGTGCTGGGCCGAACGCGGTGCGCCACGCGCATTGGTGCTGGAAGAGGGCACCCATCCGCTGATGGAGCAGCCGAGCGCCCTGTCAGTGGCCCTGGACGGCCGCGGCGCCTTCATCTCCGGCCAGAACGCATCGGGCAAGAGCACCTTCCTGCGCATGGTCGGCCTGAACCTGGTGGCGGCGCGCGCCTTCGGCTTCTGCTACGCCAAGCAGGCTTGCCTGCCGGCGGCGCCGGTGCGCGCCAGCATGCAGAACGAGGATTCGCTGCTGGACGGCGAGAGTTTATACATGTCGGAACTGCGGCGCGCACGCGAACTGCTGGACGCCGAACCGGCCGGCGTCAGCCTGATCGATGAGGTCTTCCGCGGCACCAATCACCTGGAGTCGGTGTCGGCGGCGAGCGCGGTGCTGGAAAGCCTGGCGAAGCGCGACCTGGTGCTGGTGTCCTCGCACAACCTGGTGCTGGCACGGGTCCTGGCGGAGGAGTTCGAACCGCTGTGGATCGATACCGGCAGCGGCGCGCCGGTACTGAAGCCGGGTGTGCTACGTCAACCGAACGGGATCGCGCTGCTGGCCACGCAAGGCTTCGGGCCCGAGATCGAAAGCAGGGCGGCGGAAGTAGCGCGCTGGCTCAGCGCGCACCTGGCGCAGCAGGAAACTCCTACTGCCGCCTGAGCGGTTTACCGTTGGCGATCACCTCGCGGCAATCGCCCTTCATGGTCGCGTCGTCATAATCGGTCCAGCCCCAGCTGTCCACGTAGCGCTTGTGGCGTTTTAACGAAGGATTGACGAAGCTCCAGTCCAGCCGCTCGCCCGGATAGCGGATATCGGCCATGTCCAGCACCGTATGGAACATGTTTTCGGTCGAAAGCCGCGCCTTGCGGTGCTTGCGCAGCTGCGCGACCTTGTCCGGGAAGCGCTCGCCGTAGGCATCCGAATACCAGACGAAGGCCGGCACGTGGAATTCGTACTGCGTGTTATGCCCATGGAAGGCGATCTTGCACGACTTGTCGTACAGGGTCTGCCCATGGTCGGCCACATAAACAAGAGAAGACGGCAGGCTCGATTCCTTCAGCAGCCCGATCACGTTCGACAGGAACCAGTCCGTATATAAAATCGCGCTGTCGTAGCTGTTGTTCATCTGCGGCTCGATGCGGGTATCGGTGTAGTCCGGCTTTTCAAGAGACAGTAGCGATGGTTGCCAGCGGTCGAATTCCTTCGGATAGCGGTGACCGTAGTTCCAGTGGCTGCCGAGGGTATGCAGCACCACCAGCACCTTCTGCGCCGGATCGGCGATCGCGCGTCGCAGCGGGTCGAGCAACACCGCATCGTGGTTCGAAGCATCCGAGAAGCCGCCCAGGTTCAGGAACTGGACGTCGTCCGCTTCCTTGGCGAACACCGACACCGGCGTGTCGAACTTGCCGAACGAGACCTGGTTCGAGATCCAGAAAGTCTTGAAGCCGGCTTCCTTGAACGCCGATAAAAACGACTTCTCCGTGAAGCCGTCCTTCAGACTCTGCATCGCCGGCTTGCGCGAAATGATGACCGGCACCGACAGGCGCGTAGCCGACACCGGCGTGATCACGTCTTTCATCATCACCAGGTTGTCTTCCTTCGCTAACAGCGGATTGGTCTCGCGCGCATAACCGTTCAAACTCCAGCGGTCGTAGCGCGAGGATTCGCCGATCACGACCACCACAACCTGCGGACCATGTTCCGGCTGCGTCGCGCCGAAGCGGAAGGCGGCGCTGCGCCGGTTCAGCTCCGCGAGATAAATGCGCTCTTTATAGAAGTCGACCCCGCGCATGCTCAGGCCGAAGGGCCAGGAGCGCGCCACGACGGCGCGCTCGACCGGCATCGATGGAAGGCCGATCTTCCCGCCGAACGCCAGCGCCAGCGCCCCCAGGCCCAGTACCGCCAGCACCACCCAGCGCGAGCGGTCGTCCCAGTCCAGCGCGCGCGTACGCC
>Ga0265798_10000584_pt1 | contig 60003 bp, 52 predicted proteins | sample P3T30metagenome_FD_192430 | JGI IMG/M metagenome (GOLD analysis project Ga0265798, IMG submission 192430) | Plant litter microbial communities from East Loma Ridge, Irvine, California - P3 T30 | ecosystem: Environmental > Terrestrial > Plant litter > Unclassified | place: USA: California... | reverse complement strand
TTCAGCACTACGTCCATTACTTATAACTTCTTCTACACAGCGAAGTTTAAATTCATAGCTGTATTTGACTTTTCTTTCCATAAAAATGCCCCCAAATAGTGTCTAACTTTTTGGGGGCAGTTCATTAAGGAGCTTTTTTTATGCCGTATATCTCCTTAGTAAACTATAGGCTAACTGCGAAACAGGAGTTTTCAAAATGTATACTGGCCAGTCTCCGGTGCAATTGCATTTGGAAGGTGCTGTAAACAATATCATGTCGGGTAGTGTAATCTCATACCAACACTAACAATACATCTTATAAGGTGCTAATAAAAATGTGCAGTGTAGTTGCCGGTAAAGTTGATAGCTATAAATTCATACAAATGCGTACCCGCTATTTTAAATACAAAAAAGCAACCCGCATAACAATTGTTATGCGGGTTGCTTAAAAATATAATCAACTTAATTTATTACTTAAGCCACTATGAACAAGCTTGCTATAGCTGTAGCTTGTGCTGTAGTAATTGGCTCATCAAACGATTCAGATCCTGCGATAGCAGGTATAGTACGGTTTCCTGTTCCTGCAGCTACGCTTGCGGTATTAAAACCTGCCTGCATCGTTACATTCTCTCCTGCATAAACAGCATCTGCTGCTGCAGGGTGTCCACCTTCATCATTTCCGGCTATCCAGCCTTTAAGGTCTCTGTAACGGCGTATTCTGGATGCATGACGTGCCTCAACAGAGTGTATTTGTAATGCAATGGTTAGTGCAGCTTTATCGGCAGCATTAGGGAAATTACCAGCTTGTCCTTTATATGCACGAACTCCGGTATCTTCAAATGCCTGAGCTACTGCAAAAAATGTTGCAGGGTTCGAGAAAACATCTGGAAATGCTCCACCAGCAGTAAAATCAAAAGTTGGTTTTGCAGGTGCAGCTGCACCAAGGGCGCCTTTTAAAAGAGCCACGTGTGCTTCTTCATGTTGACTAATTTGTTCAACAATTATTGTTTGTTCGTTGTTAAGAAAATCTCTCTCAAGCGCAGTCCTGTAAAATTCGTCTTCAAGATATTCAAGTACCAGAGCAAGTTTTAATGCATCCGTTGCAGTCTCTGCTACGGCAGCCGACGCAGCAGTTGCAGCAGCAGCTTTTTGAGAAAATAACATGCTAAATGGTACAGCAGCAACAGCAGCAGTAGCTCCCATTTTGCCAAGTTGGCTCAAAGTATCTCTTCTCGATCCTTTTGTATTAAGGCTTTCTACGGCGCCCTGATTTGCCAGTGATTCTAAAAATTTTAAAATATTCATGATGTCTTGCTTTAATTGTTAGTTGGATTATTGAAGGAATTGTGCAGTAAATGGAGTCCTGATAATGTTAAGGCTCGCTACCTGACGGATAATTTCCGAAGGCTTTTCAGCTTTGTCAAGACCCTGTGCATTTACAATATCATCCCCGGCAAATGAAGCACCGCCGTTAAGGATGTCCCTTATAGCAGAAGCATGTCTTGCCTCTACCGAAACAATTTTACCTGCAAGCCCAAGGTAAGTTACGTTGTCAAGATACTGGCCTGCGCCATTGTAAGCGCTCACACCTGTATCTTCAAGTTTCATAGCAGTTTGCAACACTGTAAGTCTGTTGCCAAAATTTAGTCCATCATAAACAAATTCAAGTGAAGGTAAAACTGTTCCTCCAGTTCCGGCCAAAGCGCCTGTAAGTGCAGCTTTAAAAAACTCCCTGTGTATAACTTCATGATTATACAAGTCTACAAGCACTGTTTGCTCTTCGCTGCTAAAAATACTTGTAAAGCTTGTGTTGTTTACAACTTTAGTGTAAAAATCTGCTTCAAGCTGCTCAAGGGCGTAGGCATAAGTAAGAATACCTGCATCACCTCCGCCAAGGTCAAATTTGCCGTTCCTTACACCAGGCAGCTGGTTGTCTGTTGCCGGTGTGTCTAAATCGTCATCGCTACATCCTGCGATCAATAATCCTGTACCTGCAAGTGCAAGTCCGCTCATTTTAAGAAAGTTCCTACGGCCGTTAGGTCCTGCTGTGGTAACTGGCTTAACGTTTACTGCTGTGTTTTTCATTGTAATAACATTAATGGGTTAATAATTGTATTGTAAAACTTATGGTGTGGTCTCTAAGTATATTTTCAACTATATCGTATTCAGAATCTCAAAGTTAATTTTACATACGCCAATAAATTGTTAATGGTTTTTAGAGTAACAGGTTATTTTTTGATAGTTAACATTTATTTGGCTAAAATTTTAACAATTTGTTACCACTTCAATCCTTTTGTTTATTACGCTTGTAGCTAAATATTTATAATTAAGGCAATTAAATTTAAGGAGTGTTTATTTTCTGTTTTATAATATAATTAACACATCTAATTTTACGTGTTAATAATTTTTAAAAGCATTTGTAAGATTAGGCTGATAAATTTTATTGCCGGCATTGTAAACAAATAGCGGTTAAAAGTTAAAAAAATCGTTTTTTCTTAAAATCTACTATCATAATTTCGTAATTTTTTTGTTACTTTACCCGTATAAATCATTTTAGGATATGAGAGCAAGAGCCACTTTAAAACAAATTGCAAAAGAACTTAATGTATCGGTTTCAACAGTTTCTAAAGCATTAAGCAACAGTCCTGAAATCAGCGAGCCTACTAAAATCAAGGTTCAGGAATTTGCAAAACTTAAAAATTATAAGCCCAATAATATTGCTGTAAACCTAAAAAGCAAACGGTCTAAAACAATAGGTGTAGTATTGCCTAATATTTTGAATCCATTCTTTGCAAAAGTTTTTAGCGGGATAGAAAAGCAGGCTAATAAACGTGGCTATAACGTAATTACATCGATATCTAACGAATCTCTCGAAAAAGAGATCTATGCCATGGACATGCTTAGCAACGGTACTATAGATGGTTTTATCCTTTCCATATCCGAAGAAACTCAAAAAGAGCACGAGGTAAAACACTTTAAAGATGCTATTGCAGATGATATTCCTATTGTAATGTTCGACAGGATATCTGAAGATGTAAATTGTGATAAGGTAATTATAGATGATTTCGATTCTGGTGTTCATGCAGTTACCCACCTGATAAAAACAGGCTGTAAAAAAATTGCATTATTTTCTTCATTAGATAATATTAGTGTAGCTAAGCTGCGTGCCGAAGGTTATTACCAGGCATTGCAGGACCATGGTATTGCAATAGATGAGTCTATCATTATACGTACAGAAAGTACTGATGAGTTTGACGAAAAATTTGTTCCCTTCTTTGCTTCTAAAAGCGGTGATATAGATGGCGTATTTGCAATAGACGAACACAGTGCGGTAGCAACTATGAAGGCTGCTCTTAAAAAAGGTGTTAAGATACCCGAAGAACTTTCTATAATAGGATTTGCCGATGGTGTATGGTCGCGCAGGTTAACGCCAAGCCTTACCACTGTTAGCCAGCATGCTCCGGAAATAGGGGAGGCTGCCGCCGATATGCTAATAGACAGGCTGCTAAATAAAGATGAAGAGGAGCCTGAGTTTGTAACAAGGACCATTAAAACCGAATTACGTCAGCGCGAATCAACAAGAAAATTATAAACTTCCGGTGCGTTTGCTAACGCCGATAATATATAAACCCGTTAAGATAAGGCACTCGTGCATCAACTTAACGGGTTTTGTAATTTGTATTTAGTGTACTGTGTTACTTAACTTTATTAAACGCTGTAGACGTTCCGTTTTGCTTTAACGCAAAACCCGTTGGGCTAAACACCATGGTAACACCAGACGCATCGTGCTTAAATTCGGTATTGGTTTTAGGTACAAGATAAAATGTTCCCTGCTCATCGGCATGCACACGCAGCTGGCCGTCTACTACTTTAATTTCAATTTTAAATGGTAGGTTGGGGTTTGTATAAAAACCTTCGTAACCTTTTAAAATGTTATCGGCAACTTTTATGCTTGTAAAATCGGGGAATCGGTACGGTAGTTTGTAATAACAGCTAAGTATTCCGAGTACGAGATCATTAAAATTACTGTTTTCTCCATTTAGTATCAGCGAAAAACCCAACTGGTCTTTAGGGTAATAGCCCACAACAGATCTGAATCCTTCTACATTGCCGTTTTGCCCGGTAAACTTGCGCTCGGCAAACATAAAATTAAGTAACCCTTTACCAAAGCCACTATCTATCTTGATCATTTCAGCCAGCGATTCCGGTTTAACGAGTTTGCCATCATACAATGCTTTAATAAACTTGGTAAGATCGCCGGGTGTGCTTTGTAACCCGCCATATGCTCCTAATAGCGTTTCATGAAGTTCAGGCTCTTTTTCCCAGTAGCCATCTTTAAAACTATAAGAAAGCGCTTCGTTTTTTTTGGTGTTAATTTTATTAAAGTACTGGGTATGTGTAAGGCCGGCGTTCTTTATAATCCGTGTAGTTACATTTTCTTTATATGACTTTTTTGTAATATCCTGAATTATATATCCCAACAACAAATAATTAGAACTGCTTACCTGCGCAAGGCTATCTGGTGGCAAGGCAGGTTCATTGCCATACAGCCTGTCCAATATATCTTTGCGGGTTTGCAGTTTTGTTTTAAACTGCTCAAAATTTGCATCGTTAGCCAGGTCATATATCCCGCTTTTATGGTTAAGCATGGCACTAATGGTAATCTTGTCGGCATTTTTTATTTTTGGGAAAAACTCAGTAAGCTTAGTTTGTAACGTTAATTTTTTCTCCTCGATAAGCTGAAAAATAATTGCCGATGTAAACACCTCTGTAATTGCGCCTATCTTATATTTAGTGTCGTTACTAAGCGGTAGTTTAGTAGCAACATCGGCAAAGCCATATGCTTTTTCAAATACAACCTGGTTTTTCTCGCGTATGCTAACCGCGCCCATAAACTTTTTATTAGCATAATAATAGTTGAGCAGGCTGTCAATTTTGCGAAACTTTGCACCCTCATTTTGCGCCATAACCGGCATGGTGATTACAAAGGCAAGTAAAATTAATAACGCTTTTTTCATATATTGTAATCTCATTATTCAACGGTTGCTGGTTTGCTACGCTTGTAAACAGGCGTACAACGATAGCACCCAGGTACGATTAATGTGCCTCCAGCCAGCTTACACCTTCACCAAGATCAACTTCAAGGGGCACATCAAGCGTAAAGGCACTTTCCATTTCTTCTTTTATCATTGGCTTAATGCGCTCCAGCTCTGAGTTATGAACGTCAAAAACAAGTTCATCGTGTACCTGCAGCAACATTTTGCTTTTCCAGTTCTCGCTTATCAGCCTTTTATGGATGTTTATCATCGCAATCTTAATAATATCTGCAGCGCTGCCCTGTATAGGGGCGTTCACCGCATTACGCTCGGCACCGCCACGCACTACCTGATTTTGTGAGTTAATATCTTTTAAATACCTCCTGCGCCCGGTTATAGTGCGCACGTAACCCTGCTCGCGCGCCAGCTCTACCTGTTCCTGTATGTATTGCTTAAGGCGTGGGTAGGTTTTGTAATAGGCCTCGATAAGATCTTTAGATTCGCCACGGCTTAACGACGTCTGGTTGCTTAACCCAAAAGCAGATACTCCATAAACTATACCAAAATTTACCGTCTTGGCATGGCTACGCTGTTCTCTGGTAACTTCTTCAAGTGTAATATTAAATACTTTTGCCGCTGTAGATGCGTGAATGTCCTCACCATTCTGAAATGAGCGGATCATTTCCGGGTCGCCACTTAATGCCGCAATAATGCGCAGTTCTATTTGAGAATAATCTGCACTTACAATGGTGTGATTTTCATCGCGGGCAATAAACGCTTTACGTATTTGCCTTCCTCGTGTAGTACGTATAGGGATGTTTTGAAGGTTGGGGTTATTGCTGCTCAGCCTGCCGGTGGCGGCTACAGTTTGCATATAATCGGTATGTACACGGCCGGTTGCAGGCTTAACCTGTAATGGCAATGCATCTACATAAGTATTTTGTAGTTTTACAAGCTGCCTCCACTCTAATATATCCTGAACAATCTGGTGCTCATTAGCAAGGTACGATAGTACCTCTTCGCCTGTGGCATACTGTCCTGTCTTGGTTTTTTTTATTTTATTGCCGCCTATTTTGAGCTTGTCAAATAATATCTCGCCCAATTGTTTTGGGGAGCCAAGATTAAAACTCTGGCCTGCGGTTTCATATATTCTTAATTCAAGAGCTTTACTGTCTGTGGCCAGTTCGCCTGAGAGTTCTTTTAAGTAAGCGGTATCAAGGTTAATACCTTCCTGTTCCATATAAGCTAATACCGGCATTAGCGGAATTTCTATCTCATCGAATAATTTTCGGGTTCCCGTACGTTGCAGTTCAGGTGCAAAAATCTCTTTAAGCTGTAGTGTAACATCGGCGTCTTCAACAGCATATTCCTTAACCGTCTCAACATCTACGTCGCGCATGGTTTTCTGGCCTTTACCCTTTTTACCAATAAGGGCCTCAATAGGCATAGGGCTGTACTTAAGGTACGTTTCGGCAAGGATGTCCATACCGTGGCGCATATCCGGGTTAATAAGGTAGTGCGCAATCATGGTATCAAAAAATTTACCTTTAACGGTAATACCATAATTTGCCAGTATCTCCAGGTCATACTTTAAATTCTGACCTACTTTCTCTATATTTTCATCCTCAAAAAAAGGAATGAACTTGTTTACCAACTCCTGTGCTTCTTCACGGTTTGCAGGTACGGGTACGTAAAATCCTTTTCCTTTTTCCCAAGAAAAAGACAGTCCTACAAGTTCTGCAGTTAGCGCACAAATGTCGGTTGTCTCAGTGTCAAAACTTACCGTTTGCTGTTTTAAAAGGTCACGCAGCAGGAGGTTTATAGCCATTGGGCTTTCGGCCAACTGGTAATGGTGGTCGGTATTTTCGAGAGTTTTATAAAATGCAGGGGTATCAGCGGCTGTTTCTGGGTCGGCAGCACCAATGTTAAATAAGTCGAATTGCTGTGTAGGCTTGGTAATCGTCTGTGTAGGAGAGAAGCCCTGAGACGGGACATCTTCATAACTTTCGCCGGGAGCAAATAACTTATGAAACTGGTCTGCCATACGGCGAAATTCCAATTCATTAAACAGTTCTTCTACCTTTGGGGTATCCGGTGCCGTAAGTTCGTAATCCACCTCGTTAAAAGTAACATCACAATCGGTAATAATGGTGGCCAGCTTTTTAGACATGATGCCCTTTTCTTTATTGGCCTCAATATTTTCGCGAAGCTTGCCTTTAAGTTCATGGGTATTGGCAAGGAGGTTTTCCATGCTGCCATAATCTTTCAATAGCTTTTTCGCCGTTTTTTCGCCCACGCCGGGTAACCCCGGAATGTTGTCTACCGCGTCTCCCATCATGCCCAGGTAGTCTATAACCTGCTCAGGGCGTTCAATTTCAAAACGCGCCAGCACCTCCGGCACGCCCCATATTTCTATACCGTTACCCATGCGCGCCGGGCGGTACATAAATACATTTTCGCTTACCAGCTGTGCAAAATCTTTATCGGGTGTTACCATAAATACCTGATAACCCTGCTTCTCTGCCTGCTTGGCAACAGTACCTATAAGGTCATCGGCTTCACAGCCGCCCAGTTCTATAACGGGTATGTGCATGGCTTTTAGCAAAGCCTGTATGTAAGGTATGGCTATCATTATAGCCTCCGGGGTGGCACTGCGGTTTCCTTTATATTCGGTATACATCTCTGTACGCACGGTGCTTCCTTCTTTATCAAAGGCTACCGCAAGATGGTCTGGCCTTTCGCGTTTTATTACATCGAGCAACGAGTTCATGAAACCCATAATGGCCGATGTATCCATGCCTTTAGAGTTTATCCTAGGGTTTTTTATAAAGGCGTAATAACCACGGAATATAAGCGCATAAGCATCGAGCAGGAAAAGTCGTTTTTGTGCAGACATGTAAAAATGTATTTGCCGTAAAAATAAGCAAACGGGTGGACAATAGGAAACGGCTTAGAAATGTTTTGTAAAACAACTACAATTTATAAACGTAATAAATGCAGCCGAACCTAACAATTAGCCTATTGGTTTTTTTAGCAGATGGGTGTGCCTAACGATTGTTGTTGTAGAAGGCAGTAAATAAATTAGTTTGAATTTATGACGTAGGATTACCATTTCTAAGATTTTTCGATCACGGATAATATATTCCCGGCAGGGTCTTTAAACCAGGCTATAAGTGGGCCGCCTCCATGGAAAATATCGTCGTCATCGGTTTTGAAGTTGGGCTCGTCATAACTCTCGAACACAACACCTTTGCCTTTTAGTTGGGCAACAGCCTCTTCTATGTCTGTTACCGGAAAATTAAGTACCGTAAAGGTTGCAGGCTCATGGTTAGGCTTTGGGTAAATAATAACGGGCGTGCTGCCTGCAATATGCAGTTCTAATATGTCTTCCATGCCCTCTCTTATAGTAAGGCCTAAAATATCACGATAAAACGTTGTGGCTTTGCCAATATCATTGGCAGAATAGCCACTAAATGCTTTTACATCTTTAAACATGGTAAAGTTTTTAGGTTTAATTTTTATGTTGCAAAACAGGAACATTTATTCTGGCTTAGCATATTTTTCGCTGTAGCTTATCATCCATTGTATGTTAAATTTATCGGTTAGCATGCCGTAGTAGTCGCCCCAAAACATATCATTCATAGGCATTGTAGCTTTTCCGTCGTTGGCAAGGGCATTGTAAACACGGTCAGCTTCCTCCCGGCTGTCTACGCTTACGGATAATGACAATGAACTGCCAAAGGTTACCTGCTCCATACTTTTAGGTACATCGGTTCCCATAATAACATTGTTGCCTATGGGCAGGGCAATATGCATAATGTGGTTTTGCTCTACCTCGGGCATGTTTTCGCAGCCGGGTGTATCTTTAAAGCGCATTACCATGGCAAACTCCCCGCCAAAAACCGATTTATAAAAATTGAAGGCTTCTTCTGTATTGCCGTTAAAGTTTAAATAAGGATTTACTAAAGTCATAATTGTAACGTTTTAATTAGTGCTTTTCCAGTATTGCTTTCATGTTGTTAAGGTTGGCATCTATGTCTTTGCCTAACAACCCGTTCATGACCAGGTTCATTAAATTCATTGGGTAATTACTTATGCCATATACTATAGAGGTAACTTTGGTGCTGCCATCAAGCAAATCTTTAGTTATTGTGCTACCATTCATTGTACTTTTAAAAGGTCGGAAGAATTGCAATTGCAAATCAATGCGATCGTTAGGAATTATATTTATAATTTCCTGTCGGCCTTCGCCTGCCTTTTTATTGCCGTTCCAGGTATTTATAAAGCCCACAGTGCCATCTGTCCCTATAAAATCCTGCTTAAGGTTAGGGTCGGCCTGCACCCATACATTATAATGTATCTGGTTTTTAATATGCGCTATATAATTAAAAACCTCCGGGGTAGCTTTATATATCACTACACTACGTTCTATCCTATGCGCTCTTTTTACAAAAAGCGCCACAATAAGCGGTATGCCTATAATTATGGTAATTACAATTAATATGATGCTCAGGGTCGTCATGCAGGCTCTTCGTGTTAATTAAATTCTTACTCAGGGTGCTCAGGAACTATAGGTTAATTCCCCCTGCTAATACAAATGTAGTTTATATATGCAGCATTTATGTCTTGCTAAAAAGTCATGTTTAGGGGGTATTTGAGACAAAAAAATAATTTATATTTGGTTAAGCTAACATATACATTACTATGCAAATAGGAATTATTTTAACTAAGGGGCACCGTCTGCTAAGCACTGCCGCATTACTCGACGTTTTTGAGACCGCCAACCGTTTCTATCAGGACGATAATAAACCTGCTCCCTTTACAATAAGTTTATTATTTGAGCAGGATATGGGGGACTCGCTGTTCGAAAACTATACTCCTAAAGTAGTGAGCAATGATGTGCAGTATGAGCTGTTGCTTATTCCTTCTTTTAAGCAGGAGGCAATGGCAGCGGCTTTAAAGCAAAACGTAACATGGATACCGTGGCTGCAAAACCAGTATGATAACGGTGCTGCAGTTGCCAGTTTTTGCACAGGGGCATTTTTACTGGCTGCTACAGGTTTGCTAAACAACCGCCCGGCTACGACGCACATTAATGCCGAAAGCGCTTTTGCAAAGTTATTTCCGCTTGTACAACTTCAGGCCGATGCCGTTGTTACCGGGCAGGACGGTATTTATACCAGCGGGGGAGCCACAAACACGTTTCACCTGCTCATGCTGTTGCTCGAAATTTATTGCAGCAAACAAGTTGCCGTGCGTGCGGCAAAAGTTTTTAGTATAGACCTTGACCGTAGCCGCCAAACATACTTTGGCACCTTTGCTCCGGTACAGGATCATGGTGATAGCCTGGTAAAACAAGCGCAGGAACAAATAAAAAAGAATTTTAACCACGCTAATACCATAGAAGAATTAATAACCCATGTGCCGGCCAGCCGCCGCAACCTGGTGCGCCGTTTTAAGCAGGTAACCGGCATTACACCTATAGAATATTTGCAAAAAACCCGTATTGAAGCTGCTAAGCAAATGCTGGAACAATCTAACTGCAGTATACTCGACGTTATGTTAGAGAGTGGTTATAACGACCTTAAAACCTTTAGGGCGCTTTTTAAAAAGATAGTAGGCATGACGCCCACAATGTATCGCGAAAAGTTTAGTGGTCAGGTATTGTAAGCCATTTTACAGCGCTTCATTTTACAAAATAGCGCACAAATTTTATACGGGTGCAGTATCAAAACGGTTTTATCTTTCTTTTAACTAAGATTGTTGGTATATTTGCATTTACAACAATACCCAATAATGAATATATCACATGCAGTAATTACTGCCGTAGGGGGTTATGTGCCCGATACTATTTTAGATAATGCTGCGCTCGAAAAGTTAGTAGATACTACAGATGAATGGATTGTAGCGCGTACCGGTATAAATGAAAGAAGGATTGCAAGCGACCCTAACATGGCAACGTCTGATATGACCGCCCTTGCAATTAAAGACCTTATAAAAAAGTCAGGGATAGATCCGGCAGATATTGATTGCCTTGTACTTGCAACATCTACACCCGACCGGGTGCTGGCACCTACAGCGGTGGTTGCATGCGAAAAAGCGGGGCTTACAAATGCGTTTGGTTTCGACCTTAACGCTGCCTGCAGTGGGTTTTTATATGCCTTGAGTACAGGGGCTGCCTTTGTAGAGTCTGGCAGGTACAAAAAAGTACTTGTTGCCGGTACAGATAAAATGAGCAGTATTGTAAATTATGAAGACCGTAATACCTGTATCCTTTTTGGAGATGGCAGCGGCGTTGTTCTTTTAGAAGCCAGTGCCGATGGTGCAGGGCTTCAGGATAACATCTTCAGGACCGATGGTAAGGGAGTTCAGTTCCTTTCTGTTCCTGCAGGAGGATCGTCTTTAGGTTCTACCGAAGACACCGTGCATCAAAAGCAACATTTTGTGCAGCAGGATGGCCGCACCGTTTTTAAAAATGCCATAAACGGTATGACAACCGCGTGTAATGATGTGCTTAAACGCAACAACCTTACTGCCGATGATATAGACTGGGTAGTGCCGCATCAGGCAAACCTGCGAATTATAGATGCTGTAGGCCATAACCTTGGCGTAGCTAAAGATAAGGTAAAGGTGAACATTCAGCGTTATGGCAATACTACTGCTGCCACTTTGCCGCTTGTGTTATGGGATTTCCAAAATGATTTTAAAGCCGGCGACAAAGTATTATTTACTGCCTTTGGTGCAGGATTTACATGGGGAGCCAGCTATGCAATTTGGGGTAACTTAAGAACAACGCAAAACTAAATAATGACGTTAGAAGATAAGATAGCAGCAGCAGAGACTCATATTTTTAAAGCAGTTTTTCCTAATACAACAAATCATTACGATACCCTCTTTGGCGGTGCAGCAATGCATTTAATGGATGAGGTAGCTTTTATAACCGCTACCCGTTTTAGCCGCCAGCGTGTGGTTACCGTAAGCAGCGATCGTATAGATTTTAAAAAGCCCATACCGGCCGGCACCTTTGCCGAATTTATAGGTAAAGTGGGCCACATAGGTACTACCAGTATGCAAGTGCACGTAGAAATTTATGTGGAAGATATGTATTCGCTTAAGCGGGAAAAAGCCATAACAGGCAATTTTACCTTTGTAGCGATAAACGAGAATAAAGAACCTGTTGCTATAAATAAGTAATTAGTTTTCAGTCTTAGTCACAGCTTGCAAATGCTGTTAAGTTTTTGAACTGCGACTGTAAACTGTGACTAATTTCTACAACAAATTATAGCGTACTCCTAAAAACACTCTTCTTCCCTGTAAGGATGCATAGTTATAGCTGGTATCAAACGTGTAACCATTAGGATTATTTACAGGGTCGTTTGCATTTTTATTAAAAGGGTCGAACGGGCGCATTAAGGCGTACTTGGGTACAAAATCAAAAACGTTTTTCATACCTCCGTAAAATTCCAGCCCGTAATCAAACTTTTTTGTAAACTGTACATTAGCGATGCAAAACCACGGTGAATAGGCTGGCCTGTAATCATTAGGCAATACTGGCAGTCGCATAGGCCCATACCAGTTTCCCGTAACATCTACACTACAGCTGTTAGATAGGTTATAGCTTGCTATGAAATTGCCCGACCATCTTGGTGCATGCAGTTGCTGCGTTTTTTTCTCCATCCCCATTGCGTCTTTTTCTTTTTGAAAAACATCCATGTACGATATTCCTGCCATAACCTTTAAGGGAAAAGGAAATACGAGGTCGGTATTTAATGATACCCCCTGCGATATGGCATGCCCGTCGAGGTTATCGTAAATAATCTTTGTAGCATCGGTGTCAAAATCGCCAACGATTTTATTGGTAAAATAGGAGTAGAAACCTGTAATATCGAAGTTTATAAGTACCGTTTCAGTAGGGATTTTAAGAACATAGTTCAGGTTACTGTTGTACGATCGTTCGGGGTTCAATGCTTCGGCAATAATAACATCCCGTGCACCGGTAAGAGCAGCATGGTCTTCGGTAAAAAGGTTTACAACCCTAAAGCCTGTTCCAAAACTTGCCCTTATGGTATTGTTCTTATTGGGGGCAAACTTATAAGCGACCCTCGGCGAATGTATACCACCATGGTTTCGATCGTAATCAAAGCGATAACCACCAAGCAGCATGTGCTTTGGTGTAATGGTCCACTCATCCTGAATAAACAAGCCCGGTAGAGGTGTTTTCTGCGGCATGTTATTGCCGTTTTCTCTCGCTGTTGCCGGGGTGTTATCATCATAATGCGTGTAACGCATAGCGGTGCCTAATAAAAAGTTGTGGCTGCTGCCAAATTGCTTGTCCCAATAGGCCTGTACAAAACCTACCTGCTGCGTAGCCATATATGGGGTAAAGCCGTAATATGAATCCTGATCGTGCCAGTTATACGAAAATTGTGTAAAAATACGCTCTGTAGTGGGTAGCTGGTATAATCCTATAAGCTCAGCACGTTTGGTATAAATGCTCTCACCATAAATGCTGTCGCTGCCGCGCCATTGCTTGCTCCAGTTCATTTCGCCGCCCCAACGGTCTTCATAGACATAACGCCCGGCGAGGCTAAACTGGCGATTTTCTTTACGTTCAAAATTCCATTTATTAAAAACAGAAATGCGGTTTTGTTGGGTAACATCTGTAAAATTGTCCCTGTTCTTATCTGCCTTTACGTTATAATTAAAATAATTAACCCCAAGTAATGAGGTTGCTTTGCCCACTTTTAGCTTTATAGCAGCATCTATACTTTGCTCTCCCCAGCTGGTAAAAAAGTAATCGGCGCTAATGCGAGGAGCTTTGTAAGGAGCCTTTGTAATTACGTTGATGATCCCGCCCATAGCTTCAGACCCGTATAAGGACGATGCAGGCCCTTTTACAACCTCTATTCGCTCTACAATGCTATTTGGTATTCCACTAAGGCCATATACTGTAGAGAGTGAACTCACTATGGGCATGCCATCTATTAGTATCATGGTATAAGGGCCTTCCATGCCATTAATGTGAATATCGCCTGTGTTACACACATTACAGTTAAGCTGTGGCTGTACCCCGTTTATCATACCCACTGCTTCAAAGAGGCTTGGGGTAGGGTTCTTTCTGAATAATTTAGGCGTAATGATTTCGACAGGTATGGGGCTGTCACTTCGGCTTACCTCTTTCATGGTGCCGGTTATTACAACTTCGTCCAGCGCCTGTGTGTCTTCCTGTAACACTACATTTACAATTACGGGAGTGGCATTACTAACTGTTATTTTTTTTCGCACCGTTTTTAGGCCCACCGTGCTTACAATAAGTTCATAATTTCCGTAGGGCACCGCATCAACCTCATAAACACCATTCGCATCGGCGGCTACAGATTTTCCCAGCGGACTAATAATAATTTGGGCTGCAGGTACAGGACCGCTGCCATCAGTAACAATTCCGGTTATAGTTCCTACCTGACAGTATGCAGCACTCGTTAAGAATATCAGGACGAATATGTAAAGTAATTTCATGGGTACATTAAAATTAGCTTTACAAAAGTATAAATTTAGATTAGACTAAAAATTAATTATGATAAAATTAATTTTAATTTTAGAAGATTCGTCATTTATTTGGGCAGATTGCATAAAAAAAGCCTTTACAGTTTTGTAAAGGCCTTAGATATAAATAGAAGTTTATAGTTTATTAAAAACGGTATATTGCTCCAATGTTTATGTCGCTTAAGTTTAAACCAAAATTAAACTGGTCAGTGTTTTGAACACCATCTGCATCAGGATTATCTGTTCTGTAGCTCAGGATACCAAATTTTGCTTCTAAAGCGAAGTTTTGCGATATAAAGTAGCTAACACCCGGTGCTAAAGCTATACGTAGTGCATTACTGTTATCTTCTGTAACTGCTTCAATTTTAGAGTGTATATAATCTACACCAAGTTCTCCAAATACCGAAAAACTATTTGCAGGAGTAGCATAATACCTACCAAATACGCCAACTGCTAATTCAGTCGATTTGATATCGGCAGTTTCAGGTGCCTCTTCTTTACCATGAGTGTAACCTAATGCAACACCTAATGCAATATTTGGAGTTGCAAAGTAGCCTACTTTAGGTGATATATTAAATGAGTTTGTTTTGTTATCTCCAGTAGATTCAGACCCTATACCAATAGATCCTGTAATGAAAAGGTCGCCCTTATTAAATCCGTTAGTTGCAGGTACACCTAAAGTTGTAGTTTCCTGAGCTTGCGAAAATCCGAAAGCTAACAAAGCCATTGAGCAAATTAATTTTTTCATGTTATGTTGTTTAATTTTCTGCGAAGCTACAGCACAGGTTAACAATATTTTGTTAACCCTAACCTAAACATATATTAAGATTTTGCTCGTTGCAAATCTATCTCTAATGGGTTGCATCTTTTTATATTCTGTACTTGGTTGTTTATCAGATAAATGTTTATTTTTAGGCCAAACAAAGTAATATTGGAGCGCAAAGGAAATTTTATAACGGTAAAACCCAGGGATGAAATTGTAGCAAGGCATATTGACTACTACTACTTTCACACATCCCAAACTTCCGACTTTCATAATAAATTTTCTTTTTATCCTAACTACAAGCATGCTCTTACCATTTACATAGGATCTGATGTTTCTTTTAAAACCGACGGAACGATAATATCCCCTGCAGCGACGGATAAGTATACAGCACTGTACTCTGTAAACACGCATCAGAGTTTTGATGTAGATCTTTCGGGCAAATTTTATAAAATAGGGGTGGTGTTTAATCCTTTGGGCATAAATCATTTTATTGATAAACCATTATGCGACCTGTTTCAGCCCTCGTTTTCAGAGTTTAATTATTTTGCAAAAGCTCTCGAAGATGTAGCAAGGAACTCTTACTCATGCGATCATGAAGGCAAAGCTGCAGCTCTCGATGTCTTTTTTAAAGCCAAGTATGCAGGCTTTAATGAGCCTGTTGTAAAAAAGGCAGTTCAGGAAATTTTAAATTCTAATGGCAGCATAAAGGTTGAAAATATTTCAGAAGCTACCGGGGTAAACAGGAAAACCTTATTAAGGATGTTCAAAAAACATTTATGTGCATCTGTAGAAGAATATAAAAAACTGGTAATGTTTCGCAATGCCTTAAACTACTCACAACAGTCTGGCCATACACTAACAGATGTCGCCTTGTTTAGCCTTTATTATGACCAGGCGCACTACATAAAACACTTTAAGGCGGTTACAAACCAGTCGCCTAAATCGCTTTTATCTAAACTCACCCATCTGGGTAACCAGGATGTTTATTGGCATTTTGAAGATTAAGTGCCTCTATGTCCCAATTTTACAATTTCGCTATTTTAAATGTAGGGATATTTGCTGCGCCAACCAATAAGTTAATAACATGATAAAGCTTTTAATCATTGTAATAGAAAAAATTGTACACGTATTATTTTCTTAAAATGTAAAAGGCTGCTCAGTTAAGAACAGCCTTTTTTACAATGCACTTTTAGAATATTATTTCGGTACACTATCGTGAGATTGTGCTGCCTTTCCGTCATTCCATATAGTAAGTATATCTGCACCCACCGCTGCACCGCTACCTGCCGCTATAGCAAGCTGGCTTCGGTGGCCGGCAAGCGTTCCTACGGCATAAATGCCTTCTTTAACAACATGGTCGTTATTAGTTAGCTGAATGCGGTTCTTTTCCGGGAGTGTCTTTTTGTTAGGAATAACATATTCCATAAGGCCTTCAATGTCAAAGCTGTTGGCCGATCCTATACCTATAACTACATTTTTAGCCTGATAAGTACCTTTGTTAGTAGTAACTGTAAAATTTCCGGCGTCGCCTTCTACTTTCATCAGTTTTTCTGCAGGCAATTGTTCTACTTCAGGGTACAGGGTTTGCAATTGTGCAAGCGAACTTTCCATAAGGTCGGCGCCAAGGGTACCGGCCGGTATTCCGTAAGCGTTGTTATAAACACCATTAGCTAAAGACGAAGCCTTCTGGTGGGTAAAAATGCCTACTTTTTTGCCAAGGGCATAAGGTTTTTTTAAGGCAGAGCCTATAATAAGGGCACATGAAACGCCAGAAACGCCTCCACCCACAATTAACACGTCATACATATTTATTATCTTCTTGAAGTTTTTTCGTCAATTAATCGTGCACTCCTGAAGATGGCTAATATAAGCAGCGCACAAAGCGATGCCGCAATACCTATAAGGCCTATAACGCTGTTGCCTTCAAATAAGTTATTATAATCCAGTTGAGTAATATTAAAGATGATGATGCCCATTGCAAGCGCCATCAAAACGTAAATAGAAATTTTCATTAGGTAGTATATTTAATCTGATAATCATGTTATCAGCCATCAAAATTAATAATTATAAGTGTTATATAAACAATTGTTTAACATTGGATGCAAATAATTTAACAGCAATGGCTAAAAGTATCACACCAAACACCTTACGTATAACACCGAGGCCGTTATTGCCTAAAACTTTCTCTATTTTAGCCGATGATTTTAACACTGTGTAAACTAAGATAATATTGATAAGTATAGCCACTATAATATTTACTTTATCATAAACAGCGCGAAGCGATAAAAGAGTGGTCATAGTGCCTGCACCCGCAATAAGCGGAAAAGCAATGGGTACTATAGATGCCGTGCTTGGATTATCATCTTTATAAAGGCGTATGCCCAGAATCATCTCTAATGCAAGAAAAAACAATACGAACGATCCTGCCACTGCAAACGACGACGCGTCTATACCTATAAGCTTAAGGATCTCTTCGCCCACAAATAAAAAGGCCACCATGATTATCATGGCCACGATAGACGCTTTTTCTGAGTGTATGTGCCCCAGTTTATTGCGCAGGTCTACAATTATGGGCACACTGCCCACAATATCTATAACGGCAAAGAGTACCATGCTTATGGTAAAAACTTCACGCCAGTTAAAGCCGCTAATCCATTCGTAACTCATGCCTTTTAATTTTAGTGGTGCAAAATTACCTATAAATAAGGCATATACCAATAAAATTTTAAGTTATCAGGATGTTGTAATAATACGGCTCGTAATTAATGTTGCAAAATGTAACTTTTCTGTTTTCAAATCTTTGCGCCTTCTTTATATAATAATGTCTTTTAAGGTTGATGTCATCGCTCTTCCCGTGTGCAGGAGAGAGGATAGCTTCACTCTTGCTAATCAATTACAACAAATCTTCTATTCAGGCAATACCGGTTCTGGCTCACCTCTCCTTTGGAAAGAGAATTGGGGTGACGACTTTTGATAGTTTGTTATAAAACCAATTACGAAAGCGTTTTCTCATTTTATAATCAATTCAAATAATGTTAAGGGCGGTGGTACATACTTTAAATATGCTAAGTTTATTTATCTTTGCAGCATGTTTCAACTGGGTAAAACAATTGTCTCTGAAGACATTTTAGAAAAAGATTTTGTGTGCAACCTTTCGGCTTGCCACGGAGGATGCTGTGTGGATGGTGATGCTGGTGCGCCACTTAATGAAGAGGAAACCAAAATACTGGAGGAGATATACCCCATTGTTAAGCCATTTCTTCGCAAACAGGGAATTGCAGCCATAGAGGCGCAGGGTACCTGGATAAAAGGTACCGATGGTGATCTCGAAACGCCGCTTATAGATAATAAAGATTGTGCATATGTAATTTTTGACGGTAAAACTGCGCTATGCGGTATAGAACAGGCCTACAATCAGGGTTTGGTTAAGTGGAAGAAGCCTGTTTCATGCCACTTGTATCCCATACGTGTAAAAGATTTTACCGATTTTGCCGCGGTTAACTACGACCGCTGGGATATTTGCAGTCCTGCATGCTCCCTGGGTAAAGAACTGGAAGTGCCCGTTTACAAATTTGTAAAAGAGGCTTTAATTCGTCGATTTGGCGAAGACTGGTATATGGAACTCGAAAAAGTAGCCATAGAACTAAAGGCCGACCCGATGCAAAAAAGGCGGCGTTAAAATCACGCTGCAACCCCCGCTCTCACAGGGATTTCTATTAAAATTTCAGAATTTGTAAGTTTTGTATATATCTGTTTTTCAGAGATATGCAAAAATTTGTAGTCTTTTTTACTTTTTTTAACCGTTGTTAAAAACTATGTCCAATTGTGGATAACTATGTGTTTGATTTTCTATTTCAAATGCCAACCTTTGTAATCTGCGTTATAAAATAACACACCATTTTCTAATACAATAAACGTCAATATACTATGTCTGCAATCGAGCCAATACTTCAGGAGAACAAGAACCGCTTTGTAATTTTCCCTATCAAACATCATGATATTTGGGACTGGTACAAAAAAATGGAAGCGAGCTTTTGGACTGCCGAAGAAATTGATCTTCACCAGGACCTTAATGACTGGAACACCAAACTTAACGAAGACGAAAAATATTTTATAAAACACATTCTTGCTTTTTTTGCCGCGTCTGACGGTATCGTGAACGAAAACCTTGCAGAGAATTTTGTAAATGAGGTGCAGTATGCCGAGGCTAAATTCTTTTATGGTTTCCAGATCATGATGGAGAACATTCACAGCGAAACCTACTCACTTCTTATAGATACTTATGTAAAGGATGAAGTAGAGAAAGACCAGCTTTTCCGTGCGCTTGATGTGTTTCCTGCCATTAAAAAGAAAGCTGACTGGGCGCTTAAATGGATAGAAAGCGACTCGTTTGCAGAGCGTCTTATTGCATTTGCCGCTGTAGAGGGTATTTTCTTCTCGGGTGCATTTTGCTCTATCTTCTGGCTTAAAAAACGAGGCCTGATGCCGGGTCTAACGTTTTCTAACGAACTGATTTCTAGAGACGAAGGTGTGCACTGCGATTTTGCTGTACACTTACATAACCACCACCTGGTTAACAAAGTGCCTAAAGACCGTATTAAAGAAATTATTATAGATGCGCTAAACATAGAGCGCGAGTTTATAACAGAGTCGCTGCCGGTAAGCCTTATTGGTATGAACTCTACATTAATGATACAGTACCTGGAGTTTGTAGCCGACAGGCTCCTTGTAGAACTTGGCTGCGAAAGGCAGTACAACGGTGGCAACCCGTTTGATTTTATGGATATGATATCGCTGCAGGGTAAAACCAACTTTTTTGAAAAAAGAGTGTCAGAATATCAAAAAGCAGGAGTTATTAACAACGGCGAAGATGCACAAAAAATTAGCTTTGATGCTGATTTTTAAGAAGTAAGAGATAACCAACTAATTGATTTTTCAGGCTGCGCTGTATGGCGATGCCTTAACCAACTAATAATATTTGCTTTATGTTTGTAGTAAAAAGAGACGGAAGAAGAGAGCCGGTAATGTTTGATAAAATTACCGACAGGGTAAGGATTTTATGCTATGGCCTTAGCGATCTTGTAGATCCGGTTAAAGTGGCAATGCGTGTTATAGAGGGCTTGTATGATGGTGTAACAACATCTGAACTTGATAACCTTGCGGCAGAAACTGCTGCGTCTATGACTATTTCGCACCCCGATTATGCACAGCTTGCAGCCCGTATTGCAGTAAGCAACCTTCACAAGAATACAAAAAAATCGTTCTCTGAAACTATGAGCGATATGTACCATTATGTTAACCCACGCACTAACCAGGAGTCGCCGTTACTAAGCGAGGAAGTGTATAACGTGATAATGGAAAACGCTGCAGAACTTGATTCTAAAATTATATACAACAGGGATTTTAACTACGACTACTTTGGGTTTAAAACCCTGGAGCGCTCGTACCTGCTTAAAATAAACGGACACATTGTAGAGCGCCCTCAGCACATGCTTATGCGTGTATCTGTAGGTATTCACCTTAACGATATTGCATCGGCCATAGAAACGTATGAGCTGATGTCTAAAAAATTCTTTACACACGCTACGCCAACGTTGTTTAATGCGGGTACGCCTAAGCCGCAAATGTCGTCGTGTTTCCTTCTTTCTATGAAAGACGATAGTATAGATGGTATTTATGATACATTAAGGAGTACTGCTAAAATATCACAGTCGGCCGGCGGTATTGGTTTATCTATACACAATGTAAGGGCTACCGGTTCTTACATTCGTGGCACTAACGGTACATCTAACGGTATTGTGCCTATGCTTCGTGTATTTAACGATACTGCACGTTATGTAGATCAGGGCGGTGGTAAGCGTAAAGGCAGCTTTGCGGTTTACATAGAGCCTTGGCATGCCGATATTTTTGATTTCCTTGACCTAAGAAAAAATACCGGTAAAGAAGAAATGCGTGCGCGCGACCTGTTCCTTGCCATGTGGATTCCTGACCTGTTTATGAAACGCGTACAGGAAGACAGCACATGGACATTAATGTGCCCTAACGAGTGCCCGGACCTTTACAATGTACACAGCGAAGAATTTGATGCATTATATTTAAGTTATGAGGCTGCAAACAAAGGGCGTAAAACCATAAAGGCACGCGAGCTTTGGGAAAAAATATTAGAATCTCAAATAGAGACCGGCTTGCCTTACATGCTTTACAAGGATGCGGCTAACAGGAAATCGAATCAGAAGAATCTTGGTACCATCCGTTCGTCTAACTTATGTACAGAGATCATGGAGTATACATCTGCAGATGAAATTGCGGTATGTAACCTTGCGTCTATATCGTTGCCAATGTTTGTAGATAACGGCAGCTTTAACCACGACTTTTTATACCAGGTAACGAAACGCGTCACTAAAAACCTCAATAAAGTAATCGACAGGAATTATTATCCTGTTATTGAGGCAGAGAACAGCAACATGCGCCACCGTCCGGTAGGATTAGGCGTTCAGGGGCTTGCAGATGCTTTCATATTGCTTCGTTTACCATTTACCAGCGACGAGGCTAAAAAACTAAATCAGGAGATATTCGAAACCATATACTTTGCTGCCGTTACTGCCTCTATGGAAATGGCTAAAGAAGAAGGGCCGTACTCTACATTTGCAGGGTCGCCAATATCTCAGGGCGAATTTCAATACAATATGTGGGGCCTTAAAGACAGCGACCTTAGCGGCCGTTGGGACTGGGCTTCTTTACGTACAGAGGTTATGGAGCATGGTGTTAGGAACTCGCTGCTTATGGCGCCAATGCCTACAGCAAGTACATCTCAAATACTTGGTAATAACGAAGCGTTTGAGCCTTATACATCTAACATTTACACACGAAGGGTGCTTTCAGGAGAGTTTATCGTGGTAAACAAACACTTACTTCAGGATCTTGTAAGCCTTGGCTTGTGGAACGAGAACCTTAAGCAGGAAGTAATGAGGGCAAACGGATCGATACAGCATATAGATGTTATCCCTCAGGATATTAAAGACCTGTACAAAACCGTATGGGAAATGAGTATGAAAGATATTATAGACATGAGCCGCCAGCGTGGTTACTTTGTAGACCAGAGCCAGTCGCTTAACCTGTTTATGGAAAACGCATCATACTCTAAGCTTACATCAATGCACTTTTATGCATGGCAAAGTGGCCTTAAAACAGGTATGTACTATTTAAGGACTAAGAGTGCTGTAGATGCTATTAAGTTTACCCTTAACAATGATAAAAAGGAAGAGCCGGTTGCAGAGCTTGCCCCTGCTGCAGTTGTAAAACCTAAGGTGGTTGCACCTGCGGTAGAAGTATCTGCAATAGAGATGACCGAGTTTCAGGCAATGATAGAGCGTTCGCGCCTTGCGGAACCCGATGATTGCGAAATGTGCGGGTCATAACCCTGCTGAAATAATATGTATACTAAAAGGAGCTTCGCAAGAGGCTCCTTTTTTACTTAATGTTTTTCCAAGTTTCAATAGCCCAGTTAATATCAACTTCATCATCAAAATATAATGCTACCTGTATCAATTGATTATCAGTGATAGAAAAACCATTCAAAACACTATAATTTTTATTTTTATCACCTTCATTTATTAGATAACCTATGCGGGCAACCTCAGCATCCGAGAATTCAAAGGTTTGTAATGTCCTGGCAACTGTTTCGTCTCTGTCTTTTATAATGGCTGCATGTTTGGCGTAAATGTTTTCTCTACTTTTTTCTTCATTCCAGATTGCAAGCCTAACTGATTTGTCTCCTGTGGTATACAGTAAGTCACCATTTTCCTCCAGCGTACGTTCAAATAAGTTATTTATTGTTATAGTCCAGCTTTGCCCCAATTTATGAGTAACCATGTAGTCATCCTGCATCTTATAATCGGTTACTTTATGCCATTTATTACCACCTGTCCTTTCATAAACAGCTCCCACGCCTTTGAGCAAAAGATCAGCAATTGAAGGATCTATCTCTAAAATTGTAGACGGATTATAAATACCAGCATTAGACGGATTATTAGTATATTCTTCAGTTTCATGTCCTGAAAATATTCTCCAGCCACTATCTTCAGGTCTTGTGCGTTTCTCACGGTACATAAATCCCAGCTTGAATTTTTTGTCAACTATCATCTTTGATACCATTAGCCCCCCAATGGCAGGAAAATCGTCAAAGCTGTTATTTTTTTCTGCTTGTTTCTTTTTGAAAAATCTAAACATAGTGTTTCGTAAATTATTAAAATTGGGGAAAATTTATTTGATAAATATAGATAAATTTGGCAAAGCGAATATGGGTCTCGCGTTTATTTTAAATGCTGATTTAATATTATTATACAGATTGAAAACATACATAAATCATATATAAACACTAAAAGGGGCAGCAATGCTCCTTTTTTGTTATTTTTACCAAATAATACACAGAAATTATGCCCACAGAGGATTACGGGAAAGTAGAGATTACTTATGATATGCTGGCCGATAGAGGAAAGCGTTTTGCCAACAATTTTATAGATTATATACTATACATTTTACTTACCATAGGAATAGCCTTGTTGGGTAACTGGCTTTATGATGTTTATGGTTTTAAGGGTCTTGCCGTGGGCGACCTTACCAGCTTAGAGGAGCATCCGTTCCGGTTTAATATATTGCAATTTTTTGTTTCAATAATATTTTACGGTTTGTTCGAGTCGATATCGTCCCGCACGCCGGCAAAATATATTACCGGTACAATAGTGGTAATGCGAGATGGTACAAAGCCAGATAGCACAGCCATACTTATACGCACCTTATGCAGGCAAATACCTCTCGAAGCATTTTCATTCCTGTTTGGGCAATTTGCCATAGGCTGGCATGATACCCTTAGTAAAACGCTGGTGGTAGATAGTACTAAATACAATTTTGCACTTAAGCGTAAGGAAAACCTCGAAACTATAACCGAAGAAGAAGCCAATTAATTTATGAAACGTACCGTTGAATTAACCACCGACATGCTGGCTGCAAAGGAAATGCGGTTTGCAAACTATCTTATAGATCTTGCATTGCAATATGGCATTGGTTATCTGATAGGTTTAATTATTGGCCTAATGTATAAGTATTTAGATATAGTTGGCCCGTATGAACTCATTACAAATATGGGCTCATTTGGAGGGCTTGTTTTTAGCTACACCATCATGTTGTTTTATTACTTTATTTTTGAAGCAACTACCCAACGCTCACCGGCAAAATTTATAACCGGTACTAAAGTAATTACCTTTGAAGGTGAAAAGCCATCTGCAGGAACTATTTTAAAGCGAACTTTTTGCAGGATGATACCATTTAATCCCTTTTCGTTTTTAGGAGAAGTGGGGAAAGGATGGCACGATAGCATTTCTGATACTTTTGTCATCAATATAAAAAAGTATGAGGAGGCACAACAACTTAAAGATTCCTTTGAAGAAATAGGGTCGGAAATAAAAGAATAACTGGCGTATGCCTTAAATAAAATTGATATGTCTAAAGATACAAAAGGTGTATACACCGGAATTATAGAAAAAGATGAGAAGGGTAACTTTTTTAGTGGCGAATACCTCCTGGATTACCAGCATGTAATGGCAAATTTTAAAGAAGGCGACAAAATAACTATTAAATCTATTATAGAAAATCCAAGCGATATAAGCCACGAGCGCTACCCTAAAAAATCGAGGGATTTCTTTTTATTTAACCTTAAGAAGTAGTTTTCAGCCAAGTCACAGTTTTCAGTTTCATATTGCGGCATATTGCAGCTAAATCTGAATACTGAAATAATCAATCTGAAGTGGTTTTGCGCTATCAGTGTAGACGATTCCCCCTATTAAGAGGAATCGGGGGATGTGTTTTATAAATATTTCTTCACATCTCGGTAGCTCAATTTGAATTCTGAAATCTACAATCTGAAATGGTTCATAATCTAAAATCTAAAATCATAAATCTGAAATCAACATAATGATGCATTGGGAACAGTTACTGTCTTTAAAAAGGCAGGGCGATACAAGCAAGCGGCTGCGCAGGGAGCAGGATGAAACACGCCTGGGTTTTGAGGTAGATTACGACCGTATAATATTTTCATCGGCTTTTAGGAGCCTTCAGGATAAAACACAGGTAATACCACTATCTAAAACCGATTTCGTGCACACCCGTCTTACCCACAGCCTCGAGGTATCGGTAGTAGGCAGGTCACTGGGCAGGCTTGTGGGCAAGAAGATCATCGAAAAGCATCCGCACCTGCACGATATCCACGGTTTCCACATGAACGATTTTGGGGCCATAGTAGCTGCTGCTGCTTTAGCACACGATATTGGCAACCCACCTTTTGGCCACAGTGGTGAAAAAGCCATTGGAGAGTACTTTAAAACCGGCCGCGGACAGCAGTACCAATCTTTACTAACCGATAAGCAATGGCAGGACCTTGTAGATTTTGAAGGTAACGCGAACGGCTTTAACCTGCTTACAGCGTCGCGTCCCGGTATAGAGGGTGGACTCAGGATATCTTACGCTACGCTTGGGGCATTCATGAAATACCCTAAGGAGTCACTGCCTAAAAAACCTACCGCTAACATTGCCGATAAGAAGTATGGCTTCTTTCAGTGCGATGTAGCCTCTTTTCAGGATGTAGCAAAGGATATGGGCATGATGCCTAACAAATTGGGGGGAGACATAGGATATGAGCGCCATCCGCTTGCATACCTTGTAGAAGCTGCAGATGATATTTGTTACACCATTATAGATTTTGAAGATGGTATTAACCTTGGCTTGATATCTGAAGATTATGCGCTCGAATATCTTATAAAGCTGGTTAAGGATACCGTTCAGGTAGAAAAATACAAAACCCTTACCACTAAAGAAGACCGTATAAGCTACCTGCGCGCGCTTGCAATAGGTACGCTTATCAACGATGCGGTAAATGTGTTTATAGAAAATGAAGATGCCATTCTTGCGGGTAAATATCCTTATTCACTCATGTCACGTGGAAATTATACGGTGCAAATGGATGATATAATAGGTATTAGTGTAAATAATATTTACCAGAGCCGCGAAGTACTTGAGAAAGAGGTAATAGGCTACAGGATTATCAACACGCTGTTAGATACCTTTTGCACGGCATATAATAATAAATTTGAAGGTACAGAGAGTAACTATGATAAGCTTATTATGAAGTTGCTACCCGAAAAATTTGTAACCGAAAAGATGGGCCTTTACGACCGGCTATTGCATATTTGCCATTTTGTAAGCACCCTTACAGATGGTAAGGCCTTGCTGTTATACAATACAATTACGGCGGGGGTAACGTAACCTAAATAGATTAGAGATAATTTGATATTAAAATACAAGGCCTTTCTTTATATTAAAGAAAGGCCTTGTATTTTGCAGTTTGAGTGGCTGTTTAGAATATAATAGATTAAGCACCTAAATTAAAAAGTATATGTCAAACCTACACCCAGCATTTGCTTAAGCTGAATCTTAGGGCCGCCCTGTACTACAGCGCCATCAACCTCTCTGGTTGATTTAATATCATCGTCATAAATAATGTTTGTGCCTATGTTTGCCTTAACGTATTCGTTTACCGTCATGTCCAGCTGCATTTGAAAGTTAACATCTATATTGCCAAAGTTATTAAGGTAATCTGTGTATAGTGTTAAGCGCTGGTCGAGCATAATATTTTTAAAAACCTGTCTTTTAAACTGGTTTGTAACCAGTATACCCACCTCTGTGCGCGAGTTTTTACCGGGAATAATAACATTACCATCTTCATCTCTTACGGCTGCCTCTACACCAAAGGCTCCCTGATCTGCAAGGCGCTGGTTGTAAACAAGTGTAGTCTTATCGGTTAGGGGAGAAAAGTATGCATTAAGCCCTATATCCTTGCGAATATATTCGGCACCAACACCCAGAAAAATAGTTGCAGGCGCAAACGGTCCTGATATTTCATCGGTGGTATTAGGATAAGAATATCCGTTGGCAAACTGCGTATTAAAGTTAAACTTAGCGCCATAATACCAGTTAGAAACAGTATCCCTCCTGTAACCAAAGGTAGAGTTTAGTTGTATCTGGTCGTCGGTCTTGCGGGTTTCCTGGCCTTCCTGACTATTAAGTCCGTACTTGGTTATAAGTTCGTTTGTCCAGCTAATGTTCCTGTAAGCATATTTACGTATAAAGTGGCCTTTAGCCAAGATACTAACCGAGTTATTGCCCCCCACACTCCAGTTAACAAACGCTATCTGGTTAATGTCGAGGCCAACAGTATTAGTCTTTTCCCAGTGGCTAATAGTGTCTGGGAGGGTAGTGGTTATGAGTACCTGAGACTGGCTCTTTTGTGCAAATGCAAAAAGTAGTAAGGCAATAAGGCAGGCTTTAATTCTCATGTAAAACGATTTAGTTAAATTTCGAATGCAAAAATCGCGATTTTTAGCACACGGAAAAAATATCTTTTAAAGAATTAACGTCGATTGAGCAGTAATGTTGCAATTGCGCTGTACTACCGTGTTCTATAAATTCATCAGGAATGCCTAACGTATTAATTTTCAGGGTATAATTATTTTGAGCTGCAAATAAAAGTATGCTACTGCCAAATCCTCCTGTAATGCAACCGTCTTCTACAGTTATTATTTTGGAATGATTTTTAAAAATAGTGTGCAGCGCGGGCTCATCAAGAGGCTTAACAAACCCAAAATGGTAGTGCGAGAGTGTACCAGGATTGCTTAACTGCGCTAAAGCTTTTGTTACGTTGTTGCCAATAGTGCCTGTAGAAAGTATTGCAACGCTGTTTCCCTCTTCCATCTGCAGGCTTTTACCAATTTCGATTTTCTTAAATGGCTGCTGCCAGTTTACGCTTTCTGCCCTGCCTCTCGGATAACGGATGGCGATAGGGTGCTGTAAGCCCAACTGTGCCGTGAATAATATGTTACGCAGCTCGTTTTCATTAAGCGGAGCAAAAATAATAAGGTTAGGTATGCAGTTAAGGTATGCAATATCAAACACGCCATGATGGGTGGCGCCGTCTTCGCCAACAAGCCCTGCACGGTCCAGGCAAAAAATAACCGGCAGGTTTTGCAATGCCACATCGTGTATAACCTGGTCGTAAGCCCGCTGTAAAAATGTAGAATATATGTTGCAAAATACTACCATGCCCTGCGTGGCCATGCCTGCTGCAAGCGTAACGGCATGCTGCTCTGCAATACCAACATCGATAGCCCTCTCAGGAAAAACCTCCATCATAAACTTCATAGAGCTGCCCGATGGCATTGCGGGGGTAATGCCTATAATTTTTTCGTTTTGTTCGGCAAGTTCAACTAATGTCAGGCCAAATACATCCTGATACTTAGGCGGCAGGTGGGCATCGGCAATAGCCAGGACCTCTCCTGTAAGTTTATCAAATTTGCCGGGGGCGTGATATTTAACCTGGTCCTCTTCGGCTTGTTTAAGTCCTTTGCCTTTTGTAGTGATTATATGTAAAAACTTTGGGCCTTTTTTAACCTTGAGCCTTTCCAGTTCTTTAATTAATAGCGGCAGGTCATGACCGTCTATAGGGCCTGTATAATCAAAATTAAGCGATTTGATCATATTGTTTTGCCGTGGGTTCTTACCCTCTTTAACCTGAGTTAGGTAATGCTTGAGCGCACCCACGCTGGGGTCTATACCTATGGCGTTATCGTTAAGTATAACAAGCAGGTTAGCATCTGTAACCCCTGCATGGTTAAGCCCCTCAAATGCCATACCCGATGCTATACTGGCATCGCCTATAACGGCTATATGGGTCTTATCTAAATCTCCTCTTACCTGCGAAGCGATTGCCATACCTAATGCCGCAGATATGGACGTGCTGCTGTGCCCGGTACCAAAAGTATCGTACTCGCTCTCGCTGCGTTTAGGAAAACCGGATATACCACCTAACTGACGGTTAGTTATAAAACGGTCTTTACGGCCGGTAAGTATTTTGTGCCCGTATGCCTGGTGGCCTACATCCCACACGAGTAGGTCATTAGGAGTATCAAAAACATAATGCAGTGCAATGGTAAGCTCTGTAACGCCAAGGCTGGCGCCAAGGTGACCCTCTTTAACCGATACTACATCTATAATAAAATCACGCAGCTCTTGTGCCAGTTTGGGCAGTTGTGCAGGATTTAACTTCCGTAGATCGGCAGGGGTTTGTATGGTGTTGAGTAAATTGCTTTCCATTACAGCAAATTTACAATAATATTTACGTAATAGAATGCTACTGTTGCAATAGCCTGCAGGAAGATTCATTAAAAGAAGGCATACTTATTTTACCTTTACAACAGTATCGGGTGCCATGATTGTATCTCCCATTAGCGTTCCTGATTCAGATATTCTTTTATTAGCCGTTAAGGACGAGTCTGGGTCTTGTGCTTTACCATCGGGTACGCTGTTTTGTCTGGATGTATCGACAACTGTCGTTCGTGCATCGTCATCAACCAATGCCGGTTCGCCCATTACCTGATGGCGGCAGCTAAAAAGCGTAGTGCCCATAGTAATAAATAAAGCCAGCAAAAACATGTTCCTAAAACTTGTCTGGTTAAACAGGACGCTTTTGGGTATTAACGGCATAAAAGGTCCTGGTTGCAGTTGGTCAGCCTCAAACCGTCCGCACACTTTTTTACCAGTGTTAAGCAGCATATACGTATTGATTTGTTCAGCGGTCATCCCAGTAAAATCAGTAACGGTTTTTTGGCACTGGCCGCAAAACCTGCCATCGCTATCGGGTGTCATTCCCTCCCACGCTGCATTGCAGGGGCTAGGGATAAAAAATTTATAAGTGTTCATATAGCAGGTAATTAGTGGTTGTTAAAGTATAACGGTAATAGGTGTTAAGAAAGTACTTTATTTCTAATTTTTGTTAATAGTTTTTGATGCAGGATATTTTTGTTAATTTGAATTATGCAAAACCACAACCCTTATGAACACAATTAACCTAAAAGAAAGGAATGACTTAAAGAGCAATTTAAAGCTAAAAAATAGTTACGCCCAGTTTGAGGCACTTCTTAGTGAGCTGCAAAAAAAAGAACTCCCTGATTCTATCACACTATATATAAATGAAGAGGTAAGTAGCCTGAACGAATTACCTACGAATACGGAACTATTAAAATCAATAAGAAAGAAGCAGACAAAAATTATTCAGTTAGTAGAAAAACAAGTTAAAATAGTACCTAAAAATTACTACCGCAACATGTGGCTGGCCGTGGGCATGTCGGCATTCGGATTACCTCTCGGTGTTGCTATTGGTTTAAGCCTTGGTAATATTGGCTTGCTGGGAATAGGCCTGCCTATTGGTATGGCTATTGGAGCTGCGGTAGGATCGGGCATGGATAAAAAAGCATTTAAAGAAGGCAGGCAACTTGATATAGAGATAAAATAATAATTTTTTATTTCCATAAGAGGAGCTTCATGTTTTGCGAAGTTTCTTTTGTTGCAGTTGTCAGGAAGCGAAAAGTGATGTCGAAATCAGTCGAAATCAGATTTTTTAATGATGGGGGAGAAACGGTACTTCAAATCGGCGTTACTCTTACACCGATTAAAATTGTAAATTTGCCAATCACTAATATCAGACATCAACTCGTTTTCTTTTGAGAGGTTAATGGTGTGGACAACCTATGGAAAATATCTTTACCGACGAATATTTTATGCGGAAGGCACTTCAGGAGGCGCATGCCGCTTTTGATAAGGGCGAAATACCTGTAGGTGCACTAGTTGTGGTAAACGATAAAGTAATTGCACGCACCCATAACTTAACCGAATTACTTCACGATGTTACAGCCCATGCCGAGATGCAGGCCATAACATCTGCAGCTAATTTTTTGGGAGGAAAATACCTTACCGGCTGCACGCTTTATGTAACGCTCGAGCCCTGCCAGATGTGTGCCGGGGCATTGTATTGGAGCCAGGTGGCAAAAGTGGTTTTTGGCGCACACGACCAGCAGCGTGGTTACCGTGTTATGGGTACTAAGTTGCACCCTAAAACCATAGTGGTATCGGGGGTTTTAGAAGAGGAGTGCAGCGCCCTTGTGAAAACGTTTTTTAAGCAAAGAAGAGGCTGAAATACAGTTGGTTAAATTGTTAACAAATATTTATAAATAATCGTTATTTTATTTATAATATTTGCACCATATTATTAGTTATAGCATGAAATGCAGGTAACCATTTTAACAGGAATTATGGCTATGTCCAACTATGTTGGCAGGCTCTGTTTCACAACACTTTTTATTAGCAGCGGGAGTGTTAAATCCTGTTAAATAAAACTTTAAGCTCTTTGAGATTATAGGAAAAGCCCTGTATATTTAAAACACACCATATTCTTTTACAAATAACAACCTGTTCTTAACCAATTAATTTAATTCCAATTACCCTTATGAAACCCATGAAACTGGTGCTGTTTTTAACAGTCATCACACTGCTGCTACATTCCTGCTCAAAAAAATCCGGAAAGGATTTCGATTCAGATCCCCTGTTATACAGGGATTACATTACCAGTTTCTCTTCAGGTCTCATTTCTACTAAAGCCGACATTCAGGTAGGGCTTGCCTTTACTAAAAAGGAATGGCAGGTAAACCATGAACTCGATAATAATTACTTTACTGTATCGCCTGCGGCAGAGGGCAAGGTGCTTTTCCTTCAGGACAATAAAATAGCCTTTCGCCCTGCTAAGCGCCTTAAACAGGATACAGAATATCAGGTTACGCTGCACCTTTCTAAGTTTATTAAGGTAGCCGATAGTATATCTGACTTTAATTTTACGGTGAAAACCCTTAAACAGGATTTCCTTGTTAGTACGCAGGACCTGCAGTCATACAATCGCGACTGGCAGTACCTAAATGCATCAGTTAGAACGAGCGATAATATGGATTTGACTACAGCTAAAAAGCTTGTAACAGTTACCCACAATGGCAAAAAACTGCCACTACGGTTTGATAGTAATGCCGGTTCTGCCAGCGAATTTCATTTTATTATAGATAGCATTCAGCGAGGTGCGCAGGACAGCACTCTTAAAATAGCCTGGAATGGGAAACCTTACGACATAGACCGTGAAGGCGATGAAAACTATGTGGTGCCCGGCAAAGACAATTTTAAAGTACTTACCGTTCAGCCTGCAGAGGGCGATAACCAAACACTGCTTATCAATTTCTCCGACCCAATACGCAAGGACCAGGATTTTAGCGGCCTTGTAGCAGTAGAGGGTGTGCAAAGCCCTAAATATGCTGTAGACGGCAACCTGCTTAAAGTGTTCTTTGGCGATCCGCTAAATGGTAATTTCCTGGTCGAGGTATTTCAGGGAATAGAGAGCACAGAGGGTTTTAAAACCAAACAAACCCATAGTGAGAACATCTCTTTTGAGCAGCTTAAGCCTGAGGTGCGCTTTGTAAAAAGCGGTACAATACTGCCTGCATCCAGCAACCTTAAGATAAACTTTGAGGCCGTAAACCTTAATGCCGTGGATGTAAAAGTGTACCGTATTTTTGAGAACAACGTTATGCAGTTCCTTCAGGATAACGAGATGGGAAGCAATTACGGCCTGCGCAATGTGGCACTGCCGGTTGCTAAGACCAAGCTTGTGCTTAATACCAACAGGATGCTTAATTATGCCAAGTGGAATACCTTTGCCATAGACCTTTCTAAACTTGTTAAGCCGGAGCCGGGAGCTATTTACCACATAGAAATTGCCATGCGCCCTGCATACTCTCTTTATAAATGCGAAGACACTAACGCCCTTAAACAAGCTGATGAAAAGGAAGATGAGGAAGAAGAAGAGCGTGAAGAAGACTTTACAGATTATGAAGATTATAACTACTACCATGATGATTATGAGTGGGAGCAGCGCGAAAATCCATGCAACACGTCTTACTATTATGACCGCCAGGTAGAAACTAATGTGCTTGCAAGCGATCTGGGCGTTATAGCCAAAAAAGGAGAGAACAACAGTTTTTTCTTTGCTGTGGCAAGTATTACAACTACGCAGCCTGTTGCCGGTGCAAGTATAGAATTGTTTAATTTGCAACGCCAAAAATTGGGTTCGGCTATTACAAATGCCGAGGGTACGGTTATGTTATCATCAGATAAAAAACCATTTTTTGCGATCATTAAAAAAGGTGGCAATACCACTTACGTAAAACTAAACGAAGGCAATGCGCAGTCGGTTAGTAATTTTGATGTAGATGGTGCCGAGCTTCAAAAAGGTTTGAAGGGCTACATATATGGCGAGCGTGGCGTTTGGCGTCCCGGCGATAGCTTGTACCTTGGCTTTATATTAAACGATAAAGCGGCAAAACTGCCGGCATCGCACCCTATTAAACTACGCCTGTCTGACCCTAATGGCAAGATGATGTTCCAGGCCGTGCAAAGCTATAACCAAAAGAACCACTTTAAGTTTGTAGTTACTACGCAGGCCGGTGCGCCTACCGGTAACTGGGAGGCAATGGTAAGTGTGGGCGGCGCGCATTTTTACAAAAGCATCAAGATAGAAACCATTAAGCCTAACCGCTTAAAGATCAAAAATGGCTTTGAGGGCAAAACACTTTCGGCGAATGCCAAAACCACAGGCAACCTGCAGGTATTGTGGTTGCACGGCGCTATAGCAAAAGGCCTTAAGGTAGAAATGCAGGCAAAATTCATTAAGCAAAAAACTGACTTTAAAGGTTACCTTAACTACATATTTGACGACCCTGCACAGAATTTCAGCACAGAAGAAGTAAATATTTACAGTGGCGTAACCGATGATAACGGCAATGCAACTGTAACACTGGAGCCTAAACTTAAAGCCCGTGCGCCCGGATTGCTTAAAGCAGCTATTATTACAAAAGCTTACGAAAAAGGCGGCGACTTTAGCACCGATGTTATACAGGCAACTTATTCGTCCTATGATACTTACGTGGGTGTAAAATTGCCGCAGGGTAACAAATACGGCATGCTGGAAACCGGCAAAAGTAATCGTGTAGATGTCGCAACCGTAAGCGAAGCCGGTAAGCCCAAAGGCGGACGCAGGCTTGAGGTAAAAGTATATGCTGTAGAGTGGCGCTGGTGGTGGGATGCCAGCCATGACAATGTATCGTCTTATAGTAATGCGGTTTCTAACACGCCATTTTACTCGCAAAATGTTACAACTGATGCCAATGGTAAAGCCAGCTTTAACTTTAAGACCGATGAAGAACAATGGGGCAATTACCTTATAAGGGTAACTGATATAGAAGGCGGACATTCTGCCGGATCTACCGTGCTGATTGATTATCCTTACTGGAGTGGGCGTACGCGCAACAATAATGGCGAAGAGGCAAAAATGCTGATGTTCAGTACTGATAAGGAGAAGTATGCGGTAGGCGAAAGTGCCATCGTATCGTTTCCATCGAGTGAAGGTGGCAGGGCATTGGTATCGTTAGAAAACGGAAGCAGGGTAGTAAAAACCTATTGGGCACCTACCACTAAGGGCGAAACGCAGGTAACCATACCTGTAACAGCTGCTATGGCACCTAATGTGTATATAAATATAACGCTGTTACAGCCGCACGCTAATACGGCTAACGATTCGCCTATTCGCTTATACGGTATTGTACCTATAGAAGTAGTAGATAAGAATACCTTACTACAGCCACAGATAACTATGGCCGGTGTACTGAAACCTGAGCAAAAAACGACTATAAAAGTCAGCGAAAAAACAGGCAAGGCTATGACATATACCGTTGCAATTGTAGACGACGGCCTACTGGACCTTACCCGCTTTAAAACCCCTAACGCCTGGGATAGTTTTTATGCTAAAGAAGCATTGGGTGTAAAAACATGGGATATTTATGATGATGTTATAGGCGCATATGGAGGGCAGGTAAACCAGATATTCAGTATAGGGGGAGATGCCGATTTAGGTGGCGGCCAGGCTAAAAAAGCCAACCGCTTTAAACCTGTGGTTATTTATATGGGTCCTTATACTATAGGCAAAGGCGAAACCCGCGTTCATACAATTAAATTACCTAAATATGTAGGCTCGGTACGTACAATGGTCGTTGCTGCCAATGCCGACGCAAGTGCTTATGGCAGTGCCGAAAAAACCACGCCGGTTCGCAGTCCATTAATGTTGCTGGCATCACTGCCACGCAAGGTAACACCTAAAGAAAAGGTGACGCTTCCGGTAACGTTGTTTGCTATGGAGAACAGCATTAAGAATGTAACATTGCAGGTAAAAACAAACAATGGTTTCAGGATAGTAGGTGCAACCAAACAAACGGTTTCTTTTGAAAGGCCCGAAGAAAAAGTGGTTTATTTTGACCTTGAAGTGAACGACCTTATAGGCCTTGGTAAAGTAACGGTTGTTGCTACAAGCGGTAAGGAGAAAGCAAGTTATGATGTAGAACTTGATATTATAAACCCAAACCCGGTTACACAAAATTATAAGGAAGTTATACTTGCTCCCGGCAAGCAGGGTACTATAAACTGGGCATCCTTTGGGGTATCCGGCACTAATAAGGCAAGGCTTGAGGTATCTTCGTTTCCGCCAATGGATTTTAACCGAAGGCTTGATTACCTTATACAATATCCGCACGGCTGTGTAGAGCAAACCACATCATCGGTATTTCCACAATTATATCTGGCAGATATTGCCGATGTTGATGCCTCAAGAAAAAATAAAATTCAGCGTAATGTTACTGCGGCTATACAAAAATTGGGACAGTTTCAGGTAGCAAGTGGCGGTTTTGCCTATTGGCCGGGTAATCCGGAGGCTGATGACTGGGGTACAAGCTACGCGGGGCATTTTTTAATAGAAGCCGAGAAAAAAGGCTACGCGCTTCCGCTCAATGCGAAAAAACAGTGGTTGAGCCATCAGCAAAAAACCGCACGGGCATGGCGCTACTACAAAGAGTATCAAAACGATTTTGCACAGGCCTACCGTTTGTACACATTGGCATTAGCAGGCTCGCCAGATCTTTCGTCTATGAATCGCTTAAGAGAGACATCTGGAATAAGCAACGAAAGTAAGTTGCGCCTTGCTGCTGCTTATGCACTTGCAGGACAAAAGAATGTGGGCCAGCAATTGCTAAGCCAGAGTACTATTGATGGCGACAGCGATTATAATTATTATTACTATGGCTCGGCAGAGCGCAACAGGGCAATGGCATTAGAAACGCTTATAGTGTTAGGCCAAAAAGGGCCGGCATTTACGATGGCAACTAAGTTAGCCAAAGAGATGTCATCTAACCAGTGGATGAGTACGCAAACCACGGCTTACTGTTTGTATGCCATGTCTAAATTTGCACAGGGTAACGGTACTAAGGGTATTGATGTAAGTTACACTAATAAAGGCAAAACGCAGGTCATAAATACTCCAAAAACATTCGCCGACAGAGTACTGGAACTAAGTGGTAATAATGCCGTAACGATTAAAAATAACAAGCAGGGTACGCTTTATGTAAAAGTTGTTTACAGCGGAGTGCTGCCTGTAGGCGAAGAACAAACCGAAGAACGCGGACTTGCAACCGGCATTGTGTTTAAGGATAGAGGCGGTAAGGTTATCAACCCATCGTCATTGGCACAGGGCACTGAGTTTGTTGCCGAGGTTACTATAAGTAATACCAAAGGCGAGTTTGTAGATAACGTAGCGCTTACGCAAATAATCCCATCAGGATGGGAAATCGTGAACACAAGGTTTACTGATTTTGGCAGTTTTGCCGAGAACAAAGTAGATTATACCGATATTCGAGATGACCGCACGAATTTCTATTTTTCGTTAAAAGCGAATGAGACTAAAACATTCAGGATATTGCTTAATGCAAGTTACCTGGGCAGTTACTACCTGCCTGGTGTGCAGTGCGAAGCCATGTATGATAATTCGTTCCTCGCCAGGACTAAAGGACAATGGGTTAAAGTGGTGAGGTAGGTGTTTATTTTATGGTTATTTCATGGTGTTAAACCTACAAGGTCTTGAAGACCTTGCAGGTTGATGCGTTAATTAGTATATGATGCTGTGTCCTGCAAGGTTTTTAAAATCTTGTAGGTATTATAAAAATAAAAATTAATTCCCTACAGGAAACTGGTCGGTTTCAGGTAGGGAATTTATAAATATCAACACTAATAAGGATGATTCCATCCCAATGAAAAACAAACTAAAAGCACTCTTTCAATACATACAGATGTTTTTTAAAACACTTCAGGAGCGCATTACTAATTACATAAAACGCAACAAAATAAAGTCGGGCGTGGCGCTTGTGCTACTGATAGCCTATTACTTTTGCCTGCCGCGAACACTGTTCAGCGATCCATACGCTACAGTAATAGAAAGTGCAGAGGGCGAGCTTCTGGGCGCCCGTATTGCGAAAGACGGGCAGTGGAGATTCCCGGCGCAGGATAGTGTGCCTTATAAATTTCGTCAGTGCATTGTTTATTTCGAAGATCAGCATTTTTACAAGCATCCCGGTTTTAACCCTGTTGCTATTGTAAAAGCCATGAAGCAAAACCATGAAGCAGGCAGGGTAGTGCGCGGAGGCAGTACGCTTACGCAGCAGGTAATCCGCCTGAGCCGCGAGCACAAAAAGCGCAGCTATTTTGAGAAGTTGGTTGAGATGGTTCTCGCAACCCGCCTCGAATTTCGCCACAGCAAAGGCGATATACTTGGGCTGTATGCCGCACATGCACCTTATGGAGGTAATGTAGTGGGGTTAGAAATGGCCTCGTGGCGATACTTTGGCGTGCAGCCGGAGCAACTATCGTGGGCAGAAACAGCTACGCTTGCGGTATTGCCCAATGCGCCAAGCCTCATTTATCCGGGTAAGAACCAGATAAAACTTCGCGATAAACGTAACCGGTTATTAAAAAAGCTTTTTGATGAAAAGGTAATAGACAGGACGACCTATGAACTTTCTTTACAGGAAACCCTGCCTCAAAAACCATTTAACCTGCCGCAGACAGCGCCACATTTATTGCAGAATATTTCTAAGACCAAAGAAGGGCAGCGGATAAAAACGACCGTAAAGAACACTTTGCAGACACGTGTTAACCAGATCGCGGCACGTTACTATCAGGAATACAAACAAACCGAAGTGTACAACCTTGCTATTATGGTGGTAGATGTGCAAACGCATGATATTGTTGCTTACCTAGGCAATTCGCCCACAGATGCTGCCCATCAAAAAGATGTAGACATCATTCCGGCGCCAAGAAGTACAGGCAGTATTTTAAAGCCTTTCTTGTTTGCCTCGATGCTGGATGCCGGAGAGATACTGCCCAATACTTTAATAGCAGATGTGCCTACACAAATTGCGGGCTACAGCCCTAAAAATTATGAATTAACGTACGATGGCGCCGTACCTGCGCAACGCGCCTTATCACGCTCGCTTAACATACCTGCGGTACTAATGCTTAAAGATTTTGGTGTGTACCGTTTTTATGAGCAGTTGCAGCATTTTAAATTGCGCGACATTAAGCAGCACCCTAACCATTATGGTTTATCACTTATTTTAGGTGGTGCCGAGAGTAACCTATGGGATTTGTGCCGCACCTACGCCAGCCTTACATCTACCCTTAATTATTTTACAAACCATGAGGCAAAATACCGCACCAATGAGTTTGCAGAACTGAACTGGAATCACGATATAACCCGCGACTTTGGAAGGGAAGTTTATAACAAACCCCAACTTGGAGCAGGGTCAATCTGGCTTACCTATAATGCCATGAAAGAAGTGAACCGGCCTGAGGGTGACGAGGCTTGGCGCTTTTACGATTCGTCGCTGGAGATTGCCTGGAAAACGGGCACTAGCTTTGGCAGCCGTGATGCGTGGGCCATTGGTACGAGTTCCCGCTATGTGGTGGGGGTTTGGGTAGGTAATGCATCGGGTGAAGGCAGGCCGTCGCTCACGGGTGTGGGCAGTGCTGCGCCTGTACTATTTGATGTATTTAATTTACTACCCCGCCAAAAATGGTTTGCCCCTCCTTATAACGACCTTGAAGAAGCGGATATATGCAAATTGAGCGGACATATTGCCGGCGAACATTGCCCGTCTGAAAAGCAGTGGATCCCCCTTAACGGCAGCAAGACAAAGGCGTGCCCTTACCATAAAGTAGTTCATCTTGATGCAAGTGGTATATACCGCGTAAACAGCAGCTGCGAGAGTGTAGACAATATGGTAACAAAAACATGGTTTGTACTGCCGCCTGTTATGGAATGGTATTATAAAGGTGGGCACATGGATTACCTGCCGCTGCCTCCTTTTCGTGATGATTGCGAGGGAACCAGTGGTGCTTACATGGATTTTATATATCCTAAAGAAGACGGTAAAATATACCTTACCAAAGATTTTAACGGTAAGATCCAGCCGTTTATTCTTAAAGCGGCACATACATCGGGTAATGCCAAGCTATTTTGGTATCTGGGCGACAGGTATTTAGGTGAAACACAAACCTTTCATGAAATGCAGGTTACTGCCCAAACAGGTAAGTATATTATTACCGTAACCGATGAAGCCGGAAATGAGATACGCAGGCGGGTGGAGATATTGGCGCCTTAGTGAGTGATCAGTTCCAGTCACAGTTTTCGTTGATACTAATAATTATTACTGTGCTATGCTGTGGCCGATGTTTTTAAGAGATTGCCTCTTTTTAATGACCAATGATATTATCCAAATTGATAACAGGACTGTAAGTATTGTTATCCTGATTGTATTCATATCGGCAAAAAAATTATTAAGCGAGTGAAAAGCTGATACAGCAAGTAATGAATGGGTATTGTCTGACACTGCCTATGCCCCAGCTTCCAGCAATTAAAATAACAAGAAAAAGCAGGTTAGAGGTCGTAAAATCAAAGTTTAAATGCCATATAAACCATAAAACGGAGACAATTACTATGTTTAAAAATGGTGGTAAAGATTTAAGCTCCTGCTGTAAAAAACCGCGCCATCCTGTTTCTTCTAAAAGCCCATAAATTAAAATGACCACAACTGAAGTAATTGAAATGGTTTGTTTAATGTAATACTCTGCACCCAAAATTAAAACTACAGGTAATACCCAAAATATGAGTAACGGAGTAAGTATTTTTTTATAATTGCCTTTTAGGGTAAGTTTTGGTTTTATCTTAAAAATTGTAAATGCTGCAATTGCTCCTATGGCAGGGCCAATTCCCTGTAAAATGGCTTTAAAATAAATGCCGGGTACCACATTTAGTAAGGCGGTTTTAGTTGTTAGGTAACGTAGTACTATAGCAATAACGTAAAAGGTGATAATAGCAGGATAGTTAATTTTAGTTTTCATTTTTTATCTGATTGGATCGTGAGCCAAAAGTAATAAGATGGTTTGGCTAAAAAATTGACGATAGATAAGAAATGATGTTTTCAGGATTTGTTTCTTATCCTGCTCAAACTTTCGGCTGTAATTCCAAGATAGGAGCAAACAATTTTTAATGATGTTCTTTGAAGAATTTCAGGTCGTTCCTTTATAAGTTTTTCATACCTTTCTTTAGGAGAAAGTGTCAGCAAATTTATTTGTTCAAACTGCTTCCTGATAAACATAGCATCTGAAATTGCTTTGCCTATAATTAAGCCGGTTGTGGATTTAGAATATAATTTATTTAGGTCAGCATGGCTAATAGACCAGACACAAGAATTCTCTAAAGCCTGGGTTTTTAATACGGTTGATGATTGCGTAAGAAACGAAAGGTAGTCGCTAAAAAATTGGTTTTCGTAATACAAGTTAATACAGGTGTCTTTTTTTTCGGTCGAAACAAAGTGTGCAACAGACCCCGAAATTAAAATGTTTATGTATTTTTCTGTTTTATGGTAATCTTTAATTATTTCATTCTTTTCAAAGGTACGCAGGTGTACAAATTTCGAAAATTCCATCCATAAAATTTATATCGGCTTTGTAAAATGGGTCAAAAATTTCTTTTATTCTTTCGGGAGTGGGCTGTGCCATATTGTGTGTATATATAACAAGTAGTTTACCTACCGTTATAATGTTACTACTGGCAAATTTAATGAATCTCTATGTATTGCTAAGTATATTTAAAGGCTTTAAAGAAGTTAGCTGATATAATACCCTTCTCTAAAGCCTTAATGTTTTATTAGAATTTCCATCCAAAAATTTGTTGTGCGCTTATCTTAATCCTTGGTCTTTAAATGTTTTAGTGCTACAACTTATCATCATGTATAACTTCAATTTGCTGGAGGCCGCGTTTGCGCAATAATGGTTCTATAGACGGGTCGCTACCACGGAAGTTTTTGTACATAAGTGCCGGGTCTAAACTGCCACCACGCTCCAGTATATTGGTTCGAAATGATTTGGCTGTAGCCTGATCGAACAGTGATGTAGTTTTAAACGCTTCGAAAGCATCAGTATCGAGCACGCCGCTCCAAATATAGCTGTAGTATCCTGCCGAATAGCCGCCGTTGAAAATGTGGTTGTAATAGGTGCTCCTGTAACGCGGAATGATAGAGGGTATTAACCCTATGTTTTTCATGGCTTCTTCTTCAAACGGTGCGATACTTTGCGTTATGGCTTCGTTGCGGGTGTGGTACGCAAGGTCTAAATAAGTTGCAGCTAAAAACTCGACTGTTGCAAATCCCTGATCGAACGTAGCCGACTGTTGCAGTTTCTCTATCAGCGCATCCGGAATTACCTCTCCTGTTTTATAGTGTTTCGCATAGAGCTTAAGTACTTCGGGCTCGGCAGCCCAGTTTTCCATAATTTGCGATGGCAGCTCTACAAAATCGGTCGGCACGCTCGTGCCAGATAATGTTTCATACGTTACATTACTCAGCAATCCGTGCAGGGCATGGCCAAATTCGTGAAAGAAGGTGCTTGCCTCATCATAGGTTAACAATGCAGGAGCATCGCCGGCAGGCTTGGTAAAATTGCATACTATAGATATTATAGGAGCTGTCCGGACACCATCTATAGTGCGCTGCTTGCGGTAAGACGTCATCCAGGCACCACCCTTTTTACTGGCACGCGGATAAAAATCCATATACAGCAGGCCTATATATTTACCGTCGGCCTCGGTAACTTCCCAGGCGGTAACATCCTTGTGGTATATGGGTACATCTTTAACCTGCTTAAATTTAAGCCCGTACAGGTTTTTAGTAACGGTAAAAATACCATTTCGCACGTTGTCAAGGCTAAAGTAAGGTTTTAGTTCCTGCTCATCGAGGTCGAAGCGCTGCTTACGAATTTTCTCGGTGTAGTACCTCCAGTCATAGGGCTGCACTGCATCATTAATTCCATCGGCAACCATAAGTTTTTTTATATCGGCTTCTTCAGCTTTAGCTTTAGCTAAGGCAGGCTGCCAAAGTTTATCCAGCAGTTCGTACACACTCTCGGGAGTTTTTGCCATGCGCTCCTCCAGTACAAAATGTGCGTGGCTTTTATAACCAAGCAGTTTGGCTTTTTCAGCTCTCAGGCTTACAAGGTTTACTATGTTAGTGCGGTTGTCGAGTTTGTTACCGTTGTTGCCACGGTTTTGATAAGCAGTCCAGATCTCTTTACGAAGTTCGCGGTTAGACGCATATTGCAGAAATGGCATTACGCTGGCGTTTTGCAATGTAAAGATCCATTTGCCATCCTTGCCTTTTTCTTTAGCTTCATGAGCGGCAGCGGTAATAAGTTCTTCGGGTAGCCCTGCGAGTTTTGCTTTGTCTTTAACAACGAGTTGGAACGCATTGGTCTCGGCCAGAACATTATCGCCAAACTGTAAAGAAGTAACAGAAAGTTCTTCATTAATTTTCCTAAGGCGCGCCTTTTGGTCGGCATTGAGCAATGCCCCACTACGCACAAAACTTTTGTACTTACGTTCTAACAGCTTAGCATCCTCAGTGTTCAGCTTAAAAGAGATCTGGTTGTCCCACACTTTCTTTACCCTCGCAAAAAGCTTCTCGTTAAGGTAAATGTCATCGTAGTTTTTAGATAGCAGCGGTGCCATCTCCTTAGCAAGCGCCTGTAGCTCATCATTAGTGTCAGCAGTGTTAAGGTTGCTAAAAACAGTATTTATACGGTTCAGCAACGTCCCGCTGCGGTCCAGTGCTACAATGGTATTTTTAAAATTGGGCTGTTCGTGGCTGTTTGCAATGGCGTCAATTTCGGCCTGTTGTATGCGTATGCCTTCCTGCAGGGCAGGCTTGTAGTGTTTATTCTCTATAAGGTTAAAGGGTGGCGCTCCATATTGGGTATCCCAAGTGGCTAACAGTGGGTTATCTTCGCCTATTACTTCTGCTTTGTTTTCTCTCTGGCACGACATAATTATACCGGTTACTATTAAAATTATATATGCATTTATTTTCATGTGTACATGATTAGGTCATAAAGAGTAAAGTTATCTTTTATATAATTAAATGGCAAGGTCTTTAATAAAATATAGGCTTTCCTTTACAGTTAATGCCCGATATTTTAGTATCTTGGTGATAACTTTAAAATACGCATACCATGGCCCTGATGAAGCCCTTTAACCTTAATAAATGGATTGATGAAAACCGCCACCTTTTAAAACCACCGGTGGGCAACAAAAATATTTACCCGCTGTCTGACGATTATATTGTAATGGTGGTTGCAGGCCCTAATGCCCGCAAAGATTACCATTACAACGAAACCGAAGAGCTGTTTTACCAGCTTGAGGGCAGTATAAAAGTTGTGGTTCAGGACGAAGGCGAACGTAAGGAGATGGAACTTAATGCCGGCGATATGTACCTGCACCCGGGCAGCGTACCGCATTCTCCCGTTAGGAGTGAAGGCTCTATAGGGCTCGTAGTAGAGCGCGTTCGTGCAGGCCGTGGCTTTACTGACGGGCTGCTGTGGTTTTGCGATAACTGTAACAATAAATTGTATGAAGTGTTCTTTGAACTGCATAATATAGAACGGGATTTTCTGCCTCATTACAAACACTTTTATAATAGTGAAGAACTACGCACCTGCGATAAATGCGGAACGGTAATGCCTGTTGATGAAAGGTATGTAGCGAAGGAGGAGTAATTTTTAGTCAACCGTCTACCGGGGGTGATTTAGCACTGATTGGCATCATTCGTATTGAAAAGCCAACTGTCCCCAAGCTAAATCTATAAATTCCAGATTGCGCTACACTCGTAAAATTCGCATTCCATTATATTCGGTAGAAATCCTACAAAGATCAACGTGCATTTATTATAAAATTGTTTTTTGTTTACCTTTGCAAAAATTTTGTACTCAAAATGGATGATCATCATCGGGAAATACTAACAACCTTTCAGGGATAGCATCCGTGCTAATTCCCTGTTATTTAATTTTAGGGAATTGCAATGGTAACGTACTACAAAAACCAAAATGGCCTAACTCTGGCCCAAAACCGAAACGAAGCAAACTGGATAAGCGTAGTTTGCCCAACCCCACAGGAAAAACAATTTTTGCTCGAAGAACTTAAAGTGCCCGAGGCATTTTACAATGATATTGAGGATATAGACGAGCGCCCCCGTATAGAAATAGAAGATGGCTGGCACCTTATAATCGTGCGCATCCCTTATAAAAGTGACGATGTGCGCCTGCCGTATACTACCGTACCGTTAGGGCTTGTATTTAAAGAAGATGTGTTTGTGTCTATATGCTTTGCACAAAGCGAACTTATAGAAGATTTTCCTAAATATACCCAGCGCAAACATATAGAACCACAGGGCCACTTTGATTTAGTGCTGAGGTTACTGTTATCTTCCAGCATTTGGTTCCAAAAATATCTTAAGCAAATAAACCAGCTAATAAAACTGGCCGAAAATAACCTCGAAAAATCGATTCGTAATGAAGATTTACAGGCACTATTGCAAATAGAAAAATGCCTTGTATTTTTTATTACTTCTATAAAAGGTAACGAGGTTTTATTCTACAGAGTACGCAACCTTAAAGCCCAGAAAGATTTATATAACGAAGACCTTATAGAAGATGTAGAGATAGAATTGCGCCAGGCACAGGACACCACTAATATATACAGCGATATCCTTACCGGTACGATGGATGCCTATGCTTCGGTTATTTCTAATAACCTTAATATTATCATGAAGAGGCTAACGTCTATATCCATCATATTAATGATACCTACGCTTGTTGCCAGTTTTTATGGTATGAATGTGCCCAACTCGTTGCAGGATAACCGCAACGGTTTCTGGATCGTGGCATTGGCATCATTTTTAGTTTCTGTAATTGGAGTGGTAATGTTTAAAAAGAAAAACCTTTTTTAGATGATGTCCCGCAAGGTGCGAAGTCGGAAAGCTTTGCGACCTTTCAGGGACGATCACGATTATTTGTAGAATGCAACCTTGCACCATTGCGTGACCTATATTTTTAAATGATGAGACGCAAAACCGCATGTAAAAATTCTTCATCTGCAATTAGCTTAAGTAACTATTTTTTTGGCGTGACTGTAAATGTTTATTGGCAATTATGCTGAGGAGGGTAACATAAAAACAAGGGTAAAACTTATTGTAAAACTTTAGCCTTAGATTTGTAAATTTGCTATGCAATTACAAAAACATGAAGTACCTAAAAATAGTATTGTTCCTGTGTTTATCTATAACCGTGCTGTCCTGTAAGGACGATGAAGTAGAGCGCATTGCCGAAACGCAGCGTACCCTGAAACAAAATGACTCCATATTAAAAGTTATTAGTGCCGCATGGAGGTTTAATGTGCCTGCCCCAACGCCAAAAGTAGCCCAACGTATAAGTACCTGGAACGAGTGGGAACAATTTAACAACGAGCTAAAGCAAAAGCCTACGGGCAATGCCATAAATGCTTATTTACAAAAAACTAAAACACTGGTAACCAAGGCTGATTTGCTACGGAACAATGTACCTGTGTTTTTCGATAAGCCACAGGTGCGCGCCCGTATGGGGGTACTTATTACTAAGATAAAATCGTTGTACACGTACATTAATATCGAAACGATTCCCGATAAAAAAGTGATAACCATTATTGGAGAGATAACGCACGAAATGACGGCGTTGGAAAATCAATTCGACGAAATTATCCGTATTAGCGAAATACCAAAAGAACAGGGTGAAGAGGAGATGCTTCGCGCCCTCGATACTACCCGTATGGCCAACCCGGACGCTATGATACCGCGTTTGGCATCGCCACAAGCAACTATGCCGCAGCCGGGAGCACCACAAACTAATGTACCGCAGGCAAGGCCGTTAACGCCACCGGCTAATCCTGCCGGAAAAGCCGCAAATGCTACTAAACCTACCAATTGAAAAACGAAATATTACATACATACGGGCAACTGCCTAAGGTAAAACAAATTGCTGCTGCACTACAGCAGCGTGAAGGCAAGATACATGTTAAGGGGCTTTTGGGTTCGGCATTGTCATTTGTTATCGATCCGCTATTCCAGGAAAGCGAGCTGCCCTTCCTGCTTATTTTTAAAGATAAGGAAGAGGCTGCTTATTACCTAAACGACCTTGAGCGCTTTGTAGGGCAGGAAGACGTGCTGTTTTATCCTGGTTCTTTTCGCCGCCCGTACCAGATAGAAGAGACCGATAATGCGAGTGTGCTTTTGCGTGCCGAGGTACTTAACCGCATCAATTCCCGCAAGAAGCCTGCTATTATAGTTTCATATACCGAAGCTATATTCGAGAAGGTAGTAACCCGTAAGGAACTCGATAAAAACACCCTTAAGATTGCTGTAGGCGATCAGGTGTCTATCGATTTTATTAATGAGGTTTTGTTTGAATATGAGTTTCGCCGTGTAGATTTCGTTACAGAACCGGGCGAATTCTCTGTACGTGGGGGTATTGTAGATGTATTTTCTTTTAGTAACGACAACCCATACCGCATAGAGTTTTTTGGTAATGAGGTAGACAGTATCCGCTCGTTTGATGTGGCTTCACAGCTCTCGTTAGCTATAAAGAAAAAAATATCGGTAATACCGAATGTGGAGAACAAAATGCTGAACGAAAAACGTGAAAGCTTTCTTGATTATATTAGTGAGCGCACTGTTCTATTTATTCAGAATACTGATGCACTGCTTGCCCAATTAGACACAATGTTTGATAAAGCTACCGAGGCTTTTGATAAATTGTCTAAAGACATTAAGCACGCAGCACCGGAAGAACTTTTTCTTAACCAACGCACTTTTGTAAAAAAGGCTTTAGACTTTACCCTGGTAGAACTTGGTGCCAAGCCTATTTTTAAAACGCAAAAGGAGTTCGAATTTTACATACAGCCGCAGCCGTCGTTTAATAAACAATTCGACCTGTTGCTTAACAACCTGAGCGATAACAACAGCAACGGCTACAAGAATTATATTTTTTGTGCCAATGAGGCTCAGGCGGCTCGTTTTCATGACATTTTTGAAAGCCTGGACGAAGCCAGCCACGAAAACATCCGTAAGCAATATAAAACCATCGTTTTCCCAATTTATGAAGGGTTTATAGACGAGGAAAACCTGATTGCCTGCTATACAGACCACCAGATTTTTGAACGCTACCATAAATTCAGCATCAAGAATGGGTATTCTAAAAAGCAAACTATTACGCTTAAGGAGCTAAACTCATTATCTGTTGGCGATTATGTGACACATATAGATCACGGTATTGGCAAGTTTGGCGGGCTGCAGAAAATTCAGGTAGAAGGCAAAACACAAGAGGCTATAAAGCTGGTTTATGCCGATAATGATATTGTTTATGTAAGCATCCATTCGCTGCACAAAATATCTAAATACAACGGTAAAGACGGTGCTCCGCCCAAAATTTATAAACTGGGAAGCGGCGCCTGGAAAGCACTTAAAAACAAGACAAAAGCGCGAGTTAAACACATTGCGTTCAACCTTATTCAGCTATACGCAAAACGCAGGCTGGAAAAAGGCTATAAATATTCGCCCGATAGTTACCTGCAATCGGAGTTGGAATCTTCGTTTATCTATGAAGATACGCCCGACCAGATAACCGCTACCCGAGATGTAAAAGCCGACATGGAAAGCGAGCGCCCTATGGATCGCCTGGTGTGTGGCGACGTGGGCTTTGGTAAAACAGAGGTTGCCATTCGTGCTGCCTTTAAAGCTGTAGATAATGGTAAACAGGTAGCCGTTTTAGTGCCTACTACCATACTTGCTTACCAGCACTACCGCACCTTTAGTGAGCGATTAAAAGATATGCCGGTTACCGTGGGTTACCTTAACCGTTTTCGTACTGCAAAGCAAAAATCAGAAACCTTAAAAGGCCTGACCGAAGGTAAAGTAGACATACTTATTGGTACACACCAACTGGTAAATAAAAACGTTCAGTTTAAAGATCTTGGATTGCTGATAGTAGATGAAGAGCAAAAATTTGGCGTGAACGTAAAAGATAAACTTAAAACTATTGCTGCCAATGTAGATACCCTAACCCTTACTGCAACGCCCATACCGAGAACGCTTCAGTTTTCGCTTATGGCAGCAAGGGATCTCTCGGTAATAACCACACCACCACCTAACCGTTACCCAATTGAAAGTAACGTTGTAGGCTTTAATGAGGAGATTATTCGCGATGCAATATCGTACGAAATTCAGCGTAACGGGCAGGTATTCTTTATTCATAACCGTATAGAGAATATAAAAGAAGTTGCGGGGATGATTCAGCGCCTTGTGCCGCATGCACGGGTAGGGGTGGGCCACGGCCAGATGGATGGCAAAAAGCTGGAGGAGCTAATGCTATCCTTTATGGAAGGTCATTTTGATGTGCTCGTAGCAACCACTATTATTGAGAGTGGGCTCGACGTGCCTAATGCCAATACGATCTTTATTAATAATGCCAATAATTTCGGACTGTCTGATTTGCACCAGATGCGTGGGCGTGTAGGCCGAAGCAACAAAAAGGCCTTTTGTTACTTTATTGCACCGCCATATAGCGCCATGACCGAAGATGCCCGCAAGCGTATTCAGGCTTTGGAGCAGTTTAGTGAGTTGGGCAGCGGCTTTAACATTGCGATGAAAGACCTTGAAATTCGTGGTGCCGGAGATTTACTGGGTGGCGAACAAAGCGGTTTCATTAACGAAATTGGCTTTGAAACGTATCAGAAGATCATGAATGAAGCCATTGACGAGCTTAAAGAAAATGAGTTTAAGCACCTGTATGATGAGGTGGATGGCGACACCGAAAAGGAGTATGTAAAAGACCTGCAGATAGATACTGATTTTGAATTGTTGTTCCCGGATGAGTATATAAACAGCGTTACAGAGCGCCTTAGCCTGTACAACGAAATGGGCGACATTAAAGATGAAGCAGGGCTGATTGCTTTCGAGAAAAAATTAGTAGACCGTTTTGGGCCATTGCCTAAACAGGCACAGGCATTGCTTACCAGCATGCGTATTAAGTGGCTGGCTACAAAAATGGGTATCGAAAAACTAATCTTAAAGCAGGGTAAGATGGTTGGCTATTTTGTTGCCGATCAGCAATCGCAGTATTACCAGTCGGCTAACTTTCGTAATGTGCTTAAGTTTGTACAGCAGTACCCTACTGTAAGTAAAATGAAAGAAAAACAAACCAAGAATGGCCTGCGCCTCCTGCTTACCTGGGAGAATATTAAGTCGCTTAAAAAAGCGTTGGATATGTTGCAGATGGTGTTTGAATGAGAAAGCTGCTGAGAAGCTTAGCTGCTGAGGTGTTGAACGGGAGTGGTCATTGCGAGGCACGAAGCGATTTTATCATTACATAGTTTCCTGGTAGATTCCACACTTCGCTGCGTTGCGTTCGCATGACAATGCGTGAAGAAAGCTACGAGAATACAGTGAATTTCATATTTAGATTTTTTGTATGTTTATATGACTGTACAAATTAGGTAAAACAAACAACAACTTAAAATCTAAAACAAATATGCCACAACTAAACCCTTATTTACATTTTAACGGAAACGCAGAAGAAGCGTTTACTTTCTACAAATCTGCATTTGGCGGGGAGTTTGCAGCAATAGTCCGTTTTAAGGAGTTTGCAAGCCCTGAATTTGAGGTGTCAGAAAAGGATGAGAACAAAATTGCACATATTTCTTTGCCTATTAGTAAGGGCAGTGTTTTGATGGGCAGCGATGTGCCCGAATTTATGGGACAGGTAAATGAGAATGAAAACAGGAGTAAAATTTCAATTAAAACCGATAGTAAAGAGGAAGCCGACAAACTTTATAACGGACTTTCGACAGGTGGGAAGATAGAAATGCCTATTGCTGATAGTCCATGGGGTTCTTATTTTGGGATGTTCAGGGACAAATATGGCTTTGAATGGATGATAGATTTTGACTCGAAAGATACTGACAAATAGCGTTTGCTATTATTGCCAACGACGGTAAAATAATAAGCCTGCACAACTTAAAATCGTGCAGGCTACTATAAGTGAGACACAAAACTGATACTAATCAATCACCATTTCCGGAATATCGCCTTCAATAATAAGGGTACCTTCGGTGGCATTTTTTATATCTTCTACAGTAACGCCCGGTGCGCGTTCCAGTAATTTAAAGCCTTCAGGTACAATTTCGAGTACGGCGAGCTCTGTAACTATCTTTTTAACACAGCCAACGCCCGTAAGCGGCAACGAACAGCGTTTAAGCAACTTGCTTTCACCGGCTTTATTTACGTGCATCATCGCAACGATAATATTTTCGGCAGAGGCTACTAAATCCATAGCGCCACCCATGCCCTTTACCATTTTGCCCGGAATTTTCCAGTTGGCTATATCGCCATTTTCTGCTACTTCCATAGCTCCCAGAATGGTAAGGTCTACATGTTGCCCACGGATCATCCCGAAACTTGTGGCCGAATCAAAGAATGAAGCACCCGGAAGTGTGGTAATTGTTTGTTTACCGGCATTAATAATATCGGCATCTTCCTCACCCTCAAATGGGAACGGGCCCATACCAAGCACGCCATTTTCACTTTGAAAGTCTACATTAATGTCGTCCCTAACATAGTTGGCCACCAGTGTAGGGATTCCTATGCCCAGGTTAACAAAGTAACCGTCTCTAACCTCTTTTGCGATACGTTTCGCTATTGCAATTTTATCTAAAGCCATTTTTTGTGTTGATTTGTAGTTTGTTTATCTGTTGATTTGGAGTATTCCTTCAAATTAACAAATAACCGAATTAACGAAATTACCGCGCCCTGACAGTGCGTTGCTCAATCCTCTTTTCATATTTCTGTCCCTGAAAAATTCTTTTCACAAATATTCCCGGTACATGAATTTCATTAGGGTCAAGCGTTCCGGCGGGTACAAGCTCTTCAACTTCTGCAACTGTAATTTTTGCGGCACCGGCCATACAGGCGTTAAAGTTTTTTGCCGTCCCCTTAAAGATAAGGTTGCCGGCTTCATCACCTTTCCACGCTTTTACAATGGCAAAATCGGCTTTATAGGCATGCTCCATAATATGCATTTTGCCATTAAATTCACGGGATTCTTTACCTTCAGCTACCTCTGTACCATACCCTGCGGGAGTGTAAAAAGCTGGGATACCGGCCTGAGCAGCGCGGCATTTTTCGGCTAAAGTGCCCTGCGGAGTAAGCTCTACTTCGAGTTCGCCGCTAAGCATCTGGCGTTCAAATTCGGCGTTCTCGCCCACGTAAGACGATATCATTTTTTTAATCTGTTTTTTTTGCAGTAGCAGGCCAAGGCCAAAGTTATCTACACCGGCATTGTTAGAGATACAGGTAAGGTCGGTCACACCTTTAGTAACCAGTTCTGCAATACTGTTTTCGGGAATACCACAAAGGCCAAACCCGCCCAACATGATGGTCATGCCGTTATTTACATCCTTGAGGGCTTCGCCCACATTTTGTACTTTTTTATTAATCATACAATTTATTTTAAATTGGCATATAAATATATAAAAAAAGACCTTCAATTGAAGGTCTTATTAAATTATATTCCAAATTCGTCAATACTGAGACTGTCTACTTTGGTGGTGTCCCTTGCAGGAGGTTTCCAACAATCAACTTTTATAGAGAGATTTGCAGGGCGGTCAAAAGGTTTTTCAGAGACCTTGAACACCATATCATCATCGTCATATATCTTTCTCATGTATATACCCCATATTGGTAAGGCCATTGTTGCGCCCTGACCATAAATTAGGCCTTTAAAGTGTGCCGAGCGGTCTTCGTTACCTACCCAGACACCTGTAGCGAGGTTAGGTACCATACCTACAAACCAACCGTCTGACTGGTTTTGTGTAGTTCCGGTTTTACCGGCAACAGGGTTCACAATTTTATACGGATAGCCTGTCATACGGTTATAACCCGTGCCGCCACCGCCGCCCCATTTAAGGCGCGCGCCGCTTCCGGTTTCCGTTACGCCTTCAAGGAGTTTAATAATGGCATAGGCAATATCTTTGCTTACAACTTCGTGAGTTTCAGGAGTGTTTTGGTACAATACTACTCCGTTTTTGTCTTCGATTTTTGTAATAACACTTGGTTTTACATACATGCCCTGATTAGCAAATGTACTGTATGCAGCAACCATATCGCTAACGGTAATTTCTACCGCGCCAAGTGCGATAGCCGGTTGCTCCGGTATCTTAGACGATACTCCAAGGTTATGGGTCATATCTACCACAGCTTTTGGGCCTACCTTATTGATAAGCTTCGCCGATACTGTATTAATAGAGTTTGCAAGCGCCTGTTTTAGTGTAACCATACCCCTGAACTGACCATTAGAGTTTTGCGGGTTCCAGTTGGCATCTATACCATATTTACCTTTAGGCATGCTAAAAGGCTCATCCAGGATAGTATCGCAAGGCGACATGTGCAATTGCTCTATAGCCGTTGCGTAAACGAAAGGCTTAAAGGTAGAACCTACCTGCCTTGCTCCCTGTGCAACGTGGTCGTACTGAAAATGCTTGTAATTAATACCGCCCACCCATGCTTTTACAAAACCGGTTTGCGGCTCCATACTCATTACACCCGACTGTAAAAAGTGTTTGTAGTAACGAATAGAATCTATAGGGGTCATGATAGTGTCGCGATCGCCATGCCATGTAAATATGGTCATGTCTGTCTTTTTACTAAACGATCCTATAATATCATCTTCGTCTTTGCCCTGATCTTTAAGAATCCTCCAACGCTCAGAGTTGCGCATCGCCCTGTTAATAATGCCCTGCGTTTCTTTTTCAGATATATTTACAAAAGGAGCGTTGGTGTTTTTTTTCTGTTGGATGTTAAACTCTTCCTGAAGGTTAGCCAAATGCTCATCTACAGCTTCTTCAGCATAGGTTTGCATACGTGAATCGATGGTAGTATATATTTTAAGGCCGTCCGTGTAAATGTCATATTCACTACCGTCAGCTTTGGGGTGGCTTTTAACCCACTTATCCATAAAGCCTCTCAGATATTCCCTAAAATAGGTGGCTATACCTTCCTGGTGGCTTTCAGGCGAAAAGCGTAGCTTATAAGGTTCGGCCTCATATTTTGCTTTTTCGGCTTCAGTAAGTTTACCATTCTTAACCATTTGGGCTAAAACAGTATTTCTTCTGTCGGTAACCAGTTTACGTTTAGATTCACGCGCAGGATTATAATATGAGGGGTTCTTAAGCATCCCTACTATAATAGCCGATTCATCTACCGTTAGATCTTTAGGTTCTTTACCAAAATAGGTTTTTGTAGCAGAACGTATACCCACTGCATTATTAACAAAATCTACGGTGTTAAGGTACATTGCAATGATTTCGTCTTTAGTGTATTGGCGTTCAAGGCGGGTTGCAATTATCCACTCTTTAGCTTTTTGTACAATACGCATTATTAGGTTTTTAGACCCCTCTCCGTGAAAAAGATTTTTAGCGAGCTGTTGTGTAATGGTACTTGCACCACCGCTTGTTCCCAGGCTTGCCACCGCCCTTAGGGTACCGCGGCCATCTATGCCGGAGTGGTCATAAAACCGCTCATCTTCGGTAGCTACAAGGGCATCTACAAGATGTTTAGGCAACTCTGCATACTTTACCGGTGTACGGTTTTGCAGGTAGAATTTACCAATGGTTACCCCGTCAGACGAAATAATCTCTGTTGCTACATTAGAGTTTGGATTTTCTAACTGGTCAAACGATGGCATTTTGCCAAATACACCCCATGAAGCCAGAAGGAAAAATAACACAATGCAAAGAAACCCGATACCAAATATCTTCCAGAACTTCCTTACGTAGCGCGAATTATTGTTTGTTGAATTGCTATTGTTCTTTATTGCCATAACACTCTATAATCTTATTCTGTTGATTCTACTCTAAATCCTACTTCGGTTACCCCATTAAGTTCCTGCACACCGGGTACCTGTCCTGCCTGCCTTACAGCCTGTTGTACTTTTACAGTATACTTGCCTGCTTTAGGAAAACGTACTTTTTCTTTATACCACAGCTTGCTCTCCTTTATATCGCTAAAGCCATTACCCATCAGGCTCCCATCAGGGTTAGCCATTTGGTACTCAAGCGTATCTACCTTTGTAACTTTGGTTCCGGGCTCTTCCATTTGCACAATAAGGTATATGTTATTGTACGGGTAAGCATTATTATTTCGCATAGTTACAAAAAGGTTGTACAGCGATGTAGTATCGTTTTGCTCGAATGTAAACGAAGCAATAGAATCTTTATTCCATGCCCCGCCGTATTCTTTATAGTCATCAAAAACCCTTGCTTTATCGCAGGAGCAAACTAAAAACAGCAGCCCCAGGGCCAAAAGGCTATTTTTTATTATCTGCATTTTTGTTGTTAGGCGTTATTGCAGGGCCATTTTTAGGCGGGCCTGATGGTTTTTTCTTATTATTGTTATTCCTGTTATTATTGTTGTTAGCATTGCCTCCTGCAGTATTAGGCTTAATAATATTGCTGCCCGCCGGAGCCGTAGCAACGGTAGCTGCGCCTTTAGCCAATATTTTGTTACTGCCTTCTCCACTCTTGTTATTGTTGTTAGGCCTTCTTTTTTTGCTTTTAGGAGCATCAAAACGGGTAAGGCTGTCCTGGCCAACAGCATTCTGAAAGTTTTTCTCTGGTTCTATAGCGGCAACCTCAACAGCATAGTCTTCTAATGCTGCTACGCGTTCCTTGTTTTTATTAAGGGCCACCATTTCTTTAACCTGCTCTGTTTTAATAATGTGCCAATGCGCCATATCGTTAAGGTAAGCAAACCACATTAGGCCTTTAAATATGTCTACCTTTTGGCATACAGCGTCGCCTTTTTCGGTGTATATTTTTGTATCCATATCCGGCATGCCTTTAAGGGCATCAAGATAGGTATCAAGTTCGTAATTAAGACAGCATTTAAGTTTACCGCACTGGCCTGCAAGCTTTTGAGGGTTTAACGATAGTTGCTGGTAACGCGCTGCAGATGTGTTAACACTCCTAAAATCTGTCAGCCAGGTACTGCAGCAAAGCTCGCGGCCGCATGAGCCTATACCCCCAAGACGTGATGCTTCCTGACGGAAACCTACCTGTTTCATCTCGATACGCACACTAAACTCGCGGGCGAAATCCTTTATTAGCTGGCGGAAATCTACACGGTCGTTAGCAGTGTAATAGAAAGTCGCTTTTGAAGCATCGCCCTGAAATTCGATATCAGATATCTTCATTTCCAGTTTTAGCTTAATCGCTATCTCGCGGGCAACCACCTTCATTGGTTCTTCCTTATCGCGGGCATCGCTCCAGATGTCTATATCTTTTTGCGAAGCCTTGCGGTATATTTTAGGTACTTCGCCATAAGGCTTAACACCTTTTTTCTTCATTTGCATTTTTACCAGTTCGCCCGTAAGGGTAACTATACCAATGTCGTGCCCCGGTGAGCCTTCGGTAGCTACAATGTCGCCAATGCTCAGGGTAAGCTTATCTGTATTGCGGTAAAATTCTTTTCTTCCGTTCTTAAAACGTACTTCTACACAGTCAAACGGAGCTTCGCCCCCCGGTAGTGTCATGTTAGAAAGCCAGTCGAAAACAGTTAATTTGTTGCAGCTATCGGTGCCGCAGGTCCCGTTATTTTTACATCCTCTCGGGGTACCATCTTTAGATCCCGTAGAACAGTTTGTACATGCCATAGTGTTATTTGTATATATAGATCGTGGCTAAGCCACTACGATTCGCGTTGTTATTAAAAAACGATTTTGTGGGTAAAGATAGTATTTTTTTGTGGGATAGCCGCAAGACGCATTAAGCACAAGGCCGGGGACGAAATCTCTTAAGTTATACCCTGCTTTTTAGGAACGCCACAAGTACTCGAAATCTTATTTAATATAAATAAAAAAGTTTCGGGATAATTCCTATAACTTTTTTGTCACTACCTGATTATGGGCAAAATCAAATCTAAATTTACATTGTGATGTTTAAAATTCGGATTAGTTTCTTCCTTTTTCTTCAGGATAGAGGTCCTGCACCGGTTCGCTCTGCCAGTATTCTTTAGTATCGGCGTCAAGAATGGTAAGCGGTCCTTTAAAGGCAGCACCGGTATCTACATTCCATACGTTGGCCCTGTTTACAGGGGTGGTTTTGTCTATACGGGTAACGGGAGTATGGCCTATAAAAATCTCTTTATACTGAGCAAACCGCTTAGGATAGTAAGGGTGTAAAACATCTAAAGAAGGGTCGAGCGCAAGGGCCGTTTCCCATAGCGTACGGTCCCAGTATAGTAGTTTAGGAAAATATTCGTGGGTAACACCATTCATATTGGTAAAGCCGGCATGTACAAACAGGCGGTTATCATCATCTAAAAAATAGTCCTGCAGACTTTCTAAAAAAAACATGTGCAATTGCTTTTTGTCCTGCGGCAATGCATTATAGGTGTCCATGGTAATGCGACCGCCGTGGTTAAACCATTGCTCGCTATATTCGCCCGTAGTGAGCCAGTTAAGCAGCAGCTCGTCATGGTTTCCTCTTACAAATATGCATTTATGCGATGCTTTAAGGCTAATAAGATGATCTATCACTTCGGGCGACTGGCCCCAGCCATCTACATAATCGCCAAGGAAAACTAAAAGATCGTTAGCTGTAACAGCGGCGCGTTCCAGTATTTGCTGCAACGCTTTATAACTACCGTGAATATCGCCTATAACAAGGGTCCTGCTCATTGAAATTAAAAATTAAGACTAAGGGCTAAGGTATAAGTTTTGTTTGGTATCAAAAAATACTTTTGCTATACATTGGCAATAAAATCTATTGGGCACGGTCGTATTTCATTTTCCGCATAACGCGCATAGCTTCTTTAAACGAAATATAAACAGCTTCTTCAGGGTACCCCTTAAGCATAGGCTTTGCATCTATAAGCTTATTGCGGGCGTCATCAAAACCATTTAAATAACATACCATGAGCGTGTGTGGCAGGTTTAGCATGTCTTTCTTTTCCCTATCAGATAGTGGCATGCCCTTGTGTAATTTATCCAGCAACGATAAATTAGCGTTGTAAATATGATACATCATCTTTCGGTTAAACTGAGGCGGCTCAAACAACAATGCCGATTCTATTTTGTAATAGCCGTTATCTTCAAAGTTTATGCTTACGCGTTCCAGCGGATAGTAACTGGTTCTGTCATTTAACCCCAGGGCAACATATTCGGTAATAAGGAAACTGCTGTCATTATACTCTATGCTTACTTCATCGAGTGCAGAATAGAACAGTTTTACCTGTTCATTTATCAGTTCTATATCTACGCGGCTGTAATAAGTTTGTCCTTTAACTACTTTTTTATGCCCGGCCCAGCATACAACAAACAGCTCCTTAAATACTTTATATTTTGCCGTCATGTCTTTATGGCGATAGTTAATAAAGTCCATTACTCCTTCGAGTGTATGCTGTATGCTGTTGTGCGAGCTGTTCTCTATGGCCGTAACCGTGTTAGTATTTAAGCTAATGTCAGTATTTACATAATCTGGATCGGTAGGGAGGGAGTTGCTGCCCCGCCTTATGAACACTGTGCCGGCTGTTATGGTATGTACATTCTTTTTAAAATAAGATGTTTTTGCATTAGGGCTTATGGTAACCAACCCTACAACGCGGTCTTTAGGCAAATGCGGAAATGGCACATTTTCGTATTGTATGCGTGGCGGATTAATAAGAAAAGCGTTAACGAGGTTCTGGATGCGGCTGTCGTCATAAAAATCGGTGCCAATAATTTCGTTATCGTGGTCTTCTACACCCACTACAATATATGAGTTGTTTTTAGGGTTAGAATTAGATAACGCACAAATATGTTTTACAAATTTTCCTTTACCTTCTTTAGTATGCAGGTTAAGCTGGCGCTTTTTGTCATAAAAGCTGCTCTCGTCGTTATGGGCGAGCAGGTTTTTTATGAGTAAGCGCTTATTGATCATTTTTTGACTTCAGATTTCAGAATCTAGATTTTGACGAGACATGCAAGGCTGTAATCATTTAACCCCCTCCTTACAAATCTATTAAATATAAATGGATACAAAACACTCATATTATATTTAACGGAATAATGATGTGGCAATAATTGATTATTTTTGAACAAATGAAACACTACGACTATATTTTTGCAGGGGCTGGGCTTGCCGGCTTAATGACTGTGTATCGCATGGCAACATCAGGGGCTTTTAAAAACCAAAGCATTTTGATGATCGATCCGGATACTAAACAGGCTAACGACCGTACATGGTGTTTCTGGCAGGTGGGTATAACAGCGTGGGAAGATATAGTGTACAGAAAATGGGACACCGCGGTTTTTGCCAACGAAAGTTTTACTACCAACCTTGATTTTGATGGTTATAGGTATAATATGATTAGGGGTGCCGACTTTTATGCATTTGTTTCTAAAGAATTAAAAAAACATGCAAATATTGAGTTCATCAACCAAAAAGTAATTGATTTTACTGATAATGGTTCAACTGTTTCGGTAAAAACGGAAAACGAAGAATTTACTGCTAATAAACTATTAAACAGCATTTATAAGCCGGCACTGGCGGCAAGCCAAAGTAAGTACCCTTTACTGCAACAGCATTTTGTGGGCTGGCATGTAAAAACCGCTACACCGGCATTCAATCCTTCATTGCCATCTTTTATGGATTTTAGCGTTGCCCAAAGAGGCAATACGCGGTTTATGTACGTCCTGCCATTTACCGAAACCGAAGCGATTGTAGAATATACCTTGTTCTCGAAAGAACTTTTGCCGGAAGCCGAATATGAGGATGCGATTAAGGACTATTTACTTAATAAGGGGGTTACGGATTATGAAATAATAGATAAAGAGCGTGGCAGCATCCCTATGACGTCTTACCCATTTTGGCAAAGCAATAGCAAAAATGTGCTGAATATTGGGTCGGTTGGCGGATGGACCAAGGCGAGTACAGGTTATACCTTTAGGAACGCCGACAAAAAATCCGTTAAGCTTGTCGATTTTCTTCAAAAGCAGGGCGATTTTACTAAGTTGCACAAGAAAAATAAATTCTGGTTTTATGATTTGCTCCTGCTCGATATACTTGCAAAACAAAACTATAAGGGAAGCAGTATTTTTAGCGCTATGTTTAGAGATGGCCGGGCAGCACACATATTTAAATTCCTGGATGAAGAAACAACTTTTGCCCAGGACCTAAAAGTGATTTGGCAATGTCCTAAGGGCTTGTTTGTAAAGGCTCTAATACAGCGTGTATTAAATATGTAATAATAAACATTACGGTTATAGTAGTTGATTAATTTTTATTTACCTTTGTACCTTTAACTTTAAAGAGTAAAATTATGTATCCTGAAGAACTGGTAAAACCAATGCGTGCCGAACTATCGGATGCAGGTTTTAAAG
>Ga0265798_10000582_pt1 | contig 60111 bp, 46 predicted proteins | sample P3T30metagenome_FD_192430 | JGI IMG/M metagenome (GOLD analysis project Ga0265798, IMG submission 192430) | Plant litter microbial communities from East Loma Ridge, Irvine, California - P3 T30 | ecosystem: Environmental > Terrestrial > Plant litter > Unclassified | place: USA: California... | reverse complement strand
ATCACATAACAATGTCGCCCTCCACGCGCCTAGGAGGCAACGGTAAGTCCAACCCACCAACCGCCAACCACCCACGATAAACAAAACAAAACCAACGCCTCCCCACAGCCTTCAACCACTCCACCTCCAACGACTCCGAGCGCGAATACGACCGCCTGCGCGATTTAGCCCGCCACGAACAATCGCAACACCAATCCCTCGCAGCGCGCTCCCAACAAGCCTACCAAAGCGGCGACGGCGGCGCCGCCCACGACCTCTCAGTCCAAAGCAAATCCCACGCGGCCAAAGCAGACGAGTACAACAAACAAGCCTCGGAGTACATCTTCCGCGAAAACAACGCCGTCGGCCGCGTAGACTCGGATACCATCGACCTGCACGGCCAGTTCGTTGAAGAAGCCGAAGAGATCCTCGAGCAGCGCATCCGCTACGCGCAGCAAACCGGCCAAGGGCACTTGCACGTCATCGTCGGAAAGGGAAACCACAGCGTCGGGCATGTGCAGAAGATCAAGCCCAAAGTCGAGGCTATCTGCCGGGAATTGGGCCTGCAGTACAACACTGAGCACAACGAGGGCAGGATTTATATTGATTTGGGGCAAGGCGGGCATGGAGGGCAGCCGCCGCAGATGCCGCATTTCGATTATGGAAAGCAGCATCAGCCGCAGCATGCGCAGTACGGGCAGCCGCATCATACGACTGCGTACCCGATGTCGGGCGGGTATCCGGGCCAGCAGCAGATGCAGTATGGTGGGCAGCAACAACACCACCAACAGCAGCAGCAGCATCAACCGCAGCAACAGATGCAATACCAGGAGCCCGAGGGGCAGAAGGACGAGGGGATCAAGTGCTGTGGCATCAAGATCTGTGTTGTCATGTAAAGAAGGACTTGAAGAGGTTTTGGAGATTTGTTTTATTTTCGAAGTGGTTTGGAGAGAGGAGGATTTGCGATATTGGATTGATGATACCCGCTTCTTTCATGTGACGAGCACTGTTTGTTTATACAAACCATTTGGAGAATCTGGCGTACTTGTCATTCACATACATTCACACAACTCTGATATGGAAACAGGCTGGGCAATGGACAGGACCAAAGACCATCTCATGGATTGGCGCTCTGCATTCAATCATCCAGTCATCACTGCAAGAACCACTTCGGCACCTCAGGACCCCAGACAGCCAAAGACTCGTCTCCAGCCGCTCCCCAGCCAACAGGCGTATCTTTGTTCACCAGATCGCCGTCGGCATAGTGCTCGATCATGTTGCCCGTGGTGTCCCACCCTGTCAATCACTTCAATTAGCTCAATTCACCGCATTGTTACAAGACGACAACCGACAACGCAAAGGGTCGAACTTACAGTAATCAAACAACTGCGAGCCCAGAATATGCCTCCCAATCCCCCAAACGCTCTTATACTCCTTCCCAGCCAACCACTGATGGCCAAGGTGCTGCGTGTCATAGTCATGCACCTCAAAACTGCAATGATGCACATGCGCCGTAGCGTTCGAGCTCATGAAGAACGTATGATGGTCCACAGGCGTCTCCCCACGATCAATGTGCGCGAAAACCGCCACGTCCTTCGTCTTCTTCTTCGGCTTGCCATCCTCGTCCTTCTTCCCGTCTCCTTCGCCCGCCGGAACGTACAAGAAATCCGTCGGAGCGAAGTTGAAATTCCGAACGTACCACTCGAGCTGCGCAGGGAAGTCTTTCACGCACAGCCCGTAGTGGCCCAGCTTGTGCACCGCGGCCGGACCGGGAGTGAAGCGGTTGAATTTCCGCACTCGAGGTTTATCGTCGCCCTCGTAGTTGTAGATGACTTTCTCGGGGTAGTCGTGCTTGGGCGCGGCCTCGATGCCGTGCACAAAAGACACGGGGAAGCCTTCAGGATCGTGCAGAGTGACGATCCGACCTCCGCCAGGGGAGCCGGATCCAGATAAATCCTCGATGGGGCCCGCGCCGGGGATCTTGGAGGCTTTGAGCAGCTCGGCCTCGGACTCGACTTCGTAGGCGCCGCCGAGGAATTTCTTCTCGCCTTTCTGCGCGTAGTAGACGTACTGGTCGGGCCCGTAGCCGCGGTACCAGACGGCGTTGTCGGTGCGCTTAACGACGTGCATGCCGAAGTCGAGCAGGAAGGTTGTGATTTCGTCTAGGTCCGGGTGCTGGTAGCGCATGTGGGCCAGCTTGACCATTTGCACGCGCGCGGCATTGTCGATTCCTAGGCGGGAGTAGTAGGCTGCCAGGGGCTCTGATTCGTCGCCGATGGCTTGTTTGTCTGGGATCGAGGCGCCGTGGTTGGGCTTGAGGTCGAGCTGTTGCGTGGAGCCGTCGGCGGCGGTGAGGGTAACTGGTCGCAGGGTGTCGTGTTGGACTGCTTGGTCGGAGTGTGTTTCAGCCATGGTCGAAGGAAGAATGTACTGGATCGGAGGAGCATGTGAGTGTCAGGAGAGGTTGCGCCATCACTATTAAGTATGTAGTTATGTCGAGGTCCAGCGCCTTCTCATCTGCCGAAGTCATCGAGGAGGGGATGCGCTCATGCGGTGATGACGATCTCGGCATTTGTTTTCGACGGAGTCTGATGCCGATCCGGCCCACTCGGAACACGAGACATTACACCGCAGTGTCAAACGAATACGACCTTTTTACAGACATGAAACAGTGAGAAATCTCGTCGATTCAAAAACTATATAGACCCGCTGATTCTATACACCACGAAGGAGCTAATGGCTCTACCTCTACCTGTCTTTCCAGAGACATTATCCTATCCGTACTCCATGATGTTTCCCATCCTTTTCCCATCTCGCCATGCACTCATGTTCTATGTCCTTTCCGGACTGACTCCACGACTTCCATACCCACTGTCACCTTCGTCCCAACCACCGGCTCTCCTTGCTACAGACAAACAGCAGTCGACGATCCTCGATCTCTCGTCTTTGCTCAAAGCTGCACGTCGACCTGCAGATGTGCCGACCCAGACGCGCAGGCTGCATGCAACCTCTTCCAGCCCTTGCAGAGATGCTGCGGCTTGGCGGTCAGCGCTCAACACACGCAGAAGACGGAATGTACCGACTGCCGTGAGCAGTGTGAATCGATCTGGCGAGAGGTGCAATGATGTAAGTGCCCTGGCTGCGTTAGAGCGAGCTACTGGAGGCGCTGAAGTAGAAGATAGAGATATGAGTTTCGCCAGTGTCAGTGCTGTGCGGACCTCGGGTGAGGCAGGGGCGTGATTGACAAGGTTCACTGGACTGTTGAGCGATGTGACAGGCAAGGCGTTCAGGGCCGTCACGATGTTGTCTTCCCGGTTGCTGTTCGAGAGGACAGCTTTGGCTGCCAGTGTGCGCGCTTGTGTTGCAGATGCGGGAGGCGCAATGCTCATAGCCAAACGCAAGTAGTACTCGATGTCGAAGCGCGATCGACCAGTGCTGAGGGCATCGGCAAGAGTCTCGTCAACAAGAATGTTCGCATACCAAGCGGCGACAGCATCTAGAGGAGAGCGGATAGCGTGATCCTCGACGACACTGTCTCTTGCATCATTGGGTGCAAGGCTGTTTGCTGAAGGCTTATTCCACGCGAGATTCCAAGCACGCTGAATCATCTCGTCGCCAAGGACTTCATCACAGTCGAGCTCAACGAGTCGGGCAAGATGGTCGGGCAGCAGATCGACATCGTCCTCGAGTCCGGGACGGCCTTGTGCTCTTGCGTGAAGGAGTTCCTTTTGCTGCTTACGCGCCGAATCCCAATAGATCTTCCCGACTCTCTCGGTCAGTTGCTTGAACATGGCCAGATTGCCGTAGCCTGCGTTTGCAACCTCCCAGAAAAAGACGCGGAAGTGAACAGCTTTTTGCGCAAGTCTGGTAGGCGAATCCGGCAAGGTACCACTAGCCATCAATGTAAGTAGTAGGCGATAGTAGCTCACTTCGGCATCGCCACCAGCAAGCTGAGCGTCAATAGCGATATCCCATGCCTTGATTCGCGCGGCCTCTTCTTCCTTGTTCGCTCCGGTAAGCACAGTGAAAGTCTCAGACCCCATTAGACGGCGCACTGATAGCTTAAGCATCTTAGCACCCACAGCAACGACTTCAAGCAAGAAGTGTCTAGGGATCCAGACAGATTGTACAGCAGTAAGCCAAGCCTTACGACGGACCTCGACGGGCGATGCCAATGATGGCGCTTTGGGCAACCGAGCGACTGGCTGCGCTTTGCTTTTCCTACCAGGTGTGAATGTGAGGAGCGGAGCCAGAAGATATACCACGGCACCAAAGATGAGCATGACCTTCAGCAAGGGCAGAGCTCCCTGTCTGGATAATGCGGCTGTTGAGGAGAACGAAACTTCTGATCCACGCTTGAACAAGTGGTGCATGCCAGGGATCGCAGACAGGCCATGCGACGAATCTGAACCAGCTTGCGATTCGCTGTAACCCTCCATCATCATCAGACCTGCCATAGAACCGAGCATGACCTTGTTCATGAGACCGCCTTGACCATTCTGTTGCCGGTTTTGAGCTTCGGTTGGAGGATTGGGAGGGCGGTTGTACGTTGGCTGCTGCTGTTGTTGCATGTACTGCTGTGGCATTGTGTTCGGAACGTTGAGATATGCTTGCAACCCATTCTGCGACACGGTCGACATCTCCCTTGGTCTGACAGTGCCGTTCGGTGGCTCGGTATTTGATTGCGCCTGGCGACTTCGTGCTTTGTTGAAAGCTGCCTCCACTGTAGCCACGCGAGTCTTGAGCGCAGCCATTTCATCTTCCATCTTTTGATTGCGCTTTTCAAGATGCTTGATGTATTCCGTGGCCTTTGCCATGATTGTAGCCTTGTTTAGCTTGTGCGCAGGAGCAAGTCCCTCGAGGTCCTCGCCTTCCTCTCCATCACGGCCCATAGCGCGCAATGCCGGCACACTCTGCCTCAGCTCAATGATCTTGTCGTTGAGATTGTTGCGATACCGCTTCTCAATGACATTGTGCGACGTCTTCTTCACGGGTGGCTCGTCACCGTCTTGTGAGTCGCCATTCTCGGGTTTGGCTTCCTGATCAACCTCTGCTTTCCTCTTACGACCTCCTCGCTTCTTCGGCGGATCGGGTGACGTTTGAGATGACAGGCTCGTGCGCTTGCCAGTTGAAGATTCAGGGCTGTGATGCAGACTGGGAGTAGCCACTGAGCCGGGCCCCGTAGAAGGTATCTGGAAGGATTGGTCGTGCGACATGGCTGACAGGTCCAGGTCTGCCTGAGGGTCCGCATTTGATGGGAGAGGCCAGACGGCGTTGTTCGTGTCGAGTTTCTGAGTAGGCTGCAAAACATTGGGGTTTGAAGCAGGCAATCCAAAGTCGAAGCTCCCGGTGGTGTCGTTGGTGTTGCTGAAGTTGAACGCGTCGTTTCCTGGAAAGTCGCTATTGAAATTTAGGCTGTCGTCGCCCATGATGAAAGGTGGTGCAGTGATGTCGTCGACACCAAGTTTGGTGTAGTCAATGGCTGGAAACGCGGCCTCTTGTATGGGCGAATCATTTTTGCTGGAGCCGGCGAGGGAAAAGTCATTTTCGGGCGAAGTCGAGTCGGCAGCAGGGTCCCAACGTAGCCAATCTTCCCAGTCCTCGTTGCTCTGGCCTAGCTGTGTCTCGAAGGTGGAGGGAAGGTCGGGTTGCCACATGGGAGGGTCCATATTCCTGGCGGAGTAGATAGTTGATATCTTTGGGCGAGCAGTCAAGTGGGATGCAAGAGTGTGACAGAGTGGCGGCGTTTCAGTGCGGGCGTTGAGCGTGGAGAATCATGCGTTCAGGAGGGGGATACAGCGCGTGCCACCATTTCTTTGTTGTGAGGTAGGGTTGAGAGAGAAGTCGACGTGAGAGATTGGCGGTGTGTACTGACTGAGCTGGGCGCGTGTAGGTATGGTCGGTCAGTGTTGATGTGAGTATCTCGCCTCTGTCACGGTCACGGTCCTGGCAGGCAGAGAGTCTCAATCTCAGTCTCGCTCAGGGTGTGCCGCTTGTGGTCTGATTTCCACGCGCGCCATGCTGCTAAGCCACTTTTAGTGTTTGTGGGGTGCGTCTTTCCGCCCCTTCCGCCCATGACAGGGCTGGCCAAGGCCCGCCTTCACCGAGCTCGGATGCTGCCAACTCCGTGATGATGATGATGACTGGATGCTCTTTCTCTCTTTCTCTCTTGAATCCAACAGGACACTCATAGCACAACGTCCACAAGACACCCAGAAAGAGATGCACCAACATGTCGTTGCGCTAATGCAAATCCTATAGCAGACTAGAACCTGGAAGGAACGAACGAGGCTGAGCCAAGGTGGGTCTCTCCATGCATGAAGATGAAAATCGTACGTGAATTGCTGGAGACATCCGGGTTTATGCATAACGTTATCTGCTAGTTCAACTCATTAAACATGGTCCTAGGCTCCAGGCAGTATCAACAGTCCTCGCCTACATACAGTGAGACCTCGTCCCATGAGACGGCGTCGTACCATGCTTACCGTCCTGTCTATAGAGATGATCTTCGTCGACGCTTTGATCTCGAACTTCATCCATGTGAACTTCACAGGACCCTACTAAGTCGTCATAGTACCTATCAACGTCATGGACATGCATCCATCAACTTTCAGTCCTATACGCGTGTGTTACAACCAGTCCTGAACAACAGTAACTTCGCTACAGAACCAACACACCCAGATAAATGCACTCAATAGTCAAACCCCTCCTCCGGCCTCTCCCCCTCCTAGGCCTCTCAACAGGAACCCTAAGCCTGCTATACCTCACAACAACAACAGCCTCCTTATCAACAAAGGCAGCGATCCCAACAATGCCTTACCCAACAACACCCTACACCCCTCGGCACACAAGCTGGCCCTACAACCCCTCAGACTTCACCCGCCAGGACTCGAAGCCCGACACAAACTTCTACAGCTCCCCCCGTTTCGTAACCCACATCGACGACCTAGCAATCGCCTCCTTACGGGACTACTACTCCACCGTCCTCCCCACCAAAGGCCGCATCCTAGACTTCTGCTCCTCGTGGATCAGCCACTACCCGCCCGAAACCGCCGCCGCAGCCCAAAAGGGCTCCCTCCAAATCACCGGCATGGGAATGAACCAAGCCGAACTCGCGGCAAACGACGTCCTGAACGCAGGCCGCTTGCTCGTAGACCTCAACGAGGATCCAGACATCGCCAAAGCCCTGGCATCACAGAATCCATCGTCAACGTCATCGTCATCCGAAGAGAAACTCGACGCCTCGACCTGCGTCGTCTCAATAGACTACCTCACCTCGCCCGTTCCCCTCCTCGCGAGCCTGCGCTCCGCTACGAAAACCGGCGGAACCGTGCACCTGGTGATCAGCAACCGTTGTTTCCCGACCAAAGCCATAAGTCGCTGGCTGCGGGTTGGTGAGGGAGAACGTTTGCAGATGGTGGGGGATTTCTTGCATTTCGCTGGTTGGAAGGGGATCGAGATTGTGGAGGTGAGTGATGGGAGGGTGCACCGCGAGGGGGAGGGGGAAGGGGAAGTGCCGAGTGGGTTGCAGGGGCTTTTTGGGATGATCGGGATGGGTGGGAGGAGGGATCCGTTGTGGGTTGTTAGGGGGGTTAATGAGGAGTGACATTGATTTGGGAGGAGGAGTGGTGGGCGGTTTACTGTGATTGAACGATTGTTACACCGGAAGTGCACTTGTTCTATAGTGATGAAGCATAGTCTTTGAGATCGAAAGATTTACACATGTCAAGTCCAGTCTCTCGTTGGACCGGAATCTGCCAAATGAATGCATGCGCAACGGTAAGAGGTGATGATGGTGATGATGGTGATGAGAATACTAGTAGTTGATAATCTATAAACCGGCTCCAGCCCTTGGATATTCAGTTGCAATGATTTCCCTCCTTAGGTGAGTCCGATGACAACATCGACCTATTTGACTCCAAGCCAGCCACCGATGGCTAAACGCCCAAATTCCCAGTCCCAGTGGAGTATCTACATGTTACCAAAACGCCGTGTCGATGCCACGTCCTTGAGTAGGAAAGCAAGACTGTATAGAAAAAAGGAAAAAATGACTGATGCCCGATAACGCCTGGTCCAGAATTTATAAGCGTGACTGTGCAATTCCGCCACAATGGATGTTGTTGTTGAATAGTCTTTTACGTTGTTTGTTTGGCCGTGCACTGTGAGAGACCAAGCAGTTGCGAGCCTAGTAAGCCGCCTGAGAGGTGTAGCTAGGGTGACGAGCATAAGTCGGCCTCACCGCTTCGCTGTTGCGGCGGGAAGTATTATACCCGGACCGCGGTCTTTCCTCCGGCATGTAGCGTGCATAACGCGAATCCTCCTCCGGGGGCGAATACTTGGTGCGAGTTTGACGGGGCGACGAACGGGAAGTAGTCGGGATCTCGCCGTACAGTTGTTGCGGAGCAGCCGAGCGGACGCTCTCGTTACGAGCGAGCGGTGGTCGGCTAGCTGAGACGTCCTGCAGACCTTGTGCGCCGTAGACGTAGCTTGTGGTACGCGAGGGCTGCATGGTCGGGCGTTGCGGAGCAGCAGGGTAACGCGAGGAGGATGCACGGCCGCGATCTTCTTTGACGCGCTCTGTTTTAATGGGCGAGGGCGACCGTGTGACTTTCCTGCCTCCGGCGGCTGCCACTGGTTCGTGAACTTCAGTGCGGTAGCCGTCTGGTGTCGCGAATTCGTGATCATCCGCATAGGGTCTTGCATACTTCTGAGGAATGGTGGGCTCCGGAGTAGTGCCAGGAGTAGGTAAGTTGTCAAGGTTCTCAGTCCTTCTGAGACCTGAAGACTTTTGGGGCTTCCTAGTCGATTCACGTTCGCGTCTTGCGTTTGCGTTCAACTGGCTTGCGTTCAATTGAGGCGGCATCGTTTCGGCACGACGCATCGGTGCCGGTCTGAACTCTTCGCCCTCCTTTGGCTCCTGCATAGAGTAGGCGCGGCGAGGATCCGCCACTGGCCGGACATAGGGCGCAGGGTCATCGGGGAGATGTATTTGAGTCGGTGCTGATTTGGTGTGGTTGAGTGAAGGTGTAGGTCGCGACATGTCACCGTAGTCATCACTCGATCGGCGGGTACGTTCGCGTTCGCGACGGGGAGACTCGCGGATCGGTGATTCGCGACGTGTTAATTCCTCTTCTGGCTCGCGCGACGCTGGCCTAGGCTTTCCAGACCCCCTCCGCACCATGACAGCCGGACGGCCCTCGCTGCGCTTGATGTATTCCACCTTGTCTTTTGTCGACACGCGTTGAGGAGAAGGGCGGCGCACAGGCTCTTGGTACTGCCTTGCACCTCCCCTGGAGCGCTCGATGTAGTCTCTTGCTGAAGACTCGTGCGTTGACATCTTGTGCGATCTATCCTCCATGTGGAAAGCGCGAGCGGAGTCTTCCCTCCTCCTCGGCTGCTCGCTGTAAGAATCTCGGTCTCTACGGCGGGCCTCTTCTTCCCTCCGCGAATACCTTCGAGAATCACCAATTGTGTCGGATTCACTGCTCGATGTTGCCTCGGGCTCGGGGTACGTTGCATACTTGTACTCGCGGTCTCTGCGAGTGTCGCGAGTGCTCTGCCTCAATTTCTCTTCCCGTCTTAGACGCTCGTTTTCCTTCGTGCTCTGTTTCGAAGTACGGCTGCGTTCTTTCTCAGTCTTTGAGGGTGCACGCTTCGGAGTTGAGCGCTCGTAGTCGTAGTCCTTTCTCGCCGTTGATCTCGGCCTGTCAAAGTATTCGGTCTCGGCTTCATATGGCCTGCGCTCTTCGACGTGGACTCTTTCACTTCGTTCTGCGCCGCGCGCAGTGTAGTTGGCGCGAGCCGGTGATTCGGGGCGCGTCCTGCTGTAACTTGAGCCGCGGACCTCTGATCGCGCACTGGCTCCACCACTTTGCTTTCCCATCATGTCTCTCCTAAGTTCGGCCAATTTGCACTGGGCGTCATATCGGGCGCGTCGGTCCTCCTCTCCGATGATTTCGTAGGCGGTCTGGATTTTGTGGAATTGATCCGAAGCGATTTGTTTTTGTGCGGCATCCTGAACCTTGTCGGGGTGGAATTTAAGAATGAGTTTGCGATATGTTGTCTTGATGGTGGCAGCGGAGGCATCCCGTGGGAGGCCGAGGGCCAGGTATGGATCAGGTGGTAAGGGCGATGCCATGTTGATGTGTCGGACGAGTAGTACCAGTCGTCGGGAAGCGAAGAAGGGTGTGCTTAAAGATGGGTATGGGGAGTGGCGGCATTAAAGGCCCAGAGTCGGCTCGTGCTCCTTTCCGTTGCGGTGTGCACTGTGTATCAAACGTCTGGCCTGGGCCGGGGTCGGTGCACTTTGCGGAGAGACGGGCTTTTGTTTGTGATGGGCTCGGCGACGTTGCCACAACACAGCCTCGCTTGGGAGTGGCAAGATTGCCAAATAACGGGCGAGCCGACGAGAGACGACGCGTTTTCGAGTGTTGTTGGTGAGTAGGGGATGTCGATGTGACTGTGAGTGGTGAGGCGGCAGTAGGCCTTTGCAAAGACGAGAGTGAGTTAGTTTGTGAAGAAGCGGCCCGGCACGCCAGATCTAGCTCTAGCCTCCTTCTTTTCGTCTCTTGCCTCGCTTCGCACGAATGACGTAGCGAATGGAAGGGAGGAGAATGGCAATGTCGAAGCGAGGGCGGGATTTGTGATAGTGTGCGATGCGATTGTTCAGCACGGCGAGGCGGATAATGCGTGTCGCTGTATGGAGGGATTTGTGAGTGCAACAACGTGGGTTCAGCAGTCGGGACGGGCAGGGATAGACAGGAGTATCCGTGTTATGAGCGGTGATCGGCCGCGAAGCTGCGAGCGTGACTGGGATAGGCGGTCTGCGAGCACTGCGAGGCCTGCCCTGTTAATCACTGGCAAAAGCGTGGCCCGGGGAGAGAGGCCCTTGAAGTTTGTCTGAGTCGTCTCGAGTCGTCCTGAGTCGTCCCACTGTAATCGGCGGTGCAATTGAATAATGCAATAACGCTATTGATTAATGCAGGATTGCGAGTCGAGTGGCTTCGAGAAGGCTCGACAGGGCGAGGAGGAGTGAGGGCTGGGCTGGGCTGGGCTGGGCTGGGGTGTGATGTATGAGAGCTGACAGAGACGTGGGTAGTGCAAGTGCAAGCATGTAAAAGTACAGTACGAGCAGGACGGGTGTATGTAAGAGGCATGTAAAGGACGGCTACCTATAATTACCTAGTGGTCGTCCAGCTGGACAGGCATGATATCGTCCTGCCTAATGCTGCGTTGGCCGGCAGGAAGAGAGAGACAAACGTCACTTCACACTTGCTTTCAGACCATCCTGATTAGTGGGGACTACGCCTGGACTAGACGTGCCTTGAAGAAGAACGATGATGATCATGATCCATACCAGTCGTGCCAGTCGACGCAACTAACTCGCAGGTGGCAGCCCACCAAACCTCTCGCATGGCTTCCCATCGCCACCCGGCCTCTCCATCTGCGATCTCTTGCCATCGACAGGCAGTAGTACGTGCAGTAGTCTCTGCCCGTCACTCCTACCAACCAACAAGCGAGACCGCCCTCTTCCGACCGAACGAACCCCTCATGCCGTCCACCGAGCATGATTATTGTTGATGCCCTCCATCATGCCATCGCTGCATCGCCAGCCATCCATCCACCCAATTTGTTGCCTTCACTTTTGGGAGCGCCCCAGCGGCTATCAACTGCATGCAATGCGTGCGTGGTAAGCTCTCATTGCCGCCGTCAAATCAGCCTCGCCATCTCAGCAGCCACACGGCGCGTGCAACATGCAAACAGGATAAAGTCCAATCAACTGCCCCATCACTGCATCACGCAGCCACGGGCGCTTCGCACCTATCACGAGCAACACCTCGCATCGCGGCGTACTAGGTAATAACTCTTGTCATCTCCACCGAGCCGTCTGGCCAAACTCCCCTCGTCCCACAGAAGCTGCCACCAAATGTTTCCATCACTTCTGCCAGATGCACCTGCCCGCTTTCTTACAGACGAAAACAGCTTCGCTTTGCCGAGCGACTTGGCTACAGTAGACGTTCAAGACGTTATCACCGCTCTCGCATTGCACAGCGCATCCAGCCGAGCCTGCTGCGGACGCTGCCTACGTTGCTTTTCCCCACCGCTGCCAGCAATGCACTCTGTTTCTATGGCTCGTTTCGGAGCAACCAAATAGTCTGCGAAGCTTCAGCTGCTTTACTTTATTTCCAATCCACAACACCAACACAGAGCGCGCCGTATCTTCAGGTAAGCACGCTGGTCGAAGACCGTAAGAAAGCCTCAGGCTTGACTCCAGAGCATCAGCAGAGCACGAAAGAGCACACCAACTCCCGTCCAAGTGGCAGTATGCCCGGCATTCCCCTTCCTTGGGCTGCAAACTCCTCCACAAGGATTCCCAGTCATGCATGTTCAACGCCGATTCGCCAAACAGAAGTAGCGTAAGGTACCGCTGCAGCTGAGAATCATTCTCGCTCTTCACGTGTTCAAGCACTCGCGTCTAACGCGGTCCCTCCAAACACCCCCACTTATGCATGTTTACCTGGCGATGCGATCTAGCACAAGGCACCTGGCATCTTACTCTGATGTCACGTGTGTGACAGCTATTCGATGCGTTTGTGCAGGTCAGAGTCTGATCAGGGTACGACCACGCAGCCACGGTGATCTTCGTACAGCGCAAGAATGTGAGTTAACGTCATTCGTGTGGTGTCTGTTCTTCGGGCGTCGTGGAACTCTTCGCTTGCCTCGGGCGTACATGATGCGTTACCGCGAAGCAGTATCACTGGCTTTACTCCCTTGCGCTCCGATGAGATTGGCGGATTACAAAAGGTTGCTTACAGCTGCTCATCAGGCATCACGGAACCCTTGCCTCATGCACAAAGACCCTCACGGATCCACTCCCGGCAGCAAGCTGGGGGAAAGGCGCGTAAACGAAGCTATCAATAGGCGATTACTACCAACGGTACAGACAACTGCATTACATGTAGCTGTCGTACAACTCAGCCCGCCTTCGATGCTACCGGACCTTGGATGTCCGCCCTCAGTGTATGTCAAATAGACAACTCACATGTTCTGCCAGACATCCTGATACAACCGCTTACTGAAGCTGAAACAAGTGAGATATCAGTATCTGGCGACTACTCTCTCACTGGTATAGAGCATTGATCCATGAACGAAAGTTGCTTACAAACTTTAGCGTCAACTGAGGGCAGACACTGGTAGCTCAACATCGACAACCACAGGCTTGTTGAACGCTTTCGCACCTCGGCCATAGCTCTTCGCCATGATGCTCGCATTGACAACCGCAGTCTCCTCACCTGCTCGTAATGCATGACCGACGCGCGATTTCGTAAGGTCGAAGAGTGATTGCTTCTTGTTCCCTGCGCCTGGATCCCGCCAATCACTCACACCATGCTTGCCCTCAGCCTCGTCCTTCCAGCGAATAACACGGCCGCCTCTCCCTTCATGACAATGGCCGCAGACATGCAAGAGAGGTTTCGTGCGGAGAAGGGCTCCCAGAAGCGCAGGACACCCACCTCTGATCCAGTGCTCACTCGCATCCAAATGTCCAATCGGTGGCGTATGCGTGATCAAGATGGCCGTGTCTGACGGGATAGCTGACCAAAGACTTTCAGCCTGACTTGCTGGATATTGAAACGCCCATTGTTTCTCACCAGCCGCTATCGAGAACGGTGAGCCAAAGATTGAGATCTCCCTACCCTTGAGATTGACTGTCACGCTCTCGTGCTCGAGGTAAACGATCCCACCGTCTTCTCTCAATGCTCGACGCAGTTCGGTAGCCTCATCTCTCTGATTTGCATATTGCTCGTCTAGTGAAAGATCATGATTGCCTGCTACCACGATCTTGACATCGTATCTCGCTTCTCGAAGCCATGTTAGAGCTTTCTTGAGCTCCGATGGTTGGCCGTTGTTCGTCAGGTCACCGGCGTGGATCAGGATGTCACCTTTGGGGAGACTGTAGCCTTCTCCGGGTGCTGCGTTGTGCGTGTCTGAAATGCAGACTATGCGGACTTTCTGAGTTTCGCTTGCGCCTGGTCTTTTGCTCTCCATGGTCGTTGTCACTGCAAGTGTCTGAGCTCTCCTCTTCGGCCATACGTGTCTCGTGAGTTTGTTGCAATAGATCAGACCTGGTCGTGGCTTACGTCAGGTCCTCTGTGCTTGTTACTTCAATGTTGGCCAGCCTGCTCCAAGGTCGAATGGTGTTTCCTCTTTGACTTCTGCTCGATGGATCTTGGCACTCGAGATGGTGTTGAATGCTGATGGATCATACTGTACATGTCACGTACGAGGCTGAATGGATGGATGTACGGAAGGAGGGTTACAAAGCAATGATGTAAATGTGGAGATCACATGCAATACTTACAATACCCCTCCCAATCGCCATCATCAGGAATACTTGACAGCACTTGACTCTTCGTTTTTCACTCGACTAAAGCGAACGATTCCATCTTTTATAAAGGACGACCCGCGGTCACTAAACCGTACCTCGATCAGCAGAAAAGATCGCGTTCACATCAGCCACATCACGCCAACTCCCAAAACAACAAACTTCACGTTGATCAGACGCAGACAACCTTGGATCAAACATCCTTACAATCAACAAACCCACCATCATGCCTTCATCAAAGAACCACCCCCAATACGAACTCCTGTACCACCCGGGCATCCCCGGCCGTGGCGAATTCATCCGCCTCTGCTTCGAAGCAACCGGCGTCTCCTACACCGACCTCGCGGTCGAAAAGAAAGACGGCTACGACACCGTCAAAGAAATCTGCATGAACCCTTCCAGTCTCGAAAGCGCCGACGGCAACCCCCCAGTCTTCAGCCCGCCCGCCCTCCGAATCCCAGGCGCAGGCCAAAACGGGAAACCTCTGATCATATCGCAGACGCCCAACATCTTGATCTATCTCGGAGGGCCTCTGGGACTTGTACCTGAGGACGACGAGGCGGGGAAACACCATGTTTACCAGCTGGCTCTCACGGCGCTGGATCTGAATAATGAGGTCCACGATACGCACCACCCGCTCGCTGTTATGAAGTACTATGAAGAGCAGAAGGAGGCCGCGTTGGAGAAGGCTAAAGACGTCCGCGAGAACCGGCTGCCGAAGTTTTTCTCGTACTTTGAACGGAATCTGAAGTTTAATGAGAGCAATGGTGGTGGCAAGGGGAGGTTTTTGGTTGGCGATCGGTTGACTTTTGCAGATCTGGTTGTTTGGCAGGTTTTGGATGGGTGTTTGTTTGCTTTCCCCAAGGAGATGGAGGTTAGGAAGGGGGAGTTCCCCGGGCTCTTTGGGAACTTTTATAAGAGCGTTAGGCAGGAGGGTGGATTGAAGGAGTACTTGGAGAGCGAGAGGAGGATGCCGTATAGCGAGGGGATTTTCAGGCATTATCCTGAATTGGATCGGCAGTGATTGGGAGAGGGTTGTCTGTCTGGCTGTGGATGTCTTTCACATTGATCAGCTCATGCTGCATTACTCATCTCTCTCAGTCTTTACATCGGCCGAAGGCGTTCCGGCAACAGTGTAAATCTCCACTTCGCCTTGTTCTTCGAGATCAGCCTCAACCTTGATTCCAACATCGTCCTTTTCGATCTTCAGTTCCTCCTTCTTAACACCTTCGTCATCGCCTAACCCCACTTCGATCTTCTTGACTCTCTTCTTCACCGGATTGCTCTTGACCGCACTCGGACATAGCCCCGTCGAAAGCTCACAGTCACCACACTTCCTTCCCACCGGCAAGCAAATCGTTTGCCCAAAGCCAACAAGCAAATGATTGATATCGTGCCACTTGTCTTTCGGCAACCAAGACTCCAGCTCAGCCCTCGTCTGCTCAGGGTTCGCAGTCTTGTGCCAACCCCAGAGATTTGTGATCCGATGAACGTGGACATCAACACCAATACCCTCGTCTCGACCCCAAGCAGCACTCATGGTCAGATACGCCATCTTCGGCCCGACACCTTTGAGCGACACCAGGCCTTCAATGGTGTCAGGTATATCCCCACCGAATTGATCCCGCAGAGTCGGCGCGACCTGTTTGATATAACTCGTCTTATTGTTGTGGAACCCGACTTTGGCTATCAGCCGGTTCAACTCTTCGGGCTCGACCGTCAACAGACCCTGCAAGTTGAAGCCTCCAGGCAGGTTCTCTTGCAGGTTCTTCATTGCGACCGCTGTAACGGTATCTTTTGTCTGACTGCTGAGCATGAGAGCGATGAGGGTCTGTAGTCTTCGGTCCAGAGGCGACCGCGATTCTTCCGCGAGCGATTCGCAGCCCATGGTGTCGACCGGCGCCAGCACGCGTTTGCGCATCTCGGCGGTTATGCTGTACATTTGCTCCCAGTGGGCGGGCGGCTCGACCTTGATGTTGCCGTTGGGGCCGGTGATGCGTTTGGCCGGTTGTCTCTTGCCCTTTTTGAGCTTTGACTTGCTTCCGTTCACTTCTTCGTCGTCATCATATTCCTCCTCTTCTAGTTTCGGTGCTTTGCGAGAAGTTCGTCGTCTGGCAGGCTGCGTCTCTATCTCTTTCTTGATCGCAGAGGTTCTTCTGGTCCTTCGCTTCCGCTTCCCAGGCGATGCTGCCTCGTTGTAGCCGCTCGATGCATCGCTGAGTGGGCTGGAAGGAGGTGTCGATAAATCGGATCCATTGCTTGAAGGTCTGGGTGTATCGTTGCTCGCGTCCGCAGAGCCATCGTTATGTTGGAAGCCGCGGAGTGAGCGTCTAAGTGGGTTTGCAGTGCTGGAAGTCGCGGTTGCATCGACTATGCGCGCCGTTTCGCGCGACAACCTGGAGGTTCGCATTACTGTGTTGATTGATTAATGTACATGTAATACGGTTCTACTGTATTTGCGCGGCGTATCAGCTTGTCTATGATGCGGGCTTATGGTTTCTAGGGGTCGGACGATCTTCTTTCTATATTGGATCTTCGACTTGCGTAAGACGAATCCCGTTGACCGTGATGGCGACGGTGTTGATGAATTGTCTTGCGTACATATATATAGTTATACGTGTTGTGAAAAGATAATCTGATCTGTTGGAGCCTTGAATGCGCTGTTGAGCCAATTTTGGGTGTGTTTCGATCCAGAGGGACCTCACTTCAGTGTACCTAGATCAGATAGACGCGCCTGCCAAGCAGACGAAACACGTTTGCACGTGATGCAAACCTTCACCCCAGGATCCACGTCTTTCCAACCTTGCGATCTAAAAGACACAGACTCCGTGCGATCCATCCTTGTACATCCACATGTATCAAATCACCATTCATCACCATGTCTTTCCGTACGCGAGATCTTTTCGTGTCGACGTTCAATCTTGACGTACGAACACATCATGTCAGCCAGCTTTCCTCCTGCGGAGCTTTTGCGGAAGCGGCGTTTTTGATAAGAGATAGCAATATATGTCCGCCACTCGATCCGCAGTGTCCGCATACCGCCGGTGGTATCACGAAATCTATATGACTTACATCAGATCAGGTAGGGATTTTTTGAGATGGCTTACAGTTTCCACCAAATTCATACTCATCAACCCTGACTCCGATCTGCCCACTCAATCAAACCACGATCAACACAATGTTCGGACACAACTCAAACATCTTCGTGTCGATCAGTATAAGCTATGACTTTGCTCAAGGGCAGACGAAGAGTTGCATGACACCTCGTCACCACTGGATGCTTACGGTCGAATCCCCCAAATACAGTCTGCCTGTCACCCACCGGAGAGATCCCAACCCGACACACTTCTCCGTAGTCTGGAACGACGAAGAAGGCGAATACGACCTTCGAAGGGTATCACCGACGAACCTTGGCATCGTTGGCAGCGTTTTGATCCAGCGTAACGCACATATCACGGCACAAAGGCTCTTCAACCAACTCGAAGCTGGACTGTACGATCTTCCATCGAAACTGGACGGCAGAGAAGGACCCGAGCACTGGATTCGATTCGCCCTGCAATCCTTACAATACGACAAGGTCATCAAGCCCTTGGAAGTGGAGACGTTCATGAACTTCTCTCAAGCATTCCTGGACCGCAGAATGCAAGGCGAGGGATCCGCGAGGATCGAGTACTCGAGACTGCACAAAGACCATTCGCAGAAGGAGAAGAAGGGATTCTGGGTGTCCTACCCACAAAGACCCACCAATTGTGAGAGGCGGAATGTGTATGGCGGACTCATGTGAGGTATATCGGCATGCGGGCTCGGGGGAATCCCAAGGTCCGCCATGAGATACATCCCGGCCATTAGCAGTGATCACGAGGTTTCGAAAGCAACTCGCACCCTGTTTGGGCCAGCTTGGAGAAACAGTCGCTCGGTCAAATCCTCATGATGAATTCACAGCACGCCTGCCCGAAGTTTTGTGGACAAACATGGCCTTTGCGGACGTAACCAGATTGTACGGAGCAGAAACATGACACTGGAACAGACCGTCAGCCAGTAGTACTGGGACCGAGATCGATTGGGTCCGCTTCTTCGACCTCTGATAGCATTATGGATCACGATCTGAGTTTGCTGCAAGCAACAAGAGTGCAGGTCGCTATGACGAGAAATTGAGTAGCGACGTCAGAACGATGCCCAGGGATTTGATGCAGGTCCGCCGCTAGGACAGTCTTTCTGGAGGAGAGTCGAGCAGCATATGCTCTGGCGTCGGCCAACAAGCCGCAGTATGGAGTTGGAGGTGCCAGTGCAGCAGGAGGAAGGATGTTGCAATCGAAGGTCGATCCGCTATTGGGTGCCGATAGAATAGCTATCGACCTCTTTCAGGTCCGAGTCGGTCGCGGGCAGCAAGATCCCTTGGACCATATGATATCACAACATTGATACCTACCAGCATGCCATGCAATGTGATAGCTTCCATACGTGTAACCATGCAAACCGTCGATGACGCTTCTTGCACTAACCATGCTCTTACCCGGGAACCGGCTTGTAAAGTCTCTTAGGCTGTGTATTAGACTGTTTACGCCGCAGCCATAGCCTACCAGACTACCACCGGTGTGTTCTCGGCAGCATCATCCGCAACGAGATGCTTTCTCCGCGACGCTGCGTTTTCGATTCTAGATTGCACTCATCCCGCCGAACCGCGAAACAAAGTTCGACTTCACGCTCTTTCGCACGGTCATCGGTCGTGATACTCAAACTTCCTGGGTAGATACCAAATGTTGCAAGCACGCAGAACAATTTATTGTAGGCACAACTCAGACATTCGGATCCACGGCAGCGGGTCAAGCATCATGCTTCTTCCTAGCGTGATCCTTCAGGCGGCTGTGCTACAAATCTACAACCATGTTTTGTGGATGCTCGCTTAGCCATTGTGTTTATAAGGCTGTGTTGTAGCTCCCGTTTGCGGTCGACAAAAATCGCAAGTTCGAGTTGAATCAACGATGGCTACTCAGGAAGATATTCAGCAAGTTGCGGTGCCAACTGAAGTGCCCACCAGCTCCGAGCATGATTGGGTTATGAGGGATGGCAAGATCGTCACGGTAGGACTGACTTGGTGTTGGTTCAATGGATCAGGCTGACTCTGTTTTAGTCTGGGAAGTGGAATGAGACCATTGCAGACGAAGAGGCATTCGACTTCGAAGAATGGGTAGACGACTTGATCCACTTCAGGAACTTACCCTCCACGAAGTCGATATTCATCGGGATTATGACAGTTGTGCACTATGTCTTCGACTTCTTCGTAAGTTCTTCTTATAGCTTGGAACCTGAGCTGAAATATCATTTGCTCACACATTGCCCCAGCTTGGCTACCTGCTCAACGATGTGTGCAAGGCACTGGCAATGGTCGAGGCACCCGAAGTCGTGGTCCCTGCTCCCTGGACGGACAAGAAAGATGACAATAACGAGGACGCTCCCCGTGTCCAGCTGAACCATGAGAAGTCCATCACGAGCAGTTTGCGAAAGACCGTTGCTCACCTATATCGTGTTGGCGGACCGCTGGCTCTTTGCCGTGGTATCGCAGTCCACGTTTGCAGCGGTGCCAGTATTATCTTTGTTGGGGCAATGGCCTTTCTGATCTACCAAAAAACACACAACCATGATGTGGATCTTGGTCTGGAGCACACGCTGACCCATAAGCTTGGCCATTTCGTCTTCGAGACCGTCGCTACCTTCGTTGCCGGCGTGCTTATCGCACCCATGAGTACAGCTTGGGTTCACATCGTGATCTCTCAGCCTTCGCTGCGCATTTGGTGGCGCCGCTTGCCGCCCTTCATCCCGACAATCCGCGCTCTTCTGCTTCCTTTGCTCTACTCGAGCCTTTCGGACAACTTGATCCAGACCTTGGCACCGGTCCTACTCAAGCATGCGCTCGGAATGGGTGGAAAGGCGCCCAAGATCGACAGCTCTTTCTCTTCCCGAAACATCCTGCTCACCCTCATTTGGCTCACCGTCTGTATCTTCAAACAGATCGCCAGCGTCCCGCTCCACATGGCTATCATTCGGATCCAGGCCTCGTTGCTGCCAGAAGAGGAAGAGACTATTGTGCCCTTTGATCGCTCGTTCGGAACTAACGGTTCCAATGGACTTCGTCCGGGACTTCTTGCGGAATCTCGTGGCGCACTGAGCTTCCGACAGGCGTGGAGGTCGGTTACTTGGAGCGAGATGAGAAGAATCTGGATTTTCTCGGCCAAGATCCTGGCTGTGCAGGTTTGTGTCAATGGGACGTTTTGGCTTATCGGTGGGAAGAGCGCTTGGCCTTTGGACTGGGATCCCAGGATGATCTAGGTGTTTGATAAGGATAGTTTGGGGATGTAACTGTGGTAGCGGCGACTCTATACTCCTCCGTGTATATTGCAAAGTAACAACATTCTACTCTTCAAGTCGCTTCATGAAGGGCTATCTTGTGTGTCAATACAATAGACATATCAGTCCCTCGGGGGCGGATACACCGGGACGGATTGGGTCGGTGTTGACAGCAGCTTGTTCGCATTCATTTGTCCCCAGGGAGGGCCAGCTGCTTACCTCTTCTTGTACACATAAATTTGTGTCTCAATGTATGGTGGCATTACGTAAGAGACATGGGTTCGTTCATGGTCAGGATCAGGGTCTTTTGAGCATCTCCACTTCTCGCGGTCATCAATGTCCCCATCCAAAGACAAGATTGTGCTCATGTTCGTTCAACACGATCTCATACTCTGTAGTATTGACAAACTTCTGTCAATGGTTGTGGTGTGTATGAGACCAACAGAATATTCTCGTGAGGCGCTTGTCGTCACATGCGCTATATTTAGACGTGGCGTGGCGGTACGACCAATGTTTTGACGTGGTGGGGCACGAAACCCTACAGTTCTGGTGATACTTCTGGTACTGTTTGTCCCAGAATCCTTCTTTTCCTTTGGCCCATCTTTCAACACATCCCCCTCCATTCATCACATCACCATGGCTGCCGCGATTAAAGACACCGTGAACAGCATGCTCTCCGCCCTCAACTTGGGCGGTGAGAAGACCGGCGAAGACGCTCCTCCTCAGCCACCATCCGATTCCGAGTTCAACGAGCTTAAGCAAAAGTACGAGAAGGCAGGCCAAGGCCATGTCTTCCAGTACTGGGAGGAGCTCAAGCCCGCCGAGCAGGGAGCCATCTACAAGCAACTCGAGCCGATCGACCCCGAGCACATCAACAAAATCACCGAGACGGCACTCAACCCGCCTGCAGAGACTGAGGAAGAGAAGAACCCCAAGTTGGAACAGCTTCCAGACTCGGTCACTTCATCGGTCATTGACAGCAAGGATGGAGACTTGAACAAATGGTACGACTCTGGCCTGAAGCTTATCTCTGAGAATCAGGTCGGTGTGGTCCTCATGGCTGGTGGACAAGGCACCAGGTTAGGCAGCTCAGCGCCCAAGGGTTGCTTCGACATCGGTCTTCCCAGCAAGAAGAGCTTGTTCCAGTTGCAGGCAGAGCGTATTGGCAAGCTGGAAAACCTTGCTAGCAAGACATACAACAAGGAGGATGTGAGCGTGCCATGGTACATTATGACTTCGGGCCCGACCCGCAAGCCTACGGAGCAGTTCTTCGAAGAGAACAAGTACTTCGGTCTCAACAGGAACAACGTCATTTTCTTCGAGCAGGGCGTGCTACCTTGCATCAGCAATGAGGGCAAGATCTTGTTGGAGAACAAGGGCAAGGTCGCCGTGGCGCCTGATGGAAACGGTGGTCTTTACCAGGCTTTGATCAGCTCTGGTGTCGTGCAGGACATGAGCAAACGTGGTATCAAGCACGTCCACGCATACTGCGTGGACAACTGCCTCGTCCGTGTCGCCGACCCGACCTTCATCGGCTTCAGCGCCGAGAAGGATGTTGAGATTGCCACCAAGGTGGTCCGCAAGCGCAACGCCGCCGAGAGCGTCGGTCTCATCATGCAAAAGAACGGTAAGCCCGCCGTTGTTGAGTACAGCGAGATTGACAACGAGCTCGCCGAGGCCAAGGACGCCAAGGACAGCGATTTGCTCAAGTTCCGCGCCGCCAACATTGTCAACCACTACTACAGCTTCCGCTTCCTGGAGAGCATCCCGGACTGGGCACACAAACTCCCTCACCACGTTGCGAAGAAGAAGATTCCCTGCGTCAACGACAAGGGCGAGCAGATCAAGCCCGAGAAGCCCAATGGCATCAAGCTCGAGCAGTTCGTGTTCGACTGCTTCCCTTTCCTGCCCATGGACAAATTTGCATGTATGGAAGTCAAGCGCGAGGATGAGTTCTCTCCCCTCAAGAACGCAAAGGGCACTGGCGAGGACGACCCTGACACCAGCCGCAAGGACATCCTGCTCCAGGGCAAGAGGTTCCTTGAGGAGGCTGGCGCTACTGTTGTCAGCGAGGATGCTGAGGCTGGTGTTGAGGTTAGCCCGCTCATCAGCTACGGCGGTGAGGGTCTTGACTTCCTCAAGGGTCGGGAGATCAAGGCGCCTGCCGTCATCGAGAAGGAGGAGTAGGTAGTCACTTGAAACACTTGGACGGACGCATGCTTTGAAAGGTTCGCAAAACTGTTACTAGGCGTATTCGGAATGAGGTCGACATAGATTTGCAATGAATGATGAGATGAACACAAGTTACTTGATTGACAGTAGGTTTCGAAATCTCTTACTTGCCGTACACATATCAAAGGTTGGCACAAAGTCATATATTGTTTTCTCCCTACATTAACTCTTTGCAGAACAACCCTCCATCGTTTTCCTCTGTCTCGTGTGTCTACAGCCTCGCGCCCATGTCCAATGTACCTTCCTATTGATGCCTTAGGCAACATAAGTCATGAGCATTGACTTCTAGAACTCGACCGCCACATGCAACGTTCTTTCCTCCGTACTTCCGATTGTTTGTGAACGCAGGAGCTACCTAACAGGTGTTATACCAATCTTTAATAACTCATTATATGATCAATATATGATAAAATCACTTCTAATCGATAGGACTATAAGAAAAGAGTATTTACGTTTGATTTATCGAGTCAGAATTGTATTTTTATCGAATAGAGATATGTAATTCGATAATAATTAGAAATACTTCAAAATCTAGACTCAAATGCCTTATTCTTATACGAAAAAGCGATACTATAACAGTACCACGATTCCAAATAACTCGTAAAAGGCAGTACCTATTAAAGTATACTTTAGTAGGCTTATGCAGCTTTAATGTAACGAATCCCTTGAAAGACACATATGTAGAGACTTTTTCAACCATATCAGCTGTTCACATACCTGCAGATACGGAGGTTTGACTTTCGACGAACTCGGAGCGTTTCGTCACGTCACGCCCCCGCAGCCGTTTCCACTTTTGCAGCTGTCGACTTCACAGTTGGTGACGCTTTGTCACTGTGCTCGTCGGCTCTCGCTTTCAGCGGCTAAACCCGAGGCTCGTGCAGGCTTTTTTACAGCCCACCTTCGGTTGGCCAGCTGCGCGACAGCCCCCTTCTTCCGCTCTCGACTATCCCCACTTCACATACTCTCTTGCTTTTCCCCCTGTTTGTTGGAGGGCCGTTGTTGAGGTGAAGAAGTGCAGTGCAGAAGAAACGAACGATCAAGCTTCGAGGAACAAAGGTGAGTCGATTGCCAAGAAAGAGAGCGAGAGAGCTGTTTCTCGGACATGCGAGTGAAGAGGCGGCGAAGACACGTGCGAAGGGATTGCTGGAGGTGAAGCTTGCAAGGTCGGATATTTTGCGCGGAAAGAGATGGTATGAGTCGGATCTGGGTTGGGCACGTGCCTGTGGTTTAGACTGGCGGGACATGACAAAGGACACATTGACTGCTTCAATGCAGACTTTCGATTGACGTGAAACGCTTGGGAGAAGCTGTGGATTGATCAGGAAACGCGTTGCGTTGGATTTTTTGGTGTTTGGAACTCGCAGGATACCTGATCTGACAATCGATTTGCAGATTCTATCAACCGATACCAAGATGTCTTCCCTCTCCCGCCGTGCGTGCTACAAGTGCGGTAACGTTGGCCACTACGCCGAGGTCTGCTCCAGCAGTGAGCGTCTTTGCTACAACTGCAAGCAGCCTGGTGAGTCAGAGATGTTGAGAATGCAGTAAAGCGCACGAGCTGACGACGAAAAGGCCACGAGAGCAACACCTGCCCTCACCCCAGGACAACTGAGAGTAAGCTACACTCTTGAGGCGTATAGCAGCGTCACGCAAACGCTTACATCGATTCCAGCCAAGCAGTGCTACCACTGCCAGGGTCTCGGTCACGTCCAGGCTGACTGCCCGACTCTTCGCATCAGCGGTGGTGCCGCCAACGGCCGCTGCTACTCTTGCGGCCAGCCTGGCCACCTTGCCGTATGTCGATCAATGGCTCCCTCCGTACAAGCTGCATGAAGCTAACGCAAGAACAGAGGAGCTGCCCTACTCCCGGTGCTGCTCCCATTGCCCCTGTTGGCCGTGGAGCTGGCGCTCCCTTCAGAGGTGGCTTCGCTGGCGGCCGCGGTGGTTTCGCTGGTGGCCGTGCTACTAGCTGCTACAAGTGCGGCGGCCCCAACCACTTTGCTCGCGACTGCCAGGCTCAGGCCATGAAGTGCTACGCTTGCGGCAAGCTCGGTCACATCTCCCGTGACTGCTCTGCCCCGAACGGTGGCCCTCTTAACGCTGCTGGCAAGACCTGCTACAGGTGCGGTGAGGCTGGACACATCAGCCGTGATTGCGCTCAGTCCGTTGACACCACCGGTATCGCTCCCGTCAACGGCGAGGCCAACCCGACCCCGGCTGCCGTTCCTAACCCCGAAGCCATCGCCGTCCAGGTCGCTCCTGTCATCCCGACCCCCGCCGTGGCCTAGATAGCCACGGCTGCATGAACGGCGCTCGACTGGCCACTGAGCGCACGGCAGCATAACCAATCTCCGGCCACACTTCTTTTCTATATAACCATTCAACATTTCGGCATGGCGTCTTCCCATTTCACTATTCGCGATATCTAGCGTATATTTTAACAAAACGACCGCTCACGGACACGACATTCACACCACAAAAGCGAACCCTCTATGAACGACATCACGACCCAGCATATACCCCCGTACGCGAGCCTTAGTGCGGAGGATTGAGAGACAAAGAAGGACTCTGAGAGCTCGCCCTGCTTGTAGAAGTAAAGCTCTCGAGTCGCGAGAGGGAGATGAGAATCAAAGTTGCGATGTACGGGGCAGATGAGGTGGTGGAAAGTTTTGGAGCTCCATCACGGCAAAGGAGAGTGTGGAGACAAGATTTAGAGCTGTGTCGATGAGGATGACGAATCGAAGCACGTTTTCTCCAAATGGTATTATTTCGGATGCGATGTTGTTTTCTCCTGTGATTTTACCTGTACTGCTGACACAGCTAATCTGGCCAACAGCACGATGCGACTCGCAAAACATGCGCTACAGTCTCTCGTGGGCTCGAGTGTCCTCTCATGGTGATACCAGCGACTTTCGCAGGTTCTAATCGTCCACATGCCAGTGAGATAGCAAGGTCTCGGCTGTGCGTTGTTCATGTAAAATATTTATTGAGCGCGCACGACATTTCGACTGTACAGACTCAACACGCCGGATATTATACACAGCTACGGTCAAGCAGACTGTCTCGTCTTTGGCTGTCTGGGATTTAAGCTCGCCAAGAGGTGAGGTCGACCCAGGTCGCTCCTTCTACTTTATGAGATGGCCGCAAAAGTTATCTGTACACTTCTGGTCTGGTTTTCCGTCCTCTCTACGACCCTCACAAGATCGTTATTCATCGCCTCATCATCAATTGATACCAGTACTTCATCAAAATCATCAAGTTCAACACTATACCACCCCATTCACCCAAGCAATCATGCCTGGTTCAGTCGCCAGCAGCAGTGATGACGAGGTGAGCTTTCAACAAGCTCACCATTGCCGTGATACATTGCTTAACCTTCTCTTCAGAACGAGAGCCTCATTGTGGACATTGACCAGCTTCAATCGCATGGTAATATCGTCCAAGTGTTCGCCGATGCGCTTTGCTTACCCCTTCACTAGGCATCAACCAGTCCGACATCCTGAAGCTGAAGAGTGCCGGCTTCTACACTGTTGCGGTCGGTATCCAGCCTCAGCAAGCCAGTGAGCGGTAGCTAATGGATCAACCACCAGGCTGTTCACGCTCAACACAGCAAGCATCTTCTCAAGATCCGCGGCTTCTCTGAGATCAAGGTCGAGAAAGTCAAGGAGGCTGTCAAAAAGAGCCTGGTACGTTCCTCTCCGACTGCCTGTCTGCTTTAACGAACGAGACTGACACAGTCAAGCCCAATGGCGCCGGTTTCATGACCAGCGGAGACCTCGCACATGTCAGAAAGCGCTGTTTCCGTATATCCACCGGCAGCAGGCAATGGGATTCGATCCTGAACGAGGGGTTCCAGTCGTGCAGCATCAGCGAAGTCTATGGAGAGTTTCGTCAGTATCTCTCAGCGGTTTGTTCTGGACTCTTTGGCTGACGTGGATGAAGGTTGTGGCAAAACTCAACTCTCGCACACCATGGCCGTTATCGCCCAACTGCCGAAAGAGAAGGGCGGTGCGGAAGGCCGTGTCGCAGTCATCGATACCGAAGGCACGTGGCGTCCGGAGCGCATTGAGCAGATCTCTGAACGGTTTGGAAGTAAGGCATCTCGCTGGCCGTCGTCCTCGCGAATAATGCTCACGCCGTTTAGTTGACCCCAAAGCTGCCAACGAGAACATCCTCTATACCCGCGCCGAAAACAGTGAGGACCAGCACGAGCAACTGTGCGGTCTGGCCGAGACGTTCGCTTCTGGACAGTTCCGCCTGCTCATCATCGACAGCATCATGGCACACTTCCGCAACGACTATCATGGCCGAGGCGAGCTGAACGAGCGCCAGGGCAAACTTGGCCAACATCTCCGCAAACTCACCCAAATGGCGGAAGAATTCAACATCGCGGTCGTCATCATCAACCAGGTCCAATCTGATCCTGGAGCCAGTGCGCTGTTCGCAGGCGCAGATGGTCGCAAACCAATCGGCGGCCACGTGCTTGCCCACGCGTCAACTACCCGCATCCTCCTTCGCAAGGGCCGTGGTGAAGAACGTGTCGCAAAAGTCATCGACTCTCCAGGTATGTGGCAATCTTCACCTTACAACGTTGCTGCAATACTGACCACTACTACAGACTGCGCTGAGAAGGAAGCTACCTACATCATTACCACTGGCGGTATCAACGATCCCGACAAGGCTTAGGTGACGAGTCATTTTCTGAAGCGCTTTTTCTACATGTTTGGGCATGTCATGATGTGATGGCGCCAAGCTGTCGCTGTGGTTTGAAAGTAGTTGATTCGTTTTGGCTGTAAATTTTGGGATGAACTGCCGGGTATAAAGCTAAGATAATGTGCAGAAATTCGTCAGATGAAGCCCTATCTGTGTTCGTTCGATTCTCCGTCACTGCAGATAGTAGACAGTGCCTTCAAACAGACGTCGAGCCGTCCGAAAGACTGTGACCTCCTCCGCCTGTTGTTCGCCATCGAGCAGGACGTCAACTTCCATGTCGCCGCCAGGATGCAGCAGCTTGATGCTGTCAAGTCGCATTGAGGTGTTTGAGTCTTTGCGTTGTACTGTTTTGTACGTCTCTGATCCAGATCGCACTTTGTTGCGGATGGCATGTGCGATGGTTCCTTCGGTGCAAGCTGCCGTTCCCAGGCAGACTGCACCCGTCAATTGCAGACTCCCGTGTGGCTTTCCCATCGAGTAAGCAACGACCTGGATGTCTGGCGAGATCGAGGAGTCTGCCCGGGGACTAGGTTCTGTCAAGACTGCAATCTTGGGGGTACCTCTGGTGAGTGCTGCTTCCTCGACGCTGCTGGCCAAGCCCATCAATATGGCCGCTTCCCTCCTTACATCCTCGATGAATGCTAGGGATATCTCGGCTCCGGGACCTTGCTCGCGGAAGAAATCTGGCAAAGAGCTCTCGTCGACCCAGCAGAATGGGTTGGCTGCGTCCACGAGACTAACTCGCACAGGTACCGGAGGTGTCTCGAGTGATGTTTGGACAAGGATGACGTCCATTGGACGACCGCTTGGGAGCAGCTTACCGGTCATCGCTCCAGACGGTTTTGCGAAAGTCATCTGGACACGGCTGCCGGTGGAAGATAGGCCTGGCAGTGCACAGTCGCCGTCTTCGACGAAGTGTCCTTCATCGTCCACTTGAACGGTCTCTACCATGACTGACTTTGTGTTTGTATTGTATACTCGAACTTGGACCTGCGAGATCGATCGTTAGCACAAGAACAGTCAATATTCGTTCGATGACTACTTACCTGAGTCTCTCCTGGTTGGACCTTCACCAAACCTTCGTCGACAGCGAAGGGGCCGACTCCAGAAGCAATGTTTCCGCAATTGCCTGTCATGTCGAGCTTGGGAGTTCCGATTGGTACTTGAACGAATGTGTAATCGACATCTACCCCAGGGCGTTTCGATGGTGAGACAACTGCGACTTTGGACGTTGTCGAAGTTGCACCGCCAATTCCGTTGAGTTGTTTGGGATCACAGTCGTAAGAACCCATCACTCGGGTAATGACAGCCGCCCAATCATCAACGCTTGACGGCAAATCCTGTCGATGGAGGTAAAGGCCTTTCGATGTGCCGGCTCTCATCCAGACCGCTGGAAGTGCTCTGCGTCGTTTGGGCATGACGGTGGGTGCTGCGAGAGGTGTGACGAGTCCAGGCATGATGGGCAATGGCAGTGGTAGTCTTGTTGAGATGTGAGGGATTGTGATGTGTTCGATGTGTCGAGCTGCAGACTTGAACATTTTACGACGTGGGCAAAAGATAGCGTTTGTCTCCTGGACCGTGCCATCTTATGTTCTCACTGCGATGTTCTGCCGTTTACTATTCTGTCAACTGCCTCGCAAGAAGAGGTGGTTTCGGCACGTTTGAAGACGTGCCCGTGCCAGCGATCATCCGCGGACGAATCCCACGGAACATGATGAGCCGCGGGATCACGGTTATGGCGGCGGCGGCCGGCTTCGCCAAAGGAAGAACCCAAAACAGAACCAAGCATGCAACATAATCACCACCTTTACCCTGTAGGAGGAACGAGACCCCGCGCGAGAGGTATCATCCCAACGGCGAATATGGGGACCCCAAGATTCTGATAAAGGCTTGGATGGCTCTGGGTCTGCTTGGCTTCTTGGAAGTCCATCCCAACCGCCAACCGCCAACGGTCAACCAACGATCAACCATCGCCATGCCGTCTCGACACGCAGTCGCCGTTGCGATGAGCACGCCTGCTCCCAAGGAGATCTACAACAAGCACATCTATCTAATCGCTCTGGTTGCTTCCATGGGAGCTTTCATGTTCGGATATGATCTTGCTTTTATAGGAACGACGATCACTCTGAAACCGTTCAAGCATGACTTTGGATTACTGCACGCCTCGGAGGCTACAAGTGATGCTTTCTCCGCCAACATCGTTTCGCTTCTTCAAGCGGGATGCTTCTTTGGGTCCTTGGCAGTCGCGCCGTTGGGTGACAGGTTCGGTCGACGACCTGCTCTGATGGTCGCTGGTTTGACGTTCTGCGTTGGCTCTCTTATGCAGACTGTCAGCTTTGGGCACGTGTCTGTCATGTATATCGGTCGGGCGATAGGTGGATTGGTAAGCTTGCTGATCCAGCTTCATCTCCGTGATAGCTTGCTAATAACCTTTCAGGGAGTCGGTCTTGCTAGTGGTATTGTGCCCTTGTACTGTGCGGAGCTTAGCCCCCCTGCCATTCGTGGTAGACTGGTTGGAATCTATGAGATCTCCGTGCAGTTGGGTACCTGTATCGGCTTCTGGATTTGTTATGGAGTCAAGCAGCACATGGCCGAGACTTCTTCACAATGGATCTTGCCTTTCGCAATTCAACTCATCCCCGGCGGTCTGCTGGTGATTGGCATGATCTTCGTTCCGGAGTCACCAAGGTAAGTGGAGTTCGAGCAGTTTCGATCAAATCGTACTCGACGACTGACCTCGTCGTTCTTAGATGGCTCGCCCAATTCAAATCTCGTGATGCCGCCAGCCGGGTACTCGTCAAGCTCAGACAACTCCCAGAAGATCACTCCTACCTCCAGGAGGAACTTTCCCACATCATGTCGACCGTATATGACCACAGAGAAGATCGTACAGGCGGTGGCATGCTATCCCAGTGGAAAGAGCTTGGCAACCCCGGCAACCGCAGACGCATCTTCATCGGAGTCGCAATCTTTGTCTTCATGCAATTCGCCGGATCTAACGCTATAAAGTGAGTTTGCTTTCGTATGTCATCCACAAACGACCTCGAACTAACATCAGCTCCACAGTTATTACTCGCCTAGGATTTTCAAATCTGTCGGCCTCACCGGATCCTCTACCAGCTTGTATGCCACTGGCATCTACGGCGTTGTCCGCCTGTTTTGCGTCATCATCGCCATGTACTACGTCGTCGATCGCTTCGGCCGGAGGAAGATGCTCATGGGAGGTGCTGCGGTCATGCTGGTAGCGATGTGGTTTATCGGAGCATACATCAAGATCGCGGGTCCGGGTGAAGGTGAAGGTAGTGAATTGACGGCTGGAGGCTACGCCGCCGTCACTTTCATCTACATCTTCGCTGTGGGCTTCTGCTTTTCGTACGCCGGTCTGCCATGGATCATTTGCGCGGAGATTTTCGGTCTCCGGATGAGAGGTATTGGTATGGCGGTGTGCACTGCGACACACTGGCTGTTCAATTTTGTCATTGCTCGGTCGGTGCCTTATATGGTGTCGAACATTGGGTAAGTGCAATGCACACGGACATCTGCGATGGAGAGTGAGCTTGCTGACACTTCATCTTCTTGAACAGATACGGGACTTACTTCGTGTTTGCGAGCTTCATCACCTTGTCGATACCGTTCGTCTACTTCTGCGTTCCGGAGACCAAGGGACTATCGCTGGAGGACATCGAGACATTGTTTGGCGGGGAGACTGCAGTCTCTAGTGATGCTGCGCTCGAGGAGGCCAAGAGTGCCACTTCAATGCATATTGAGCGCTCGGACAAGTAAACTGGAAGAGCGTTTTGTCGGTGTCAGCCAAATTCAGGCGTTCGTCGGAAATCCGCCAGATGCGGCTGGAGGCGATTAGAGTTGCACAGATATATACGGCACATTATGAATTTGATTGAAAGGCTTCTTCCAAGAGCTCCGTGGAATTCGTAGTCTGGCTGTGTGTCGTTTTGAATTATCCATTCTCATGGTAAAATAGTACACAGGGCATGGAAGTTGCATCGTGATGTCGGCGCCTTTAAGGTTTTGATCTAAGATTCTGTGGTGAATCAGTAGCTATGGCCGGCCGGAAATGATGCGACGCCGCAGTGCTCCAGACTCCAGCCGAGGATCGGGGGTTCTTCCTGGGAGGCGGCGCTCGCCTCACCTTGCTCAGACCATGATCAGCATTGGACCCGATACACCCGACCTATCATGCACATGTAGCTCGTCCTGAAGATGCAAGCGAAGCTTCATCGGAATTGTGGGCGAACATGGAACACCCACTTGCACAAAAGCGTAGCTTGGCGACGAAAGGTCAGTTGTGGGAGTGGCTACGTTCTTGATCCGCATGTGCTAACTGTCCTCAGTATGTTCTATCTCCACGTCAATCATCTCCCTGGCTCTCAGATGGCCCACAATCGGCGTCAGAAGGTGTCTTTCTGGTTTTGCGAGAATCGATCGACTGACCAGAGGCTCGAAGGCCTGCGATGGCTGCAGATACCGGAAAGTGAAATGCAAAGATGGGGGCGGAGATGCTCCTTGCAGTCGATGCGCTCACTTGTCATTAACATGCACCTACGATCTGCCCTCTTCCACTCGAGGGCCAAAGCGACGGTAAGGCACCCAAGCCGGGCATGTGTGCGCCACCGCCTAATCCGAGTACCAGAAAACATGCACCTTCTCCTTCGACACTAGCGACGTCGCCCTCAGATCATCACACAGGAACTGGGTCATCAACTGCTGGCTCAGTAGACTTGAACGGCGAGGCTGACCGTCTGGTACCGCGCTCTTCGACAACTTGTTCCACGCAGAATGTCACTACACCCAGCTCGGTCTCAACCTCAACATTGGTGCATGCAACGGACGCCCTATGTTCTCGCGAGATGGTTCTATGGATGCTGGATGACTTTGTGACGCGCCTCTACCCCTTGATTCCTGTCATCCACCGGCCAACTTTCAGGCGCTCCATTGCAACAAGCCAGGACAATGGAGATCCCGACCTGCTAGGCCTAATCATCGGAATGTGCTCCGCTGTCGTAGGAGCCATGCCCAGCAGATTTGCCGCATACCGCAACCACGATCCGCCTTTTCCTTTTGAGTCTCGCAAGGCGTTCATCGATCATGCATACACCGTCTCGCAAACGCTACGCGGCCCCGACTATTTCGACCAGATTAGCTACCAGAAATTTGCGACCTCCTATCTATTTGACATAGCGTTTTTCCAAATCGGAAATGCGAATCGAGCGAGAATGGTAGAAGTCGAATGCTTACAGCTTGGCAGGATGCTCAATTTGCATCGCATCACCGAATACAGAGGCCTCAATCATATCGAGACGCAGCTGAGGAAGAAGGGCTTCTGGCTTTTGTTCTACAGCTATGTACACGGTCAGGTGTGTAAACCACGGTCTTTCCGTATTCGGACACCTGTGAGAGGCCACAGATCATCAGCTAACAATGGCCACTCTACTAGGTGCAAAATCTCCGCAAAGATCGGCTCACCTTTCTTGACCCGACGCTTGTACAATCTATTGATCTGGAGGCTCTCGTACCTCTTGAACTGGACGACGAAGCCATCTTCGAGGATCGCATCGTAGCCGGCTTATCCTCTCGCCCAAACCTCATGACTGCATACAACCTCACGAGTTCGGTCTTCTGGGCCGCAATAGAATCTCGGCAGTCTTGCACATCGGTGGAATCTTTCCGAAGGGCATGTGTATGTGCGCATTCAGACCAGCAGATGGCTCACCTACAAGGCCGACTGCAGGACCTCAAATACACGCTTGACAACATCCCACCTGAATTGCGCCAGTGGGATGTCCGTCCAATGCCACTGTCTCCAGATGCAGCCTCAAACGCACCTGGGGTTGTAACTTCACAGCTCGGTGCCATCAGAGGAAACTTGCACATCACACACCTGTGGCTACAAAGCATATTACTGGATCAACTCGAAGCCTTGCTACAGGATCGCGCTCCTGGTTACGATATGCCAGCGTACCTGGCTACACCGGAAAGCAGATGGTCAGAGAGAGAGAATCTTTGTTCGCAGCTCATCCACGTTCTGCATGCGATTCCAATCTCAGACCACGAGCCCAACGGATTGCACTATGCGTTCAAGATACGCGATGTGGCTGTTGGCCTGCTCAATTGTCCTTTTGAACCGCACGAGCCTGCCTCTCTGCGAGCCGCTGAACTGGTGCGCGAGTTCACTAACATGCTCTCTAAGTTGGACTCGAGTGAGGTTGTTGCAACCACAAACTTGCAGACTTGGGTAGACACTGATCGGGTTCACCGCCGCAGAGGTTCAGGACTACCGACCGAAGAAGATGTGACCATCGATCGAAATTTTGGATGGGTCTGAGATCCTGAAGGTCACCGGTGCTTATTTTAATCGCAGTGGAAAGGATGGGTCGCAGTCGACTGATCTCGAACGGCTAGCATTTCAGAAGAAATTCATGATCATGGACGACATAAGCCTAACGACTGTAACGATACGAACTCCGAAGCCAAACCCATTGGAAACATCCACCAGCCCTAAACCGCGGTCTGTGACCGATTTGAAAGTAATCCCGACATTCAAAACAACCCATTGCTTAGTACACGTAGCGCCAGCCTCTCTCAACGCCACTGTGCTCACTGTAACCCTCCGCCTCGTCGAGCGCCTTGTTCAACCTCTTCGCCCACCACTTCACCGCCCAGCAGAGAAGCACCGTGCACAAGCAGCCGAAAAGAATCAGACCTCCTCCGAGTCTGTAGTATGGCTCATGCTTGGTCGGGAAGAAGTACGGCGAGAACCAGTGCGAGCACTGGCTCACGCAGTTCGCGATGGCGATGAGAGCTGCTTTTTTGCTGCGCGGCGCAGGAACCAATGTTGTCTCCCATGAGAGCTGCAGGTTGAGACCGTTGTAGGTGCCGCTGACCAGCAAGCATGCTCCGAAGTACCTGGCGCCGATGTTTGGGGTCGAGATCATGATCGAGATGCCGACGGCGGATGCAACGACCGGGACAATGATGTGATAGCATGACTCCCTGAACTTGCCGGAACTCCAGGCGAGAGCGCAGGCGCAGGCATAAGCGATGGCGTAGGGCGGAGCCTGTACGAGATACGTGTTGAGTTCAGAAAATCCGAAGGTCTTGATGATCTGCGCCATGTTAGCTCATGCAGCAAATGTGCCAATCTCGATAGTCTTACCGAAGGGAAGAAGTCCTTGAATGACTGAGCGTTGATCAGAGAGAAGTGCATGCCGCAGAACATCCAGGTGAAGGGATCTCTGATGGCAGATTTGAGGCCGTCCCAGGTGCCGCCCACTTGTTCTACCTTGCCGCCGTTCGACAGCAGGACGCGGTACTGTGCCATCTCGCTCTCTTCCTGAGTAAGCCAACGGGTGTTCTCAGGCCAATCGGGCAGGAGGAAGAATGCGATAATGCCGACGAGTATCGAAACGCCGCCTTCAATGATGAAGAACCATTGCCAGCTACATTCGTCAGCACGGTTTCGACAAGAGGGCTGGAGGGTTTGGGGTTTATTACCTGTAGAGGCCTGCCATGCCACCCATGTGGTGGAGAATACCAGCTGCGAGGAAACCCGAAATAATATTGCTGATCAAAGTCAATACAACACCCAGTCAGACGTTGAAGAGTGCGAGACATACCTGATAGTGTTGCCAGCGTGCCAGATTGCCATGCGCATTGGACTCTCATCTCGAGTGTACCATGAAGATGTCACTTCTCAATGTCAGCCGGGAACTCTTTCCAATCGCAAGATGGAAAATACATACTCAAAGTGATTCCAGGGAAGAAAGGAGCTTCACACAAGCCTGTCACGAAGCGAACCATACAGAAGCCAACACCACTGTGTCCGACCGTCAGCATGCTGTCCAATGTTCAAGTCCTCGACATTCACTTACGATGTAACCGCAGGCATGCAGATCGTGCAGATGCTCCAGCCGATCATCATGCCAGGGAGAAGGATACTTGGGCGGACCTTGGCCAGCCACAAGTTACCGGGCAATTGTCCAATGAGGTAGCCGACATAAAAGGTCGAAATACCGGTGCTCCACACTGTGTCACTCATGTTGAGATCGGATTGTAGACCAGCCAACCTTGCCTGAGTCTTGTCAGTGCTTGCTTTACGCTAGGCGTGGAAGAGCTAAACTTACATTGGAGACGTTGATCCGGTCCAAGTAGCTGCGGGGAGAAAAGTCAGAATGATCTTCATATACTAGCAAGTGATGAACTCACTTCATGAGGAACATGATGGTGATGGTCGGCATCAGACGCCAGTCGATACGCCGCAGCAGGCGCTTGTTCAGAGCTACCATCTGAGGCTCGTCGAGATCCCGGAGCGTTTCAAATCGGGCCTGAATCGAAGCCGGCGAAACGGTCTCATTCGCCGCAACGACAACGTCGACTTTCTCGACCGACATGGTATCAGCCTTTTCGGTGGCCATGGTGAGGGAAGAAGATTCTGGTGATGAACAGCCTAGAGACTTGGAATGGAATGATGGTTTGGATGAACTACTTGATGATGTCTAGACATCTCGCGTCCTTTAGTACTTTTCTTGCCTATCATGCTGTCCCTTCATACTTTTTGCCGATGTCTTGTCGCCAAGGGCGTTGGTGCAGCCACATGTCGACACATGGAGTCCCCATGGGGCGTCCCCGCTCGCGTGGTCAGGCGAAGTGCTAGATCTTAGGCCAACTTGGGACGGAAAAGATTGAAAAGAGTTCCTTGGCAAGGCTTTTGCTGTCGAGATTTCGGGATACGCCGAGTGGTTTGCCGCGGAATATGAAGAGCCACGGATTCCTCGCCGGACGGAATATGAGTTGGGGCATGTTGTGGGCCGTGGCCATCGAACAACAACACCACCAATCAACGATAATGTTGCGAGTGTTGTGTTGTGTTGTATTGAGGACTGGATCATGGGCCGCGCAACGAGTATCCGTTAGGGGAGGAAGTAATGCCATAGCGCAAATCGTTGTCAGTTGAGCTATAATGGAGCACATGTACGCCAAAGTGCAGGTGGCCAGATCATCTCGGTCAAAGCATTCTTACAAGACGTTCTATCGAAATCGACAACAGCAACAGCAACATTGACATCTCCATTGACATCATGCAAACTACCGCGCCAACTCAGGTAGTACTACCACAACTACCAGTCAAACAAAAGAAGACACAAAAACACATAAGCCCTCTCGCTTCCCTCTTCGCAGGGAGCGTGGCTGGCGGTGTCGAAGCCACAATTACATACCCTTTCGAATATGCGAAAACTCGTGCCCAGCTACGATCGATACCAGGACAAGGCAACATCTTGCAACAACTCCGAGGCACAATCAGCTCTGAAGGTGTAACGGCAATCTACACTGGATGCACCACGTTGGTCGCGGGTACCGCTCTCAAAGCAGGCGTTCGCTTCCTCGCTTTCGACTCGATCAAAGCGAAGCTCGTAGACAGCGATGGCAAATTGTCGACTTCTCGGGGAATCCTAGCGGGCATGGCAGCCGGAGCGGTCGAGTCTGTCCTGGCCGTCACACCCACAGAACGCATCAAGACGGCACTGATCGACGATGCAAAGGGAGCCAAACGATTCCGCTCTGGACCTCATGCGATCAAAGTCTTGATCAGCGAGCAAGGCTTTGCTGGAATCTATCGAGGTCTGGTGAGCACAACGTTGAAGCAATCCGCAACTTCGGCCGTGAGGATGGGCTCGTACAACGCACTCAAGACCCAGTACGCAACCCGGATGGGTCACGCGCCAAAGAGTACGTTCGAGACGTTCGCCATGGGTGCCGCCGCGGGCTGCGTCACGGTGTACGCAACACAGCCGTTTGACACGGTCAAGACGCGTGCGCAAAGTAGCCAGGGAGAGACTTTGATAAATGCCGTGCGTTCCACGTATCAAGACGGAGGCTTGCGCACATTCTGGAGAGGTAGCACGATGAGGTTGGGCAGGCTTGTGCTTTCTGGAGGCATCGTGTTCTCCATTTACGAGAAGGTGCTGTGTTTCTTCTGATTTTTTTGCGTACTGTTGATTGTTGATGATACCAGGGGCTGCCTACATAGACGTGTCAAATTGCATTTGTTTCACTCGCCCCTCAACTGCGCCGCGTGTTCTTGCCTATTCGGGCTTTCTGAAGTCTCGGGGTGTTAGAAAGGCCGCCTCGCGTAGAGACACCTCCGCAGATGAATCCTTGCCAATCTGCTCCCGGCAAGTCATGAGCCGCGGAAACTCGGATACGAATATTCGCTTGTGAGATAGTACCCGATCCTCTCGTTTACATATGTGGAAGGGCAGTATGGCCGGTGTGAGAGCGACATATTGCAGGCTCTTAGATGATGGAATCTCATTAGTGTCGTCATCTTCCTACGGCGGGATCAGATACTCTGTCGTATCGATAGATTAGCAAGGACAGTGAGATAGAGAGCTCTGGATTCGACTTTCTCACTGGTCGCGACGTCTCTTTACGGTGATATCAGATGCTTTAGTATATTCAATGAAGGATATGGCCATTGAGATAGTACGCTCTGGGGAACAGTATCTCAATGGTGCCGACGGTTCTCCACGCTGGTATCAGCAGCTCCAGAATATCGTAGACATGCGAGTGCCGGTGAGATTGTCTGTTCAAACCTTGGCATACACGATGTGAGTGGAACTTCGGATACGTTCGGCTCCACGTGGTACAGTCTCGCCACCCAGCCGTTGGAGTTTGGAGTTGAGCCCCCCGACTTTCATGTCTTCTTGACACCTCGACAACGCGCGGTTCAGAACATCCGCGGCAAACACGAATATCCGCCATGGCTCCGGAGAGACGTCAAACCCGTGCGCAGCGAGCCTGCACATACTGCCGGCAGCGTAAGGTTAGGAACGCTTAGACATAGTATGCGATGATTGCGCTAATACACACTGCAGATGAGATGCACTGGCGAACGACCACGTTGTAAGAACTGTGAGGTCTACGATCAGGAATGTGTGTTTGCCGGCTCTTCGCGAAGAGCACGCCCTACCAATGCTGCTATCAACTCGTTGATGGAAGAAAATCGGCGGTTGCGGGAGCAGGCAAGAGGCTCATCCGACCCCGAATCTGATGGTCGACAAGCAAGTATCATCGAGCACACCGCAGATCAACGCTTCGAGGCCGTCGAGACGCCCTTTTCGGGTAGCATGACCTCTAGCGGCGAGAATCACCAGAACGTAACGCCTGTCGAAACACCACGCTCTGGTGGAGCGTCTACATACCATGGGCCAACAAGCACGCTGTTTGACGACGCAGCACGTTCATCAGATCGTCAACCGCGATCGTGGCTATCCAAGGAACGCGAGGCATGGATGCCAAAGCTGCTAGTAGCTGCAGCTGCAGAACAACGCCAGCACGAGGGCATCAACGCTCGCTCGGGGAAGCTGGACTTCGACGGCGTGGAACCTGAGCTCGGATTACACCTACTCAACCTACATTGGAACCGGCAGCACCATTCCTTCCTTGTTACTTATCGCCCGGCATTCATGCGGGACATGGCATGCAACGGACCTTACTTCTCCAAGCTCCTACTAAACGCCATCTATTACGGAGCTTCCAAGTTCAGCCCTAGATTAGAACTACGCAAGGATCCCAGTGACGTGAGGACTGCTGGATGGCAGTTTCGTAGCCGTGTGCGTGATCTGCTAGGTCAGGCACTGGACCATAGCGAGATTACCACCATTCAGGCCTTGCTACAGATGAGCAACTCGTTGTTTGCGCTCGGAGACGAGCAAAGCGCCGCTTGGGTGTTTTCCGGCATTGCTGTCAGAATGCTCGAAGATCTCGGCCTCCATGTCGATGCAACTCTGCTCCCCAATATGCATCGACTCTCGGAAGAAGACCTTGAGATCCGCCGCAGAGGTAAGTCTCAATTCCCGAAACACCCTCTCACTGGACATATGCTGCTGTCAACGTCGCCCAGATCTGTCCCAGTTTATCAGGAAGACAGACCCTCTCAGAGGATATGTTGGCTGTGACAAGCTACTGCCAGCGGCGCCCAGTTCTGTCCTAGTCCATTCCTCCTTCGAGAGACACTACCTGCCCAATGCTGACATTTTCAAACAGTTTATTGGTCTGCATTCGTTGTGGACAAAATGCAGTCATTGTATCAAGGTCGCCCAGCGAGTCTCAGAGCACTACCGGGGCAGGTACCCATCACATTCATGGACACATTCGAAGAGCTCGAAGATTGGCATCCATTCGCCTACACCAGTGGCACGAGTTATCCTGGCTCCCCCAGCTACAGTGTTTCCACATTCAAGGAGCTCTGCAAACTATGTATCATCCTCCATGACGTCCTCGACAGGATGTATTGTGAGGGCAGGGAGAAGAGAGGAACTGAAAACCTGGTCACCGACCTAAAATCGCTCGAAACACGCCTGCAGACCTGGATGACTGACTTGCCGGAGCACTTGAACATTGATCTGCGCAATGGGGAGGCTCCGAAAAACCTTCCACCTCCTCATGTCTTCTCATTACAGTAAGTACATCTCACTAGCACTAACACGTTTGCAATGTACGAGGGGTGATGATATCCCCACTTGCCCAGCTGTGGTCCAGTGAGATGTCGGAATCTACATCCTGGAGATCACTGACATCTCACTGGCCCTCAAAGGTTCACAGTACACCAAAGTTGCTGGCACCAACCACTTACGCAAGCTGCGGTCCAGTGAGATACGGAGATTAATGCTCTCGAAATCATTGGCATCTCACTGGACCTGATAGGTGCGTAAGTGGTCCAAGGCTGTTGGTATCACCATTTGCGCAGCTGCGGTCCAGTGAGATGTCAGGATTGAAGTTCTGGAAATCATCGGCACCTCACTGGCCCTGTAGGTGCGTAAGTGGTCCAAAGTTGCCGATATCATCACTTACGCAGCTGTGACCCAGTGAGATTTCAGGATGCACGCTTTGAATATCACTAGCATCTCACCGGCCTCAACAGGCGTACAACAAAACTAAAGCTGCTGACACTACCACTTGCATGAACTGACATATTGATCACAGAGCAATGTGGAACGCCCTACGAGTCTTGCTTCACCGCCCATTGGTCGCTGATGGGCACTTGCACTTGACACTGCCGTCGACATCCAAGCTATCTTTCGCTGCATGCACGGAAGCGGCCATGAACATTGTCAAGCTCGTACGATTATACGACAAAGCCTTCTCAATGGGCCGAGCACCATACCTCATGTCATACGCTACCTATGTCGCCGCTACAATCCACGTGCGCATTGCCGCAACAAGACCTTCATCCTCGGAAGCACATGATCACCTCCGCACGTGCTTGAGGGTCTTCGACCGAAACTCCGAGACGAACTATGCTGTGCGGAAAGCCTCGATCGTCGTCGAGGCTTTGATGGAGCGCATGGGTGTGTCGATCGATCACTCGGACGCAGGGAATGAAATGGGGGACCGCCCAAAGACTCCGAACACAACCAACTCGACAGGTCTCCACGGAGATCTCACAGGGCCTCGACGCTCGTCGGATTATTCACATTTACAAAGTGGAATGGCAACTCGAGACAGTCCGGAACCGACAATGGTGGCTGGCCAATTCGTCCCAGGCCTCGACGTGGATGCGATAATCCACAGCTTCATGCAAGAGCAGCAGTCAGGGCAGACAGACGGAGGGTACGTGCCCATGACAAACACAACCACGAACTTCCCGCAGGGCGATGAAAGTCTCAACTCCATGCAAGGAGCATTTCCAAGCGGGGGCATGTTCGACGACGCTCTATTTGGCTTCAATGCTTCGGGGTACGACTGGTACTATCCAAACGTATCACATCCGTAATTCGTGAAAACGAAGCTAAAATAAGTTTCTCACTGGTACGCACTGGTTGTTCTAAAAAATGAATTCCGGAAGCCTTCACACGCATCATGTCCCGTACATGAATGTACGTTTCTGATCGCCTCTTCTCTCTTCGGACGCCGCTTCGGCAGAAAAATCACCTTCTGCCCAGTTAGCGACTTCCCTGGCCCTCTTCTTATTCTCACGGAGATACATGAGCTTGAGAAAGGCCAGTCCACAGATCCCGACAACCATGATGGCCATGGTGATGATCAATGGAGTCTCATCTGTTTGGAAAAAGTACAGTCGTCAGCAATATTCTCACCAAAGTCTTCGGGAATCGGATCTCACTCACATCTCGGCCTGTATCTACTCTTGAAGATCTGGCCCGCGATTACACCGGCAATGTTTGCCCAGCCGTTCACGCCCATCATGACGCTCCTCGTCCCTTTCCAGGGCGTGTTGCCGGCCAACCAGACGGCGAGAAGCGGGCCACCGATGAAGACTCCGGCCATGCAGACGTGGGCGAAGCCGTAGCGGAGTTGGGTGTCTGTTGAGGTGGCCATGACGATGAGGCCAATGATCCCTAAACTCATGCCACCAACTGTGTGCATTGAGCGCTCTTTGAAGTGGTCGCTGGAGTAGACGACTATGAGGAGACCGACGGTACCACTGTATGGACGACGATTAGTCGAGGTCTGGGAGCTGCGGAGACGCGAGAGTCTTGCGGTACTTACACTACGAACGGCGACACGCTCATGAGGGTCGCTGTGATGCCCGAGTAACCCATTCCCTGGACGATCAGAGGCATAAACGTCGTAAAGGCCGTGACAGGAAGCACTGTCGTTATGTTGCAGAGTACGATCAATAGTTTCTTCCAGTCCTTAGCAACGTCAATGAAGTCGCGCTTGACAAGAGCGGTGCTGTCAATATCCCCCTCCTCCTGCGCACCGGCCAAGTCCAGCTCCATTCGCCGCACCGCATGTTGGCGCTCCTCTGCTGTGAGGAACCAAGCTTTCGAAAGGTTTCTGGGCAAGAGAAAGAAGCTGATGATGCCCAAGAAGACGGTGATCCCTCCTTCCACCAGGAACAAGACTTGCCACCCGTGCAGACTGTCCGACTTGACCCGGAGAAGACCGTAGGCCAGGACTCCGGCGAAAGCTCCGGCTACGCTGTACATGCCGGTGAACATGCCTACTCGGATGCCAACATCGTACTTCGGATAGAGCGTCGACATGTAGAACATGCCGATCTGGGTGAAACCTGCTTCCGCTGCGCCGATCAATACTCGCAGTGCGATCAGAGTTCCGCTACCGCGTATAGTAGCATGGCACATGCAGAGGCCTCCCCACAGCATGAGCTGGCACCCGATGAAGTACTTTACGCCAACTCTCCGGGCCAGGATGACCATGAAGGGCTGTAACGGAACGTATGTGGCCGAGAACAGAGACAGTGAGTTGGGGATATCGTCCGGAGCGAGGTTGGCATCTTTGACGAACGAGCTGGTGGCGACGAAGCCCACGTTGGTCTTATCTATACCGCAGAACTTCATTTGCATCAGCGGTGGGTTTTGTCGCAGTGGTAATGGGAAACATACGATGAACTCGACCGCAAGAAGCGTGACCACGATCAAATCCAACTTCCGGTTGACCCTCTTGTCCAGCTTCTTCTCGGCGTCAGTCTGAGGTCGGTAGTGTGTAGGTTGCAATTGCGCTACGCGATCTTGGACGATCTCGATATCCTCAGCCTTGAAAAGACCCTTTTCTCGAGATGTGATTTGATCCATCTCAGCGGTTGCAGCCTTGCCAAAAAAAAAACGCGGTTTCCGAGCTGAGGTCCTGACGCGACACAATAACTGCGAGGGATTGCACGAGTTTGCGTGAGTCAGGACTCCGTACAGTACTTGTAGGGGAGACAGTTCAACAACATGCATCGATCAATACACGTATTGCTGAGAGGAGGATATGTGAGGCTTGTCACACCGCCTAGTGATCCTTTTCTCCAACTTCCCCACCTGCTGTGCATGCTCGGCATGCATGGATATATGATCTGTACCGCCTATGGGGCCCTCTCAGGATCAATTGATCGTCGTCCCGGTTAAACACATGAAAGGCTAAGACGCGGGCGCATCAAGAATCAGCCAGTGTTGATGTTCTGATCTGCCTTGTGCTTCGTCCAGTCATTCTAAACTCACATCCTGACATCGCCAGCTTCCTGGAAGCCAACGAAGAAGACTTACCACTGCGATGACTGTCGTCGAGACTGACCGACAGATACCTTGCAACGATGGAAACTTCGACATCGACAGTTCAGCCGCAGTCATCAGCGACTCGCCGGCCAAGATCTACGAAGAGTACAGGTATCTCCGAAAACACTGTCCTGTGATACATACCAGTCAGTATGGAGGCTACTGGCTGATGACTCGATACGAAGACGTCAAGCGTGCCGCCATGGACTCGGAGACCTTCATCTCAAGTGTGAAAGCAGTGGTCCCGGGTGACCCAAGAGGGCTTCGTCGGCCTCCTCTCAACTTCGATGCACCGGCGCACACGCCGTTCCGAACTGCACTGGAGCGAACTGTGAAGCCGGCTCGACTCAGTCGCCTCAGAGAATCGCTCTATGGGCATGCCGAAGCCCAACTTGCGGCGCTGCTGTCTCGCGGTCATGGTGACATCAGTGCTGAGTTTGCTGCCAACTTCGTTGCTCGCATGGAGTCTGAATGGCTGAACCTCGAAGCTGGGATTGCCTCGGAGCTTGCAACGACAGCGGCCAGCTGGTTGAACGCCTGGAGGAGGCAAGATGGCGAGGTTGTCACCGCAAACTCCAAGAAGATGTATCAGATCGCATCAGACTTGTTGGCAGATCGTCGGGTCCACCCTCGCGAGCCAGAAGAAGATCCAGCGTCATCGCTACTTCTCGAAAGAGACACTGAAGGTAATCCCCTGAGCGAGGAGAATTTGATGTGAGCATCTTGCAATAACTGTTATGGGTTCCGACTGCTGACTGCTATCAGTGGATGCCTTCGACAAGCTCTTGTGGTCGGCGTGGTTGCGCCCCCAATATTGATGGGATCAATATGCCACCACTTGTCAAACGATAAAGAGCTGCAAAGAAGGCTACGGGATGACGAGACGCTGATCCCAGCTGCAATGGAGGAATTCTTGAGATTGTACAGCCCGTACCGCGGCTTTGCTCGCACCACGAGTAAAGATGTACATCTCCATGGCGAGACCATAAGACCGAGGGAGCCGGTGACTCTATGCTATACATCAGCTAATCGAGATCCCGAGGTTTTTGAGCGGCCTGACGAGTTTATCTTGGACAGACCGAACGTTGCAGCGCATATGGGCTTCGGAAGAGGCAGACATAGGTGCGCCGGAATGCCGCTGGCGAGGCTGTGAGTACCTGCTCACGGATGATATAGTGCACTTGGCTCACGCTGACATGCGTTCAGGAGTCTTGACGTGATGCTACGCGTCATTTTGAGGAACACAAAGGACTTTGAGTTGAATGGCGAACTGCAGTATTCCAGGATGCCGGAACTAGGCATCATCAGTTGCCCGATGATGTTCAGTTAGTAGCGTTCTATAACTTGCTAAAGTGTGGACTGCGTAGTCCAGTGAGATCCGGGATATCCACCCAAGAATTCATCACTATCTCGTTAGTGTTAGGATTGTTTCGACAGGAAAAAGGTCGCTGGGACCACTGTGCATCAACCTACTTCAGCCACGGACACACACAGAGGTCCAGTCCGTTGGACCGGGAGTGCGTTGTCAAATAAAATAAAATAAAAAAAGAGGGCATCTTCAAGAATCAACTGGTGTTGGTAGTATCCCAATTGATCGTTGGCCGAGAGCGGTTGTCCCAAGCGGGACTTCGCACAAATCAGAGTCAAAAACATTTCATATTCCCATATAAGCCTGATGATTTATCTAGCCTTGCTTGGATCCTCCGAACAAGCCTTCAATGTCCAGGTTTATTTTCCTTTTTTTCATTCGTTACAATTAATCCTCATCGCATGTCATTAACACCTCGCTTCGAGAAGCTTAGATGAGCTGCTGGAAAGCGCGGTTGACAGGGGAGCGGAGAGGCTTGACCTCCTTCCAGTAGTCGACGGTGGCGGCGGCGCGCTTGGCGATGCCCTCGGGGGTGAACTCGAATTTCTGTAGACGCAATATTAGTATATGTTTTCATAGCAATGGAATTGACGAGGTTTCTGATGCTTACCGCGTAGACCTCCTTGTAGGGACCGGAAGCACCGAAGCGGTTGAGACCGAACTGCTCGTGAGAGTACTTCTCCCAACCGAGAGTGGACATGACCTCGACGGACATGGTGGGGATGCCGTCGGGGATGACGGAAAGCTTGTAGTCCTTGGACTGGGCGTCGAAGACCTCAGTGCAGGGCATGGAGACAACACGAGCCTTGAGGTTCTTCTCCTTGAGGGTCTTGACGGCCTCGAGACAGATGCCGACCTCGGAACCAGTGGAAACGAGGGTGACATCGGCCTCCTTGTCCTCAAGGGCGACGTAACCACCCTTGATGGCCTTCTCGATGGTGGAGCCCTCGAGCTGGGGAAGGTTCTGGCGGGTAAGGGCCAGGATGGAGGGAGTGTGCTCGGAGGTGAGGGCGACGTAGTAAGCTGCGGAGCACTCGTTGCCGTCGGCCGGGCGCCAGACCATCATGTTGGGCAGAGCGCGGAAGTGAGCAAGGGTCTCAATAGGCTGGTGAGTGGGGCCGTCCTCACCAAGACCGATAGAGTCGTGGGTGGCGATGTAAAGGACACGCTGCTGGGAGAGGGAGGAGAGACGGACGGCACCGGCGGCGTAGGAGACGAAGTTAAGGAAAGTGCCACCGGCGGGGATGAGGGTGCCGTAGGCGGCAAGACCGTTCATGATTGCGGCCATAGCGTGCTCGCGCACACCGTAGCGCATGTAGCGACCGCTCCACTCACCGATGCCGGTGTTGGGAGGCTGGAAGTCGACGGCGGACTTCCAGCGGGTGTTGTTGGAGCCAGTGAGATCGGCAGAGCCGGAGACGAACTCGGGGATGACATCGTAGATCTTCTCGAGGACGGTCTCGGAGAGCTTACGGGAGGCAATCGCAGGGTCGGAGGCCTTGTAGGTCGGGAGCTTCTCCTGCCAGTTCTCAGGGAGCTTGCCAGTCAGACGACGCTTGAGGTCAGCGGCCTCGGTCTTGTACTCGGCAGCGTACTTCTCGAAGAGCTGGTTCCACTCCTGCTCAGCGGCGGCACCCTCGTCGGCGTGCTTGTGGTACATGTCGTAGACCTCCTGGGGAACGACGAAGCTCTTGGAGGGGTCGAAGCCGAACTTCTCCTTGACGGCGGCACGGTCGTCCTCCTTGAGGGGGTTGCCGTGAACGCCACCGGTGCCCTGGAGCTTGGAGCCGAAGCCAATGGTGGTGGTGAGTCTGATCATGGAGGGCTTGTCCTTGACGGCCTGGCACTCCTTGATGGCCTTCTCGATGCCCTCAAGGTCGTTGTCACCGTCCTTGACCCACACGACGTGCCAGCCGTAGGCCTCGAAGCGCTTGCTGACGTCCTCGGTGAAGGCGCACTTGGTGTCACCGTCTGTGGGATGTTAGCTGTGGCCGATTTGTTCAATTGTTGCAGATATGCTCACCAATGGAAATGTGGTTGTCGTCGTAGAAGGTGATCAGGTTGCCGAGCTGCAGGTGACCGGCGGTGGAGGCGGCCTCAGAGGCGATACCCTCCATGGCGCAGCCATCACCGAAGAAGCAGTAGGTGTAGTTGTTGACAAGCTCGTAGCCGGGCTTGTTGAAGGTACCAGCGGTCTGGCGCTCGGCCATGGCGAGACCGACGGCATTGGCGAAACCCTGGCCGAGAGGACCGGTGGTGACCTCAATGCCCTCGGTGTCGTGGGACTCGGGGTGACCGGGGGTGATGCTGTCGAGCTGACGGAAGTTCTTGAGGTCGTCGAGGGAGAGCTTGTAGCCGAACAGGTGGAGCAGGGAGTACTGCAGGACACAGCCGTGGCCGTTGGAGAGGACGAAGCGGTCACGGTTGAGCCACTTGGGGTTCTTGGGGTTGAACCTCATGAACTTGTTGAACAGCACGTGGGACTGTGAGGAAGGCGATTGGTGAGCGAGTGAAGACTAGCAGTGAGGCTCTGGCAGGGCACTTACGACGGGGGCCATGCCCATGGGCGCACCGGGGTGGCCAGAGTTGGCGGCGAAGGTGGCATCAACCTGAGATTGCCGTCAGTACACGTGTTGATGTTGGTGGAGGCTCAATGAAGGGCTCGCTGCTGCTGGCGTCCGCCCATCCATTGAGGTCATGTTGATAAACATACCGCGAGAGTGCGGATGGTGTTAATCGCCAGGGTGTCAGTCTTGTCGTAGCCCATCTTTGCGGTGTTTGAAGATGGATCTGTGGTATGGTGGGGTGGATGAAGCTGTGGGAAGAGAGAGAAAGAAGAGGCAGGCAGGTAGGTGAGTGAGTGAGTGATTAGTAGGTGAGCGAACCGACTGCGGTGAAAAGTTCGGGCGCGGCGAGTGACGTCTCAGAAGGCCGGCTGGTGGGGCAGATTGGTGTTTTGGTGGGATGTGATGCGCCAGTAGTAGTGGGCGCTCAGGCAGTTCCGCCGAGACGAGCAAGGGGCATGGACGGTGGGAGGCAAATGGACACTGAGGGCAGATGCCGGCGCCGCGGCTTTTGCCTGTATCGACGACGTGTTTCTATCAATAATGCTGAATTGCTGATTGATTGCTAGATATGCTATGGTATGGTATGCTGGCAATTCCTCATCAACATCCGTGCTCGTCGGTGACTGACTGACTTCTGCGGCTAAATGCAACAGAGGGCAGGCTGGCCACAGGGCTAAGAATAATGAGGCTATCCGGGTGCAGATATGGGCTGGACTGTTGGAGGGAGCTATCCGATCATCGACACATGCGAGATCTTGATGCTACCATTATGCAAGCATTTTACGGTATGCCACCGAGAATAGCACGAGCGTCTCGAAACAGATGGCAACAACCAAAAAGACCTTGGACGCGGCCTAGCAACGCGATGGTTCCTCTGCGGGGCCAGCTCCCTTCACATCACAATGACACCGGCGGCAGCAGCTCGGTGTCTTCCTAATCGCTGACAAAGGTCGTCATCTTCTCCCGTAAGCCTCGACAAGAATCGCCACCAGCAGCCTCTGACAGGTCTTGTCAACACCAGCCAAAACTAGCATGCTGGTGCATGAATCTGACTGACTGACCGCCGTATCTTTGGCTTTTGAAGATTTTCCATCTCTCGGTTCCTTTCTGGTAATCCGAGGAAAAGCACGAATGCCTGTCCCCCACGTTGATTTGGGCCCCACCTCCAGATCAGACGCCGTAACGTGACGTGACGGCGACCAAATCATTGTTGTTGTCTGCTGTTTCTTAAAAGGTCGACTGTCTACCTTCGACTTTCTCGACAGGTCCTGGCATGTTGAAAGACGCCGGCTTAATCCTTGCAGACCTTAATAAGCATAAGCCTCTCATGTACGGATGTTTCGTAATTCTCCTGCTGGGAGGACGCGCGTGGCATCCAGAACGTCCAGTCTTCCGCTCTCATCCGCTTGTCGCAAGAGCTTTGATGGCCGGGAAAAATACGTCCGAACGGCGGATTTGCCAATGAACACATTTGTGTCTTCAGAGGGAGGAACGATCATTGAATCCTACGAAGGAAGCTCCCAATCCTTTGTGGAATTTTCGTGAGATCATGGGGTTGTTTTCCTCGTTGGTCGGTTGGCTTCTTCCTCTCAATCACAGCAACTCGCAAGATTCTCATGTCGGGCGTACAAGAAATGCAGCAGATGATCCAGACATGATTCGCTCATATACTGCACGACGTATCATACATATAGATCAAATGAAATCATCATATTCGCCTTCACGAAACACTCAGCTGTACATTCTGCTTGACAGACAATTCTCATTGATGGGCATCCAACCCCAACCCTAACCCTCGAGTACTTCACCAAGACATAACATCCACGCTCACACCGAGCTTGCAAGTATCCGACGATAGATGATGATGTGTGTGTGGATGGTAGACAGAGCAAGGCCTCTGACATGTTAGCCTTGTATTCAATCGATGTGGAAACCGCAATTGATCGAATTCTCCTCACGATTCTTTGAAGCATAAGATCTACGTGACCCTTTATATGATTTAAACTCAGGTCTCGAACCATACCATACCTCTGCCGGCGTGAACATCAATGATCATCGACATCCCAAGGAGCAGAGACAATAAGACAAACCAACACAGACGCAAGAATATCGGCGGCAGTAAGAGGTATCCATTCAAACACGATCGATCGATGTAGGAATCTTTTTACATACAGTGAAAAGAAGAGGCACATAGCCCCAGACGACCCACGATCCGCGATATGCAATGCAATGCCATGCCATGTCATGCCGCACTCCTCACCCATTTCCAGCCGATTCTTGAACAGGCGGCAAAGGTGGGGACAGAACCCAGAAAAAAAGAACAAGAAAGGAACAAGAGCAGCATACTGCTTTGCTCTGGCCTCGAGAGAAGAAGAACGCCGCCTTCATCATCCCCTCCATCCATAAGAACGCCGACCGACCCGACCGTCACCTCATACCAGAGGGAAAAAAAAAAGAACCGCAAAGCCCAGACTACGAAAAGTTGCGCCAGTTTTCAAAAAGCGTCCCAGTCATTCCGCTCGCTCGTCGCGAAAACAATCAACACAAGTGTCCTTGACAATCATGTCATGCCTAGAGGCCACGGGTGGAACGGCTGAGCGCTTGCGTGCCCATGCTGCCGACACGGCCGCTGGTCTTGCGCACACTGGTCTTGCCCTCGGTGCTGCGCCTGCTGGGCGACGACCGCTTTCCAACACTCAGAGTGCCAACGCCACTGCCGGTACGGCCGCCGCCGGGAGTCTTGGGAGCGCGTGTGGGAGACGACATGCGCTCTTCCAAGGGCAGCTCGAGCTCGTCGATTGATGTGGGTCGCATGTTCTCGCCATCGCTAGTGTCCGTGAGACCATCCCATTTGGTCGTTGTGGTCGTTGTGGTCGTGCAGGAAATGGCGCGACGCTTGCCACTACGAGTAACGGCGCTGTGTTGAGGCGATTGTGATGACTTTCGTGCTGCAAGAGCGCGGAGAGTTTGCTCCTCTTCGCTCTCGCTGTTGTCGTCGATGGGACCGGTCGAGCGTTGCATCGTGATGATTTCGGACTCGGGCCTGACATCGAATGGCTGGTTCTCGGCCATCGCTTTGCGTGTGCTGTAAAGTTTGCTGGTCTTGCGCGGTTGACCCGGGGTAGGCGCTGGGAGGTTCTCATCCGATACTCTTGAAGGTTTGACGTCTTCGGAAGAAGTGTAGCTCGAGTGGTTTGCGCCCTCGTTGTTGGTGATCTCGCCTAGCGCTGCACGGCGAGGGCTGTTCTGCTGACGGTCGGCGTTGGGTGGGGTGAAAGTCTGACCGTTGCTCGCAAGTCTCCTGTTCCGGCTCGGGGTGGATGGCTGAACCTGCATGGATGCCATGATCTTCTCCTTCATGGTGTCCTCGTACCACCATTCGCGGAATGTACCCTGATTGAGGTGCAGCCAGTGCTGCTGGGGTCCAACGACCATACCTGGTCGCATGAAGCGCATGAACGCAATCATTTCGTTGGCGGTGAAGCCGTGGCGGTAGATGAGGTAGGCGCCAATGAGGCAACCAGTTCGGCCCAAGCCAGCCTTGCAGTGCACTGCAATTCCCTTCTTCTTCTCATTGATCATGATGTGGGCGAGGTTCACAAACTTGCGCACGAGGCTGAGAGGCGGGCAAGTACCGTCGTCAAAGATCATGTCGAGGTGCTTGATGCCCAATGCGGTGAAGTGTGTGGGTGAGTAGAGCTCTGAGTTCAGTCTCACGACAAGACCGATGTCACGCTCGACAAAGTGCTTGAGGACGTTCTTGAACGGCGACGGCAGAGTCTTGTCCTTGTGCAGGGCGGACAAAGTTGTGGGGAGTGTTGCGTACAATGGGTCGGTGGGCTTGATGACAGCCGTCGGTCTGTGTTGCGGGCTGGCGAATGCGAGGAAATCAGGCGTGATCCAGTTGAAGTCACCCTGGTCGACTCTTTCAAAACGCTCGTACTCCTCAAGGCTGAATTCCTTCAAGCCAACAAGGGCCTCCTCCTTCGCCTTCCAAACACCGTAGACGACGTCCTGAATGGTAAGCGAGTAGTCGGCCTGGCTGTAGCCGGCGTCACGGAAAGGCATGCAAGGCGGGTCCATCTGCGCAATAGGCGCGAGTGCAAGGTGAGGTGGCCACGACTGGATAAGAACCATGTAGACAGCAAGAATGCATGCTGCGTTTGCACGACCTGTGAGTGTGTTAGACATGTCGTACGAGACGATCGTTGCGCAAAGATAGCTTACTCCGCGAGTCTGCGTGGCTCCAGAAGACGACAGGCCTGCTGTCGCTGTCCTGCTGCGCAAGCACATCATGCAGCATGACTGCAAAGCGGTACAAGTGACCAATGTGCAGAGGGCCAAAGTCGGCGTGGAAGGCGTTGTAGAGCAGGCTGTTGTCGATGGTGAAGTATATGGGTGGTGGCTTCTCTTGCGACACTGCCTGGGGACCCTGCTGCGCTCTGGCAGACCTCTTGCTGGGCGATCTTGACTGCTTTGCTGCTGGGTATGGGAAAGGTGTGTTCTCGTCGGGCTGGTGGGTGTAGGAGGCGAGGTACAAGCGGTCTTTAACGTGGAGAATGGTCATGTCAGAATACTGTCCGGAGACATCAATGGCGGAACCCTGCAGCGGGACATAGCCAGTCGGCGCGTGGCCCGGCGTACTGCAGTGGTTCCGTGTTTGTGGTGGCTCACCGGCGATGTACTCAATCACCTGTCCATAGCTAGTGTTGGACGGCGCCTCTGCGAGGTGCGAGTGTTGAGGCATTGGACTCTCTTTGCGCCTCGCGGGGATGGCGCAAGGATGCTTTTGTGATGCGCAGTTGCGGCGGTTGTTCTGCGACGTGGTTTCGGGGTGGCGGGAAGAATATCCTATGCGCGCCGGGTATGGATATGGATGTTGATATTGATGCGGACTCGGACGCGCGAGGCAGAGCGTGGTGCTGTTGAGGAGGGTGGGTTAGTACAAGGCAGGGCCGCGCCGGTCGAGGTCGAACAAATGATGTTGTAGTGGTGAGTTGTTGTTGTCGTGAACATGTCCAGACGGGCTGGACATGTACTTAGTTGCAATATGTGAGGTGGCCCATGCTCAATGTTGTTGTTGTTGTCTCTCCCCAGCTCTAGCCGCGGCTCGACCCGGTTGCGCCTTACAACGTTCTGCCAGTCGAGCGCGCTGGTTCTCTCGCTGGCCCTCGCTGCATGCATACACTCAAACACATGCCTGTTTCTAGGGGTCGATGATGCGCGATTGTTAAGATGATCTCCAATATACCCGTATACCGCATGTTTGTTTTACCCTTGTAGCCTTGCAAGTGAGGTCAGAATCAAGTGCCTGAGATGGGTGTGGCTGTCAACAAGTATAGTAGTGGACGTCTACATGTACCTAGTAATCGCCTCGCCTCGTCTCGTCAGCGTCTAAACAAACGGTCGGCTCGTTAGCCGCGCGAAGCGAGAAAAGCACAGCAAACCAGACAGGCCAAAATACGTTGATTCCACCTGCCAGCACCAGCAACCCGGAATCAGCTATCGTCAGGTGCATTCAGTCTTCCGAGATCGAAGTCTCTTGTCATTTGTTTGACAGGACCTCCAATTTGAAGTTCACGCGCTCGCACCGCCGACGTCACAACCGTGCCTGATTTGCAGGCACAAGAAATCGAGCGATCCCTCGAATTCAGACGATCGCATCGAACCCTGCACACCACTAACCAGCCGCAGCAAATAACGACATCTACAACGAAATCATCATCATCGTCGTCATCATCATCATCTCCATCGAGTGCAAACAACAACAATCATGCTTCGCCGTGGGAAATCACAAGGCTGGCTCTCTCTCCCGTCCGAAGCCTTCAACCCGTGGGCTCAGCTGAATGGCGTACGCTTCCACGAAGTGAAACCTGGGCAAGTCGCCGGACGAGGCTCAGCCCTACTGGCAACCAAAACTATAGCGAACTCGTCTGACGGAGCAGAATGCTTGCTCACCGTGCCTCGGGATTTGATTATCTCGCAGGAGCAGGTCCTCGAACAGGCGAAAGTAGACCGCGACTTTAGAGAGCTTCTTGAGAGTCTTGGTGATTTTGGCAGAGTAGGTTGTGCTTTCTTTCAATTCTTACCTTACATTCTGTCGATTGAGACGGTAACAATGTTTTCTTTGCGAGCAGTGTAATTTGATGGGTCATCAAGTATGAGGCCACCATCCTTCCTACAAGAACACTACATCAATCACATCCCTTACCCGGTGCACTTCCGTATTAGCAGCACACGCTGATACAATCTCTTCACCTGCAGACGCCACGCGGTGCCATCCTCTCTTTCCTCCTATTCCAAGCTTCCATTGCCTGTCCTGATCTGCCAGAGCGAATTGGCGTTCACGGACCTTTCACAGAGTACGCACTAGCATCCTATCTCATCCCTGTCCAACCAGCAAGACCTCGAGACTAAAACACATATGCACCATCCAGCTACGTCAAAGCCTTACCTCTCGAATTGCTTCCTACCTTCTGGTCGCCAGACGAACTTCAACTGCTAGTCGGCACCACACTCGCACCCGCCACAGCTTCCAAGCTGAGGTCTCTCCGCCGCGAATGGGACTTGGTCTGCGAATCTGCAGCTCACACACGATGGTACCGAATCTGCGGCTCGCAGCTGGACTTTGACGACTGGCTACAAGTGGATGCCATGTACCGATCGCGCGCTCTCGACTACCCGCAAATCGGGCACTGCATGGTGCCGTGCGTGGATTTGGCCAACCACGTAGCCCACGAAGGGACGATAGCCATCTACGAGAAAGACGCCGCGGGGAATGCGGTGCTCGTTCTGCGCGATGGGAAGACGCTGCACGAAGGCGACGAGGTGACCATTTCGTACGGCGATGAAAAGGGTGCTTGCGAGATGTTGTTCTCTTACGGCTTCCTTGACCAAGGCATGGAGACGGCGGAGACGCTATTCCTCAGTCTGGCTTTCCCGGAGGACGATACGATGCGTGCTGCCAAGTTAGAGATGGCGGACTGCGCTCCGGGGTTCAAACTGATCGATGCCGGTGACGGGGAGGTGGACTGGAAGGGAGAGTTCGTTTGGTTGATCTGCGTTGGAGAGGAGGATGGTTTGCACTTTGATATCGCCAGAACAGTGGATGGGAGCGAAGAAGTGCAGGCTTTCTTCAAAGAGCACGAGCTAACCGGTGGTGCCGCGGAATTGTACAGATTGCTAGGCCAGAGCGAGATGTTTGACGTGTACAGGTTGCGCGCGGTCATGATCCTGCAGCAGCGTGTGTTTGACCAGATGCAGGTGCTGTTTGCGTCACAGGAAGACATGGAGGCCGTGCCACATGGAGTCAACACCGATGTCAGGCAGCAGGCGTATGATCAAGCAATGCAGCTCAGGCGTCTGGAGTTTGAGCTTATGGAAAGAGCGTACGAGGATTTCGAAAAGCAGGTACGTGGTTCACCGCCTCCCGATGATGTCTGCAATCATTGCACGATGGCCAAAATCAATGGTCTGTGGTAGCCGTCGCGCAGGCTTCAATAGACGTCGTTAAACGTCGGACCAGCGGGCGATCCTCTAGCCCTGCAGCTGTTGAGAGTTGTGTGGCTGCCAGTAGCTCTCCAGCTTCCAGCAGCAGTAACACTTCTGAACTTGCACCCAAGCTCATAGGCTCGCGCCGCCGAAATCTCCCACCTCTACATGAGATTGCCGCCGCGTTATTTTCTAGCCTTGCGCCTTTGCTGACGACTCCTCACTCAGAAAATTGAACTTGCCGAAAGCGACGTTGTTAAGAAGTATCTGGCGTCGATGCAGGCTAGCAGCGAGCATCAACACGAAGGTGACGAGGACTTCTCCTGAATGAACATCTACCGATGAGTCGATGACAGACAGACCATAGCACGCAATTAGACCACGTGTGTGGCGAAAGAGCGGAATGGAGACGGGCCAATTCGACTCCGCGGAGATGGTGGGCTAGAGACTCAATAAAAACGACAACGTTGGTAGAAGTTACTCGGAGATGTATCGTGGGAGGTCGGGAGGGGTGTGTCGTGGAATCCAACGCTGATCGTCACGAGACCAGCGTCGGGGTCGTCTCCAGAGGTTGTCATCATTTGTACGCACGCATAAGGTTTGCAGCTACCTGCAAAAGGGTTCGTACATAGCGGCACCTATGCTTTCACGGTAAGGAGCCGAGGCACGGGTCTCATGCTTGAGACATGGGAAGATCGGCAGCCGAAAGGGCATACACAAGCTTCAGGTCGCTGGCGCGCGAACAGTTCTTCATGCGAGTCAAATCCGAAACGCACAGGACCATACTGCTATCACGACTACTGCAGGACGCACGACTTGCCTGATCGCTCACTGGGCTGTAGGGATAGCGATGGCCTCGATTGCGTTACCACTACCCTTCAGGCGTCTACTGCTGAAAATTCGCAATACACAACCATGTGCTCAACGTCTGCTAATCCTGTCAATCGACGAGTCAAGAATGAAGGCCGTTCGCCAGGGGATATAGCTGGAGTAGGATGTGACGTGCAGCGTTCTCTCCCCTCGAACAACGCCCCCATGCGATGAGGATCACGCCAGTTGCGGAGGAAGCTTAAAATTACCTCGTGCACCTGCAGACTGCCGGTGCTGGGTTGCTGGTTGCTGGTGCCTCCCAGACCACTGTTCTGGCCGAATGCAATAGGTACAGTCATGATAAGGCGGCAAGCCGACCCAGGCCGACCGCCCCGGCATGCAACCGTCCCCGACTTGGTCAACTGGCTTTCTCGATTCGTCCAGGTGTCGTGTCGCAGGTGGTGGCTGGTTCCAGGCAGGCGGGACCGTTTCAACGACTGGCAGGGTTCCGTCGTCCTGTGGTTCGTCGTGGAGAAGAAGACTCGCGCATCGGCACTCGCAATTGTTATTACATGGCATACGTCTGTTTTTGGCAACCAGTCCGCACACGCTTTCTTGTGTCGCGTTTGCGGAATGGTCGCCGTGTTTGGTATAACTTTCGCCAGCTCGATTCGTCGCTTCGAGTGACTCCATGTTTCTTACCGAGAAAACCGCAATGGTGGTGTAAGGTGGATACACCTTCCCCAGTGATATCATTGCATGGGTCTGCATGCCACGATATCCGTACATGCCAATGTGAACCCATGTGGAGTGCCAATGAACCCCAGGTTTGCTGGGCGAGCTGGGCCTGGAGAACCAGCAGCCCTAGATATCTGCAATCCAGGTATACCCAGAGATGAGTCGAGAGCAGCCTTGACAAATTGGAGGCTTGCGTCTGGGCGTTGGTCTGACAGCCTCGCAGACAACCTCGCAGACAACCCCGCAGAATCCTTGATCGCATGGCTGGTGAAGCCTTAGTGGGGACTGATGGTGTGCGGCACGCATGCTAGAAGTATTAGTGTGCGCAGTACGTTTGATGAGGCGTCTTTGTCTGCGGTATATCCTTTTGCCTTCCGCGATCCGGCCGGACTGGACGCCTGAGTAGTCAGGCAGATTATCTTTGGAGGGCAGACCAGCCGACTACATGTAGTAGTGCAGACGGTCAAATGAACGCCTTGACATTCCCCACAGGCAACGGGGGCCTGTTTGTGTCGTGGGCAATGGCACCGCAACGCGTCCAAAGGCATGTCAGATCGAGTCGGCCATGTCGGGATGGTCGACGAGTAACGAGTTTCTTCCGTGGCGGCACTTGTTCACTTGCTCGCTCTCGTTCCTTCCCCACCCGTTCGGCCAATGGTATAGAGGCAATGCCCACCTCCCAAGCGAAGGGCAGCCAATGAGTGCAGGATAGGCTTGCCTGGCTTGGTGCCTGCCAGGGCTTGTCTCTCCTCGTCTCTCCGCAAAAAGTGATCGTGTGCCAGGCCAGACGATGATCTAGCGTGCAGCCCCCATCCGCCAGTGTTTCTCTAGCAGTCCTCCGTGTCCTCCTATGGAATTAGCACTCCTGGCCCGCCCGTTCACTTTCACTCCCCACGTTTCTCTGGCTCGTCACAAACTCTCGCTCGCTCCACAGCTCGCTCTGCCAGCCCGTCCGTTTCCCGCTGCGTCGCTCATCCGTCGCTCGTCCCTTGGAACACCGTCTGATGATGTGCTGCCGATGTTGACTCTGCTGCTCTGCTCTGCTCTGCTAACACTGCTGCCGACCGTGATGATCATCATCATCACCGCGTTGATCGCTTCCGTCTTGCTCTGTTCCGACTGCCGCCCCACTCCCCAAATAGCTTGATATTCTTGATCCTTCGCCTCCTGCCGTCTGTCTTCATCCGTCTCCATCCCACAGCCCTAGCCTCCAGACTCGCTTACTACCTTGCCTTGCCTTGCCTTGCCTTACCTACTTACATACTACCGTGTTACCTTACCCGACTACCTTGCACCACGAGCTGCATCTCCCACCCAACCACAGCACGCCAATCACTCGTTGTCTCAACCCACTGCAGCACAACATCACCGACCCGGCCTTACTAGGCCTTCAATCAAACACCATGCCTGGCATACTCCCCATGAAAGTGATCAAGGTGGGCTCAGCTGCACAGTCGAGAATCGCGCAGGCTTGCGACAGGTACGTTGCACAGCGGCAGCAGTAACAGCAGCAGCACCATCAATGCACGGCTACTGTATATCAAAGGCCAGCCACTGATCGTAACACTGCAGATGTCGAAGCAAGAAGATCCGATGTGATGGTGTGCGACCATGCTGTTCCCAGTGCGCCAACGTTGGCTTCGAATGCAAGACCAGCGACAAGCTCAGCAGACGTGCCTTTCCCAGAGGCTACACCGAGAGTTTGGAGGAGCGCGTACGGGCTCTAGAAACTGAAGTGAGAGAGTTGAAGGACCTGTTGGACGAAAAGGACGAAAAGATCGATGTTCTCTCGCGCATCCACTCACAATCACCTCGATCCATCCATCTCCCTTCACCGCGAAGATCTTCGGTGCAGTCGGACAAGAAATCAGAGACGGAGCTGGATGATATCTTCATGGTTCAACAGTCGCCTTCTCTACAAGGCGAAGGAACCGACTCTTACTTTGCCGGCACTTCCAGTGCGCGAACGTTCATCGAAGCCTACAAACGAAAAGCCCAGGAGAGCGGTAAACCCGCTGCAGACATTGACACAGATCAATTACTCGCAACGAGAAGAGAGAAGCTGGACGACTCGCCCGTGTCGCCGGCAAGCCCAGTCTCTTTCAAGGCTCCCTCGCGGATGCTGTCTGACCAGCTGGTCAACATCTACTTCCAAGAATGGGCTCCTCTTTTCCCGATCTTGCACAGGCCGACTTTCTTGACACTTTACGAGCAATATACCTCTGATTCTGATTCCGTTACGGACAAGGCCGAAGTTGCGCAACTTAACCTTGTCTTTGGTATCGCATCGCTTTCAGGTGGCGACAGGTCATCAGAAGATCTCGTCAGCTTCGAGTCACAATGGAAGGCTGCCACCGACTCGATCTTGACAGAAAGCTGCATGGCCACGCTTCAAGTCTTGATTCTGGCTCAGATCTTCTGCATCCAACAAGGTGAACTGACGAGGCTGCTCACATACAAAGGTCTCGCCACTACATTATCGGCACGCTTGGGTCTGCATCAATCGCAAAAACGCTTCGCGCTTGGGACTTTGACTTGCGAGACCCGCAAGAAGGTTTTCTGGACGCTCTACACAGTTGACTGGTAAGTTGTGATCGTCGTCAAGTGAACTGCCATTAAACTAACATGCATGTTAAGCTTCTCATCGGTCACTCTCGGACTACCGAAGCATATCAGAGACGACGATGTCCACTGCGAATACCCTGTTGACGCTGACGACGAGTACGTCACCGAGCGAGGTTTCCAGCCAACCCTTCCTGGAGAATCCACCAAGCTGTCTGCAGCGCTGGCTCTCTTCAAAGCGTCACGCATTTTGTCGAAGGTCCTCGAGGAAGTGTACCCGGCTAAAGCGTCTTACGATCTGTCTCTCAAGAAGCTGTCGGACCTGTCTGATGAACTTGACGCCTGGCACGCCGCGCTTCCTCATCATCTACGACTGCCATTCGCTCAGGACAAGCCAACTGTTGGCACCATTAGTAGTCGTTCGCCCATCGTCTCCTTGACCTATCACTACATCCGCGCATTAATCCAACGACCTGCCATTTGCGCGTCACTCGGATCGAAGTCGTCATCCGCGATGCTCGCACTTTCCAGCTCTTGCAAGTCTGCCGTGCAGATCATCCAGCTTCTCGAAGAGCGTGGCCTAGGCTTCTCCCTCTGCCTGAACAAGGATGAGGTCCTGGTACTTTCAGGATTTGGTCTCTTGTTCCAACGTCTCACGCTGGACACCAATTCGAAGATCTTGAAGGAAAGTCAGAAGATGGTCACGATCATCACCGACATCTTGACCAAAAGCCAAGCTCCCTGTGCTCCCGAGTTCAAGAAGATTGCATCAGCATGCCTCCCTACGACCGGGCAAATGACTGTTGTGGCAAAACCGTCTGTCGCCCAAACACCTTCGAAGGCCAAGACGGCTCGCCCGGCCTCCTCAGAGGGCTCGCCACCAAC
>Ga0265798_10000581_pt1 | contig 60192 bp, 56 predicted proteins | sample P3T30metagenome_FD_192430 | JGI IMG/M metagenome (GOLD analysis project Ga0265798, IMG submission 192430) | Plant litter microbial communities from East Loma Ridge, Irvine, California - P3 T30 | ecosystem: Environmental > Terrestrial > Plant litter > Unclassified | place: USA: California... | reverse complement strand
GATGATTTCTTTAATAACGTTAGGAATCATACCTTTTAATTCTTTTGATTAAACAATGGGTTGTTGTTGTGTTGTTGTTGTGTAGTTGCTTAGCACCCAATGAAAAACCAAAACTTTTTAATGCAATTTGTAAAAAAACAAAAAGAGGCGCGCAGGCACCTCTTTTCATCTTGATTATTTTCTGATGTTTAGTTCTTTGATAATCTCACGATACCTGTTGATATCTTTCTTTTTCAGGTAGTCAAGAAGACTCCTTCTTTTACCTACCAGTTTAACAAGAGAACGCTCTGTATTAAAATCGTGACGATTTTTTTTAAGGTGGCCTGTTAAGTGGTTAATCCTGAATGTGAATAACGCAATCTGGCCTTCTGATGAACCTGTGTTGGTTGCTGATGCGCCATGTTTTGCAAAAATTTCTGCTTTAACTTCTTTAGTTAAGTACATGCTAATATTATTTAAATGATTATTATGTAGACCAGGAATAGTCCTGATTTGGCTGCAAAGGTAAACAATATTTCTATTCGCGCAACTAATTATTTAAGAAGTTGCGGCGAGCCGCTGTAAATTTAGCAGCCTGATTACTGCGGCATTACGAATGATGGCGGCACAGCGGCAGCATCTGCAGCCCAGTTTTTATTAGGATATTTATCCATAATAAACTCAAGCTTGCCTCCTTTCATTAAATCGTCGTGGCTAAACCACGATTTATTTAATGGCATTCCGTTTAATGTGGCCGACTGTATGTATTTATTATCGGGGGCATAGTTGTGGCAAACTACCTCAAATGTTTTACCGTTGCCTAATGCTATTGTGGCCCTGCTAAAAAATGGACTGCCTATGGTATACATGGGCAAGCCCGGCGTAATAGGGTAAAAGCCAAGATGAGAAAATACAACAAATGATGTAAGGCCACCACCGTCTTCGTCGCCGGGAATGCCCATTAAGTCATTCCTGAACCACTGCTTCATTAGGCTTCTTACTCTTTTTTGTGTTCGCCACGGCTGGCCGGCATAATTGTACAGGTAAGGAATGTGCATGCTGGGCTCATTGCCCATAGAGAACTGGCCAACATTACCGGTATGATCGCCAAACTGGTGGTAAAAATCCGGGCGGCCTTTTCCTAAGGGTGTATTAAACATATCTTCCAGCCCGTTTACAAATTCATTATTGCCCCCAGTTAGTTTCACTAAATCTGCAACATTGTGTATAACGTCCCACCGGTATACGTACCCGTTATTTTCATCATAAGCCTCACGAGCGCCTATTCCGCTGGAATATCTGTAGTCAAATGGTTCAATAAATTTGCCTTCGGCGTCTTTAGGGTGAAAAAACTTCGTGTCAGGGTTAAACACCTTGCGGTAGTTAAGGCTACGGTTTAAAAAATAGTTCTCGTCGTCTTGTTTACCAAGAAACCCTGCTATTTTGCCCAGGCACCATTCATCATATACAGTACCCAGGGTTACTGCTACCGGTTGGCGCTTTTCCCAGGAATGTACTTCGGGTACAGGATCGTGTGCTCCAGCGGGTAAAGCCGGAAAATAGCCATTCTCTTTATAAAACGCATCTAAAGTGCCTGACTTTTTACCTGACCATGGTGCCAGTGTTTTCTCGGTAATTCCGGCTTTGCAATATTGATAAGCATTCTCCAGGCTAAAAGATCGTAAGCCCTTTGCATAAGCATCTGCCACTATAGCAACACCATGATTAGAGTTCATGCGGCGGCTATCGCCGGTTACTTCGGGGAACGTAGGCATCCAATGATTCTCCATTTGCTCTGCCATGCGCAAATAAGAGTTAATCATATGGCTCTCTTTTTCGGGCTCTATAAGTATCCTTAACGGGTGTGTAGCCCTAAAGGTATCCCAAATCCAGTCATCAGTATAAAAAGGTGTGCCGCCATCATTATGCACTTTACCATCAAAAGCGCTAAAATAGTTGCCGTCTTCACTTATGCATATCATGCGTTCGTAAGTTCTGTAAAGCGATGTATAAAAAACAACTTTGTCATTGTCACTGGTGCCTTCAACCCTTATTTTACCAAGTGTAGCATTCCATATCTCTTTACCCTTTTTACAAATAGTGGCAAGGTTATAATCTTTAATTTCTCTGTACAGGTTTGCCTTAGCCTGTTTTACGCTAATAAATGATATTCCGTAGCGTATATTTATCTGTTTTGTTTTAGCAGGATAAGTAAGCACTACGCAAGCGTCTTTACCCTGTGCAGATGTTTTACGGTCATTAATTTTCCCATCGGATAATGTGCCCGATGCAAGGGGTGGCAAATCGGTTTCCATATACACATACACCCTGGTGTTGTTATCGAGGTTTTGATACCCGCTAACTGCGTTGGCTTTAACCGAAATTTGGCCGTTGCTGCTGTTTACAATAACATTCGCCGGGGCATTGGGGTTTAAAAACTGAATAGTATATATAGCAGACTGATGCGATGGCGCATATTTAACAGCTATATCATAATCATCCAGTACGCATTCGTAGTAATACGGTTTAATCAATTCATTGTCATATCCGTAACTTATTACTGGTTTTAGATCCTCTTTTTTCCCCTGAAACGGACTAAGGTTAAAGGCAGATGAACCTCTATGGCTTGTTACCATAACCGGAAGCCCTTTAATTTCGTTACCGGTATAGTTTTCTCTTTCAGGATATACCCTTAACATGCTGTTGGGTAAATGTATGGTAGGGTAGGTAGGAACAAGCATGTGGCTTATGTTGCCTATGTAAGGGTTAACATAGTCTACCGGCTCGGGGTTATCCCGTATATTTTGAGGGAAGGCATTTTGCAGCCCTAAAGCTACTACGGCAAGAAATGTAAATAGTTTTTTCATGCTAAAAGTTTAATGTAGCAAAGCTAACTAAATCGTTTTAGCAAAAAAAAATAATAAGTTCAATTTTTAGGAAAAAGAAACCTGCACAGTAAAGCCCCATGCAGGTTTAGTAGTAATATTATGCATACAATTTTGCCACCTCGCTGTTAACAAACTCAAGAAAGCGCTCATCAAGATCGGTAAAGGCATCAAGTATATTAGAGTCGATGTCTATCTGGCCTATGTTTTCGTTATTTACAAAAAGCGGCACAACAATTTCAGATCTCACAGTCATGCTGCAGGCAATGTAATTGTCTTGTGCCTGCACATCCGGCACTACAAAGTTTTTACCTGATACTGCTACCTGGCCACAAATGCCACGGCCAAAAGGAATAACGGTATGGTCTGTCTCATCGCCGGCATATGGGCCCAGTATAAGCTCTTCTTTCTCGCCATTGCGAAAGTAAAAGCCCACCCAGTCGTAATAATCTATATTTTCTTCCAGTAAATGGCATACCTGCAACAGCTTTTCTTCTCTAATGGTATTGTCGTGCTGCAGTATATCAATTACTTTAGGTTTTAATTCTTCGAAGGTCATAATGTTAAATTATAATTTACCACAAAAGTATTTATTAAACCTGTTTGTATTTCTATATTTTTGTTAAAAATAACCGTGCTAATGAGCATCCTAAAAAAGAACAGGGCGTTTTTTATCTTTCTTGCAAAGTTTGCACTCAGCTACCTGATTCTCTCCGGTGTTTACTGGTTGTACCTTAGCCAGTATGATGCCGCCATGCTGGAGCCGGATGGCATGACCCGCACCGTAGCGCAGCAAAGCCGTGATTTAGGGCGTGTATTAGGAGAGAACGTTACTATAGCACAACATACAAAAGAAGCCTCTTACCGTGTTTTTGTAAACAATAAAGTTGTTGCCCGCGTAGTAGAGGGCTGTAACGCTGTAAGTGTAATGATACTATTTGCAGCATTTATAATAGCCTTTTCTACCACTTTAAAAAGAACGGCGCTTTATATTGTAGCAGGCGTAATTATAATACATGTGCTTAATGTTATCAGGGTGGTGCTTCTTAGCCTCGGTTTCTATTATTATCACGATTATAGAGAATTGCTGCACGATATATTCTTCCCGCTCTTTATATATGGGGTGGTGTTCGTACTGTGGGTTTTATGGGTAATCAAATTTTCGGGCAATGCAACAAAAGTTAAAGGTTAAGACAAGTCAGGTTTTATATATCATGCTGTTACTCGTTTTACTGGTAATGGTACGAATATTTCAAAAAAGTCTTTTTTATGACCCGTTGTTGCCGTTTTTTCAAAGTACGGATACACGATTGCCGGATTATGATAGCGTAAGGCTTTTATTGGGGTTAACGTTAAGGTATATGCTCAATGGCATAATATCCCTGGGTATATTATGGTTTGCATTTAAGGACAGGCAAATTGTAAAGCTTTCGGCCCTGTTGCTCCTTATATTTTTTATAGCACTCATAATTGCTCTGTTTATATTGCTTAATCTTACCGAACCAAGTTTGCTTGCCATTTTTTATGTAAGGCGGTTTTTAATACAGCCGTTGTTTTTAATATTGTTCCTTCCCGCTTTTTATTACCAAAAGCACATGCGGTAATTTAACTTGTATAACCGGGCTTAAATGCCTAATTTTGCGCTAAATGAAACCCGTTAAGCACATAAGCCTACTATTAACGCTCCTTATATTATTTAGTAATATAGGGCTGGCGCTTAATGTGCATTATTGCCATGATATGGTATCGGGCGTTTCGCTTACTTACCGGGCTAATCATTGCGAGCAAAAGGCTATGCCTAAATCCTGCTGTGCCATGGCTGATAAAGCCGACAAAAAGTGTTGTAAAAGCCAGGTGGTTAAGCTACAGGATAAGACAGATCATGTTCTTGTAAAATCGCTTGCGCTTGATTTAAATGCTTTTTATCCGGTGGCCGACTGGAGGCCATCGCAAATTATATATGCCGGTGCTCCAGTTTTAGTAAAAGAAAATCCTTCTTTTTACTGTGATTCTCATGCGCCGCCGCTCTTTAAACTCTATTGCCAATATATTCTTTACGCCTGATTTTAATATTAATTCTCTGTTCTCACTGCTATGGGAATGGATCATTATTAATATTAAATTCTATTTATGCATAAACTATTTTTAATAGCTTTCCTGCTGTTTGTCTCGTTTTTACAAGCTCAGGAAACCATAAGCGGTAAGGTGGTCGACGAGCAAAACCAGCCGCTTCCGGGCGCATCTGTGTACTGGAAGGATACCTCCATAAATACATCATCGGGTAACGATGGTACGTTTACTATACCTTATAGTCCTCAAAATATGTATCTTGTTATTAGCTATATAGGCTATGCTACAGATACTATACACGTACATACTCCCCAATACATTTCGCGCAAAATGACGCCGCAAAAAAGTAGCGACCTTAATGAGGTAGTGGTAGATAAGACACGAAAAAGCCTCGAGCGCTCGCAGCTTAAAACAGCAAATGTAACTACCATGGGCAGTAAAGAACTACTTAAAGCTGCCTGCTGTAACATTGCCGAAAGTTTTGAAACCAACCCATCTATCGATGTTAATTTTACCGATGCACTTACCGGTACCAAGCAAATAAAAATGCTGGGGCTTACAAGCCCATACTTATTAATAGCGGAGGAGAATATACCTGCCATTCGGGGGGCATCTCAGGCATATGGGCTATCATTTGTGCCGGGTACATGGGTAGAGAGCATACAGATTACAAAGGGTGCAGGACCGGTGGTTAATGGTTACGAAAGCATTTCCGGACAGATAAATTATGAGCTGCTGAAGCCCATGAACGATATACCGTTTTTTTTAAATGCGTATGGCGATACCGGCAGCAGATTTGAATTGAATACCCACTTTAACAAGAAGGTTTCAGATAAATGGAGTTCATCTTTATTTCTGCATGGTAATGCACGTGTGGCAAAAAACGACATGAACAATGATGGTTTTCTTGATAACCCCTTGGGCAGGCAGTTTAATATTATGAACCGCTGGCAGTATGCCGACCCCGAAAAAGGCTGGGTAAGTTTTCTTAACTTTCGCTACATGCGCGATGAAAAACAAGGCGGTCAGGTAGATTTTGACACGGATACAGATAAATTTACAACGCATCACTGGGGGTCTGAAATTAATACTGATAAGGCAGATGTTTCTGCAAAACTGGGTTACGTATTTCCGGATATGCCTTACCAGAGCATAGGACTGCAAACGGCTTTTAACTGGCATAAGCAAAATTCTTATTTTGGGTTTAATCAGTATAATATTCAGCAAAAAAGCCTGTACTCTAATCTTATCTTCAACTCCATTATAAGCAACACCCTAAACAAGTTTGCCACAGGTATTAATTTTACTTATGACGATTATAACGAGTACGTGGCTGTAAACCAGTTTAATGGCTTTACCGGAAACAATTACGATAGGATAGACAACTCTGCGGGTGCATTTTTTGAGTATACATATGATAATGCAGGTAATTTTAGTGCCGTGCTGGGCGGGCGTTTCGATGTGCATAATCGCTTAGGAGCTTTCTTTACACCCAGGCTGCATTTGCGTTACAACCCCTGGAAATCGGGTACTATAAGGGCCTCTGCCGGAAGGGGGAAACGTGCTGCTAATATTTTTGCCGAAAACCAGGCACTCTTTGGCAGTTCGAGAATGATACAGCCATTGACCGATGGCGGGAATGGAAAAATTTATGGTCTTAATCCTGAAATTGCCTGGAATTATGGTGTTAGCTTCGTTCAGAATTTTCCGTTATTTGGTAAAAATATGGAGTTTGTGGCAGACTTTTACCGTACCGATTTCAGCAATCAGGTTGTGGTAGATTTATATGCTTCGCCACAGCAGGCACTGTTTTATAATTTAAAAGGAAAATCATATGCTAATAGCCTGCAGTTAGAGCTTAACTACGAGATAACACGACATTTTAATATCCGCACGGCTTATAAATACTACGACATTAAAACGGATTACATTAGTGCAGGAAGCCGGGAAAGGCCACTACAGGCAAGAAATCGCTTCTTTGCAAATGTGGCCTACGAAACTCATGTACATGAGGGTGGTAAACAATGGAAGTTTGATGTTACCTACAACTGGATGGGCAAGCAGCGGCTGCCAGACACCAGCACTAACCCTGCAGAATATCAAATGGGCAGGTACTCGCCATCGTTCTCATTGTTTAATGCACAGGTAACGCGCAGTTTTAGTAGTGTTTTCGAGATGTATGCCGGTGCAGAAAATATAGGCAACTATCGCCAAAAGAAGGCGATTTTAGGTGCAGATGATCCTTTTGGCGCGTATTTTGACAGCTCTATAGTATATGCACCCATATTTGGGCAAATGTACTACGCAGGGGTACGCTTTAAAATAAAATAATATATTGTTCCGGGTTCCATAATTCGCTTGGAGAATGCGGTAAAACTAATTTAAAACTATAAAAATGAAAAAACTTGTTTTAGTAATGCTAATAATGTTTGCGGGTATAACAGCGCAGGCTCAGGAAAAAAAGAGTAAAAATGCCAAACATGACGTTGAAGTTAACGGAAACTGCGACCAGTGTAAAAAACGTATAGAAAAAGCAGCCTATAGCGTTAAGGGCGTTAAAAGCGCAGTATGGAGCGAAGAAGATAAGAACCTGCATCTTATTATAGATGAGTCTAAATGCAGCGTTAACGATGTGCATGCTGCCGTAGCAAAGGTGGGGCATGATACCGGGAAGGTAAAAGCAGATGATAAAGATTATGAGAACTTACATTCCTGCTGCCAATACACCAGGGGATAATTTAAAAAGTGCGTTAAGATTTATTTTAGCGCACTTTTTTATTTTTAAAAAATGTTACATACAGTGAATGTTGTATGTGTAAATTACTATAACTTTGCATTAATAAAATAATTATATGAACAGCTTAAGAAAAAATATAAACAACAATAAGGGATTAGTTGCCCTTTTGCTTGTGTTGTTTTTTCTTACTGCAGGGCTTTCTAAAAGCATTGCGTCTTTCCTGTCATTACACTCTGATGTTGTTTCCGCTTCGCATAACACGGCGCATAAGCAGCTTCTTAGCTGTGCAGGTAACGGCTCATCTTCCTTTACCTTTCTTGATCAGCTTAAAGACACAGACACTGATGATGCAGAGTTTGCGTTTTTTGGTCATGACTATACTACTTCGTTTTTACCTTCCTTTGATAAAGCATACAAATTCCCGCAATTTGTAGCTTACAACAATGTTTATTCCGGCCAGCTATACGATTTGTATTGCAACTGGAAATTTCATCTTTCTTAATCATACAGGCATATTCTCTTACAACTATGCCAATAGGCGATCGCCATAATTTCCTGTAATCGCTAAAATGTAATGTTGTTGGTGCTAATAACGCAGTAATTTACATTCTGCATTTTGAGTTTATTTCAATTACAGGCAACCAAAACATAAATGCATAGACACAAAGCTGCAGCTAAAAGATAAGTTGTTAATTGCCAGGAATACCGGTGGGCATTCTGCCTGTTTACTTATCGGGCATTCCTTTTCTAAACTTAGCGAAATGATTATAAAAGAACTATATACACTGTGAGAAACAGTACGGGTTGTTTAATTAGCCACTACAAAAAAGCCTCCTGAGCAGAGGAGGCTTTTAGCTAATTATTTATCCCCGATGATAAAGGTGCTGTAATAACAGCGCTGGGTGTTTTTTAATTAGTTGGTTTGAAGGGCCCCTTGAGCAGAAGGGGCTCTTCTATTTTATATATGAATCATCAAATAATCATTGCAATATAAATTAATTTACGTTAATTATTTTGGTTTCAGATATCAGTTTACCGTCGGCACTAAAGCCTTCAATAAGTAATTTTATACTCTTCTGTCCCGTTTTAGGAATGCTGAATTTAAATTCACCTTTTTCGTCGGTCATAATATTCGGAATCCAGTTAATTACACCAAAATTTGCAAAACCTTCATTTTGTGTAGACAGATACCCTACGTTTCTAAATGGCACAATTTTGCTATACCCATTTTTAAGTATTATATCTGGTGTTGTATTTTTTTTCCCGGCTTTTGCACCTTTGTTAAGGTAAATTCTAACAATACCCACATTGTTACGTACCGATGGTACAATTGCCTGGGCGTTTATATACACCTCGTCTACTTCACTCATTTGAATAATAGGCAGCATACTTAAATCGAGTTGCCTTACATTGTCAATGTACACAACGGGTGTATTTCTTCCTCCGTGAATGGTGGTAACGCTACGGCCATAAAGGTTTACCTGGCCATCCCTGTCTACCACATCAAAGCCGCCATAAGTTTTTATAAAGTTCAATAAATTCTGCATATTTGCCTGCATTTCAGATATCTTGTAGCCTTTTAGATTTCCGTTGCCAAGTATATTTGCATATTTAAGCTTTTTGCCCTCGATTTTTACTTCTTCCAGCTCAATAGCATCATTTAAGACAGTTGGTGCTATATGTTCATTACCAGGCATAACCGTATTAAAGCAGTACGTCTTTGGCATAAAAACTTTAGAAAACTTTTTATTGTTATTTAGCAATTGCGGGTACAAGGTAAGCTGTTTAGGCTTCTCTCCCTTTCGCAGCAATGTAAAGTTCACGTAGGAAGAATCTGGAATCAAGAGGTTATCGAAAGTAAATTCTCCCTTTTCATTCACATCAGTCGTTTCATCTATAGAGGATGTTATCGAATATAATCTTACTTTGGCAAACTGGATAGGACCTGCCTGTTTGGGCACTGTTCCTTTAAGAGTTAAACCCATATCGAAAGTATAGCTGCTTTTTGGTGGGTTCTTTACAATGTTATACCACTCATATTTGCTTTTTTGGGATAATAAAAATAAATCTAATTCGTAGATTTTGCTTTTTGTAAGTGCTGTAAAATAGTGCTTGCCGGATGCTTTTTGAGAATCTTTTATGTATGGAAGCAAAAGCAGAGAACTATAAATATCATTAGTGTCATCATAGCTTAGCGTTTTTTCCGGCAATACCGATATGCTAAGGTTCATGTTAGGATGGTTTACAATGCCACTATATTTCGTTTCGCCTGTAGTTTGGGCAGTTTGAGCAATAGTACATGCTACCAATGTAGTAGGATATTTATACATTAAGCGCTCTGCTATCTGGTTAAGATCACTATCTAAGACTCTTATGGTGTTCAAACCTTCAGGAAGGTTGGCATTATTAATTGCAAGCTTAGCAATAAGGCTGCTGTTAAAATTTACTTCATATATCGTTGCATCATCATCCTTATGTACTGCTACATACAAGGGTTTACCGGCAAGCGAATTGAATGTGGCCTTGTTGGTGCTAACGGTAATTATCGTTTATCTGGTGCAGAAAAGTTATTTACTTCTAATGCTACGCCTTTTAGCTGTTGGGCCGGGAAAACCTGATCGTGCTTTACGCCATCTATAGTTACTACTGCTTTATATCCAACGCCCGAATGTGCCGGCAGTGTTATACGGCCATAACCTAATTTATTTATTTGTATAGTTTGTATAACCTGTCTGTTTACGTCTGTCACATCTACTGATTTTACCGGGAGTGGATGATGGTTACAGTCTGATATACTGATGCCTACAATATTTGCAGTTTCGCTTAGCATTGTTCCACCTTCAGGCTTAAGGTCTATATTAATTTTAGAAGGATCCGGGCCTGCAAGTATATTGCCTGCGCCTTTAGTTGTATTTACAATGGTAATCTCATTTACGACAGATTCGTCTTCTATAAAATTATTCATCCAGTTTGTGTAAAATTGTAAATAGTATTTACCTGATTTTAGGGTATTGTTAAGCTTAAAATTACCTGTAAAGCTACCTATGTTTGCATATAGCAACTGTGACTCAATAATTTTACCGGTATCATCTATAAGATTGGCAAAAACATTTATTGTTGTAAAGAACGGCACATTCTTTTTTCGGTGAAATACATATCCCTTAAACCAAATTTGCTCATTATTCATGTAAATGCTTTTGTTGCTTTGCACATGTATATTTTCGCGATCAAGGAAAAAATAATCGGTAAGAGCCTTTGCGATGGCTTGCTTTTTTACATCCTGAGCACTTGTTTTAATAGGATATGATACGAGCAAGAGCGTACAGAAAATCAGAAGAATGATCCGTTTCATTGTAAGGTGGTGGTGTTTTTTATTATTGGTGTTGTTGGTACGATACTGCTAAAATATCTTTTTTAACATCAAAAACAAATAGCGCAACCCCAATTATAGAAAATAAAAAAGGAGCGTATAAACGCTCCTTAGTAAAGTATATGGCAGATGTAAATTACATCATACCCGGCATGCCGCCGCCCATTGGCATTCCGCCGCCGGCATTCTCTTCTTTAATCTCTATAAGCGCACATTCTGTCGTAAGGATCATACCAGCTACAGATGCTGCGTTCTCTAAAGCTACGCGGGTAACTTTTTTCGGGTCTATAATACCTGCAGCAAGCATATCTACATACTCATCTGTTTTGGCATTATAGCCAAAATCGCCACTACCTTCGGCAACTTTAGCAACAACTACAGATCCTTCAAGGCCTGCATTTTCTACAATAGTCCTTAACGGAGACTCAACCGCACGCGATATTATTTGTATACCTGTAGCCTCATCTGCATTTTCTGGCTTAAGAGCTGCAAGAGCACCTTTAGCCCTAAGCAGCGCAACACCACCACCTGCAACAATACCTTCTTCTACAGCAGCCCTTGTAGCATGCAATGCATCATCTACACGGTCTTTCTTCTCTTTCATTTCTACTTCAGATGCAGCACCTACGTAAAGTACAGCAACACCACCTGCAAGTTTAGCAAGGCGCTCCTGTAATTTTTCTTTATCATAGTCAGATGTTGTAGTTTCCATCTGCGCTTTTATCTGGCTGATACGGTTTTTAATAGCCTCAGGATCGCCTGCACCATTTACAAGAGTAGTATTGTCTTTGTTTATAACAACTTTTTCGCATGTACCAAGCATTTCCAGCGTAGTATTTTCAAGAGTATAACCTCTTTCTTCTGCAATTACGGTGCCACCTGTAAGGATTGCAATATCTTCAAGAAGTGCTTTTCTTCTGTCGCCAAAGCCAGGGGCTTTAACAGCAGCAATTTTAAGTGCACCCCTTAATTTGTTTACCACAAGTGTAGCAAGCGCTTCGCCATCTACATCTTCAGCAATAATAAGTAATGGTTTTCCAGATTGTGCAACCGGCTCAAGAACAGGAAGCAGGTCTTTCATTGAAGAAACCTTTTTGTCGTATAATAAAATGTAAGGCCTGTCAAGTTCAGCCTCCATTTTTTCAGAATTTGTAACGAAGTAAGCCGATAGGTATCCGCGGTCAAACTGCATACCCTCTACAACATCTACATAAGTATCTGTTCCTTTAGCTTCCTCTACAGTAATAACACCTTCTTTACCTACTTTAGCAAAAGCAGTAGCAATAAGTTCGCCTATGTTTTCGTCGTTATTAGCAGATATAGAAGCAATTTGCTTAATCTTCTCGCTGTCAGATCCTACAACTTTAGCTTGCTGAGAAAGATCGGCAACAATAGCTTCAACAGCTTTGTCTATACCGCGTTTAAGATCCATAGGGTTAGCACCGGCAGCAACGTTTTTAAGTCCTTCTTTTACAATAGCCTGTGCAAGAACAGTAGCCGTTGTAGTACCGTCTCCGGCAAGGTCGTTAGTTTTAGAAGCAACTTCTTTAACCATTTGCGCGCCCATATTTTCAAGGGTGTCTTTAAGCTCAATTTCTTTAGCTACAGATACACCATCTTTAGTAACGGTAGGCCCGCCAAAAGATTTGCTTATAATTACATTACGGCCTTTAGGGCCCAGGGTTACTTTTACGGCATTAGCCAATGCATCTACACCGCGCTTAAGGCCGTCGCGTGCTTCAATATCAAATTTTATCTCTTTTGCCATGATAATGGAATATTTTTTTAACTATTAAACTGATTAGATTACTGCGAAAATTTCTTCTTCTTTCATGATAAGGTAGTCCTTACCTTCTAATTTTAATTCGGTACCTGCATATTTACCATACAATACGGTATCGCCCACCTTTACAGTCATATCATAGTCTTTTGTACCGTTACCTACGGCAACTACAATACCTTTTTGAGGTTTTTCTTTAGCAGTGTCTGGAATAAAAATTCCGGAAGCAGTTTGAGTCTCTGCAGCTACCGGCTCTATTAGAACGCGGTCTGAAAGCGGTTTAATGTTTAAAGCCATATTTTTTAATTTTTTATGTTTGTAATAAATTGTCTGCTTTCTGTTTTTCACAAATTGTGCCAATAGCAAAAACTGACACTATATAACAAAAAAAATGCCAGCTACTGACAGGCTGGCATTTTAATATTTAATATAAATTTTATCTATTGTGCAGGAGCAACTGGTGCAGGCGCCGGGGTTACCGGTTGTGCTGCAGGAGTTGCCGGCGCTACAGGAGCACCATTAGCAGGAGTTGTTTGTTTAGCAGGAACAGCAGCATCATCTGTTAAAGAATCTTCTCCTGAATAGCTTGTAGAAAAACTTAAGCTTGAAAATAGTATTAGGGCTACCAGTATTGTAGCTAGTGTCCAGGTACTTTTATCCAGGAAGTCGGTAGTTTTTTGTACACCACCCATTACCTGAGGTCCACCTAATGACGAAGAAAGGCCGCCTCCTTTAGGGTTTTGCACCATAACGACAACTATTAGTAAGAAGCTTACTATTGTTATAAGTACCAAGAAAATCGTAAAATTGATCATTGTCCTTTAATTATTATTTTGTTGTAAATTCTTTATTTCTAAAATACGGTCTGCAAAGAAAGTAATTTTTTCCGGATATTTCAAAATTAAAATTTCATAAGCTTGTATTGCTTTTGTATATTTTTTTTGTTCCAGGTATACCCTTGCAAGTGTTTCGGTCATCAGGCCGGGGCTTTCAGTAGCACCTTTGCCCGTATTTGCTGGTGTTGGCGAGTCTTTTTTAACCGGCGCTATTTTTGGGTTTGCCTCTATAAATTTATCTATAAGGCTGTATTTTTTGTCCAGTTCTTCGTTTACAGGCGGTGCTGCAGGGGTATTGCGCTCTATTGGAGCCAGCTTAGAAAGCTGCAGCCATTCGGCAAAAGAGTGGGTTTCGCTTTTATTAAACTCTAACGGACTGCCTATTTTCAGTCTTTCCACCGGCTTTTCTTCAATCGGCTCGTCCGGTGTATCAACTTTCTCACTTTCAGGAATAACTTCTTTTTGCGTTACAGCTTCGGTTGCAATTCCGGCTTTTTCCGGTTCTGTTTCTGCAACAGTTGCGTCGGCTTCTTTAATTATAATTTTGATAGATTCTTCCAGCTTATCTACCGGCGGGGCAAGGGGCGCAATAATCTGGCTGCCCGTTACTACAATATCAGACAATGCTTTTTCTCGTTCTTCTAAAAGTTGTTTATCAATACTCCTGAAGTCTTCTGAAATAATAAAATCAAAAAGTACTGATCTGTCTGTTGTATAAGCAGCTGTTTTTTTAAGCTCTGTATTATATCTAAAACTATCTCTGTTATACAAGCCCTTTAAATAAATAGCTCTGGCACTTTGCAGGTACGGAAATTCCGTGAGGATACTCTCAAGTTCCGTAGTTTGCCTTTCACTTATAGAATAGGGCTTATTAAGCAGGTATGTATAGTCTTTTGTATTCAAATTTTGTTGTTGGTTAATGGTTGATAGTTGTTGGTTTTGCTACCGGTTCTCCCAATAACTAATAACCAACAACCTACAAACTAATTACCACTTAGCCAGTGACGCATTAAAGATATCCTGGGTTATCCTTTCAAAAATTTCTTCGAGTGCAGCATTTAGCACAGATCCTGTAAGCAGCTCATCTCCTGCATAATCGTAATAAAAGCTAAAAGGTTTTTCGAAGTTATCATCTTCTTTTTTCCTGTTTACAAACCTTACGTTTACGGTAATGGTAAGCCTGTTTTGCGCTGCAAGCTGGTTTGCAGTGGCCGTCATGGGCGTTATCCTGAACTGGGTTATTTCGCCCTCATAAAGTAAATCGCCATTGGCATTTGTAAGGCTCAGGTTGGTTTGGTTTTGTATAAGGTCCTGAAGCCTTAGTGTAAAAGTACGCTCAATACCCGGCTGCACAACCTCTGCGTTATTTTGAAAGTAATTTACCTGAAACGTCTCGGCATCAATCTTTCCGGTACCGGTAAAATTATAAACACTGCAACCGCTAAAGCTTAGCAAAATTACAAATGCTGTAAGTATTGTTATGGTCTTTTTCATGGTAAATTTAAAGATCGTATTGTTTTATTTTTCGGTACAGGGTACGCTCGCTTATTCCCAGTTCGTCTGCAGCGGCTTTACGTTTGCCTTTGTTGCGTTCAAGCGCTTTTTTTATAAGCTCTATTTCCCGCTCGTCTAAACGTAACGTTTCTTCTTCCTCTACAGCCTCGGCAAAAAGATAATGATCATCATCATCGTCGTCATCCTCCTCCTGATGCTGTTCTACAACGGCAGGCTCCGGGCGGGTGGGCTTTTGTGGTGCATAAACCTCTGTGCGGGGCAGTTCTTCAAACTCACGGTGGTTTTCTTCCTGTCCGTATATGCGTTTTATAAGTCCCTGGTTGGTTTCCTGTACTTTGCTTGTGTTGCCATTTTGCATAAGCTCCATGGTAAGCTTTTTAAGGTCGTTAAGGTCGCTTTTCATGTCGAATAACACCTTATATAAAATCTCCCTCTCGGTGCTAAAATCGCTTTCGGGCTTTTTGTCGCGTACTACGGCCGGCAGGTTGCTGCCTTCCTGTGGCAAATATCCGGTTAATGTTCCCAGTGTTATATTCCTGTTTGTTTCTAAAACGGAAATTTGCTCTGCCACATTGCGCAGCTGCCTTATGTTTCCGCCCCACCGGTATTTTTGCAGTAGGCTTACCGCATCATCATCCAATTTTATTGGGGGCATTTTATACTTCTGTGCAAAATCCGACGAGAATTTCCTGAAAAGTAAATGGATATCGTCTTTACGTTCCCGAAGCGCAGGCAAGGTAATATCTACAGTGCTAAGTCGGTAATACAGGTCTTCCCTAAATTTACCTTTCTCTATAGCCTCAAACATATTTACGTTTGTAGCGGCTACAATGCGCACATTTGTTTTTTGCGTTTGAGAAGAGCCTACTTTTATAAACTCACCATTCTCTAAAACACGCAGAAGCCTTACTTGTGTGGTAAGTGGCAGTTCGCCTACTTCATCCAGAAAAATAGTACCGCCATCTGCTACTTCAAAATATCCCTCGCGGGTAGATGTAGCGCCTGTAAACGATCCCTTTTCGTGGCCAAAGAGCTCGCTGTCTATAGTACCCTCCGGTATGGCACCACAGTTTACGGCAATATATTTACCGTGCTTGCGGTGGGAGAGGGCATGTATTATTTTAGGAATGCTTTCTTTACCCACGCCGCTTTCGCCGGTTACCAGCACAGATATATCTGTAGGGGCTACCTGTATGGCTTTCTCTATAGCGCGGTTAAGTTTGGGGTCGTTCCCTATAATCTCAAATCGTTGTTTTATGGCTTGTACGCTTTCCATTTATTTTTTGTTTCAAGTTTAAAGTTTCAGGTTAGTTTTTTACTGTTTGTTACCTGAAACTGTTACTTAAGCGACACTTTTATTTTCGGTTCCAGAGCTTTAAATATTTCTTTTATATCGTCAGACTGCCAAGGGTCGAGCTGCGCTTTATCTATAACATGTGCGCGAAGTTTTTCTGAGTATATTAGATAAAATTGCGGTGTTTCTTTTACTTTATACATCTCTTCCCAATAGTAGGTATTCTCAAATCCTTCACCTTGAGTTTTAAAAAATTTATTGTTTATAGTGGAGGTTACGTTTCTAAAAAAACGTCCTTTTTTTTCGAATTGTTTTTGAGTAGCTTTTCGTTTTACAATATAAAGTATAATAAAAACTACAACCACAACAACCGCAGGCAAAAGCATAATCAAAATTTCGCTCGCCGGCACAACATTGTCCTGAGATGGTGTTTCAGAATAATTGTCGGTGGTGCTACTCGTTTTATTAGTAATTAAATTCGTTATGCCAAAAACAGTAACTATTACAATATATAGAACGACCCTCCATTTCCGACTAATTAAAATCGATTTGCTCACCTTGTTTACAGTTTTTGCATCGAGGCTTTGTGTAGTTACAACTTCTTTCTCCATCTATTTTACTCTGAATGCTATTGCGGGTTACTTTATAAGGCTCAAATTAGTGTAATTCGCGAAAAAAAAAACTATTGCATCGCACTATATCCCACTGCTTCACCAATAAGCGTAGCCGATGTACAATCGTTAACCAGTACATTTACAAAGTCGCCCGGTTTGTAATCTCCTTTAGGAAAAACTACCGTAGTGTTTTGCGAGTTGCGCCCGCTCCAGTGCGCATCTGATTTTTTAGACGATTTTTCTATCAGCACCTCTACCACCTGGCCCACAAAACGGGCAGTGCGCTCAAGGCTTATTTCCTGCTGCAGGTCTACCACTTCCTGCAGGCGTCGTTTTTTAACTTCCTCAGGTACGTCATCTTCCATTTTTCGGGCGGCAAGGGTTCCCGGCCTTTCACTGTAGGCAAACATATAGCCAAAGTCGTACCTTACATACTCCATAAGCGTAAGGGTATCGTTGTGGTCCTGCTCTGTCTCGGTAGGAAAACCGGCTATCATATCCTGAGATATAGCACAGTCAGGGATAATGGCTTTAACTTTATCTATAAGTGCCATATACTCCTCACGGGTATGCTGGCGGTTCATTTCTTTAAGTATACGGGTACTGCCGCTTTGCACGGGCAGGTGAATGTAGTTGCACACGTTATGGTATTTTGCAATAACGTGAAGTACACTTTCGTGCATATCCTGCGGGTTAGACGTGCTAAAGCGGAAACGCATTTTAGGATATGCCACCGCAACCATGGCAAGCAGCTGCGCAAAATCTGTAGCCGTAGCCTTTTGCATTTCAGATGCCTTAACGTAGTCTTTTTTAAGTCCGCCGCCGTACCACAGGTAGCTGTCTACATTTTGGCCAAGAAGTGTAACCTCTTTAAAACCTTTACTGTATAAATCGGCAATTTCTTCCATAATGCTTTGCGGCTCACGGCTGCGCTCGCGGCCACGTGTAAACGGCACTACGCAAAAGGTACACATATTGTCGCACCCTCGGGTGATAGATACAAATGCGGTAACACCATTGCTGTTAAGGCGCACAGGAGAAATATCGCCATACGTTTCATCTTTAGAGAGGATAACGTTTATTGCATCACGGCCTTCTTCTACCTCCTTTAATAAATTGGGCAGGTCTTTATAAGCATCGGGGCCTATAACCATGTCTACAATTTTTTCCTCTTCCAGGAACTGGCTTTTAAGGCGCTCCGCCATACAGCCCAGTACGCCCACCTTCATTCCCGGGTTAATACGTTTCACGGCATTATATTTTTCCAGCCTTTTGCGCACGGTTTGCTCTGCCTTATCACGAATAGAGCAGGTGTTAACCAGTACAAGGTCGGCTTCTTCAAGGTTCTGGGTGGTATTATACCCTTGGTTGGCAAGTATAGATGCTACTACTTCGCTGTCGGCAAAATTCATTGCGCAGCCATAGCTTTCTATAAACAGTTTTTTTGTATTGCCGTCTTTATGTTCTAAAACAAGCGATTGGCCTTGTTTTTTTTCTTCAATTATCTTTTCCATACTACACTACTGCACATGCTTTTTTGAATGGGCAAAGATAACTATAAAAATAATACCCTGCCAAGTTGACAGCTAATGATTGTGTCATTTTTTTAAACTTACACCTATTATATAATAGGTCGTGAAATATCCTGATACAAGTTATAATGTCAAGAATATACATTAAAAAATTATTACAGGTGTATGATAAAAAAATTGGTAATTTAATTTAATATTGTGCCTTACTAATTAGTTTATAGAGTATCAACTTAAAATTATTTTTTATGAACAAGACAGGGCCTATAATAATTATTGAAGATGATCTTGATGACCAGGAAATTTTATTGGAAGTGTTTGAGATGCTTAATTATAAAAACGAGATTGTTTTTTTTGGTGATGGTGGAGAAGCGCTTGAGTATTTAACGGAAATTAAAACGGAACCGTTTATTATATTTTCAGATATTAATATGCCAAAACTAAACGGGATGGAACTACGTGCGAAAATTCATGAAAATGAGGATTTGCGCCTAAAGTCGATACCTTACCTTTTTTTCTCTACAGTGGCAGAACAGGAAAATGTTGTAGATGCTTATTCAAAATCAGTTCAGGGTTTTTTTATCAAGCCATCTAACTTTGACGATCTTGTAGATATTATAAAAACTATTGTTGAGTATTGGCAAAAATGTGTGTCTCCAAATTATATTAAATAACAATAAGCATACGATATTAAATGCATGACATCCTGTAAATGCCGCTAAATTGCATGCCTCATAAAGTTATAATTAAGTACAGTTAAACGGTAAACTTTTACAAAATATCTACAAATAAGATTGATGGAAAGTTGATATTTAAAAAAATCATATACTTTTGCGACCAAAGAAATGTATGATGGCAAAGAATTTAGTGATTGTTGAGTCGCCTGCAAAGGCAAAAACCATAGAAAAGTTTTTAGGGAAAGACTACCAGGTAGAGAGCAGCTATGGGCACATTGCCGACCTTCCTTCTAAAGAAATAGGCGTAGATGTGTTAAATGGCTTTAAACCTTCTTATGAAGTTTCGCCCGATAAAAAAGCTTTGGTTAAAAAACTCAGGGATCTTTCTAAATCTGCCGATATGGTTTGGTTAGCGAGCGATGAGGACCGCGAGGGTGAGGCAATTGCATGGCACCTGGCGGAAGAGCTAAAGCTGGATAAAGCAAAAACCAAGCGTATTGTTTTTCATGAAATTACAAAAACTGCCATACTAAAAGCCATAGATAACCCAAGGGATATTAATTATAACCTTGTAAATGCACAACAGGCACGCAGGGTTTTAGACAGGTTAGTGGGTTATGAATTATCTCCGGTGCTTTGGAAAAAAGTTAAAAGCGGATTATCAGCGGGAAGGGTACAATCAGTATCCGTTCGTTTGATAGTAGAGCGTGAAAGGGAGATACAAAATTTTAAATCGGAAGGTTCTTATAGCATTACTGCAGAGTTTACTAACGAAGCCGGTAAAACCTTTAAAGCAAAACTACCTAAAAACTTTGCTACGAAAGAACAGGCTCAGGACTTTTTAAATAAAAATATCGGGTCGGGCTACAAAGTGGCCGATCTTGAAACCAAGCCGGCCAAGAAATCTCCGGCAGCACCTTTTACCACATCTACACTACAGCAGGAGGCGGCCCGCAAGTTGTACCTGCCCGTGGGTGTTACCATGATGCTGGCACAAAGGCTGTATGAGGCGGGACTTATTACTTACATGAGAACAGATAGTGTAAACCTTTCTCAGGAAGCTATGCTTGCCGCAGAGGCAGAAATTACCCGTTCTTATGGAGAACAGTTTAGCAAGCCACGTACTTACAATACAAAAAGCAAAGGTGCGCAAGAGGCTCACGAGGCCATTCGCCCTACAGATATGACACGCCACACGGTAGATATAGACCGTGACCAGGCGCGTCTTTACGACCTTATATGGAAACGTACACTGGCTTCGCAAATGAGCGATGCGCAGTTAGAGCGTACCAATGTTAAAATACAGGCAGATAACCATAAAGAGTTATTTACAGCATCAGGAGAGGTGCTTATTTTTGAGGGTTTCCTTAAAGTATACCTTGAAGGGCATGATGATGATGAGGACGAGCAGGAAGGAATGTTGCCGGCGCTGCGTGTAAACGAAAAGCTGGTAAATAATTATATTACCGCTACAGAGCGCTTTTCGAGGCCGCCGGCGCGCTATACAGAGGCTGCACTGGTTAAAAAACTGGAGGAGCTGGGTATTGGCCGTCCATCTACTTATGCACCAACAATATCTACCATCATCAGCAGAAATTATGTCGAGAAGGGAAATTTTGAAGGGCAGCAGCGTAAATTTGGCCAGTTGATGTTAAAAAACAGCAGCATTAGTGAGCAGGTGCTTAGCGAGAACGTAGGGTCTGATAAAGGAAAGCTTGTGCCTACAGATATAGGGACTATAGTAAATGATTTTCTTGTGAATCATTTTGATACTATCCTCGATTATAATTTTACGGCTAAGGTTGAGCAGGATTTTGACGAAATAGCATCCGGTAACGAAGACTGGACGAAAATGATGGGCACATTTTACAATCATTTTCACCCTAAGGTAAAAGATGTTGAGCAAAATGCAGAGCGGGAATCGGGAGAGAGGATCCTGGGCAACGATCCTAAAACAGGTAAGCCCGTTAGTGTTCGTCTTGGTAAATTTGGTCCTATGGCGCAAATAGGTGAGCCCGATGACGAAAATAAAACGTTTGCAAGCTTACTGCCAGAACAAAATATAGGTACAATTACCCTCGATGAGGTTTTAGGGCTGTTTTTACTGCCTAAAAACCTGGGCACCCATGAGGGTGAAGAGGTAGAAGTTAACAACGGACGCTTTGGCCCGTATGTGCGCTTCGGGAAATTATTCATATCATTGCCAAAGGGAGAAGATCCTCTGGATGTTACCCTGGCAAGGGCACAGGAACTGATTGCCGAAAAGCAGCAGGCTGATGCGCCAATAGGTACTTACCAAAATGAGCCTATACAAAAAGGTGTAGGACGTTTTGGGCCATTTATAAAATGGAACGGTACATTTATAAATGTTAGCAAAAAATACAATTTTGATAATCTTTCCCAGTCAGATCTTGTTGAGCTTATAGAGAGCAAGATGCAAAAGGATATTGATAAGGTATTGCACAACTGGGAGGAGGAAGGTATTAAGGTGGAAAAAGCCCGTTGGGGTCGATCTGTGCTTACTAAGGGCAAGATCAAGATAGAACTAAGCAAAGATTTTGATGCGGTGGGCTTAACACTTGATAAAGCGAAGGCTATGATAGCCGAGAAAACACCGGTAAAGAAAACTGCTGTAAAGAAAGCGCCGGCTAAAAAACCTGCAGCACCTAAAAAAACAGTGGCAAAAAAGAAATAATAAACTATGGCTTTTGAATTTTTACAACCGTTAGACGCAGGTTTTGCTGAGTATGTAGAAGCGCTTAATACCCAAACTTTAGGTAAAAAGGTGCTGTACCATACAAAAGGTGATTTTCCTGATTTAGAGGCGGCATCTATAGCTATAATTGGGGTTTTAGATAATAGGGGACAGCACGATAACAAGCCAGGAATACATCTTAACTACATTCGTAAAGAATTTTATGGCCTTTATCCGGGTAACTGGCATAAAGTTGTTGCAGATCTGGGCAATATAAACGCGGGCGAATCGTTACAGGATACCTATTATGCCCTGAAGAGTATTGTGGCAGAACTTGTAAAAAGCAAAGTTACACCGGTAATACTGGGCGGCGGGCATGATCTTGCCTATGCAATATACAGGGGTTACGACAACTTAGAGCAAATGGTAAACTATGTATCTATAGATAGCAGGTTCGATTTTGGCAAGGAGGATGAGGCGATATCATCACGGTCGTTTTTAACGCGAATGATAGTAGAAGAGCCTCATAATCTATTTAATTATAGTAATATAGGGTATCAAACGTATTATAATGCCCAGGAAGAGATAGATCTTATAGAAAAGTTGTACTTTGACGCCTACCGCCTTGGCGAGGTTTGCAACGACATCACTATAGCCGAACCGGTGTTTAGGGATGCCGATTTTGTGAGCATTGATATGACGGCTGTAAAATCGAGCGACTCGGGCAATATTGTTAAATTTGTGCCAAATGGTTTTGATGGAAAAGAAATTTGTACTTTAGCGCGGTACGCCGGTATAAGTGACAAAGTAAGTTCCTTCGGGATTTTTAATCATGACGATACCAGGCAGGAGTCTGTATTGATAGCGCAGGTGTTGTGGTACTTTATAGAAGGCGTGCATTATCGCTCTCAGGAGTATCCGTTTGGCAGCAGGGAGCATTATACTAAGTATATTGTGCCTATGGAAGATGAAGAACTGGTGTTTTTTAAGAGCGACAGGACAGAAAGGTGGTGGATTGAGGTGCCAAAGGGCTCAGTAGGAAATAATAAAGTAAAAAATACTACGTTATTACCATGTAGCTACAAGGATTATCTTAGTGCCTGCAATAACGAGGTTCCTGAAAGGTTATGGAAAGCGCAAAGAAAAAACATAATTTAACATTATCGTTACAAATTACAGTCCTTTAGCATTAAGTTATCAAATGTTTATGATTGGCTTAGGATTTTTGCTAAAAAAAATTGTTTTTTTCAAAATAAATAAATAGGTTTACGCCCTTAAAAATAGATTACATTAATAACCCAATTTTATGAAGAAGTTCATTGCATTAACAGCAACTTTATCATTACTAATCAGCTGTGGTTCGAGTGACCGGGGTGAACTGGTAGGTGTTAGAGGAAAGAAGTGGAAGCCTGAAAAGCCTTATGGCATGACTTTAGTTCCCGGTGGCGCTTACATTATGGGTAAGTCTGACGATGACATGGCTAATGTTCAGGATGCTCCTACAAAGACAGTAACTGTTCGTTCTTTCTATATGGACGAAACAGAGATTACAAACAGTGAGTACAGACAGTTTGTGGAGTGGGTTAAAGATTCTACTATCAGAACGAGGCTTGCTATACTTGCAGACGAACAGGGTCAAACCCCGGGCAGTGGCGGTATAGGAGAGTACGCATTTAAAGATCAGGAGAAAGAAGAAAAGTCAGCTTATGATACATATATGGAAGAGAATTACTATAGTGTTAGTGACGATCCTTATGCAGGCAGAAAAATAAACCACAAAGCGAAACTTATTCAGGATCCGCAAAAATATCCGGATGAGTTTTATGTTGAGGTAATGGACTCTATGTACCTGCCGGAATCTGAATCATATAATGGGCAGAGGACTATAGATGTTTCTAAACTTCAGTTTGCATTTAAATGGATGGATATCCAGGCGGCAGCTAAAGATAAAACTACCGGTAACAGCAGGGAAAAAAGAAGTAAGTATCTTATATCCGAAAAAGTACAGGTGTATCCTGATACAACAGTTTGGATAAAAGATTTCTCTTACTCATACAATGAGCCTATGCACAATGACTACTTTTGGCATGATGCATACGGTACTTACCCTGTAGTAGGTGTAAGTTGGAAACAGGCTAAAGCATTTTGTGCATGGAGAACGTTATACAAGCGTGCTTACCAAAAGGCTAAAAAACAAGAGTTTGCAAATGCATTCCGTTTACCTACAGAGGCAGAGTGGGAGTATGCTGCAAGAGGCGGTATACAATCAGGTACTTTTCCATGGGGTGGGCCGTATGCTAAGAATGACAGAGGTTGCTTCCTTGCAAATTTCAAACCGGACAGAGGAGATTATGCGGCAGATGGTGCTCTTTACACTGTAGAGGCTGACTCTTTCGATCCTAATGATTACAATCTTTACAATATGTCTGGTAACGTATCTGAGTGGACAGATTCTTCATACGATGCCAACTCATACGAATATGTTTCTACAATGAACCCTAACGTATCAGACCAGAACAATAAACGTAAAGTTATACGTGGCGGATCTTGGAAGGACGTTGCTTATTTCCTTCAAACAAGTACAAGGGACTGGGAGTATGCAGATTCTGCAAGAAGCTACATAGGTTTCAGAACAGTTCAGGATTACATGGGTACGCAAAATACAGGTAATCAATAATAATTAATAGTAACCAACTCGATTTTTTTAAATATTTAACTTAATTAACTTAACTAAAAACTAAATTTATTTTATTATGGCACTACCACAAAGAGTTATGAACATGGCCTATGGTCTTGGAGCAGCGGTTGTAATTATCGGAGCACTTTTCAAATTGATGCACTGGCCATTTGCAAGTGAAATGCTTATTTTAGGTCTTGGAACAGAGGCGTTCATCTTTGCTATGTCTGCTTTCGAACCTATCCACAAAGACCTTGACTGGTCATTAGTTTATCCTGAACTTGCAGGAGGAGAAGCTAAGAAAAAAGAGCTTAAAAAAGAAAACCCAACCGAAGCTCAGGGATTACTTTCTCAAAAACTTGACAACTTACTAAAAGAAGCTAAAATCGACGGCGAACTTATGGCAAGCCTTGGATCAAGCATCAAAAATTTCGAATCTGCTGCAAAAGGAATCGCTCCTACAGTTGACTCAATTTCTTCTCAGAAAAAATACAGCGAAGAAATGTCTACTGCTGCTGCACAAATGGAATCTTTAAACAGCCTTTACAAAGTACAATTAGACAGTGCTTCACGTAATGCTGAAGCTAACAGAGTAATTGCTGAAAATGCAACTAAACTGCAACAAGAAATGTCAGCTATGACTAAAAACATTGCTTCATTAAACAATGTATATGGTGGTATGCTTTCTGCAATGGGCAACAAAGCTTAATTAGTAGATATAATTTTTAACAAACAAGAAAAAAACTACTTAAAGTAAAATGGCAGGAGGAAAACAAACCCCAAGGCAAAAGATGGTAAACCTAATGTACCTGGTTTTCATCGCAATGATGGCATTAAATATGTCTAAAGAAGTTCTGACGGCCTTTGGTTTAATGAACGAAAAATTCGAATCATCTAATAATGACGCTGTTGCTAGTAACGAATCTACTTATTCGGCTTTAGTTGCTAAAGCGGCTGAGAGTCCAAAGCAATACGGTGACGCAAAAAAATTAGGTGATCAGGTTAAACAAGTGACGGCTAATTTTTATAACTTTTTAGGTACACTCAAAGGAGATGTTACTAAAGAAGTTGCAAAGACTGAAGACGGTAAGCTTCCTTACGAGGCAATGGACAAGGGTGATAAAATCGATGAGCAATGGTTTAGCGGTGATGGATACTCTAAAAGAGGTCAGGAAATAGTTTCTACTATTGATAAGTATAAAGCTGATATGTTAGCTCTTGTAGCTAATAATCCTAAATATGCCGCCATTGTTAAGGATCTTAACAATAAATTTAGTACTGCGGACGTTAAAGATCGTGAGAATGTTACAAAGAAATACCTTGATTATAATTTTAAAGGTTTTCCTGCTATTGCATCTTTAGCAAAAATTTCTGCAATGCAGAATGATGTTAAAACTATCGAGGCTTCAATGTACGGTGCTGCCCTAGGTAAAGCGTTAGAAAGTGTAGTGTCAATGAAAAACTATACAGCTATAGTAGTTCTTGATAAAAATGCTTATTTTCAAGGCGAAAAAGTAACAGGTAAGGTTGTACTTGGTCGTTATGACGAAACTACTGTTCCTACATCATTTAGTGGTCCCGGTAAAATTGAAAACGGTCAGGCTGTCATCAATATGGTTGCTGGCGGCGTAGGTGAGCAAGGTATTAAAGGTCAGTTTACATTTGTTGAAGATGGTAAAACTATTCCATTACCATTTGAAGGTAAATATGTTGTTGTGCCAAAACCTAATTCGGCTACAATATCTGCTGATAAAATGAATGTTGTATACCGTGGTGTACCTAATCCAATCTCTGTATCATTTGCTGGTATAGCTGATAATAAAGTTACAGCTAATGCTCCGGGTATGAGTTCTGCCGGTAAACCTGGCAAATATGTTTTGAGCCCAGGCGGTGGCAATACTGTTATGGTTAGCGTAACCGGTACTTTACCAAATGGCGACAAAGTTTCTGATAGGAAAGAATTCCGTATAAAAGGGCTTCCTTCTCCTACAGGTAAAGTTAGGGGTGAAGTTGCTGCTAAAGGGCCTAAATCGAACCTTGAAGTTGTAACAGTATCTGCTACAATGGAGGATTTTGATTTCCCTGTAACGGTTAACGTAACTCAGTTTAACGTAAAAGTTCCTGGCCAGCCTACTGTTGTGGTAAGTGGTAACAAGATGGATGGAAGAGCTAAATCGGCTATCGCTAAAGCGCAAAAAGGTGATGTAGTTGTGATTTCTGAAATTAAAGCAAGTTTTACAGGTATAGACCAGAGAGCTAAGGCTGTTTCAGCTTGTACCTTTGAAGTTCAATAACATACGTAACAACGTATAATAAAGTATAGATGATGAGTAAGACCATTTTTTCATTAACCGTTTTATTTTGCCTTGTGGCTAATACCGGTTTTGCACAATCAAATTTATTGAATGCAAAGACTGCAGACGAAATAGGTAAAAGAACTGCGGCACAAGATTCGTTAGATAATGATAAACCACTACCTTATGGTTATGTGGGAGACAGGGATGTGTTGTTTGGAAGGAAAATATGGGAAACTATAGATCTTAACCAAAGAATCAACTATCCTTTATATTACCCTATCGAAGAATTAAGTGCTGACAGAAAACCACTTTATCAGGTATTAATGACTGCCATACGTGAAGGTAAAATTACCGAAGTGTATGACACGTCTTATTTTACCACTAAAAAGACGCTTAAGGATATTGAGGCATCTTTAAAAAGTACTGACACTTCTGACGCAGGTATTGAAGAGTACAACTCTGACGTAGCTGCTTATAGAAAAGGTACGAAGACAATTTCTCCGGAGTACATTATAACTACCGAGATTGATGCGTCTGACGTGTCGGCTTATGATATCGTAGGTTTTTGGTATTTTGATAAAAGACAGGGCGAACTTAAATACCGCTTATTAGGTATTGCTCCTGTAGTAGTTGATGTTTTCTCTAAAAAAGATCAAAGCAAGGAGCAGGAGTATAACCCAAGTTTCTGGGTATATTTTCCGGCTGCGAGAGATGTTCTTCATAAAGCAAAAGCATTTAACGACAGGAACTCTGCTATACCAATAGATTTTGATCACCTTTTAAATGCAAGACGTTTCTCGGGTGTTGTAACCAGAGAAGAAAATGTATATGGTGACAGATCTATCGATGCATACTTAAAAGATAATGCCCAAATGCAATTGCTTGAATCGGAACGTGTGCGAGATAAAATACGTAACTTTGAGCAGGACATGTGGAATTATTAATTTCATAAACTCTAAAAAAGAGGCTATCTTAAAAGATTAGCCTCTTTTTTTATTTATCATTGAGCGATTATTAATATTTAGATTGTTTACATATAAAAATATGTATATCTCTATTTTCTGGCTATTTATTTAATAAATAAATAATTCTTAAACTAATGTTAATTTTTAAGATAATTTTAACAAAGGTTTTTATACTTTTCGCGTTCTTAAATGTTTAATTCTACTCAAATTAAATTTCACTAAATATTAAATTAATTTGTTAAATATGAAACCCACATTTTGGACATTTTTTTGGGTTCTGTTATTTACCACGTTTTCTGTTTCTGCGCAATTGCCCGATTTTACTTTTACAGTTACAGCAACAGGTGAAACGTGTGCAGGTAACGGACAGTTGACATTTACCACAGCAGGTACATTGCCCGGTGCTACTATTTTATTTTCTGTCTATTTACAGCCCGATGTTACTGACCCTGTTTATTCGGGAGATAGCACTACGTTTGCAACAGCCGCCGGTACATACAATGTTGTAGCTGTTGAGACACTTAATGGAGAAACTAACATTCAGCGGCAGGATAATATTGTTATAGATGATCTAACCGATGTACCACTTGTATTTGATGTAGTGCCATCTACCAGCTCTTGCGATGGTGCCAATGTTATTACCGTCGATGTTACGTCTGGTATTGCATTTCAGTATGGATTAGAATCTGATGCTTATAATGTACCGCCTCAATCGTCTAATGTTTTTAACGGCGTTCCTAACGGAGTTTATATAGTGAGGGTTTATGATAGCTGCGGACAAAACGTGCCTCAAACCGTGACTGTACAGGCCAGTAATACGCCACCGGTAATTTCTAATCCAATCTTTCAGGATGAAATTACCAGCAATTGCGACTCTGTAACCATTACTAATACCTTTAATTACCCTGCGGGAACAGTGATAGAATATCCGCTCACTATTGTTTACACCGTTCATCCCGGCGATGGTTCGCCCGATGTTGTCACCACGCGAACGTATAATTCCGGATTGCCGTCGAGCCTTTCATTTAGCACGGTATTTCCGTTAATTCCTGGGCGTACTGATACATACGATATTACTATTACAAATGGTTGCGGCTCTACCTTTCCGGTTAAAGCGGGCATGGCTGTTACTCCTGTTCCTGTCATAAATATATCTAAGGTGCCTTTGCCATGTGGCCAATTTTACCTTAGTGTAGAATCTTCGCAGTATAAGCCGCCTTACACATTAGAGTTTACCGGTACATTGCCTCGTGGTTTTGCACCACAATCATTCAACAGTTCGCATCCGGGCCCCTTTACAGAGCCTGTAGTAACTTATGGTGGCGACAGTCAGCCCGTGCCTGAAGGAACATACAATATTACAATCAGGGATACATGCGGACGAACAGGGAATGCCAGTATTGTCATTACAAGGGAGGTTCCTATTCCGGCTGTTATGGGTCGAAACAACGGATGTTTCTCTAACTTTGGCAGCATTACAATAAGAATACCTAACAGAACTATCGTTTCGGCATCTATTATAAGCTTTACGAGCCCGGATGGTTCGCCTTTTCCCAACCCTCTGCCATACAACGTAACATCGTCTATAAATTCTGGTGGCACATTAGTGGCTATTGATTTACCTGTGGGATCGTATGTGCTAAGGCTAACGGATGAATGTGGGCAGGTATACGATAGTGTTATAGCTGATGTCCCGCCGTTTGAAACCCTTGATTTTGTCGCGGTATCTAAGGCAGACTGCAGTCCGGGCATGGGAGGTATAAGTGTAATGAGCCCTAACGGAGCAATTACTGCAATATCTATTACCGATGCTCCAAATGGTTTTAATGATAATGTACTGCCATTTGATGTTAGCACTTTTCTAGACGCTGCAGGGGTACTGTATATGAATAATTTTATGGCCGGCGAATATGAATTTACGGGTACAGATGCGTGTGGTATTCAAAAAACGGTAAGGATAAACGTAGTAACCTATCAGCCCGGCGGCGACCCCCTTTATACTTTGCATCCTAATTGCAACTCTTTCGACGTTACCTTATCAGATAGCGATGTAACTTCTACAAACCCTACCTATTGGCTTCAGGTGGAAGATACTGATGTTCCCGGACAATGGCTTAATCCAGTCACGAGGGCAATCTACACAGAAGGAAGCGTGCCTAATGGCGTTACTGCAATACAGCTTATCAATAATCAAATAAACGTTAACCTTTCCTTTTCTGGGAATTTCAGGATACTGAAGTTATTTGAAAGTATAGGCAGTGGGACTGCAACCAAAGATTGCGTGATTGAGCTTGGCAGCCCTTTTGAGTATAATGATAGCGTTTCTATTAATAATATATTCAGGCTTTCATGTGGCTCAAGCCCTAACGATGTCTACATAGATGCTGCCGGTACAGAGCCACTTACATACTTTTACATGCGTGAGGGTGGTACTACTTTTACAAGTAATGGCACAAGCAATATATTCTCTGGATTAGGATCTGGAATTTATACTTTTAAAGTAGAGAACCCGTGTGGCCAGAATAGCATTATTACGAGAGATATTTCGTCTTTGCCGGATATTGTAACTACAAATCGCCCGGATGATATAGTACTATGTATAGAGCCTGGAGATAACGTGGCCCAACAAGTTGATCTGTCTATAAGGACTGCTCAAATATTAGGTACCCAGAGTCCAGCGGTGTATAGTGTAACTTATTTTGGTTCACGCAGTGATGCCGAAGCAGGAACCAATGCGCTTCCTAATCCTTACGTAACATCTGGCAACGAGCAAACGGTTTACGGCCGCGTTATAAACGATTTTATAAATGTTTGCCCAAAAATTGTAAGCTTCAGGATTTTTGTATCTCAGAATCCTGCGCTTACTTTAGATACCAACCAATTTATATGCCTTAATGACGGGCAGCTAACCCTTGCTGCAGATGAAGGCTATGATAGTTATATCTGGACGAGTACTCAGCAGTTTACTCAAATATCAAATTCTGCAATAGGGATAACCCGTCCGGGGGAATATACCGTAGTGGCCAGCAATTTTTATGGCAACCCTGTACAGGCATGCGAGACTACAAAAACGATAATTGTAACTGCAGCCGGGCCACCGGAAAACTTAACGATAGATACTATAGACTGGACGGAAAACGATAATGTTATTACTGTTACCGTAGATAATCCTGACAGGTACGAATATTCGCTCGACAATGTCAACTTTCAGTTAAGCCCCATTTTTGCAGGTCTTGAGGCGGGGATTTATAATGTATATGTAAGAGATAGGGCTTTATGCTCTACCACTCCCCGGGAGGTGGTGCTGCTTAGCTACCCTAAATATTTTACGCCAAATGGAGATGGTACAAACGAAACATGGCATATTAAATATTCTATGCGCGAGCCCGGCATGATTGTCTTTATTTATGACCGTTACGGAAAACTGATCTCAAACTTCGACGCCCTTAGTGGCGGGTGGGATGGTACTTTTAACGGTAGCCCGCTGCCCGCAACAGATTATTGGTTTGTTGTTAACCGTCAGGATGGCCGGGTCTTCAAAGGGCACTTTTCATTAGTGCGCTAAAGTACTAAAATGGGTATTTCTACAACACAAGTGGGGAATTTCCCCACTTTTTTTATATTCAGATATTTGCTTGTGATTTTTAGATCACTGTAAATCAATGCTTTGTTATGGTGTTTGAGCACTCTGATGTTTTGGTACGGTTATTTCTATTGTCTTATAGAACAGTAACAAAACAGATCATGAAAAACTTATTTATAGCAGCAGGTTTGGTTTTAGCATTAAGCGCAAACGCATCGATCACGACTGTGAAAAATGATAAAGTTGTTACGGAGAGACAAGATAAAGAATATAAAAAAATCGAAGAGTCTAAGGTTCCGGCAATGATACTAAAAGAGATCGCAACTAAGTATGACGGTTACACCATAAGCGACACGGCGGTATCTATTGACGAAGAATATAGAATTACAGTTACTAAAGATTCTAAAACGACAAAAGTGTATTTTACAGGCACTGGAGAATTTGTTAAAGAAGAAAAGTAACTACAACATATAGTAAGGTGATTTGAAGAATAATATTCTTCGATGAAAGGAGACGGGAGCGTCTCCTTTTGTTTTTGTTAACACATAGTAACTTTCAAAAACGTTACCTTTGCACATATCTATTTATGCCAAATGAGTTCGAAAATCCTGATTATTGATGATGATACAGCCTTCTGCGTAATGCTTAAAACATTTCTGCAAAAGAAAGGATTTGAGGTTGAAAATGCCTTTAATGGCGAACAGGCGCGCGAACAATTAAAGAACCATATTTTTGATGTTGTTTTAACGGATATCAGGCTTCCGGATAGTGACGGGCTTCAAATTCTTAAGCACATAAAAGAAGCGTCTATCGAGGCACGTGTAATTTTAATGACGGGTTACACAGACATTAAAACGGCGGTAAATGCAATGAAGCTTGGCGCATTTGACTACGTGGGTAAACCTATTAACCCAGACGAAATACTACACATTATAGGCTTAGCACTTGCTAAAAAGCCGGAAAAGCAAATCAGTGTTGCCACTAATGTTACAGCTAAGAAAATAACAAACAACAAAATCCCTGTTCCCTTTGTAAAAGGTATAAGCAATAACTCTGCAGAGCTGCATGAGCACATTAGCCTTGTGGCACCTACAAACATGTCTGTGCTTATTATTGGAGATAGTGGTACAGGAAAAGAATATATTGCACACTCTATACACCAGCAAAGCAAACGTGCTAATAAGCCCTATATAGCGGTAGATTGCGGGGCGATACCTAAGGAACTTGCATCGAGCGAATTTTTTGGGCATTTAAAAGGATCTTTTACCGGTGCCGTTAACGACAAGACCGGACATTTTGAAGCTGCTAACGGCGGAACACTGTTTCTTGATGAAGTAGGCAACCTGTCTTACGAGGTGCAGGTACAGCTACTGCGTGCCCTGCAGGAGCGCAAGGTTAAGCCGGTGGGCAGCAATAATGAGGTTACGGTAGATATTCGTGTTATAGCGGCTACAAATGAAGATCTTCAGGAAGCCGTTAAGAGAGGTGACTTTAGAGAAGACCTTTACCACAGGCTTAATGAGTTTTGTATTAAAGTGCCACGCCTTGCCGAAAGGAAGCAGGATATTATGGTTTTTGCTAATCATTTTTTAGCACAGGCAAACGCAGATCTTGAAAAGGAAATTGAAGGGTTTGACCAAGAGGTTACCCAATTATTTCGCAGTTATGACTGGCCGGGGAATCTTCGTGAAATGAAAAATATCATTAAACGATCTGTATTGCTCGAAAAGTCGGATGTTATTCATCTTGAAGTGCTGCCTGCAGAGATGCGCGAGCCCGTTATTAATGAAGAGACCTTTGGCTACACTAAAGATAACGAAGAGGAAGCCATAAAAAAAGCGTTAGAAAAAGCCAACTACAATAAATCGAAAGCGGCTAAGCTGCTGGATATAGATCGTAAAACTTTATATAATAAACTAAAGCTATATAATTTAGACTTATAAACTATAAAGCTTCAGCTTTTTACACCATTTCTGCTTCGAGCTTCATACAAAGCTCGCTTACTCTTTTGCATACATCATCTATATAAAGTTGCAGGTCCCCATCTTTAAAATGTAGCGTTCTCTCTTCAAGAGGTAATAATCGCGCTATAATAGTGTTCACGTCCATTTGCCTTAGCATAGGTATCATTTTATGTGCAACCTGTGCAACTATAGTTTCATCGTTATTACTTGCCGCGGCTTGCAGTGCGTCGCAGTTTTCCCTGGCACTTTCTACAAACGTTTCTAAAATTGTGTTTAACGATTCGGGGTCATTATGCGTAAATTGTGAAAGACTTGTTAAATTATAAAGTGTAACATTACCATTTTCCTGTGGTATACCGCTATCAAAGACGCTACCCTCGCTAAAAATCCCCACAATTAACTCTAACAACTGCTCAATTTGAATAGGCTTTGGATGATGTGCTGTAAATCCTCTCGAAATATAGTCCTGTGGCACAAGGTCGCGCTTGCCGGATAATGCAATAGCAGGCAAATTTGCAACAGCCGGATTTGCATGGTTCCTAATTTGCTTTACAAGTTCAAAACCATCAATTATAGGCATTTGTATATCTGTGAGTAAGATATCGTAGGTTTCATTTTCTATAGCGTGCAGGGCTGAAGCCGAATTAATTTCGGTGGTTACCGTTACAGGATAATGCATAAACAGTTCTTTCATAAGCATTAGCTGAACGTTATCATCATCTACCATTAATATTCTTTTGCCTTTTAGTAAATCATATATATTAGGTCTGGCTTTTACTTGTATATCGGCAACTGCTGTGTTTTCTGCAGGAATAGCAGGTAGTGTAATGGTAAAAATAGATCCCTGACCTTCCTGACTTTCCAATGAAATCGTTCCGTCCAATAGTTCTATAATTTTTTTAGAAATTGTTAAGCCAAGACCGGTGCCGCCAAATTTCTTTTCGATGCCTGTGTGTGCCTGAGTAAATTCTTTAAAAACAGCTGCGTGATTTTCCTGGGCGATGCCAATGCCGGTATCCAAAACAGATATTATTATGGTATAACCCTCTTTTTTTGCAGTTATTTGTACAGATCCTTCGTGCGTAAACTTTAGCGCATTGCTAATAAGGTTAGTAAGTACCTGTTTAATGCGGTACGGGTCTGACAGGAAATTTGTATCAAGGTCATCTTCAACATCCCAGTTTAATTCTACATTCTTGTCAAACGCCATGGGCTCAAGAGATCTGCAGGCAGCCTCTATGGCCTGTTTCATATTAAAGCCAGACTTTTCTATGGTAATCCTGTTATTTTCCAGCCTCGAGAAATCGAGAAGGTCGTTTACGAGCTTTAAAATATAATTAGCGCTCTCTTTAATATTAGCTAAATAATGGCTTTGCTTGGGGCTGACACCAAGTTTTTTAATAAGGCCATGAAAACCTATTATACTTCCCAGCGGTGTTTGTAAATCGTGGGTAACGGTGGCCATAAGCATACTCTTGCTCCTTAAAAGCTCTTCGTTTTCAAGGTTAAGGTGCTCCAGCTTTTTACGATAATTTTGTTGTGTGGTTAAGTCGGTTATAATTATATATGCAAACACAAGAAGGAAAAAAAGTGTAACTGCGCCTACCCAGGCCATTGTTTTTACCGTATTGGCCAGTGCAGTTTGCGAAGCATCTATGTTTTTATACGTTTTTTGTACAAATTCATTTTCAACCGAGGCAAGGATAACCCGTAGCTGGTCTGAAATTATACGGTTCTCTTCGAGCATTTTTTGCTCCCGGTGGTAAAGTTGGTATCGTAGCCTGTTGTCTTTTGTTACTAAGCGGTTAAGCACGTTCTCGAATGCCATTACAAGCGAATCGTTTGATACGGGTAGTTTGCTTAACGAATCTAATTGCTGGGGGGTAAGTATGCTGTTTACAACTTTGCGCCATTCGTAAGCCTTGGTTATCTTTATGGGCTTAACTTCTTTCCAGATAGAATCTTTAGTAAAGTTAATACCATCTATAGCCTTGCTAAAAGTGTTATAAGCATTATAGTTTTTTCGGTATGTTATAATCTCTGCAATGCTGTTCTTCTTTCGCTTTAACAACATTTGTACCGAATCGAACTTTTGTGCCTGAGCAGGCTCAACATCCTGTTTTATAGATTCGATCTCAGCGTTTATACTATCTGTAAAATGATTATAGTGCCTTAAATCACTGGCAGATGTGCTAAGTATCGAGGCACGGCCAATAGCTTCGGATGCGTAAAGGCCGGCAATAGTGTTACTAATGCGTATAATTTTGTTGTTGTCGCCTGCATTTTGCGCCGGACGTGCAATCTTTAATATTTCTGTGTAAACAAACCATACAGAGACTACAGCAATTGCAAAAAGCAATAAATAGCCTATGATGACTTTATATTTTATCGATTTCGGTTTTTGTACCATAACTATAAATGTACATAATTATTTATGGTAGTAAAAACGGCATTAAGGGTATAAAAGTATAGGTAGTTTTGGGGGCTTGGGGGCAAGCGGGCATGTTTAACTTCTTACTATTACCCTTAAAAAGTTTACTTCGTCTTTTAAGTGCTGAATTTCAGACCTAAGGCTCTCTACAAGGATATCGTATACTTCTTTATTAGTATGGCTAAGGCCGCTGTTCTCCATGCTTTGGTCGCCAAGAACCTCATTAAAAAGGTACATGATGTTAACATCAAGAATTCTTACAATTTTTAGGAGTTTTACAACGTTAAGCCTTCTGTCATCTTTTTCAAGTCGGCCGTAGTTGCTTTGCGTAACATCCAGCTGTAAAGCCATGTTTTCCTGAGTTATTCCTTTTTCCTCTCTTAATTTCTTAATTCTTTGACCAATTACGTTCATGATTTAGTTTTTTATAGTTGCCGGATGATGTGCAGATTTATAATTTAATTAATTTATCTATAACTATTGTTTAAGTATTTTCTGTATAATTTAGAGGTGCTGATAGCATGGTTATTTAAGCCTCTTCATTTTACTCTATACTCACTCATTTTTAGCTTTTTAAGCGCCACCATTTGTTGTTTTCTTTTCAATATCAGGTGGTAGTAAACGCCTTAGTTGCCGTTATTTTTTATAAATGTATTAAACATATAATCTTAACAAAACACTTGTAGTACTTTTTCGATATAATGCTTGGTTTAACCGTTAAAAAACAAATAAAATATAGATATATAGTTATTTTTTAATAATTACTATTTAAATATTGTGCACCCCTAAAAATATATATAGATGAAGAAGAAGGTATTAGTGTATGATAACCAGTTGGGTTATTACCAGTTACTAAATGAGACGCTTAAAAGCGGCAGCTACGATTTTCAGTTATTTGATAACAACGAAAGTGACTACAAAAATGGGTATGATGCAGTGGTGTTTTTTCTGCATGACGACATCGAACTTTTAGACATGGCAAAGTTGTACAACCCACAAACGCCTTTTGTGCTGGGCCTGTCTAAAAATAGTAAGGATGGTACAAGTGCTAAGGCAAACATGTTTACAGTAGACCTTAACCAAACTAAGGATGGTATAGAGAAAAAATTTATAGAAGTGTTTGATACTATTGTATAAATTTAAAAAAAAAGCCCTGTAATTATTACAGGGCTTTTTTTTATCCATTAATCAGGGATCGCGAAATAACTATTTTTTGTATTTCAGAGGTTCCTTCATATATCTGTGTAATCTTCGCATCACGCATAAATCGCTCTACGTGATATTCTTTTACATAGCCGTTGCCGCCATGTATTTGAATAGCCTCTACAGATACATCCATGGCGGTTTGCGAAGCAAATAGTTTTGCGACTGCGCCACTAATGTCGTAATTATTACCATTGTCTTTATCCCACGCTGCCTTAAGGCAAAGGTGGCGGGCTGCTTCTATACTAACATACATATCTGCAAGTTTAAAAGCTATGGCCTGGTGATTGCAAATCTCTGTGCCAAAGGCTTTGCGCTCTTTACTGTATTTAAGTGCTAACTCATAAGCCCCGGATGCTATTCCTAACGCCTGCGATGCAATACCTATACGGCCGCCTGCAAGTGTTTTCATGGCAAATTTAAACCCGAAGCCATCTTCGCCTATGCGGTTTTCTTTAGGAACCTTAACATCGGTAAACATTAATGAGTGCGTATCGCTGCCGCGTATACCCAGTTTTTGTTCTTTAGGTCCTATCTCGAAGCCCGGCATGCCTTTTTCTAATATAAGGGCATTAATGCCGTGGTGCCTTTTCTCTGTATGTGTTTGGGCAATTACAATATATACATCGGCAGTACTGCCGTTTGTTATCCAGTTTTTAGTACCATTTACCAGGTAATGGTCGCCCATATCTATAGCGGTAGTTTTTTGAGACGTGGCATCGCTGCCCGCTTCCGGCTCGCTAAGGCAAAAGGCGCCAATAATCTCGCCCGACGCAAGGCGGGTAAGGTATTTTTGTTTTTGCTCTTCGTTACCAAATGCCTGAAGGCCCCAGCATACTAAAGAGTTATTTACAGACATTACTACCGAAGCGGATGCATCTACTTTAGATATCTCTTCCATAGCAAGTACGTAAGAAACGGTGTCAAGGCCGCTGCCGCCATACTTTGGGTCTACCATCATGCCCATAAAACCGAGTTCGCCCATTTTTTTAATTTGCTCCGTCGGAAAAATTTGTTTTTCGTCACGCTCTATAACACCCGGCAGCAATTCTGCCTGTGCAAAATCTCTGGCCGCCTGCTGTATCATCAGGTGCTCTTCGGTAAGTTTGAAATCCATAATTAATAAATTACTTTTTTGTTTTATTATGTCCAAATGTAGTTATTTAATGCTAATAATTTAAAAAAGATGATTAATTTTATCCCATGATTACACAAAACTATAACGTTGTAGGCGTTATGTCGGGAACATCGCTCGACGGAACCGATTTAGCACACATAAAACTTACCATTACGGATGGTAAGTGGTATTATGAAATTTTTGATGCCGAGACTGTCGCTTATAGTAATGAGTGGGTTGAAAAATTACAAAATGCTATAGATTTTGACGAAGAGCAACTTGATGACTTAAATAACAACTACACTTTATTGCTAAGCAGCGTTATAAATGACTTTATTGTACGCCATGATCTTAAAGACCTCGATGCTATCTGTACGCACGGACATACGGTACTACACCGGCCAAAGGATGGTGTAACATTGCAAATAGGCAATTTACCAAAAATCGCAACGTTGACAGGACAACGCGTGGTATGCGACTTTAGGGTGGCCGATGTGGCTTTAGGGGGGCAGGGAGCGCCATTAGTACCCATAGGCGACAGGTTACTGTTTGCGGGCTACAGTTATTGCCTTAACCTGGGTGGCTTTAGCAACATATCTTTCGAAGAAAATGGAACCCGCCTGGCGTTCGATATCTGCCCGGTAAATACGGTCCTTAATTTCTATGCCAATAAACTGGGGTTTGATTATGATGATGGTGGTGCCATAGCCCGTAACGCAACAGTAAATAAAGAATTGTTGGCCGCTTTAAACGGGTTGGCCTTTTACGCCGCTCCTTATCCTAAATCGTTAGGGTATGAGTTTGTTAAGCAAACTATACTTCCGATCATAGAACAACATGAGGATACACCACAAAATAATCTTGCAACGTTTACAGAACATGTTGCTATACAAATAGCCCATGTTGTATTGCTTAGAGGCGCTACAGGAAGCCTTTTGGTTACCGGTGGCGGCGCTTACAATAAAACACTTATAGAGCGCATGCAGCAACTTATGCCTGCTATAAGCATTGTGGTGCCAAACGATAAAACAATACAATATAAGGAGGCGTTAATATTTGCCCTTTTAGGAGTGCTTAAAATGCGCAATGAAGTAAATGTTTTGTGCAGTGTTACTGGAGCTGCTAAAGACCATACAAGCGGAATAATTTACGACATAGCATAAAATAATAAACCCTCTACACGTAGAGGGTTTATTATTTTATGCTATGTAAGGTTTTTACAATACACCAATTTTCTTGATTGCTTCAATAAGTTCAAAGTCGTCGCCGCCCTTGCCTTGCAGCAGCATGTTTTTCATGTGGGCCTTGCGTTTTTCTATAGCGCTTAACGATAATGGTACGTAGTTAGGAATGTTTATTGTTTGAATCCCTTCAGAGAGGCGCATAAGTATCTGCTTATCATAGTTGTCGAGCTTGTAGTTATCAAAAACCCTGTCTTTAAGCGATTTTACAATTTTATTACTCAGGTAGCTATCTCCCGAAAATATTATTTTAAAAGCGTTTAAAAATTCGTCGATGTCTATATCGCTTTTGCACATTATGCCTTGCGGGTTAATGTCCTTAATAAGGCGTTCTATTAACGGTGCCTCGCTGTGCATGGTAAGAAATACAATGGTACAGTCTGGTATATGGTTTCTTAAAAGCATACCTATATCTATACCCGATGTTATTTTCATTTCCGGGTACGGCGGCAGGCTAAGATCCAGGTAAGCCATATCAAAGCTATTTGCCGGATTTGTTATAAGTTCGTAAGCTTCTTTACAGTTAAGCGCCTTGGTAAAATTTAATTCATATCCTTCAAACTTTTCGTCGGATAAAACATTGATATATCCATTAACCGTCATCGGATGATCATCGACGATTAAAATATTTACATTTTGAATCATAGTAGGGTGCAATAATCTGGGGGTTAATAAAATTAAAGCATTAGTGTAAAATTAGTGAATTTAATTCTTTATATTGCCTAAACTTTATTTTAATAGTAATTTGTGCAATATTCATATCTTGTTATAGATGATGACGAGGGAAATGCCAAGGAGACGCTAAATTGGTTTGATGAATTTCCTGAATTTTATTGTATTGGTACTGCTGTTAATAATGATGACGCGGTTAACAAGATACTGGAGTTAGGGCCGCAGTTGGTCTTCTTAGAAATTAATCCCAAAAGCAAAACAAATCTATCCTTCCATGTAATTACCGACCTGCATCGGTATATTAACGTGTTACCTCATTTTATAGTATTTGCTGACAGTGAGAAATTTGCATTTGAAGCAATTAAACATGGCGTGTTTGATTATATATTAAAACCAAACCGTAACTGTGAGTTGAGAAAGAGCCTTTTAAAATTTAAAAGGCAGTTTTCAAGGCCACAATTTATTACAGATAAACAGGCAGCGCAACACTTAAACAAATCAGGCGAAGCTAAGAATACGGAAAACGATGCCGACTCCGATAAGGCCACATCGGGCGTGCAAAAATCTGAAGTAGATATTCAAATTTGTATAAAATCTTACGGGGATTACCAGTTTATAGCGCTTAAAGATGTTGTTTATCTTAAGGCAGATAACAACACAACCGATTTTCATACCCAAAATGGTAAGAAACTTACTGCATATAAAACATTAAAACACTACGAAAACAATCTGCCGTCCTTTTTTTATCGTATACATAATAGTTACATAGTAAATAGCAATTATGTTTCCAGGATAAATACAGGAAAATTGCTGTGTTACTTAGACAATAATGAAGTTTCTGTGTCGTTTTCTAAAACATTTAAGGAAAACATCGATACAATCATACGCAAAATTGCTCCCGAGTACTTGTAACAGTAAAACATTTTATTTGGTAAATTTTATTTACGATACTAAAATATTTTAAATAAAAAATAACTATCAAATTAACAAGATTAGGTTAATTTTGCAGTATTGTTAAGGTTTTCCAAATTAGGTTAATTTAACAGCCATTTACTTTTTAATTAGTACGCGCACTTCTTTTTTACACTAATTTTAGGTAAAAACCCGCTAAAAAAATTTTCCATTATTTAAAATATGCATTTTACCACGCAGATAGGGTGAGTTACTCGCAGCATTGGGTATATCACTAAAGTATCAGTATTTGTAGGGATTTATTTGTTTTTAGTGCTTAAGTTTGCTCCAGAAACAACCGGTAACGCAACCGGAATAGCTAAAAATTAAATAATTAATACCAACCTTTACTAAACACTTTACTATTATGAAAAGAGCAATCCTAACATTAGCATTAATCGCATTCGTAGGCCTTACAGCAACATCTTGTTCAACTGATGACAGCGCAATCGAAACTAAACAAACATCTGCAGACGGTGCAATTGTATTAGGTAACGGAGACAGAGATCTTCCAAAACCAAAATTATAAGACTTAGGTATAATTGGAAATTAACATAAAATTATATATTTTTGAGGCAATAGTATAAACACTATTGCCTCAAAAAATTTGAAGACGTCTCATCTTTTCCTTTCAATCCTCGCATTAGTGCTTCTGGTAGTTTCCTGTGAAAGATCTTCTGTTAAAAAAAACGAAAGAGACTCTATACAGAAACTGGTAAGCACAAGTGAAGATGCAAACTTAAGTGACAACATTCGCGAAATGTTTCTTGATTCTGCCTATGCAGAATTGACCGATGCATCTAACGATTCGGTAACAAGAAATCTATATAATAAGATAGGAGCAAGTTATTACGATATAAGCGAATATACAAAAGCGGTATCTACAAGTAAAAAATACCTGCACCTGGCATCAGAAGTTAATGATTCTGCTGCAATGGCAAGAGCATTGTACATTTCCGGAGCATCCTATTACGAAAACTCTGATAAAGACAGTGCCTTTACGGCATACCAAAGCGCCGAAAAAATATATCAGGCTCTTGATTCGCCACAATTAGGAGGTGTAATATTGTACAAGGCCTATATTTATTATGATATAGGTGAGTACGAAATGTGCGAAAGTGAAGCTTTTAAGGCGCTTAAAAAACTGCAGAATCAAAACCTTAATACTAAAGTATATGATTGCTATAACCTAATTGCCACTGCACTTGACGGGCAGGACAACAGTGAGGAAGCAATTAAATATTTTGAAATGGCCTTAAACAAACTCGAAAAGTTTAGGGAAGAGGGATACACCGAAGAAACAATTGATGGCTTTAAAGTTTCCTGTTATAATAATATGGGGCTTGTGTATGAAAAAATGGGCAGGCTGGACGATGCCATATCAATTTACAATAAAGCGCTTAGCTATACTGAGATCGAAACTTCCAGCCCAAGTTTATATGCCAAACTTATAAACAACCTGGGCCACGCTAAATTTAAAAAGAAAGATTACTCCGGCCTACCCACCATGTTTTTTAAATCGTTAAAAATTAGGGACAGCCTCGATAATATTGCGGGCGAGGTGGCAAGCCGTATAAACATTGGTGAATATTATATTGCAACGGGCGATACATTAAAGGGTATCGATTACCTAAAACTGGCTTACAGAGATGCAAATGCTATAAAAAGCAGTACAGATATGCTTACGAGCCTTAGAAAACTTGCCGACGCCGATAAAGCCAACAGTAGTTACTACAATAAAAAATACTTTCATATTACAGATAGCCTTAAGGATGTTACAAAGCGAAACCACAATAAGTTTGCCCGTATAGAATATGAAACTGAAAAGCTTCAGGATGAAAAGGCGGCGCTGGACAGGAAAAACAATTTTATAATTGGCGTATCGGTAATTGTACTGTTGTTTATAGCAGCAATATTTATAATATACTACCTTAACTCGCGCAACAAAGAGCTTTTGCACATGCAGGAACAACAAAAGGCAAATGAAGAGATTTATCAGCTGATGTTTGAACAGCAGGGAAAGGTTGATAATGCACGTGCCGAAGAGAAAAACCGTATTGCCATGGAGCTGCATGATGGAATTCTTAACAACATATATGCAGTGCGGCTTAACCTTGAGTTTAGCAACCGTAAGACCGATGAGCAAGCCATAGAGAACAGAAAGGGCTTTATTAAGGAACTGCAAAATGTAGAAGCAGAGATACGGGCGGTGTCGCACGATCTTAGCCGAAGTATAGCGTTTAACCAGGATAAGAACTTCGAGAATATATTAGGGTTCATGATTACTTCTCAAAAAAATAAATTTGATACCATTTTTGAGGCAGATATAGATCCTGATATTGATTGGGAAGCGATGCCCAATACACACAAGGTTAATGTGTACAGGATTATACAGGAGGCTTTGCAAAATGTAAATAAATATTCGCAGGCAGAAAATGTAGTAGTGAGAATTAAAAAAACAGAGGATACTATATTACTCGCCATTGCAGATGACGGTGTAGGGTTTGATACGCAGGCTGCGGTAGATGGAATAGGGATTAAAAATCTCAAAAAACGATCGGAAGCGCTTAATGGTAATTTAGAAATTGAGTCGGCAATTGGCGCCGGTACGTCGATTAGGGTACACTTTGCTTTGTAACATAAAAATGTGAAATTGTAAAATATATGTTTTATATATTTGTGCGTGTTAAAAAAAAACCAACAAATGAAAGATTTACTTAGTATATACGAAAATAAACAGCCTGAAATAGTTTTTAACTGGAAAGATACCGAGACTGATGCAGAGGGCTGGACAGTTATAAATTCTCTTCGTGGCGGTGCTGCCGGTGGCGGTACCCGCATGAGAAAGGGTCTTGATATGAACGAAGTTTTATCGCTTGCTAAAACAATGGAAGTGAAATTTACGGTTTCCGGACCGGCAATTGGCGGAGCTAAGTCGGGAATTAATTTCGACCCTAACGATCCTCGCAAAAAAGGCGTATTACAACGTTGGTACAAAGCGGTTTCTCCTTTATTGAAGAGTTATTATGGTACCGGTGGCGACCTTAACGTGGATGAAATTCATGAGGTCATCCCAATGACCGAAGAGTGTGGAGTGTGGCATCCGCAGGAAGGCGTATTTAATGGACATTTTAAACCTACCGAAGCCGATAAGATTAACCGTATAGGCCAGCTGCGCCAGGGTGTGGTTAAAGTAATTGAAAATCCTTCGTTTTCGCCGGATGTTATTCGCAAATATACAGTGGCCGATATGATTACCGGTTACGGAGTTGCCGAAGCAGTACGTAATTATTACGAAATTTATGGAGGTAATGTAGAGGGTAAAAAAGCTATTGTACAGGGTTTTGGCAATGTAGGGTCGGCAGCGGCTTTTTACCTTGCTAAAATGGGCGTGAAAATAGTGGGAATTATTGACCGTGATGGCGGACTTCTTAATAAGGAAGGTTTTAGCTTTGAAGAAATAACAAATTTGTTCCTGAATAAAGACGGTAATAAACTGGTAGCAGATAATATGATTCCGTTTGAGCGGCTTAACGCTGAGGTATGGAGTGTGGGTGCAGAAATATTTACCCCTTGTGCAGCATCAAGGCTTGTTACTAAAGAGCAGGTAGATGCTATGGTGGCTGCAGGCCTTGAGGTAATATCATGTGGTGCTAATGTGCCTTTTGCCGACAAAGAAATTTTCTTTGGACCTATTATGGAGGCTACCGATAGCCGGGTAAGCCTTATCCCTGATTTTATATCTAATTGTGGTATGGCCCGCGTATTTGCTTACTTTATGGAGAAAAAAGTATCTATGACAGATGAGGCTATCTTTAACGATACATCTGAAATTATTAAAAAAGCAATACAGAATGTACATGCCCAAAACAGCTCTAAAACGGGTATTAGCAATACAGCATTTACCATTGCTCTTAAACAACTTGTAAAGTAACATTAATGTTTTGCTTAGGCTACATAAAATAAACATTAAATTTAATGACAGATTAACCTCTGTCATTTTTTTATTATGACATACGACGAAACTATTCAGTGGATGTTTGCCCAGTTGCCCATGTATCAGTTGCAGGGTGCATCTGCATTTAAAAAAGATCTTACAAACACGGTATTGCTTGCTGACTATTTGGGGCATCCGGAACGTAAAATCAAAACTGTGCATATAGCCGGGACCAATGGGAAGGGATCGGTTTCTAATATGCTTGCATCTGCATTGCAGGAGGCTGGTTATAAAACAGGACTGTACACATCACCGCACCTAAAGGATTTTAGAGAGCGTATAAAAATAAACGGGCAGGATATAAGCAAAGACTTTATCATGCAGTTTATGGGTAAGCACAAGCTTTTTTTTGAGGTGAACGACCTTAGTTTTTTCGAAATGACGGTTGGTCTCGCGCTCGATTACTTCGTGCACGAAAAAGTAGACGTTGCAATTATAGAAACAGGCCTTGGCGGAAGGCTCGACGCTACAAATATTATTACACCGCTTGTATCGGTCATAACTAATATTGGTATGGACCACACCCAGTTTCTGGGTAACACGCTGCAGGCAATAGCAGGGGAGAAGGCTGGTATAATTAAACCCTCCGTCCCGGTTGTTATAGGTGAATATATTTCTGAAACTAAAGCTATTTTTACAAAAAAGGCAAAAGACGTTAATGCACCAATATATTTTGCTCAGGACGCCATTGATGTACAATATGAATCTGATCTTAAAGGGAATTATCAGCAACAAAACAAAAAAACAGTAGTGCAAACTGTAAAGCTGTTGCAGGAGCACTTTCCGGTAACAGATGACCAGCTTAAAAAGGGCTTTCTTAATGTAGCAGCAAATACAGGTTTTATGGGGCGTTGGCAGCAGGTACACGCAAACCCTACAGCAATTGCAGATACGGCACACAACAGCCACGGGCTAAAATTAGTAATGGAGCAGGTGCGTGGGCAAAGGTTTAAAACGTTACGTATAGTTTTTGGAGTAGTAGATGATAAAGACCTGAGTGAAATTTTACCTCTACTACCTCAAAATGCGGTTTACTACTTTTGCAAACCGAATATTTTTAGGGGCCTGGATGAAAAAAAGTTACAGGAAGCAGCGAAAGTGTATGGACTTGTAGGTATGGTGTATGATTCTGTTGCACAAGCATATGCCGAAGCTTTAGCACAAGCTGACATTGAAGATTTTATTTATATAGGCGGAAGTACCTTTGTTGTTGCAGAAATTTTATAAAAATATGCTTGCAGAATACAAAAAGAGTGTTATATTTGCACTCGCAATACGGAAGTAACAACAACGATTGCAAGATTGGGGCGATTAGCTCAGCTGGTTCAGAGCACCTCGTTTACACCGAGGGGGTCGGGGGTTCGAACCCCTCATCGCCCACAGATTTTAAACTCCTTAGGAAACTAAGGAGTTTTTTGTTTAAAATCGTTTTTTAAAAAATGCCTGTTTCCTTAATCTTGCGTTATTTCCTTATTCAGTCTTCGATAAAAAATTTGCATTAGGACTCCGGCAACATCTTGCGTAGCATTGCTTCGTTAAAAAACCAACGTATTTATGCGAATCGTATCTTAGCATAAAATTTAGTGATATTCATGATACAGTTAGCTGATTTTATTAAATCTAAAGTAGTAATTGGAGCAGATGAGCTGGAGAAAGTCCTATCAGGGTTTCATGAAATGACGCTTGAAAAAGGCAATCTTATTTTAACGACAGGCCAGGTTGCTAATCATTACTATTTTATAAAGTCTGGCGCGTTGCGTTTCTATTACGGTGATTATGAAGAGCAACTAACGGCATGGGTAATTGTTAAATATGAATTTTTTACAGAGATATCAAGTTTAAACCCCCAGCTTCCCACACGCTTTAATATTGAGGCTATCGAAAAAACGCAATTGCTTTGCATAGATAAGGATGATATGGAAATGTTGTATGCTAAAATTCCTGCATGGCAGGAATTTGGCAGGATTACCTGGGAAAACATGGCCATCAGGATGATTAATCAAATTATTAGTTTCCAGACCTTATCTGCAGAGGAGCGCTATCTGGAATTTATGCAGAATACCGAATTGATGAAAAGGGTACCTGTAAAACAGATTGCTTCTTACCTTGGTATCACCCCAAATGCATTGAGCAGGATACGAAAAAATATTAAATAATATTATCTACCAAATGGTAGCTTCTTAAAACACAATAGCATTTTAAATTTGTATTATAAAATAATGAAAATGAAAAATCTTATTGTGGTGGCCGGTGCAACCGGTAATTTGGGTGGTCGTATCTGTAAAGAATTAATTAGAGCAGGTGCTCAGGTTAAAGCGATTGTGCGTAGTAACAGCGAGAAAGAAAAAGTTGATTCGCTCATAAGTATGGGTGTCGAAATTGCAATTGTTACACATTTTAATAAAGAAGAGCTCACTGCCGCATGTAAAGGCGCGGGCTGCGTAGTTTCGGCGGTTACAGGCTTACGCGATGTAATTGTAGATGCACAGTTAGAACTGTTGCATGCAGCTATTGCAGCTGGTGTACCACGATTTATACCTTCTGACTTTTCATCAGACTTTACTGGTGTACCTCATGGCGAAAACAGGAATTTCGATTTAAGGAAAGAGTTCCAAGCACATTTAAACACCAGCTTTATAAAGGCGACTTCGATATTTAATGGGTGCTTTGCCGACATTTTGAGGTACAATACCCCACTTTTTAATGTGCAAAATCAAACCATTGCTTATTATGACAATAAAACCGACTGGAAAATTGACTTTACTACAATGGACGATACTGCTGCCTTTACCGCAAAAGCCGCGCTCGATCCTGCTACACCGAGGTTTTTACGAATCGCGAGTTTTAGTGTAAGCCCAAATGACCTGGTAACTTTGAGCGAGAGGTATAAAGCTCAAAAATTTAAACTTGTCGATATGGGGTCTATGGAGGGGTTTTCAGCGTACAACAAGATACAACGGGCGCAAAACCCGTTAGGAGAGCAGGAACTCTACCCAAGGTGGCAGCAGGCGCAATACATGTATAGTATGTTTTTAGTGCACAATGAAGAAATTGATAACGGCAGGTATCCCGAGTTAGCATGGTCTAAAGTTGAAGATAATATTTAAAAAGGTAAAGATCATGAATATGGAAAATAACAAAAGTATATCGGACCCGTACTCTGACGAAGAACTTATTAAAAACTGGCCTGGATTTGAAAATAAATATGTTGTAGTTGATGGTATGCAGCTTCATTATGTAGAGGGCGGTAGTGGCATCCCGCTTCTCTGCCTTCCCGGATGGCCTCAAACATGGTATTCGTTTCTAAATATTGCGCCGGAGCTTGCTAAGAAGTATAGGGTTATTGTTGTCGACATAAGAGGTATGGGCACTTCAGGCAAACCGGCAGAGGGTTATGACAAAAAAACAATGGCAAAAGATATTTATGAACTCGTAAAGCATCTTGGGCTGGGAAAAGTAAACCTTTTAGGGCATGATATAGGGGGTATGGTGGCAATGAGTTTTGCATTTAACTATCCTGATGCTCTAAGTAAGCTTATTGTTATGGATGGTGCACATCCTACCGAGGGAATGCTGCAGATGCCTTTAATACCGATGAAAGGTACATTTACTGATAAGATGGATACCAATGCCCCATACGTTTGGTGGATGGCGTTTAATCAGGTTAAGGATCTTCCGGAAAAATTGTTAGAGGGCAGGTTTAGGTACCTTCTTGATTACCTTTTTTCGTATGTAATGCTGGACGAGACAAAAATGACTGATTTTGAAAGGGAAGTTTATGCATCGGTATATAATAAACCCGAAAATCTTAAAGCTTCAAACGCATGGTACCAAAGTTTTACAGAGGATATTGACGATTCAAAAAATTATAAGCCACTAACAATTCCGGTACTGGGGATAGGAAGCAACTCGAGTTACAATTACATAAAAATGGGATTACCCTATGTAGCTATTAATTGCCATGTAGAAGGAATAATGGATAGTGGACATTATATGATTGAGGAAAATCCCGATAGAGTTCTCGAATTGGTTACAGAGTTTTTAAGTTGAATTAACCAGGTTTAAAATCTTTGAACCAATTTAAATTGCTTAATATATAAGCAACAGTACTAATGCATAGAAATTTATATATCCATCAAGCAGTACGACAGTGTAACCCTAATAACTTAAAACAAAAAAGCTCTTCATGTTACTGAAGAGCTTTTTACCTTACTGGCGGTCTGGACGGGACTCGAACCCGCGACCCCGTGCGTGACAGGCACGTATTCTAACCAACTGAACTACCAAACCAGTGCTTTATTGCGAGTGCAAATATAGTATTAGTTTTTAAATTTTCAAGGGTTTTTATTAAAAACATCTGTAAAAATATAGATATTTTACCACTGTTTCTCGAAGGTACAATAGCACAGGCGTTTACGAAACGACAAACTGTTGTATAGGGTCATTCTTATTTAATTATAACGAAACCGTACAACCTGAGAGGTTTATTTTGAGCTCCATTATCATGAGGTGGAAGCGTTAGACAGATCGCTGCTGAACGAGTTTAATTGTAGACGGCATAAATCGTTATGAAAATTATACTGATGAATGCAACTAAAAATAAAAAAACTCCTTAATTGCTTAAGGAGTTTCAAGATTTTGGAAACAAATTCCTAATCTAATTATTTTTTTACTGTATCAGTCTCAACTGTTGTAGTAGTTGTAGTTTTAACTGAATCTGTAGCTACAGGAGCTTCAACTTCTGGAGTTGCAGCAGTGTCAACTGCAGTAGTTTCAGTAGTTTCAACAGTAGTTTCTTCTTTTTTACCACAGCTTGTTAAAGAAAAAGTTGCAGTTAATACAAGAGCTGTTAATACGATTAATTTTTTCATGATAATATATTTTTAAAAAATTATTTTTTAATTATTTTTTTACTGTGTCAGTTTCAACTGTAGTAGTTGTAGTAGTTTTAACTGAATCAACTTCTGCAGGAGCTTCAACTTCTGGAGTAGCAGCAGTATCAACTGCAGTTGTCTCAGTAGTTTCAGTTTCAGTTTTTTTCTCGCCACAGCTTGTTAAAGAAAAAGTTGCAGTTAAAACAAGAGCGCTTAGTACGATTAATTTTTTCATGTTGTATGTTTTAATAATTATTATTTCGATGTTTATCTTGTACAAATGTAAAGTGATATACTGTTCATTTTTTACAGACGTGGTGAAACAGGCTTTTCACTTGGTAAAGCCAATAGTAAAAGCTTATAAAATTAAATTACCTTTACATTACTAATATAATATAGAATGCAACCCCATAAAACGTTACTGTTTTTACTGCTTATAATGCTCACGTTTCCTGCAGGGTTAAGGGCTCAGTATGTGGCGCCTAAAAAAAAGGAAAGCTCGGCAGAATTTAAAAAGGCGGCAAATAATCTTGAAAAATCGCTTATAGAAAATGATAACTCTAAAATTGTTCGCAACTACGAGGTTTTAGCACAGGAGTTTGCAGATAAGGACGATTTAGAAAATGCAGAAAAATACTTGTTTAAGGCCCTCGAAATATACACGGCTGCAAAAGATGTGGCCGGCAGGGCAAGAGTTATACGCAACATTGCCCGCGTACAGGAGTCTAAGAACAGATTGCCCGCAGCACAAAAAAACTATAAGACTGCCGAAGAAACTGCAATAGACCAGATATCTAAAACACTAAACTTAAATGACTATAACCGCCTGAGAAATTTGGGTAAAAAAGACGTAGAAAACAAATATCTTAATGCAAATATAGTTTTACTTAACAAGCAACAGCGCAACGGAGAAGTGGCCGACACCTATATACAGATTGCTGAGTTAAACCTTAAAAATACTGACACTGTTACTGCTTTAAAAATGTATGAGGAGGCGTTGCCCTATGCTAAAAGTATTCCTGCCAAAGTTATAAGGATATATAGCGAAATTGCAAACCTGTACGTAATTAACAAGCGTTATGACGAAGCCGTTGCAACGGTGCAGGGATTGCTGGAAACTGCCCGGGGCAATAAAGATCACAGTACAGAGATTGTGCAGCTGCAGTACCTTGCCTCCATTTATTTTAAAATGGACCTGCCCGAAAATGCCATTAGTTCATTAAAAGAATCGTACAAAATAGCATCTGCAAACGGTAAAACATTTGATGCCAGGGAAAGCCTGATGCTAATGGCAGAATACTATAAATCTATTGGTGAGGATAGCGAAAGTATGGCTATATACGAAGAGTTTGCTAAAAACCTCGATCGTATAATTTTATCTGACAACTCGCTTACAGATGCCAAGACTTTTAAGGTTACTGAGGAGAGAATTCGCAGGCTTGAAAGTGAGAAGCAGTTTAAAGAAGAGCTTATTACACGTAAAAACACCTTTAATTACATGCTTTTAGGATCTATGGTGCTGCTTTTGCTGCTTTTAGGTTTTATTGTAAAGGCATTATACTCAATCAAGACCAAAAATAAAGAAATAGCATTACAGTCGTTAAGGCGCGAAATGAATCCGCACTTTTTGTTTAACAGCCTCAATAGTGTTAACCAGTTTATTGCTCAAAATAATGAGCTTGAGGCTAATAAATACCTTACGTCTTATTCTAACCTGATGCGCAATACCATGGAGAACTCTAATAAAGACTTCGTGACACTTGGTAATGAGATAGAGAATTTAACAAAGTACCTGGAACTCGAACACCTGCGTTTTAAAGATAAATTTGACTTTAAAATTACTGTAGATGAAAAGCTCGATCCCGACACCATCTGGGTGCCTAACATGATCGTTCAGCCACATTTAGAAAATGCCATATGGCACGGGTTGCGCTACAAAGAAGACAAGGGGCTGCTAAAAATGAATGTCGAGCTTATAGGGAAAAGAGTTATTATTACTATTGATGATGATGGTATAGGCCCCACTAAAAGCAGCGAACTAAAAACACACAACCAAAAGGCTCACCAGTCGCGCGGCCTTACTAACACAAAGGAGCGCATGACACTTTTAAATGAATTGTATAAAACAAAAATGGCATTTACCGTAACCGAAAAAGCAGCTCCCGAATCCGGGACTGTTATAGAGGTTACCTTTCCTATAATACATAAACCATAATGAGTTACTCTAAAATAAGAAGCGTAATTGTAGAAGATGAAACTGCAGCAAGAGAAGTGTTGCGAAGCTATCTTACAAAATACTGCCCACAGGTAGAGATTGTGGGTGAGGCACATAACAGCAGGGAGGCAATACCGTTGCTGCACGAGCTGGAGCCACAGCTTGTGTTTCTCGACGTAGAGATGCCGTTTGGTAACGCATTTGATGTGCTCGAAGCCTGCGGCGACTTAGCTTTTGAGACTATATTTGTTACTGCTTTTTCAGAATATTCATTAAAAGCTCTTAACCGCAGCGCCGCTTATTACCTGCTTAAGCCCATTAGTATAGAGGAACTTATAATGGCTGTAAATAAAGTACAGCAGGAGGTAATGAAGAAAGAGCTTTTTAACCGCAATAAAGTTATAGTAGAAAACTTCAGGGAGCCCAAACCCGAAAAACAGCAGGTTATATTGCCTACAATGGAGGGTTTTGAAATCGTAAAGATGGAAGAAATTGTACGTTTAAAAGGTAATGGCAATTTTACCGATCTTTACTTAACCAATGGCAATAAAAAAATGGCATGCCGTTTCCTTAAACACTTTTCTGAAATGTTGCCGCTGCCGTTCTTGAGGGTTCATAAATCGCATATTGTGAATTTAAACTTTGTAAAGCTCTACAATAAAGGAGGTTATATTACCCTGGAAGATGGTGCTGAAGTTGAGATATCGCCTACTTACAAAGAAGATTTTTTGAGGAATTTTAAGTGATATATTGTATTTCAACAGTAGTTACTGCGTTGAGCATCTTTATTATATTCTGCCTGTATGAAACTTATACCGGCTGCTTTTGATTTTAAAGTGTGGTTTTCAGGATCATCTCCGCAACATTTTTGCCACTGGTCAGGGCAGCTTCTACGGTACCTATAGCCGGACCGTCGTACAGGTATTCGCCGGCAAAATATACAGTTTGTTCTACAGGGTGGCGTAATACAGTACGGGCCTGTGGGCTTTTTACCATATCATAAGCATACGATCCGCGGGTGTACGGTTCAGCAGTCCAGTTAGATACGTTCCAGGCAATCAGTTTGCCTTTTAATAGGTTCGTGTCAATGTTAAATATGTTGCTCAGGGAGGTAAGTGTAAGTTGTAAAATAGCATCTGCCGATAAATCTTTCTTATTATAAGCCGGTGGGCCACCCAGCCAGCCGGTAAGCAATGGGCTATGGCAAGGGGCCTGTGTCCAGAACGTGGGGATTTCTTCATCGGCAAACAAAAAGCCCATTGTAGAAAGGTCTGCCCCCGCAGACTTAGTAACAGCATCGCCTTCCCAAAATATTTCGTCAAACTCGAGCAATATCTTTATTACGGCTCCAAAACCAATATTTTCTATAGCTTTTATATGCTCATACAATGCCGGGTAAAATGCAATTGCCCCTTCAGCTTCTTTAGGCACCTGTAACACGCCTAATGGCAGGGCAACAATAACCTTAGCCGCCTTATAAGTAGCTCCATTTACAGTTATAACCTTTACGGCATCTTTTTTCCAGGTAATTTCCTTCGCAGCGTTGCCTAATACTATGTTGTTACCCGCATTTCTACAGGCTTCGGCAAGGTATCGTATCATTTTACTATAGCCGCCCTTAACACGGTGCTGGGCATCCTCATCTTCATGGTTCCATTCGTTACGCAAAGCAAACGTGCCGGCATCATTAACATTGGCAGTATCATACCCGGAAACGTAGTTCTCTATTTGGCTTCGCATTTTGATGTACGCTTCTCCTGCAAAGTTCTGTTTCAGGAAATACTGTATTGGCATGTCGCTCTCTAACTGGTTTACCTTTTTAAGAAAATTCTCCCAACCTTCAACAAATTCTTCACTTTGCTTAAATGTGCCTTCATGGTGCTGCCACATTTCAAAGCTCACATCGCAGTCGTCAATTGCTGCTTCTTTAAGCAGGTGTAGTGTAACCGGCAGGTCGCCATGTATAAACTCGGCCCCTAACTCTACGGGTAAAGAAAACCCATCGGCACTAATTGTGTGTATCCGTCCGCCAATGCGGTTTCTGGCTTCCAGGACCGTAACGGTTTTGCCTGACCTTACCAGGGTATGAGCGGCCATTAAGCCTGCTGCACCGGCTCCTATTATAATAACATCTGCACTTTCCATTCACATTAATATAGATGCAGCAAGATAACAAATTTGCAGGTTCTTGATGATGAAATTAATCAGGTAAAACGCCATTGCAGTTCAATAAAACACTACGATTTTATGCACTAAATATATTTTCCTTATTTTTGGGTGTTGATAACGCAGTTCCTGTTAATGAAAAAAATTACATTTTTACTTTTACCCATGCTTTTAGCATCATGCCAGTATTTTGAAAAGCCTGTGCCTGATGAAGACGAGCTATTAAAGCAGCGGCTAAAAGAAATTGACTGGAAAAAGGTAAGCAGCTACCCATCTCTTGCCGAATGTGATGCTATAACCGATAAAGATTTAAAGAAAGAATGTTTTTTTAGCACGATGACTAAGCTTGTGCAGCAAAAGCTCGATACAGATACTATTGCCATGCTGTACCCGGAAATTGATACCATACAGGTAAAAGTTACGGTTTATCCGGATGCAACGCTAAAGTTTGAACCTCAAATTCCCCTGGATAGCGTTAAGTACGATTCGGTAAAAATAGATAGTATTATAAAAGCCCGCCTGGTAAATTTTCCTAAAATAGAACCGGCGCAAAAAGAGGGTATTCCTGTTACTACAGAGTTTATACTGCCTGTTATTCTCGATGTAAAGTAACATCGTCTGGCTCATCAGTCCTCTCTGTCCTGAACCTGAAAACATAAAAACTCCCCAACGCAACCGGGATAACAATATTAAGCAGCCACTGCAGTGTCGCTGCAAATACCACGATCCATTCATTTACCCCTGCCAAACCAAAAAAGAATACCGCTACACTACCACGCACTGCAAAATCTAAAAATTGGAATGTGGGCAGCGACGACCCCAAAAAGTACACTCCGGTTATAGCACTAAGCATTATTGGGTAGGGCAGGTGCACATCAAAAAGCAGGAAAATGAAGTAATGCTGATGGACAATGCTAAGGTATCGGGCGAAAGCTAATGCAAGATTCCGGCGGTTTACCGGCTTAGGTATTTCATTTATATTCCGAAAAAACTTTTGCAGGGAATAGCCTTTAATATCGATTTTCCTTGAAAGAAAAACTGCAATAATTATTGCAATTAACCCCGAAAGCAGCAGTAAGAAAAGGCCAAGCGGAATTACACCATAGCTTAAATTAAAGAAAAACAGTCCCGCTATACCTGCAAGTACCGCTATGATAAGTTGTGCGCCGTTGCAAATGAGGTTTAAAAATACAATATTTTTTGCCTGGGCTTTTTTGTAATATAAAGCTTTTGCTGCATACTCACCTACGCCATTTGGAGTAAACATACCCGCCGTGAGCGATGCCAAAACCTGATCTGTAGCCTGGGCTAACGATATCTTTTTAAACGATGATATGAGGTTTTGCCACTTCAGGATCTCTGCAAACCGGTTAAAAAAACTCAGCATTATAATTACAACAACAATCCATGCCGAATTTTTTCGTGTTACAGCCTCCGTAAGTCGACTCCAGTCGAGGCCTTCGTTTTGGGCAATGCGATCGTATATAAAATAAAATGCCCCGCCCACTATTAAAAGTTTGGCCGTAAGAACGAGGAATTGTTTAGCTTTGCCGGATAGGGTGAACATCCTGCAAAAGTAAATAAAATTGGCAAACGAACGTATTATATTAGGCATTGATCCCGGCACCACAATTATGGGTTTTGGACTTATAAGAGTGGTGAACAGAAAAATGGAATTTTTGCAGCTTAACGAACTTCAGTTAAGTAAATATGATGATCATTATGTAAAGCTTCGCGTTATTTTTGAGCGTACTATAGAGCTTATAGAAACCCACCATCCCGACGAAATTGCTATCGAGGCACCTTTTTTTGGCAAAAATGTGCAGTCCATGCTAAAACTAGGCCGTGCCCAGGGTGTGGCTATGGCGGCGGGTCTTTCACGCCAGATACCTATTACAGAATATGAACCCAAAAAAATAAAAATGGCAATTACCGGGAACGGAGCTGCCAGCAAAGAACAGGTTGCAAAAATGCTACAACAATTATTGGGGTTAAAGGAGTTGCCTAAAAACCTTGACAGTACTGACGGACTTGCCGCTGCGGTGTGTCACTTTTTTAATACTGGTAAGCCTACACTTGCCGGAAAAAGTTATACGGGTTGGGACGCTTTTGTTAAACAAAATGAAGAACGTGTAAAAAAATAAAGATATAGTTTCGGCCCTGATGCAGCTATAAATAAAATCATACTTTCAGAATATAGCACTACGACCCATGAGAATGTAGAATATATTAGTACAACAGGAACAATTAAAATTACTGCTAAAACATCTAATTAAATGCCTGCAGATGCAGGCATTTTTTAGTTAATACAATTTCATTTCAAAGTTCTGTGCCGCAATCTGTTGTCTAATATGTTTACTGAATGAGCATTAGCTATCCTTTGCACATAAACGTGTTTTCAGCTAAGCCCGCTACATATCCCGGCTCCTTTCTCAATGCCTTTTTTAAAGTACCGCAAAAGTTGTAACTTTGCACTATGGCAGGTATATATATCCATATTCCGTTTTGCAAACAGGCGTGCACATATTGCGACTTTCATTTTTCTACCTCCATGAAAAAAAAGGAAGAAATCGTGGCTGCCCTTGCTACAGAAATTTCCCTGCGCAAAAATGAATTTGCCACCGAGGTTGTTGAGACGATATACTTTGGCGGTGGTACCCCATCGGTACTTACTAATACAGAGATACAGTTTTTGATAGATGCGGTTTATGAAAATTACCCGGTTGCTGACAATCCTGAAATTACCCTTGAAGCCAACCCGGACGACCTCTCTAAAGATCGAATATACGAATTATCAAATTCACGAATTAACAGGTTAAGCATTGGTATCCAGTCTTTTTTTGAAGAAGACCTCAAACTCATGAACCGTGCGCACAATGCCCTCGAAGCCGAAGCCTGCCTTACTCAGGCTGTTAAATATTTCGATAATATTTCTATAGACCTTATTTATGGTACGCCAGGCATGAGTAACGAGCGGTGGTTGCACAATGTAAACAAGGCACTGTCGTTTGGTGTACCACATATTTCCAGCTATGCCCTAACGGTCGAGCCTAAAACCGCACTCCACAAATTTGTAAAAAATGGCCTTATAGCAAAACCCAGCGATGACGTGGCGCAGGAACAGTTTCTACTTCTGGTAGATGTTTTAGAGGCTAATGGATTTATACATTATGAGCTGTCTAATTTTGGTAAAGAAAATTACTTTTCTAAAAATAATACAGCATATTGGCTGGGTAAAAAATATATTGGTATTGGTCCGTCGGCACACAGTTATGATGGAATTTACCGGAGTTGGAATGTTGCTAATAATGCCCTCTACCTCAAAGATATTATGGAGGGGAAATTACCTGCCGGAAGAGAAGAGCTTACCATTGCAGATCGTTATAACGAATATGTAATGACGGGATTGCGTACAATATGGGGAGTATCGGTAGACAGGGTAGCAGCTGAATTTGGGATCGACTTTAAAAATTACTTAATAAAAGAAGCTGATAAATATATTCTGCAGGGGCTGCTGGCTTTGCGCAATAATATCCTTACAACCACGCGCGAAGGAAAATTTCTGGCAGACGGACTCGCAAGCGACTTGTTTTTTGTAGATTTGGAATAATAAACAAATCAACGATGCTCTAAGCCCCTCTCCTTTAAAGAGGGGCTGGGGTGAGGCCATTTATGAAAGCTACAATACACCATCATTCCCAATCATTTACTGTCGATTTTTCCTTCCCTATAGATATATCGCTGCCACTAACCGCAAACGGGCATAATCCTGTTGCGTGGTATTTGGGTCAGCCCGCCATCGAGCCTGTAACAATGGGCGACTGGATAGGGAAGGTGAGTAAAGGATCGTCGACTAACTTTAATAATATATTTTTTAACCCCCACGCACACGGCACACATACAGAATGTTTGGGGCATATTACAAAAGATTTTTACAGTATTAACGACGCTTTAAAAGAGTTTTTCTTTCTTGCTGAGGTAATTACTATTACGCCTGAGGTTCAGGGTGATGATTTTGTAATTACTAAAAGTCAGGTTCAAGCTGCGCTAAACGGCAAAAATCCTGAGGCTTTAGTTGTTCGTACTTTGCCTAATGAAGAGGTTAAACAATCTAAAAATTATAGCAATACTAACCCACCATATCTGCAAGAAGCCGCAGCGGCTTACATCCGGGAATGTGGGATAGCGCATTTATTAATAGACCTGCCAAGTGTGGATAAAGAAAAAGATGAGGGCAAATTAGTAGCCCACAAAGCATTTTGGAATGTGCACGATATAATCAACCTAAATGAAGATGCTCGGCACAAGGCTACTATTACAGAAATGATATTTGTTCCGGATGTGGTGCATGATGGAAGTTACCTGCTCAACTTGCAAATAGCCAGTTTTGATAATGATGCTTCGCCGTCTAAGCCTTTATTATTTCAGATTTTAGATTGAGCGACATGAATACACTTATAAAACTTGAAGAAGCTGCAATGCTACTATTAAGCATTTACCTTTTTAGTTTGCTCCCGTATGCGTGGTGGTGGTTTCCGGCATTGATCTTTGTGCCTGACCTGTCATTTATAGGATATGTATTTGGCAATAAAGCAGGGGCGTGGGTTTATAACCTTGCACATCATAAAGCCATTGCAATTGCACTCTATATTATAGGATGCTACACTTTGTTACCGCAATTGCAGCTTGCCGGAATTATTCTTTTTGCACACTCCAGCATGGACAGGATGCTGGGCTACGGACTTAAGTATGAGAAAGGTTTTAAGTTTACCCATTTAGGACAAATAGGGAAGTAGGCTGACAGAAGAGGGATAATTGATAATGGACTATTTTATCTAAACTTTACAACTTTACAACTTTAAAACATTACGACTTTATGACCCTAACCGACTTTTATGAATATTGCCTTTCTAAAAAAGGTGTGACAGAGCATTTTCCGTTTGATGAAGATACCCTTGTTTTTAAAGTAGGCGGTAAGATATTTGCACTTTCATCTCTTAGTAAATGGGAAAATGGTGAGGCAGCCGTTAACCTTAAATGCAACCCCGAACGGGCGGTAGAGCTAAGGGAGGAATACGAAGGTATATATCCCGGTTTCCATATGAGTAAAGTGCATTGGAATACGGTAATTATAAACAGCGATGTGCCGCTAAAGTTGTTGCAGGAACTTATAACGCACTCTCATGGTCTTGTATTTAACAGCCTGACCAAAAAAATACGCGAGAGTATATAAAGCAAAACGCCCTTCCAGACATGGAAGGGCGTTTGTATATAACCTGTGTTCTACTAATAAGCATTAGCAATAATTTGCTCAAACAACTCCTGCCTGCCGCTTATTTGTTTAGGCTCGCCGTTGTGGCGTGCGTAAGCATTTAAGTCTTCCAGGGTAAGTCCGCCTTTTTCAAATTCAGCACCTTTGCCACCATCAAAAGAAGCATAGCGCTCTTTGCGAAGCTCTGTGTAGTTTGTGTTTTTAAGAATATGTTCAGCACTTATAAGCCCGCGTGCAAAAATATCCATGCCGCTTATGTGTGCTATAAACTTGTCTTCAAGGTCTGTAGAATTCCTGCGCACCTTAGCATCAAAGTTAATACCACCACCCTGTAGGCCACCACTCTGAAGAAATACAAGCATTGCCTGGGTAACTTCATAAATGTCTATAGGAAACTGGTCAGTATCCCATCCATTCTGGTAATCGCCACGGTTAGCATCAAGCGAGCCTAACATACCGGCATTAGCGGCAAGCTGCATTTCGTGCTCAAAAGTATGCCCGGCAAGGGTTGCATGGTTTACTTCAAGATTTAGTTTAAAATCGTTTTGCAGGCCGTATTTATTAAGGAAGCCAATACATGTGGCAG